>Ga0233425_10009159_pt1 | contig 12708 bp, 9 predicted proteins | sample Watercolumn_Towu_2_FD_181712 | JGI IMG/M metagenome (GOLD analysis project Ga0233425, IMG submission 181712) | Freshwater microbial communities from Lake Towuti, South Sulawesi, Indonesia - Watercolumn_Towuti2014_140_MG | ecosystem: Environmental > Aquatic > Freshwater > Lake | place: Indonesia...
CGACCGCTCGCGCCTCTTCGTCTCGACCAAGGGAGATCCGCGCGAGCCCCAGCGCCTCACCGAGCAGCTGGAGGAGTCGCTGGCGCGGATGCGGACCAGCTACGTCGACCTGTACTACGTGCACGACGTGGCCGACCCCCGGCGGCTGCAACCCGACCTCCTGCGGTGGGGCGACGAGCAGAAGAAGCGCGGTCGAATCCGCCTGTTCGGGGTCTCGACGCACGAGAACATGACCGAGATCCTGCTGGCGGCGACGCGCCTGCCCTCCATCGACGCGGTGATGGTCAAGTACAACTACCGCCTGATGGACGACGCCGCGCTGAGGCTCGCGCTGACCGCCTGTGCCGGCGCCGGCAAGGGCATCACCGCCATGAAGATCATGGGCGACGGGCCCCTGTCGCGCGAGGAGCGGGCGGCCGTGCGATTCGACGAGGCCGAGCAGCGCTTCGTCGGGCACTTCCTGTCCCGCGGCTTCACGCCCGGGCAGGCCATGGTGCACGCCGTGTGGGAGAACCCCGCCGTGGCCAGCGTGTGCCTGAACCTCGTCAACACGGACGACCTGCACGAGTACGTGGCGGCCGCGCTCGGCCGAACGGGCCTGACCGAGGCCGACCGCGAGCAGCTCCGCGCCCACGCGCTCGCCACCCGCGAGGCGTTCTGCGCGGGGTGCTCACGCCGCTGCCAGCCGCTGGCCGATGGGCTCCCCATCTCCGACGTGATGCGCTTCCTGACCTACAGCCACCGGCCGGGCGGCCTGGCCCGCGCACGCGCCGAGTTCTCGCGCCTGCCCGCCGAGACGCGGGAGCGCCTGGCCTCGGCCGATCTCCGGCCGGCCGAGGGGGGTTGTCCCAACGGGCTGTCGATCTCCCTCCTGGTGCGGGACGCCCTCGACCGGCTGGCGTGAACCGGGCGATTGGTTGACAGGGCCCGAGCGTTCCCCGTACCGTACCTGCAGGAGCAGCGGAGGCGCCGGGATCGCATGGAGCTCTATTCTCGCGTCGTGGTCGACCACTTCATGCAGCCGCGCTGCACCGCGCCGCTGGCGCGCGCCGACGCCTCCGGCGAGGCCCGCTCCGAGGATCCCGACTGCCCCGATCACGTGTGCGTGGCGCTGCAGGTCGAGGGTGGGGTCATCGTCGCCGTGCAGCAGGTGACCGAGGGCTGCGTGGCCACCACCGCCGGGGCCTCGCTGCTGGCCGAGCGCCTGGCGCGCCTCACGCCCGCTGAGGCGCGGGCTCTCACCCCCGATCAGCTCAAGGCCGAGCTCGGAGGGTTACCCTCGCGCCATCGGTTCTGCCTCGACGTGCCCCTCAACGCCCTGACCCGCGCCCTGGATGCACTCGACGCCCGCTGACCACGCCCGCCGCGTCCCGGACCGGCTCGCCCTGGCCGCGTGGCTGACGTCGCCCCGCGTGGTGTCGGCCGATGGGTCCGTCGCGGCGTGGTGGAACCCGGGGCATCCCGGCTTCGCCTACCCCGAGGCCGCCGGGTGGTGGCTGGCGTGGGCCTGGTGGCGCGCCGCGCGGGGCGACGAGGCGCCGGAACCCGAGCAGGTGCGCGCCGTCGCGCGGCGCCTGGCGATCGACGTGGTCCGGGACGGCGGGGCAGGCAAGGACGGGAGGACGTACCTGTTCGACGCGTGCGTGGTGGCACGGGGCTTGGCGCGCGCGGCCGCCGCCGGAGCGCTCGACGACGTCGACGGGGCGTGGCGGGGTGCGCTGACCCGGGCGCTCGACCGGTTCCTGTCGCAGGGGGCGGTGGTGCTCCCGGCGGCCGGCGAGCCCGGGCGCTGGTCGCAGACGTGGGGGGCCCACCTCGAGCGCGCGGCCGGGCTGCTCGAGGAGGCGCACTCCCGGCTCGACGAGCCCCGCTGGGCCCAGGCGGCCGGGCACATCCGGGCGCGGGTAGGCGGCGGCCCCGCGGCGGCGCCCTCCGACTACCTGCACGCGCGCCTGTACGCCGCCGAGGGCGCGTGGCGGCGCATCGGTACGGCCCGCGACGAGGGCCGCGCCCGGGCGCAGGAGTCGGCCGCGGGGCTCGTCGCGTGGCAGCGTGCCGACGGCTCGTTGCCGGCGTGGGCCAATGGCACGGGGCCCGGACGCGTCGACGCCACCGCGCAGGCCGCGCGGCTATGGTGCGCCTGCGGCGACGCGGTGTCCGTCGCCGCCGCCCGAAGGGCGCTCCGCTGGCTGGCGCGTGTTCAGCGGGTCGACGGCGCGCTACCCTACGAGGCGGGCTCGGCCGACGCCACCACGTGGAGCGCCCTCTTCACCGATTACGCGGCCGCAGCCGTCGCCGGGCTCGACGCCGCGGCCCCGGGAGCCGCATGACCGCCGTCACCGTGATCATCCCCTGCCACAACGAGGAGGCCGCCGTCGGCGACGTCGTCCGGCGCACGAGCGCGGCCTTGGCCGGGCGCGACCACGAGGTGCTGGTGGTCGACGACGGCTCCAGCGACGCGACGGCCGCGCGGGCCGGGGAAGCGGGCGCGCGCGTTCTCCGGCTGGACCCCAATCGGGGCAAGGGGGTGGCCCTCGACGCCGGCGCCCGTGCGGCCCGCCATCCCGTGCTGGCCTTCCTCGACGGCGACGGGCAGGACGACCCTGCCGATCTGCCGACGCTGCTCGCGCGCCTGGAGGGCGACGTGCACCTGGTGATCGGCTCTCGCTTCCTGGGTCGCCTGCACCCGGGCGCCATCCATCCCCTGAACCGCCTGGCCAACCACGGGTTCAGCGCGCTCATCTCGCTGCTGTTCGCGACGCGCATCACCGACAGCCAGGCCGGGGTGCGCGTGGTGCGCCGCGACGCGTTCCTGGCGCTCGGTGTCCGGGCCCGCGAGTACGACGTCGAGACCGACACGCTGCTCCGCGGGCTGAAGGCCGGCTGGCGGGTCGTCGAGGTGCCCGTCGAACGGTACGCGCGCCGGGGCTCGACCACCGACTTCCACCGCGTGCGGCACGGTCTGCTCATCCTGTGGACCATCCTGCGCGCGCGGGTCACGCGATGAGCCCCCACGCGGCCGGCGACGCCATCCTGGGCCTGTGGGACGGTCACGACGCCGGGGTGGCCGTGGTGGTCGACGGGGTGCTGGCGTTCGCCCTGTCCGAGGAGCGGCCGACGAGGCGAAAGCGCTGCTCGGGCTTCCCCCTGCGCGCGCTCGAGGCGGCGCGCGACTGGGCCTCGCGTGCGGGTGTGCGCCTCTCCGAGGTCGCGGTGGCCGGGGCGTTCGGGCGTGCACCCCTCCGCGTGGCCGAGCGCTGGTACGCGGCGGGCGATCCCCACCGTGACCCGCTCTCGCTGGCCGGCGGGGTGGTGCGCACCTGGGAGAACCTCGTTCCCGTCCTGCCCGGCGTGCGGGAGGTCGAGCGCGCCGTGGGCCGCCGTGCCCTGCGGGCGCGCCTGCACGTCGCGCTGGGCGAGGCGCTCCCCCTGGCGCTCGTGGCGCACCACACCGCCCACGCCCACGCCGCGCGGCTGGCCGGGCCGGTTGACGACGGCACGCGCGTGCTGACGTGGGACGCCTACGGCGAGGGCCTGGCCGCCACCTGGCGAGGGCCGGCTCCCGATGCTCCCGTTACCGGCGCGCTGCGGCCGTCGGCAGGCGTGGCCCGCCTGTACGGCGCGGTGACCGTGCTGCTCGGTTTCCGCGAGGGGGATGAGGGCAAGGTGATGGGGTTGGCCGCCCGCGGACGTCCCGAGGTCGCGCGGGATCGCTTCCTGGCCCTGTTCGCCGTCGACGACCACGGCGCCCCGCAGCTCGTCGCGCCGCTCTCCCGCTCGAGGCTGCAGGCGTGCCTCGCCGGGGTCGGGCGTGACGACGTGGCGGCGGGGCTCCAGGCCGCTACCGAGGTGCTGGTCACGCGTTGGCTCGGGGGGCTCCTGGCCCGCGAGGGCGGGGAGGTCCGCCTGGCGCTCGCCGGCGGCCTGTTCGCGAACATCCGCCTGAACCAGGCCCTGGCGGGGTTGCCGGGCGTGGCGGGCCTGGCCGTCTTCCCCCACATGGGCGATGGCGGCCTGCCCGCCGGGGCCGCGGCGGCTCGCTGGTGGGCGCGCACGGGGACGCCGGTGCGGCCGGCCCCGAGCATGCACCTGGGGGTGGCCTTCGACCGCGCCCGCGTCGAGGACGCCGTGCAGGCTTCTGGGTTGCCCTGGCGCCGCCTGCCCGACCCCGCCGCCGCCGTGGCCCATCGCCTGGCCGCCGGCCAGGTGGTGGCGCGTTTCACCGGTCGCGACGAGTTCGGGCCGCGGGCCCTGGGCAACCGCTCGATCCTCTTCGACGCCGCGCGGCCCGCGCTGGGCGCTGCGGTCAACCAGGCCCTCCGGCGCGACGACTTCATGCCCTTCGCGCCCGCCGTGCCTGCCGAGCTCGCGCCCCGCCTGTGGGTCGACCCCGGCGACACCGACCTCACCACCATGACCGTGTCGGTCGACGCCCTCCCCGCCCTGCGCGAGGCCTGCCCGGGGGCTGTGCACCTCGACGGCACGTGCCGTCCCCAGCGGGTATCGGCCGCGGCCGACCCCGGCTTCCACGGCGTGCTCGACGCCGTGCACCGCCTGAGCGGACGGCCCGCGGTCATCAACACCAGCTTCAACCTGCACGGCGAGCCCATCGTGCACACCCCCGAGGACGCGCTGGCGACCTTCCGCGCCGCGGGCTTCGAGGCCCTGGTCCTCGACGACCTCGAGGTCCGGAGGCCCGATGTGGCGTGAAGGTGCCAGGCTGGCGCCGGCGGTCGCGGCCGCGCGGTGGCGCGCCACCTCTCCCTACAAGCTGCTGCTGTCGGTCACCGACCGGTGCACGTTGCGTTGCCGCGCTTGCCACGCTTGGGTCCGCGCCCCGCGCCCCGAGCTGTCCCCGGCCGAGATCGATCGCCTGCTGGCCGGCCTGCCGGGGCTTCGCTGGCTCGACCTGACCGGAGGCGAGCCCACGGCGCGCACCGACATCCTCGAGGTGGCGGACGCCGTCGCCCGCCACGCGCCCCGCTTGATCTTCCTTCACCTGGCCACCAACGGCTTCGAGCCGGCCCGGGCCGAGGCGGTTGTCCGGCGGCTCGTGCGCGGGGGGGGGCCGGCGCCGGTGATCACCGTGAGCCTCGACGGTGACCAGGCGCTGCACGACCGCCTGCGCGGCGCGCCCGGGGCCTTCGGCAGGGCGGTCGAGACGGCGCGCCGCCTGAACGCCCTGCCCGACGTGCGCGTCTACGTGGGCACCACGCTCACGCCCGACAACCTCGGGGCGCTCCCCGCGACCGCCCGCGCCCTGGCCGCGGAGCTTCCCGCGCTGGTCCCGGCCCGCTGGCACGTGAACGCCATGCAGCGCTCGCCGCACTTCTTCGGCAACGAGGGGGCGCCGCTTCCCGAGCGGGACGCCCTGGCCCGCGCCCTCGACGAGGTGCGGCGCCTGCGGGGGTGGCCCCGCGACGCCTTCGCGCTGGCCGAGTGGACCTGGGAGCGCCTGTATCACCGGCACGCGCGCACGGGCGCGCCCCCCGTGCCCTGCCAAGCGCTGCGGGCCTCGGTCTTCGTCGACGCGGCAGGCGACGTCTACCCGTGCCACCTGCGGGACACGCTGCTCGGCAACGTGCGCGCGCACGACCTGCGCCTCGCCGACGTGCTGCGCAGCGCTCCGGCACTGGCCGAGGCCCGTGCCATCGGCGCCGAGCCCTGCGCCCGCTGCTGGACCCCCTGCGAGGCCTACCACGCCATCCTGGCCCACCCGGCGCGTGCCGTCGCGCGGGCGGTCTTCGAGCGGGCGCTCTCCGCGAGGGTCCCCGGCCGCTCGCCGCGCACTTGACGCCCGTCCCCCCCGAGGGGTAAGCATCCGCCCATGCGCATCGACGTCGTCTACGGCACGCGCCCCGAACTGCTGAAGCTCCTGCCGGTGCTCTGGGAGCTGCGGGCCGGGGCCGGGCGCGCCCGGGTGCGCACCATCTTCACGGGCCAGCAGCCCGACCTGGTGGTTCCCCTGCTTTCGCGGCACGGCGAGGTGCCCGACGTCGATCTCACGGGACGCGTTCTGCCCCAGCCCCTGGCCGCGCAGCTGGGGGCCATGCTGACCGCGCTCGACGGCCTGATGGCCACCGACCCGCCGCGCTGGGTGGTCGTGCAGGGCGACACGCTGTCGGCGTTCGCCGGCGCGCTGGCCGCCTTCTATCGGCGCGTACCCGTGGCGCACGTCGAGGCCGGGTTGCGCACGCTCGACCTCGACAACCCCTTCCCCGAGGAGCTGCACCGTCAACTGCTGGCGCGCGCGTCCGCCCTGCACTTCGCGCCCACCGAGCGGGCCCGCGAGCACCTGCTGGCCGAGGGCATCCCGCCCGGGGCCGTGCTGGTCACCGGGAACACCTCGATGGACCTGCTGAGGCACCTCGAGGCGGCCGCCGGAGCCCGGTCGCCGGTGCACGAGCCCGCCGGCGACACCTTCCTGGTGACGCTGCACCGGCGCGAGAACCTGCCGCGCCTGCAGGACGACATCCTGCCCGCCTTCCACGACCTGCTGCGGGCCTTCCCCTCCCTCCACCTGGTGTGGATCCTGCACCCGGGCGCCGGCCAGCCGCGCGTGCGCGGCGCTTTCGCCGACCACGCGAGGGTGCGCCTCCTGCCGCCCCAGGATCACCTCGATCTGCTGGCCCTCCTGCCCCGCCTGCGGGGCGTGTTCACCGACTCGGGCGGCGTCACCGAGGAGTGCGCGGCGCTGGGGGTTCCGGCGCTCTTGGTGCGCTCCGTGACCGAGCGCACCGAGGCCCTCGACGCGGGCAACGCCCTGCTGCTCGGCAACCGGCGCGACGAGCTGGTGCGCGCTGCCTCGGCCGTCCTCGGCGACCCGCGCCGCCTGGCCGGGCTGGCCCACCGCTCGGCCGTGTTCGGTGACGGCGGCGCCGCGCCGCGCATCGTGGCCCGCCTGCTCGAGGCCTCCGCCCATGCCTGAACGCCTGACCCGCGGACAGCGGTGGGCCCTGGCGGCCTGCGGCCTGGTCGTCCTCCTGGTCTCGGCCCTGCGCTTCGACGGGCCGTCGCGCGGCTACTGGGACACCTACATCACCGTGCCCGCGATGTTCCTGACGGGCCAACCCGTCGAGCTCACGCGCATCGACGGGACGCCGCGCTACACCTACGCGCTCAAGGGCCGCGTGCCCGACGACACGTACGATCCCACGCCCGGCAGCTTCGGCATCGCCTCCGAGGACCAGCGCATCGGCACCGGCATCCTGCTCGCGGCGCCCTTCGCGCTGGTGCGCCTGGCGGCCTTCCGCTGGGGCTTCGCCGCGGCCTGGACGCTCACCTTCCTGTTCGGGTTTTTCGCCTTCCGCCGCCTGCTGGGCGGGTTCGCGGTGCCCCTGGCGGCCTCGCTGCTCTTGGTCTTCAACCCCTTCTCGCTGTACGTCGAGCGCCTGAACGGCAACCTCTTCGGCCTGGCCATCCTGACGTTCCTGTTCTTCCTGGTGCTCGACGAGGCGCCGTCCTGGTGGCTGATCGGGCTCGTCTACGGCATCCTGGGCGGCATCCGCAACGAGGCCATCGTGGTGGGGCCCATGTTCGTGGCGGCCATCGCCTGGCGCTCGCGGGGTCGGCGTGCCTTCGCGGGGGGCCTGGCCATCTTCACGGCCGCTGCGTTCGCGGCCATCCTGCCCGTGCTGCTCTGGAACCGCTTCGCCTACGGCCAGATGCTCATCCACCCCTCGCAGGTGGCGCACCTCGAGGGCTTCCGGCCGACGTTCCCCCACCGTTTCCTGGGGGCCGAGTTCGCGTTCAACGGCCTGTTGAACGTGCCGTTCCACGACCACCTGGTCCGTACGCCGCACTTCGCCTTTCCCACCTTCCTGCACTGGCTGCTGGTCACGGTGAACAGCCTGGGGTTGCCCCCGGCCGCCCTGGCGGTCACGGGCGTGGCCGCCCTGTGGCGGAAGAGCCGCGTGGCGTGCGGCCTGCTGGCGTTCTGGTGGCTGGTCGTCTACGTGCTGTTCGCGCCCCAGGAGAACTGGGAGGAGCTGAAGCAGACCTTCATGGCGCTGCACCTCTTCCCGCTGGTGGCGTTCGCGGCGGCGGGGCTCGACGACCTGGTGCGGCGGGCGCGCCAGTGGCGGGCGTGGCTGGCGCCGTTGGCCGTGGCAGGAGCGCTGGCCGCGGGCGTCGTGGCCCTCCGGGGCGCCGACTTTCCGGTCGACGAGCGGTGGTACGTGCGCTTCCCCCACGCGGCCGCCAACGCCACCGGGCTCGACGGCCTGCCCCAGGCGCTGCGCAAGGACTGGCACTTCTTCCACACCCACGAGACGCCGGCCGAGATCGTCGAGGAGCGCGCCGCCATGACGCGCCTGTGCGTGCTGCCCTGCCTGTACCGCCCGGTGCACCTGCCCGAGGCCGACGTGCTCACCCGCCTGGCGGCCGAGCCCTTCACGTCGACCCTGCGCACGCTCGCCATCTGGAGCTACATCTATGAGTGAGCCCGCCGCGGGCGTGCGCCTCACCATGGTCCGCTGCTCCACGCTGCTGATCGAGTGGCCCGGCGGTCGCGTGCTCACCGACCCCTGGTTCGCCATGCGCCTGCGCGGGTTGCCCTGCCTGCGGCGTCCGGGCCTGGCCCCCGACCGGCTGGGGCGCCTCGATGCCGTGCTGGCGTCGCACCTGCACCCCGACCACTTCGAGCGCCGCGTGGTCGAGTCCCTGCGACCGGCGCCGCCCCTCGTGCTGCTGCCCCCCGGAGCCCTGGAGCGCCTCCGCGGGCCGCACCCCCCCGCGTTCACCGAGCTCGCCCCCTGGCAGTCGGTCCCGGTGGCCGGGGCGACCGTCACCGCCGTGCCCGCGCGCCACACGGGCCCCGGGCCCGACGAGGTCAACTTCGTGCTCGAGCTCCCCGGCTGGGGCCGCCTCTTCTTCGGCGGCGACGCGCGCTTCGACGGCCCTGTCCTTCAGGCCATCGCCCGGCGTTTCGCGCCGATCCGAGTGGCCCTCCTGCCCGTGGGCGGCACGCGCATCCTGGGGGTGCGCACCGTCATGGACCCCGCCGACGCCCTGGCCGCGGCCCGCCTGCTGCAGGCTCGCACCGTGCTCCCCATCCACGAGGGCGGGATCTGGCTGTCGGTGCCCCCGCTGTCGCTGCACCCGGGCCGCGCCCGGCACCTGGCCGCGCTGGCCGAGCGGGCGCCCGGGTCGCCGGAGGTCCGGGTCCTGTCCGAGGGGGAGTCGCTCGAGCTGCGCCGGGTCCCCTACCGTATCGACGAGGGCTCGACGGGTGACGTCCACACCCCGTCGGCCGTCACGACCGCGGCGCGCTCGTAGGCGCGGAACGGCGCGATGGAGCGCACCTCGATCAGGCGGATGACCTGCCCCACGGGCCAGGCGATCGGCACGCGCAGGTCGCCGAAGGCCGAGGCCGGCACGTCGCGGCGGGGCGCCCAACGCGGCCAGGGGTGCTTCGACACGGGCCCGGGCATCAGCAACACCCACGTCGTGCCCAGCCGGTCGCGGCCGACCACCAGGTTCTCGGGCGCGTCGGCCCAGGGCACCGCCAGCCCGGCCACCAGGGTCAGGTCGTGGGGGGTCAGCGTCGGCGCCTGGGCCGAGAGCTCGGACGACAGCGGCTCGGGCGCCAGCAGCGTGGGCGTGCGCAGATCCAGCGCCAGCGTGCGCGTCCCCTGGGGCAGGCCGCCGTCGACGTCGTGGCCGTTCACGCGCAGCGGGGCGAAGCCGCGGGGCGTGCCGTCGTGCGCCAGCGCCCGGGCGATGCTGACCGGGTTCACGCTGTTTTCGAAGCCCAGGAGCAGGCGCGGCAGGACGTCGGCCAGCGCGCGCTCGTAGTCGGCGACCGCCGGCCGCCGCAGGTCGTCGAGGAGCTGCCGCAACCTCAGGCGCACCTGGGCCGGGTGCACGTGCGCCAGGCGCAGGTCGGGTGCCAGGGACGGGGTGAGGCGCGCGCGGTCGGCCTCGACGTACTCCGGCTGCTCGGCCAGGGTCAGCGTGGCGTCGGGCAGCACCTCGCGCACGTAGGTGGGGATGGACGCGGTGACACGCTCGTCGAGCGGCGCGCTCCAGGCCTGGGCGGCCCCCCAGGCGGCCAGCGGAGCCAGCAGCCCGGCCCCCAGCACCAGGGCGCGCTGCCCCCTGCGGCGGGCGCCGTCGAGCGCGTACGCCGCCCCGGCCAGCAGGGCGAGCAGGACGGGCGGAAGGAACGACGCGGGCACGCCCATCTTGTTGGGCTCGGTCCAGTTCGACTGGACCATCAGCAGCACCAGGATCGGCGCGAACCATCCCACCAGCAGCCACGCTCGGCGCCGATCGCCGCGGAACATGGCCAGTACGCCGGCGGGGGCCAGGGCCGCTGCCAGCAAGCCGAAGCGCCGGAGCAGGTCCAGCGGGAACTCGGCCAGGGTGGGCCAGGCCTGGTAGGGCGACCGGAGGGGCTGCTCGACGAAGGGGAAGTTGAGCAGCACGGGCAGCGTGAACGGGATGCCCAGGAACGAGTGGGGCGCGGGCGGGCGGTTCAGGGCGCCTTCGAAGCCGCTGCCCTGGAAGAGGAGCATGAACCCGTGCATCACGAGGCAGGGCAGGCCGAACAGGGCGACGCCCCCGAGGAAGCGCGCCACCTGGCTCCAGGGTCGGTCGGTCGCGCGCGCCAGGTACACCAGCACCACGGGCAGGACGAGCACGCCCACGTGCCGGTTGGCCAGGAGCCCCGCGAAGGCCGCGCCGGCGCCGAACGCCCAGGGAGTGCGCCGCAGGAGCAGCGCCAGGCTGAGCGCTCCGAAGCAGAGCGCCAGGAAGTTTTCGTCGAACGACGGGCTGGCCACCGTGTAGGGGTTCACGGCCAAGAGCACCGCCGATGCCCAGGGCAGCCAGCGCCGGTCGCCCAGCATGCGGCTGAGCGCACCGCCCATGAGGAAGCCCAGCCCGGGCAGCAGCAAACCCTGCAGCGCATAGGCCAGCCGGAAGCCGAACGTGCCGAACAGGGCGAAGAGCGGCGCGAGCACCACCACCGGCCCGAGCCGTTGGCCCTGGTTGAACAGCAGGAAGGGGTTGCGGTCGGGGCTCCAGCCCCGCGAGGGCGAGGTCCTGTAGGGGCTCAGCTCGCCCGCTCGATCGTACTCGAGGGCGATGCGCTCCGGCGACAGGTAGTCGACGTTCACCGCCATCGACGCGCGCACCATGCAGGCCTCCTCCGAGAGCGCGTCGGCGTCGTAGCGCACCAGGAAGAACAGCGTGATCAGCGCCGTCAGCACGCCCAGGGCAAGGCTCGCGCGGTCGGGCCGACGGAGGCCCCGGAGGGGCGCGCCACGCCGGAGCCGGAGCCACGCGGCGGCGCCGAGCAGGGCGCTGGCCGCGGCCGAGACGGCCAGGACCATCCAGCGCTCCAGGTGGTAGGGGCCCGTCAGCCCCGCCAGCCCTACCAGCAGCACGGCGGGCACGTGCACAAGCAGCAGCCCGAGCCCCAGCGCCGACGCCACGCGGGCGTCGCGCTCGTCGTCGCCGGGGGCCAGCGCGAGCGCCAGCCGCCCGGGCAGCCAGTAGACGGCCGCGATCAGCAGCGGGAACGTCAGCAGGGTCTCAAGCATCGGGGCCACCGGCTTCGACCCAGAACGGGCCCATCGCCAGCGCGTCGAGGTGCCCCTCGCGGAAGCAGCGCACGGCGTCGTCGGGGGTGCACACGATGGGCTCGCCGTGCATGTTGAACGAGGTGTTCACGATGCTGGGCACGCCGGTCCGCTCGTACACGCGGCGGAGGATGCGGTGGTAGCCGGGGTCGGCCTCCTCGTACACCACCTGGGGGCGCGCGGTGCCGTCGAGGTGCACCACCGCGGGCGAGGCCGCCTTCATGGCGTCGGTGCAGTCGAAGGTGATGGTCATGTAGCGCGACGTCAGGTCGACGCCCGGGCCCCAGTCGCGGTAGCAGGCGGCGGCGTGCTCGGCCAGGGTGGCCGGCGCGAAGGGCATGAATTCGGCGCGCTGCAGGCGGTCGTTCAGCCAGCGGTTCACGCTGGGATCGGCCGTGTGGTACAGGATGCTGCGGTGGCCCAGCGCGCGCGGCCCGTACTCCATGCGCCCCGTGAAGCGCGCCACCACGCGGCCGGCCAGGATGGCGTCGGCCGTGGCGGCGTCGGGGTCGGCCACGCGGCGGTGGGGGAGCTTCGCGCGCTCGAGGGCGTCGCCCATCTCGGCCTCGGTGTAGCCGGGCCCCAGGAAGGCGTGGGGCAGGGGCTCGGGTGCGAGCCCGGCGGTGGCCGCGAGGTGCGCGAACGCGGCGCCCACCGCCACGCCCTGGTCGCTCATGGCCGGGTGCACGAACAGGGCGTCGACGCCGGGCAGCGCCCACAGCCGCTGGTTCACGCGCACGTTGCCGAACACGCCGCCCGCGAGCACCAGGCGCGTCAGGCCGGTCTCCCGGAGGGCCCGGCGCACGTAGGCCTCCAGCACGTCCTCCAGCCGCTTCTGGGCGGCGGCGGCCACGTCGGCAGCAGGCAGGGCCTTCAGCCGGGCGAACACCCCGCGCGTGCGCGCCTTGCCCCACAGGGGGGCCAGGCGGAAGTCGGTGTCGTCGCGGGCCAGGCCGAAGAGCTGCTCCATCAGGGGGTACGCCGGCCGCGGGTCGCCGTGGGCCGCGAGGCCCGTGACCTTGCCGGCCAGGAGCACGTGGAAGCCGAGCAGCTGCGCGATCTCGCCGTAGAACTGGCCCGGCGACTGCACGGCGTCGGAGCCCCACAGGGGCCGGCAGCGCCC
>Ga0233425_10009160_pt1 | contig 12707 bp, 7 predicted proteins | sample Watercolumn_Towu_2_FD_181712 | JGI IMG/M metagenome (GOLD analysis project Ga0233425, IMG submission 181712) | Freshwater microbial communities from Lake Towuti, South Sulawesi, Indonesia - Watercolumn_Towuti2014_140_MG | ecosystem: Environmental > Aquatic > Freshwater > Lake | place: Indonesia...
GGCAACTTGCCGACGCCGGTGATTCCGCCCCACCCCACCATTATATCACAAGGGGACATCGTCCAAGCGCTGCGACCGTGGGGCAGTCTCTCCAAGAAAGACCCGTATCCCAGAAGATGGTTCGCGATCGGCCCATCGGCCGAGACTGCGAATGTAGGATGGACTTCCAGTCCGTCGAACACGTCGCGGACGGACTGGAAGTCCATCCTACGTCGCACAAGCATCACCTGCCGCCCGCCTTGGCATCCAGTCGCGGCGTTTCGAGTTCGGTCTTGGGCTCCGGGATCTCGGGCTGGACCGGCGCGAGGTGCGGCACGACCACGGGCCGGTCCTCCACCAGCGCGCGGACCAGGGCGAAGAGCACGCGGTAGCGCGCCATTTCTTGCTCGTTCGGCTTGTGGCTCCACTCGGTCCCCATGCGTGCGTCGTTGAAGAGACTGCCAAAGCCGACCGCCATGACCAGGCCGCTTCCGTAGCGCGCCGTGGCACACACGGTGCGCTGGCCGCCCAGGCTTGCCACGCGCTCGCCGCCGGTGATCTCCCTGGCTTGCTCCACGCGGACCGGCAGCGGTTTTTCTTGAAGTTGCAGGTCGCCTTGCCACGCCTGTTCGTAACTCACGGCCAACCCGAACGGCTCCAGCAGGCTATTGGCGGTCGAGGGAGCGGCGGCCTCCGGCGAGTCGAACACCAGCAGCCGGCCGCCCTCGGAAACATACTCGATCAGTCGTTCGCGGAATTCCGGGCTGGGCTCCAGGCTCGGGCAGATCACCACCAGGGCCTTACTCGAGAAGGCGTCGGCCTGCGGCGTACGTACGGTGGTGTAGCCCAGGCGCGGGATCCACTGCTCCAGGAGGCCGTAGCCCTGCCCTTGCTTGTCGTCGTTGTAAGCGCCCGTGGCCAGCGGGACTTGGGACGTGGTGCGGTCGATCACCACGCGCGGCAGCGGGCGCAGTGCCTCGGGCAACGGCACGTCGCGGCGATGCAGGACGACCGCTGCGCGGGAGCCGGCCGCCCAACCGCAGGCAATCGCGGCAATGAGCAGGAGAACCACGCCGGGTTGGAGCGTGGCAAGTTGGAAACTTGCCCCACGCCGCGCCAGCCATACGGCGGCGCCCAGGGGCAGCAAGGCCGAGCCAAGCAAGGGCCAGCAGGGGGCCAACGGCGGCGCCCGGTGTTGCAGCCACTCGACCATGTTGAGCATCAATTCGGCCTTGCCCGGCTGGTGGATGCAGAAGTTCGAGAAGATCGTGGAATCGCCCCAGGCCAGCACGCGGCCCTGGACGTGGTCGGCCGTCCAGGCCTGCACGAATGGCCCGTAGCGCATCTCGGGCCTGTGCTGGGCAAAGGGCATGTAGTTCTCGATGTGGTAGTCGGCGGGGAGGCTGAACAGACGCCCCGACTGGATCGCGGCCGAGCCCCGGCTTGCGCCCGGGTCGATGGAGCAGGAAACCGCGAAATCGAACTCCGGCACGTGCTGGACGGCCGGGTGCGGCAGAACGGAAGCCGTATAGTGCTGCCGGTCCGGGGCCGGCTCCTCGCTGTAGAGTTGGTCGTGGCGATAGGTGAAGCCGAAGTGGCGCGTGATGTCGTTCATGTGGCTCGACGACCGCTCGTAGTCCGTATGATCGCCGATCAACAGCAGCCCACCGCCGCGCTGGACGAACCGCACGACCGCGTTGACTTCCTCGGGCGAGTAACGGTCCTTGGGGAGTTTGATGACCAGCACGGAGCAGTCGGCCAGCGTAGCGTCGTCGATGCTGTCCTTCTCCTCGATCCGCCCCATTTCGTAGAACTGCCCAAGATAGCGGTAAATAACGGCATAGTTGTAGCCCGACGCATCCTCGTCGGCACCGCCGAAATGCTCGGTATCGTAGGTGCCCCCGGCCCCAAGGCCGTTGGGGGCGGTCGGCGACCAGGTTGAGTGGCGTTCCACCCAAGTCACGCGCCCGTCGTTCTTGCGCGCGCCCGATGGCTGCCACTGCAGCCCCAAGGCGGCCAGGGCCGTGGCGAGCAGCACCAACCCGGCTGGGAGATAGGGCGAGGCAAGCAAGGCGCCAGCACGGGAAGGGGGTGAGGGCGATGGGGAGCGGCGGGAGTGGGACGTGGCAAGCGGGGCAAGCGAACCGGGCGACTGGACCTTGACGAAGCGCCCCGCCAGCAGCACCGGCGGGACCAACATCAGCAAGTGGACCCACGGCGACAGGAACTGGTCCATGACGTGCAGAGGCAGGCCGTAGTCGGACCGAACGGCACGATGCACGTAGAGCCCGATCATTACGGCCAATCGCAACGGAAGCCAACCCAAGACCACGATGGCCAGGTTGCGCGCCGCACGCAGCCAAGGTCGAAAACGCTGTCCTCCGGGCAGGTTGAAGTAACAGGCAGCGCCCGACGTCACCAGGCACCCTAAAAAGAAGCACAGCGTGGCCGGGTCGAACACCAGGTCCCACGTCACGGCCAGGCGATGGGGCTGACGCACGGTGCGCAACACCACTTCCGTTCCGTCGGCAACGGCATCCAGGCCCAGCAGGCACGACATGCCGGCCACCACTTGCGGCGCGGGCCAAGGCAAGTCGTGGTTGTGCGCCGTGGAGTGGCCGTAGAGCGTCATGGCCGTGGATTGCGCGAGCAGCACCAGGCCGGCGACGATCATTCCCGCGCCGGTCGAACGCAGTCGGGGATTGGCGATCGGCAGCAGCCAAAAGGCCATGCCGTGGGCCACCAAGAACGGCCCCGCGCGGTAAGGCCACGGGGAAGACGCGATTGCAGGGACCAGCAGGAGGAGAGATACAATGATCAGCCCGGTTTCCTTGGTGAAGCGATAGCGCGGGGCGTCCGGCGATGCGGCGCCGGCATCCTGGCGATGCGACTTCGGGCCTTGCACGCAAAGAAGAAGCGTGGCGACCAAAAGCACCACGGCCCAGGCCCGTTCATTGGCCGGCTCGTAGTAACTCAGCCCCAGCAGCCATGAGCCTGCCAACAGTGCCACGCCAATCCAGGCACGCAGGCCAAGCTGTACGCGAACCAAATGCGCGCTCGCGTCGTGCGGGACCGGCACATTGTAGCCCGCACGCTCCGCGTGCGGGGCCGGCACATCGTAGTCTGCACGCTCCGCGTGCGGGGCCGGCACACGGAGTGTGCCGGCTACTTTGGGGGACTCGCGCGCTGGCTGCCTTTTGTCGGGCATCGGTGACTCAAGGTTTCGGTTCAAGCGGTTGGCCCTCGATCAGCGCGCCCTCGGCCGGCTCCACGGACTTGGGCTGCGGAGCGGTTTTCGCCGCCGGCCCGGGCTTTGCCGGCTGCGGCGAAGGTGGTTCCACCCGGCCCGACGGGCCTGCCAGGAGCCAACGCCAGAACCGGGCGTTCTCGGCAAACAGGCCGGAGGGGACGTCTAGGTTCTTGTTCAAGGCGAACGCCGTATCGCCAATGAGCACGGCCTCTCCGTCGCCCTGTCGCCGGCGGACCGCGATGCGCGAGGCGGTCGTCGGCCAGGCGACCAGGGTTTCGGCGCCGTCGCCCTCCACGGGCCAACATGCGTAGAAGTAAGCCCCGGCGCGCTGGTCGAGGGTGGCAAAGTGCAATTGCTCGACGCCCCCGCCCTCATCGTCTTCGCGCTCGGCATTGCGGATAGGCGTGGTTTCGCGCACAACCTCGCTTGGCGGCACGGGCCGGGGCTGCACGTCCAGCCGAAGGCCCTTGAGCAAAGGACGGCTGGCCGGGGCCTCGGTCGCGCCCACCATGCCCAAAAAGGTCCCGCCGCCGTTAACGAATTCCTGCACCGCGGCCCGTTCCATGTCGGAGAACTGCCGCGCGGGTGCGATGGAGATCAGCAGGGACGCTTGCCGAAGGCGCGGCCGCGATACGTCCGGGGCCAACAGCGGCAGATAGCCATTGTCCGCAAGGATCCGCCAGAAATGGCCCAGGCCGTCGTCGTGAGAAGGATCGTCGCTAAAGGCGCCCTGGTGCGAGGCATCGATGTAGGCGATGGGGTGCGCCGAGTCCGACCGGCCTTCCGGCGCCACGCCGCCCGACCAATCGGCCGCCAGGCGGCACGCCACCAGGGCCGCGGCCAACACCACGGCGGCCGTGGCAATCCGCGCCGGAGCAGGTCGCCACGCCAGCAACACCAGCAGGCCCGCCATGGCCAGCAAACCGAGCAACTGGCGCCAGAGTTCTTGAGGGCTGCCGGCCGGTCCGCCCAGGTACGCCAGCAGGCGCGCGGCAAAGGCATAAGAGGCGGGGAGGTTGTCGTCGCTCAGACAAGAGGCGTCGCCCAGCACCACGACCCGCCCTTCGTCCAAACCCTGCTCCGCTGCGAGCGTCAGGTCGCCCAGCGAGTCGCCTGGACTGTACTGGGCAGTCGCGTCGGCCGGGACCGGATCGGCGGCGGGCTCGCCCCATGCCCATTGGCCCCTAATCAGGGGTTGCGCAGGCCAAGACACTTGGAGCGAAGCACATCGTCGAAAGCCCAAGAGGCTTCCGCGCGCGTCGAGCCCGACGGTGACGGGGTGAGGCCGCGACTGACCGTTGTGTTCCCAGCGTTCGGTGAGCGAGATGGCAATCTCGTCCTGAATGCGGATTGCGGTCGGCGTCAGGACCGAGTTGAGTTGGTTCTCGACATCGCCCGGCTGGTTCGGCGCCTCCGCCGCAACGAGCAGGCCCCCGCCGTTTCGCACAAAGCGTTCCAGGCACTTGGCGGAAAAGGTGTGCTTGGGGGCCTGCGACGCAGGCCGCGAGGTAGGGCCGTCGTTGAGTGGAGAGAGGATGACCAGCACGTCGGCCTGCGACAGATCGTCTTCGCTCAACTCCGTCGAACGAGCAAAGGTGCCGCCGAGGTCCTCGATCAACCGCGGCAGCAAAGCGTAAGTCCGCGGCGCCGAGGTTTTCGCCGCGCGCTTTGCCCCACTGGTAGCGCCGGCTTCGTAGATCAAGATGCACCGGCCCTTCAAGTCGGGGCCACTCGTGGTCAGCGAAGTTGCGGCGGCCAGGACCACAGCCGCTACGCCAGGACCGATGTTGGCAAGCAGTTCGGCCGCGCGTTGGCGATCTCGCTTGACGTTGGCCGCAGTCGTTTTGGCATCCCACACTTTTTTCTTGCGCCCTGCGCGGCTTTGAGACGTCGGCAGGGCTTTCGACGGTTCTGGCTCAACTGCGGTTGACGCAACATCTGGCTCGTCCGCGGCAAGTTGAAAACTTGCCCCACGGCGGAACATCGCGGCGGCGATGGCCGCTTGCGCCAGCGCAGCCAGCATGGGCAGGCTCCAGGGCAAGAGAGCGTGCAAGGCATTGCCCCAGGTCCATAGCCCGCGATGTGAAATGTCGGTAAACTCGGGCTTGACCACCGGTGGCAAGGCCGAGGCCAGGTCGTCGGAAAAGGCCAAGACGACGAGGTACAGGCAATGGCCGGCCAGGATGGCCGCGGCGCCCCATATCGCCCGGGTCCGTCGCGGCGGCGCGCTGATGGACAACCAGCCCACGTAAAGGGCCGTCATCAGCACCAGAAAGTCGATGCCGCCAAAACTGGGCCCAATCGCCAAGGGCCGACCGCACGCCCAGCCCACGAACCGGCCCATGTGCCGGGCCAGCGCGTCGGCCACGATCGAGACCGCAGGGAGTGTTTGCATGGCAAGGCGGAAGAGGGCAAAGGCGAGGACCGCCATGCTTCCCACCAAAATGGCACGCCGCGCGATACCGCCCTCGACCTGGGCCAGCATCGCCAGCACCATCGCTACAGCCAACACGTTGATCGTCGCCACAGAAGATGCGAGCATCGTTGCCGCAAGCAGGCCAAGCCCGAACCCGACGAGAACCACCCTCCGAAATGTCGACCTTATTCCCCAAGGAACTGTTGCGATCAACGCGATTCCCAGCAATAGCCAGCAAAGCGACCTACCCAAAGAGGGGGAAATCCAGCCCACGGACCCGGCTACGATCCAGGCAGCCAGCGTCCCCGCAGGCACGACCAGTGCCGCCGCTGGGTGGTTCTGGACCGACGGTTTGCCGGTGGCGTGTGTGGAGTGGGCCTGGGAATCTGCGGTTGTCATAAGACCGGTTAGTATGCAGCACAAGCCCCCGCGCTACAAGGGCAACCCGCGTCCTAGGAATCTGGGCTTCGGGAAGCTATAATAGCGTAAACCCGGTTTGATGCTCCGGGTCACCAAGGGCTGGGCACCGGGACTGGGACGCTGGCAGCACTGAACCTACCTTAGAGGCCCTGACAAGACTGTAGGACGGATTGGTAATCCGTCCGGACGGATTGCCAATCCGTCCTACAAGAGCAAGGGCCTCTCAGCGCCAGGAGCACCGCACGAGAGAATACATCGCGAATGGCGAGAAGTTTTGACCCCTATCACAAGTGGCTCGGTATCCAACCGGAAGAGCAGCCGCCCAACCACTACCGGTTGTTGGGCATTGCCCTTTTTGAATCGGACGCGGACGTGATCGCCAGCGCGGCCGACCAGCGCATGGCCCATGTGCGCATGTTCCAGTCGGGCAAGTACTCCGAGTTGTCGCAACGGATCCTCAACGAGATCGCGGCGGCGCGCGTGTGCCTTCTGAACCGGGAGAAGAAGGCCCAGTACGATGCCGAATTGAACCAGGCGGTGGCGGCGGCGGAACCGCCTGCGTCGGCCGAGTCGGCGGTCTCGTCGGCAATCGTGCTTCCATTCGCCACCGACGAGCCCGAACCGGAGCCGGCGTTCCTGGCGGGCCTGCCGGAGTCCCCAGTGGAACCGGCGCCGGCAGCGGTGGCCAACGAATCGCCGTTGGACCTGGGATTCGGCCTGTCGTCGCCTGCGCAAACCGCGGCGCCGCGCCGGGCCGCGGCCTCGACAACCTACCGCCGGCCCACGCGCGCCAAGAAGTCCTCGGCATGGCTGCCTTTTGCCATTATCGGCGGCGGGATTGGGGTCGTCGCCATCGTCGTGCTGATCGTCATCAATCTGCCCGCCGATCCCGGGACGCAGAAGCCGCAGGCCGCGCAGCGCACGGCGGATACCAAGACGTCGAAAACCAGTTTGCACGAAAAGACGGATTCGAGGTCGCGTGGTGATTCGGGCACGCAGACCGAGAAGCCGAAGGTGGAGACCAAGACCTCCGTCGGCCACGAGAAGACGGAAGACGAACCGGCGAAGACCATCGAAAAGAAGACCGAGAAAGAGCCTCCCAAACCCAGCCGGGAGGAAATCGAGGCCGCCGAACTCGCCAAGGCTTATCCTGCCACGGCCGAGGGCGGGCTGTTGGTGAACAGCCGCCTGGCCGAGGCCAAGACGCCGGAGGACTACCAGGCGGTCGCCAAGGCCGGCATGAGCGTGTTGAGCCGGGCCGAGGCCGCCGGCAACCGCGAATTGGCCACCAGCGTGGCCGGCTGGGCACTATCGGCCGCGCGCCGAACCGAGGATCCATCGTTGGTCCGCGAAGTCACCCTGCGGATCCTTCAGTTTCAAGGGAAAACCAAGGGCCGCAGCGGACCGGCAAAGCCGATTCCACTCCCGAAGCTTGAAGAGGTCAACACCTCCAAAGACGATAGGGGGACCGACAAAGACGACAGGGAAACCGAAGGGCCGGGAAACAAGTTGATCGAGTAGCGAAACCGCACGCCGCCGCGCTTGTGAGTTTCTGTAGGGTGCGTGGAACGCACCACACAGGCAGTAGACGGTGCGTTTCACGCACCCTACGTCCTACGCCTTTCAAGTTGAGAGCAAAGCATAGTGGGGATGGTTCATGGTGTCTGGTTCTAGTCGTGGGGCATGGTGGTGCCTGCTGGTCTTGCTCCTCGTGCCGCGGGGCGCCGCTGCCGCCGAGGGGCGCGCCAAGGCGGCCGTTCCCGGCGAGGCCGAGCAGGAAAAGGCCCTGCGCACCGTTCGCGGCGCCTTCCCTGCCGACTTCACCGAAGCGGCCATGGCCGACGAGGACTGGATGCGCAAGATGCTGCAAAGGGCCGAGTCGGAAAAGGACCCCAACCTCCGCTACGTCCTGCTGACCCTGGTGCGCGATCGGGCCGAGCGCGCGGGCGACGTGGAGGAACTGTTCGAGGCCATCGGCCTCTTGGCCGAATCCCACCGCGTCAACGGCGTGCAAATGAAGCTCGACTGCCTGCTCAAGGTGGCCAAGGGCTCGACGTCGGACGCGCGGCGGGCGCGCGTGGCCGAAGGGCTGTTCCGGCTGATCGACGAGGCCCTGGGCGAGGAGCAATTCGACCTGGCAACGCGGATCGCCAACTTCGCCCACGCCGCCGCCATGAAGGTCAAGGACACCGATCTGGCCAAGGAGATCGTCGGGCGGCGCAAGCAGATCAAGGAGAACCAGGAGGCCTTCGCCGAGGCGGCCAAGGCAATGCAACTCCTGGAGCAGAAACCGCTCGATCCCGAGGCGAACGCCATGCTGGGCCGCTATCGGTGCTTGCGCCAGGGGAACTGGGGCGTCGGGCTGCCCATGCTGGCCCTGGGCAATGATCCCAAGCTCGGGCCGCTGGCCATTCGCGAGTTGGAAGGGCCCTCTGCGGCACTGGAGCAGATCGAACTGGCCGACCAGTGGTGGGACCTGGCCGAAAAGGAACAGGGCATTGCGCGCACCAGCCTCTTGAAGCAGGCCGACGCCTGGTATCGAAAGGCCGTGCAGGGACTGGGCGGCCCGGTCAAGGACAGGGTTGAGAAGCGGCTGAAGGCGACCGGGGCCGAGTTGGGCATCAAGGGCGAATTCGATCCGGGCAAGTGGGCCGACGTGCTCTCCCTGCCCGATCCCAAGAAGCACGCGGTCCGCGGCGAGTGGCGCCGATTGGGCGAGAACATTGTTTGTGATGCGGCCCCAAAATCTCTGCTTTTGGTCCCCCTGTCGCCGCAGGGCAACTACGAGTTGAAGCTCAAGTTCCGGCGCGTGACGGGCGACACCGACGTGGCCCTGGTGCTGCCCGTGGGCAATCAGAGTTGCTTCATCCTCTTCACGGCCGCGGTGGCCAAGCTCGCCGCCGACGCCACCCGGCTCAGCGGCCTGGGGCTGATCGACGGCAAGTGGGAGAAAGACAATCCGACCGTCAGTTCCACGTTCCGCCTGACGAACAACCAGGATTACCAGTTGGCCGTCCAAGTCAAACGGCGCGGCGAGTTCGTGTCCATCGGAGCGCGGCTGAACGGCAAGGCGCTGCTGGGCTGGACAGGGCGCGATAAATCGCTTTCCGTGCCCGAGGATTTCCGGCTCCCCCAGCCCGCGCTTGGGCTTTGGGGCCGCGACACTTCGGTCCACTTCACCGAAATGAAGCTCCGCGTGCTTTCCGGCGAGTTGCGGCGGATCGAATGGGAGGCCCCACCGCCGCCGCCGGAACCGAAAACGGAGAAGGGCGAAGCGAAGAAGACGGCCGCATTCTAGAAGCTCTTTGGGGCGATCGTGCAGGCCGGCCCTAGCGAGGGATGTTCGCGCGCTGTTCGACCGTTGCTTTCACGCCCCCGGCCGCTCCATCCCGAATGGCAGCTTCATCTGCGGGTCCGCCTCGCACGGCACGCCAAACTCCTTGAAAAGCAGGCTCGGCTGTATGTCGGTGTTGTGCTGGTACTTGTCGCTGGCGTATTCCGTGAAACTGCCGTGGATGTCGTGATAGAAGATCTGACAGATGGCCACGCCGGCGTAAATCCGCACGGGCTGCACGGCAAACATTTCGAGGGTCCAGAACCCGCAGAAGCCCACGTCGCCAAAACCGGCCGTCACGTGGACGAACAACCCCAGACGCCCGATCGAAGAACGGCCTTCGATCATGGGCACCAGGTTTCGCGTTTCGGTGCGCTCCGCGGTCCGGCCCAGGTAAAGCTGGTTGGGCTGAAGCACGAGCCCCTCGGCCGGGATGGTTAGACGCCGCACACGGCTCGGCCGCCGCATGTCGAGCACCACCTCCTCGTACACCATCAGTTCGTGGTGCAGCGTGAGATTGTAGCTGTTGGGGTTCAACCGCGACTCGTCGAAGGGGGCGATGACGATGTTCGTGCCGAGCTGGCGGCGGATTTCGTGGCCGGAAAGAACCATGAAAGGTAAAAGATGAAGGGTAAAAGATGGGGGGAGGATTGGGTCCGTGGGGACAGGATGTCACTTGTCTGCGACGCCGATTCTAGGACAGATTTCGCACAGGGGACAGGTATCGCACAGGGGTTTCCTTGCAGCACACACCCGGCGGCCGTGCCGGATCATGCGGTGGCTAAAGGCGATCCACTCCTTGCGCGGGAGTACGGCCATCAGGTCCTTCTCGATCTTCTCCGGATCTTTCTCGCCGGAAAGGCCCAAGCGGTGGCTGAGCCGCGTCACGTGCGTATCGACCACCACGCCGGATGGGATGCCGAACGCCGTGCCCAGAACCACGTTGGCGGTCTTGCGCCCGATGCCCGGCAGTTCGACCAGCTTGTCGAGGTCCTTGGGCACCTCGCCGTCGTACTTTTCCACCAGCAGGCGGCAGCAATTCTGGATGTTCTTGGCCTTGTTGCGATAGAACCCGGTGCTCTGGATGTCGCGCTCAAGCTGGGCCAGCGGCGCCTGGGCACAACGGGCGGCGTCGGGGTACTTCTGGAAGAGCGACCGGGTGACCTGGTTCACGCGCTCGTCGGTGCATTGGGCCGAGAGGATTGTGGCCACGAGTAGTTCCAGCGGAGTGCGAAACTCCAGCGAGCAGGTGGCGTCCGGGTACGCACGCCGCAAACGGCGCACGACTTGGGCAGCATGTTGCTTGGCTTCGGTGATCGGCATGATGATAATCCTATTGAGCTATTATAGCCGTTCCGCACGCGGCCGGCAGCCGGCTTGAATCCGTGGGCCGGGCGCGGGATGATAATCGTTAGACCGCGCGAAGAAGGACGAACAAGAAATATGCTCCCTGGCAACAAACCCGTGGGCCGGACGCCGATCTGCTCTGCCAAGGAACTGGCCCGGGTCGACTCGGTCTGGTGCCCTGGCCCGGTCCCATATCGCTACTGGCAGGACCCGCGGCACCGCCGCGATTACCTGCTGTGGCTGGGCCGCAAGCTGCGGTTCCGCTGGATCGAGGACTATTACAAGCTGACCCACGAAGACCTCAAGCACAACTATGGGGCCGGTCTGGCCGTGACCTACTGGCGCGCCTCGGCGGTGGAGGGCGTGAAGGAGTGTTTTCCCGAATATGTCTGGGAAGCGTGGCGATTCGAACGCGCCCCGATGCGTTTCTGGAAAGCGCGGGAGAACCGCCTGCGTTACATGCGCTGGCTGGCCGAGCGCCTCGGCTACCGCAAGCCCGAGGACTGGTACGCGTCCGTGCGCGAGGACTTCACCCGCAACTTCGGCGGCGAATGCGTGAAATTCTACCGCGGATCGCCGGCCCTGGCGGCCATGGACCTTTACCCGAACTTCCCCTGGGAAGAGTGGAAGTTTTTGAGGGTCCCGCGCGGTTTCTGGTACAAACTCGAGAACCGCAAGCGGTATCTGCAATGGCTCGGCAAAAAGCTCGGGTACAAGCGCCTGGAGGATTGGTACCGCGTGCGCGGGGCCGATTTCGCGCATAACTACGCTGGCGGCCTGCTGATGATGTACGGTTCGGCCGTGGACCTGCTTCGCGATTGTTTTCCAGAACTCGACTGGGGCCGCCAGTCGGTCGGCCGGCACCGGAGGGCGGCCGACCGGCCCGTGCGCCTGCCCGTGCCGTTGAAGAACAGGCCGTGGCGAATCCACAGAACACGCCTGACGGTCAAGCAGGTCCTGAAGTGGGCCGACGCCTATCATGAGCGCACCGGCAAGTGGCCGAAGGCCCGCTCGGCGGAAGTGGACGGCGCGCCGGACGAAAGCTGGACCGCGATCGATTGTGCCCTGCGCGACGGGCGCCGCGGTCTTGCCGGCGGCTCTTCGCTGCCGCGCCTGCTGGCCAAGCACCGGGGCGTGCGCAACAACCGCGGCCGTCCCCGCCTCTCCGTCGAGCAGGTCCTGCGCTGGGCGGACCGGCATTGCCGACGCACCGGCAAGTGGCCCAATCCCAGGACCGGGCCCGTGCAAGGGGTGGCCCACGAGACCTGGTGCGGGATCAACGTCGCGCTCTGCTACGGCTACCGGGGACTGCCCGCAGACACTTCATTGGCGCGCCTGCTGGCGAAGCACCGGGAAGTGCGCCCGCGACGGCGCAAGTCGTAGGCGGGGGCGCAAGTTGCCCGCTCCCCCTGTCGCCGGATATACTACCCTTTTCCCTGATTACCCCTTCACGAAAGAGGACCATGTACGTCAGGCTTCCCAGCCTGACCTCGCCGCTCTGTCAGGCTGGAAAGCCTGACGTACTTTCGTGCCGGGGTCATAGCGACCCCACGACCCCAACATTGATCGTTGCCATGAAGAAAAAGACCGTCCGCACGGGCATCGTCGGCTCCGGCTTTGCCGCGACCTTTCATTTCGAGGCCATCCGCAAGGTCCATAGCGCCGACGCCGACGTGGTGGGCGTGCATACCCTCGACGTGCCCGGGGGCAAGGCTTATGCGGAGAAACGCGGCATCCGTTTCTTCGATTGCCTGGAGGCCCTGATCGACGAGGTGGACGTGATCCACGTGTGCGTGCCGCCCGTGGCCCACGAGCCCGTTTCCATCGCTGGGCTGAAGCGGGACAAGTTCGTGATCTGCGAGAAGCCCCTGACCGGCTATTTCGGCGACGGGCGCCCGGAGTTTCACGGCGACCGTTTCCCCAAACAGGTGGCCCTCGACGCGGCCCTGGCCAGCGTGGAC
>Ga0233425_10009162_pt1 | contig 12705 bp, 13 predicted proteins | sample Watercolumn_Towu_2_FD_181712 | JGI IMG/M metagenome (GOLD analysis project Ga0233425, IMG submission 181712) | Freshwater microbial communities from Lake Towuti, South Sulawesi, Indonesia - Watercolumn_Towuti2014_140_MG | ecosystem: Environmental > Aquatic > Freshwater > Lake | place...
ACTCTGCGAAACACGCCCGGCGCCAGGGCCAGCCGGAAGAGGGTCGGACGCGGCCCCGGTTCAGGCATGGGCAGGACTTCGGGCAAGGGCCACAAGGGTCAGATGGCCCGCGAGGGGCACAAGCACAAGTTCGGGTTCGAGGGCGGACAGATGCCTCTTATCAGGCGTATCCCGAAGAGGGGGTTCCGTCGTGTGCCCGAATTCGTAGTCTGTCCGGTGAACGTCGCTGCTCTCGATGTGTTCGATGAAGGCGCCGAGGTAACGCCGCAGGCTCTGAGGGACAAGGGTTTGCTCAAGGGCCCGAAGGGGATCAGGGTCAAGATTCTTGGCGACGGGGAGTTGAAGAGGCGCCTTGTGGTCAAGGCGTACGGGTTCAGCGCCTCAGCCAGAGCCAAGATCGAGGCCGCCGGCGGGCGGTGCGAAACGGCACAGTAATGCTATCGGCCTTTGTCAATTCCTTCAAGATACCGGAACTGCGCCAGCGCATCCTTTTCACGCTGGGGATGGTCTTCATATGCCGGATCATCGACATTGTGCCTACCCCGGGCGTGGACAGCCGTGCTCTGCAGATCGCGATCAACGACATTCAGACCCGTGCCGGTGGCGGGTTCCTTGGATGGATCGACGTGTTCAGCGGCGGCGCCCTGAGCAACTGCGCGGTTGGTGCGCTTAGTATCTGGCCATACATCAGCGCGTCAATCATCCTCCAGCTGATGACTGCGATCGTACCTACGCTTGGGCGCATGGCGCGCGAGGGCGATGTAGGGCGCCAGCGGATGAACCAGTATACACGCTACCTGACAGTGGCCATATGCCTTGTTCAGGGACTCTTCCTCGCGTTCACGCTTGAGAACCCTCAGGCGCTCGGCCTCTCAGTCAATGTAGTTGCCGATGGCGGTTGGGCGTTCAGGCTCACCACGATGGTGACCATGACGACCGGCACCATGCTGCTCATGTGGCTTGGCGAGCAGATAACGGAGCGCGGCATAGGCAACGGAATCTCGATTGTGATAATGGTCAACATCATAAGCCGCCTGCCGAACGTTCTCTATGCGGGTGCGAAGATGTTCACGACCGGTTCCCACAACCTCTTCCACCTCGGCGGGCTGCTGTTCATGATCTTTGTCGTAACTGCTGCGACGATAGCCCTGACGCAGGCACAGAGGAAGGTTCCTCTTCACACGGCGAAGCGCGTCGAGGGCCGGAAGGTGTACGGGGGGCAGAGCACGTTCATGCCTCTGAAAGTCAACTATTCCGGCGTGATGCCGCTCATCTTCGCGGGCGCGTTGCTGACTTTTCCCATCATGATGCTCAGGGCGATGAAGTGGACGTGGGCGAAGGAACTTGGAGGGGCATTGGGAATGGAGACCGGCCTCTACCTCCTTCTTTACGGGATACTGATTCTGTTTTTCTCCTACTTCTGGGTTGCGACGCAATTCAATCCGCTCCAGATCGCCGATGACCTCAAGCGCAACGGTGGTTATGTGCCTGGCATAAGGCCCGGGCGTCCCACTGCCGAGTTTCTGGATATGACCATGACGAGGATTACGCTCTTCGGCGCGGTGTTCCTCACCATAATAGCCATCATACCCAATATCGCGGCGAACCGTTACCAGGTGCCGTGGCTTGTTGCACAGTTTATGGGCGGAACCAGTCTCCTGATCGTGGTCGGCGTGGCGCTCGACACGATGAGACAGGTGGAGTCGCACCTGATGATGCGGCACTATGACGGCTTCCTGACAAAGGGGCGTCTGCAGGGCCGTCGGTAGGCCGGAAAGGGCATGGGGTAGGAATGGAAGCCATCATCCTGCTGGGCGCGCCTGGTTCTGGGAAGGGAACCGCGGCGGAGCGGCTGAAGGTGGATTGCGGCTTGGCGCATGTTTCCACGGGCGACATGCTGCGCGAGGCCGTCAAGGCCGGCACTCCGCTTGGACTAGAGGCTGACGGCTACATGAAGCGTGGCGAACTGGTGCCTGACGGGCTGATAATGCGTCTTGTGGAGAGCCGGCTGGACAAGGGTGCGGCGGACGCCCGCTACATGTTTGACGGTTTCCCCCGCACGACGGCTCAGGCCTCGCTGCTTGAGGAGACCTTCCAGAGGAGGAATGGCCGGGTCACCCGGGTCTTCTTCCTCGATGCCCCGCGGTCGGTGTTGATGCAGAGGCTGACGGGGCGGCGCGTGTGCCGGGCCTGCGGCGCCGTCTTCCACGTTGTGAACATGCCTCCAAGGAAGGCCGGCGTCTGCGATGCGTGCGGCGGCGAGTTGTACCAGAGGTCTGACGACAGCGAAGCTACGATTGCGAACCGGCTTGACGTGTACAACCGCCAGACAGAGAGCCTGATATCCTGGTACGAGGGGAAGGGACTGCTGTCCAGGGTGGACTCGTCCAAGAACGCGTCCGTGCTGGTGAAGGAAATACGCTCGATTCTGGATGCCGGGCGCCGGGCCTGAGCAGCCGGGCCGGTCCAGGCCGATGATACTGATAAAGAACGCGGCTGAGCTTGAATGCATGCGGGCGAGCGGGCGGCTGGCCGGGAATGTGCGCGACGCTCTGGTACGTGCCGTGGCTCCCGGAGTCACGACGCGAGAGCTTGGTGAACTCGCGGCTGGACTGATGCGCGGCATGGGAGCCGAGAGCGCGTTCCTGGGATACAAGGGATACCCGGGGACGATCTGCGTGTCTGTGAACGAGACCGTTGTGCACGGCATCCCGGGCGAGCGGCGGATCGAGATGGGTGACCTTGTGAGTCTCGATATCGGCGTGCGGTTCGGCGGTTTCGTCGGAGATACGGCGGTAACAGTCTTGGTCGGGACCGCGGATCCCGTGAAGGTGCGACTGGTAAGGACGGCAGAGAGGGCTCTGGCGGCTGGCATTGCTGCGGCGCGGGCCGGGAACAGGGTGTCGGACGTCTCCCGGGCGATCCAGAGGGAGGTTGAGTCGGCAGGCTTCTCGGTTGTGAGGAGATTTGTGGGGCACGGGGTAGGCAGGAGCATGCACGAGGATCCGGAGGTGCCGAACTTCGTGTCGTCCGGCAGGACTGCGGTGCTGAGGCCGGGCATGACCTTGGCGATAGAGCCGATGGTCAATCAGGGCGGTTGCGAGGTTGATGTGCTTGAGGACGGTTGGACTGTTGTGACGAGGGACAGGATGCCATCGGCTCATGTTGAGCACACTGTGGCCATCGGTGACGGGGAAGCAGAGGTACTGACGGCGTAGGAAATGGTTGGACGCCGGAAGGCGATCAGGGTATAGTAAACATTTTTTGAGCGTGATTGGGAGGACAGGTGAAAGTCCGCAGTTCAGTACGACGAATGTGTGAACGTTGCCGCGTGGTTCGCCGTCGCGGCGTTGTCCGTGTCGTTTGTTCTAACCCGCGTCACAAGCAGCGCCAGGGCTAGACCTATTCGGGAGGATGAAGTATGCCGAGACTGCTGGGGGTGGACGTTCCTGGGCGTAAGCGGATTGAGTACGCCCTTCGCTACATACACGGGATCGGGCCCGCGAGGGCGCGTCTTGTTGTCGAGGAGGCGAAGGTTGATCCCGCCAAGCATGCTGACGATCTGACGCCGGACGAGTTGCGCACCATTATCGGGATCGTCCAGTCCAAGTACAGGGTGGAGGGCGATCTCAGGCGCGAAGTGGCGCAGAATATACGCAGGCTGATCAGCATCGGGTGTTATCGCGGAACACGCCACCGGAAAGGCCTCCCCGTGAGGGGGCAGCGCACGAGCACGAACGCCCGGACCCGGAAGGGGCCGAAGCGCACCGTCGGCGCCGTGCGGAGCAAGGAAGATCGCGAAGCCATGAAGAAGGGCTAGCCCCAAGACCAGGAGACCAGGGACGATGGAAGAAGCGAAGGAACAGAATCCGGCACCGCAGGAACAGCCTGCGCCGGCTGCAGATGGCGGAGTTCCCGCGGCCGAGGGCGCGCCAGCCGAAGGCGCTCCCGTCAAGAAGGCGAAGGTGCGCGGAGTCCGCGTCGGGCCGCTCGGAGTGGCCCACATCAGGGCGACTTTCAACAACACTGTTGTTTCGATCACCGATTCGCGCGGTAACGTCGTGGCTTGGAGCAGCGCCGGCAGGGCGGGTTTCAAGGGTTCGCGCAAGAGCACGGCGTTTGCGGCCACTGTTGTCGGTCAGGATGCGGCCAGGCAGGCCGCCGCGCGGGGCATCAGCGAAGTGGAGGTGCGGCTGCAGGGTGCCGGTTCAGGCCGGGAGTCTGCGGTCCGTGCCCTGCAGACATCAGGGCTCGCGGTGACGATGATCAGGGATATCACGCCTATACCCCACAACGGGTGCAGGCCCAGGAAGCGCAGGAGAGTGTAGATGGGCAGGTACATTGAAGCGTCTTGCAGGCGGTGTCGCCGCGAGGGGATGAAGCTGTTTCTCAAGGGGCAGCGGTGTTACATGTCCAAGTGCCCGATGGAGACCGGAAGGCCTGCTCCTGGCGTTCACGGGCAGCGTCGCGGCCGCAAGCTTTCGGATTACGGCGTGCAGTTGAGGGAGAAGCAGAGGCTGCGTTCGCAGTTCGGGATGCAGGAGGGGCAGTTCAAACTGTTCTTCCAGAGGGCCCTGAAGAAGCGCGGTGTTACAGGCGAGCAACTGCTGCAGATGCTCGAGTCCAGGCTGGACAACGTGGTCTACCGTCTGGGTTTCGCCCCCTCGAGGCGGGCGGCCAGGCAGATGGTTATCCATTCGCACTTCACTGTAAACGGCAGGCGCGCTGACAGACCTTCTCTCCTTCTGAAGCCTGGCTCGGTTGTGGCGGTCAGGGAACGCCCCAGGGTGAGGCAGGAGCTTACGCGCAACGTCGAGGCCGCGGAGACGCGTCCCCTGCCTGTGTGGCTGGCCAGGGATTCGAAGGCCCTCACCGGGCAGTACGTCCGGGTTCCGACAAGGGACGAGATTGCCCCAATCGTCAACGAGCAGCTTATCGTCGAGTTGTACTCGAAGTAGGCGGGGACGCTGACCGTCGGAAGGACAACCCTTTTTTTGAGTTCACGAAAGGACGGGATATCATGCCTATCAGACTGAGTCGGTTTGAGATGCCAAAGCGTCTGGCGAAGGACGAGGCAACCGCGACTGCGACTTACGGCCGTTTCATCGCAGAGCCGTTTGAAGTCGGCTATGCTAGGACGTTGGGGAACTCGCTCCGCCGCGTGCTGCTGTCGTCGATTGAAGGGACGGCTATTACGTCCGTTCAGATTGCCGGGGCGGCCCATGAGTTCTGCGCGGTGCAGGGCGTGCACGAGGACGTTACGGACATCATCCTCAACCTCAAGAAGGTCCTGCTAAAGACCTATACGAGGGACCCGATGACGCTGACGATCAAGGCCAAGGGGCCTGGCGAAGTGACGGCGGCAGTCATTCAGGAGGCTGGGAACGTTGAAGTGCTGAACCCCAATCAGCACCTGGCAACGCTTCAGGACGACGGGAAGTTCCAGATGGATCTCGAGGTCAGGACGGGCAGGGGGTTCTGTCCGGCCGACTGGAACAAGAAGGTGGATCAGGAGATAGGGCGCATCCCGATCGACTCGGTGTTCTCTCCCGTGAGGCGGGTGAATTTCGTTACCGAGAACACCCGCGTCGGCCAGCGCACGGACTACGACAGGCTTGTTCTTGATATATGGACCGACGGACGCGTGACCCCTGACGACGCGCTTACCATGGCTGCGGCCATACTGCGTCATCACCTGGATGTGTTCGTCAACTTCGACGAGAAGGTCGTCGAGTTCGAGAAGACGGAGAAGCAGGTGGACGAGGCGAAGGAAGCCATGCGCAAGAAGCTTGGCATGAGCGTCAACGAGATAGAGCTCAGCGTTCGCGCCGCCAACTGCCTCAACAACGCCAATATCAAGACCGTGGGCGAGTTGGCGCAGAAGACCGAAACCGACATGCTGAAGTACAGGAACTTCGGCAAGAAGTCGCTGAACGAGATAAAGGCAAAGCTGCAGGAGCTTGGTTTGACGCTGGGCATGACATTCGAGCCCGACCTGCTGAAGCGGGATGCGTCGGAGAAGTAGATCCAGGGAGTGACTCGTCATGCACCATCGCAGGAAGACAACCAAACTCGGACGTTCGCCTGAGCATCGCACCGCGATGCTTGCAGCGCTCGTGTGCAGCTTGATTGAGGAGAAGCGCATCACAACGACGCTTGCAAAAGCCAAGCTGGCCAGGTCCCAGGCGGAGAGACTGGTGACTGTTGCGCGCGCGGGATCGCTTCTGGCGCGTCAGCGAGTCCTTGCCGCACTGAGGCACCGCAAGCCGATGCAGACGTTCTTCAAGGACATCGTGCCCAAGCTCAGCGGGCGCAATGGCGGGTACACGCGCATTGTGAAGCTCGGGCGGCGTTGCGGCGACAATGCCGAGACGGCTCTCGTCGAATGGGTGGGCATTGGCGCTGTTGCAGCAGCAGCCGAGGCCCCGAAGGCTGACGCAGAGAAGAAGAAATAGCACCATGCGTGCCGGCGTCACCCGGCACGCTGCCAGCAATTGCCTATCCGAACGCCGCGCTGATGCGCGGCGTTCGGCTTTAATGCCCCCCTCGCCGGCCATCAGGAGTCTGCGACTCCCTGTGCCCCAGATCCCACCGCCCTGAAGACCCGACAGTCAAGTCCACTGCCCTCCTGCTGCGTGAGGTCTTCTGTCGGTCGCGTGACAGTGATTCCTGGAGCGAAAAGGATATATAGTTGACAAGAGTGTCAAGGTGTGTCACAAGGTGCCACGATGAGTCAAGAGGCAGACGGGCTCAGTGTGGGCAAGATGGCCGCGTTGGCGGGACGGGGGACATTCGTGGGGAAGTTCACGCATGCCCTGGATCCCAAGCGTCGGTTGACCATACCGTCGGTCTGGCGCATGCAGATCGGCGAGCCGCCTATGCTGTACGTGTTGCCCGACGTGCACGAGAAGTGTCTGTGTCTTTTCCAGGCGTCGGACTGGATGCGTCGGATCGAGAAGCTGCGCACGCATTCACTGAGCGACCGTAGGGCGAGGCAGCTTGCTCGCACTCTCGGTTCGCAGTCAGAGATACTGACCTGGGATGTGCAGGGACGGATACGGGTGAACGATGCGCTTCTCGCGCACGCGGGCCTTTCCGACGAGGTGGTGTTGCTTGGAGCTTTCGAGTACATCGAACTCTGGAACCCCGTCAACTTGTCCGACGCGAATGCGCGGGACCCCGCGGGGCTCGGGGACGTGGCGCAGTATGTCGGGATCTAACTGGATGGCGTGGCATGGGACACCGGCCGGTCATGGTGAACGAGGTGCTCGACTGTCTGTCGGTCAGGCCGGGCGGCGTGTATGTCGACGGGACCGTGGGGAGCGGCGGCCACGCCAGGGCGGTGCTGGACCGCGGCGGCGCCGGCACGGCGCTGCTGGGATTTGACCGCGACGGGGAGGCGTTGATCAGGGCTGGACGCGCGCTTGAAGGCGCCGACGGGAAGGTTGATCTGCGGCACGGGAACTTTGCGGATCTCCTGGGACAGTTGTGCGGGGAAGGGCGGGGACAGGTGGACGGCGTGTTGCTGGACTTGGGGGTATCGTCGGAGCAGTTGGACGCGCCGGAGCGCGGGTTCAGCTTCATGCGTGACGGTCCGCTGGACATGAGAATGAACCAATCGTCCGGCGTGAGCGCAGCGGAACTCGTCAACAGCATGTCCGAACCGGAACTTGCCGGGACGATAGCGGCTTATGGGGAGGAAAGGGCATCGCGGAGGATCGCCAGGGCAATAGTAACTGAACGGAGGAGACACGCGATCTCGACGACCTTGCAACTGGCTGCCGTTATCGAGAAGGCTGTCGGTGCGGCACGCGGGCGGATCCATCCGGCGACGCGAACTTTTCAGGCTCTGCGCATTGCTGTGAACGGGGAGTTGGACGACCTGCGGCGCGGCTTGCAGCACGCAATCCTGGCGCTGCGGCCGGGCGGGAGACTCGCTGTCATCTCGTTCCACAGTCTCGAAGACAGGATCGTGAAGCAGTTCATGGCCGGCCATGCCGGCCGGTGGGTCGCGAGGCAGGAAGGCGGCACCCGCTGGGTCGGGGACACCCCGCCTGCGCGGCAACTGACGCGCCGGCCCATGACCCCGTCTGAGCCGGAGTGTGCAGCGAATCCGCGTGCGCGTTCAGCGAAGCTGCGGGCGATAGAGCGCTTGTCTGAGCCGTGTGGTCAGTCTGGGGGTATGAGATCATGATGTGGAAGAAACGGAATCGAAGGTTGCAGAGCCAGGGTGGCGTGGCGCCGTGGCTGGTTGCGGGGTTTATCCTGCTGGCGGCGACCGGGCTGAGCTACGTCTGGATCAACGGTCAGACAGAGATGCTGGGGCGCGAACTGCGCCGGTTAGACGATGAACACGGCAAACTGGTCAAACAGCACCTCAACGAGGAGTACCGGTGGGCGCGCCTGAAGTCGCCGCAGTCGCTGGAGAAGGCGCTTGCGGACCACCAGTTGGCAATGGGCGCGCCGCGGCACGACCAGGTTGTCAGGATGCGCGATACGCAGCAGGGAGACGGCAGGATGCTTGCGGCGGTGGGAGCCAGGGGAATCCGCGGCGGGACGAAGACGACCCGTGACTGAGAAGAGGTTCACAGAGCGGCTGGTGATCGTTGGACTGCTGCTTATGGTGGCGGTCGTCGGTCTCGTGGGAAGGCTGGCGGTTCTCCACCTGGGCGGATCGGAGTCCGCCAAGGACAAGGTCGAGAGGGCCAGGCAGGTGCGGCGCACACTGGCAGCCGAGCGCGGGCGTATCGTGGACAACGGGCCTGAGCCCAACATCCTGGCGTTGAACCTTGGGGTCAAGGACGTATGTGTCGATCCGATGCTGGTCGGCACCAACGGGTCGGTTGTCGCCGTTGCCGAGAAGCTGTCCGGCCTCCTGTCGATACCCGCCGAGCAGTTGCTCTCGCAGATGTCCGATTCCACCCGGCGTTTCGGGTACCTGAAACGCAGGGTGCCCGACGACGAGGCTGAGAGGGTCCGGAGGCTCAAGATCCCCGGGATCGTTCTGCAGGAGAACTCGCTGCGGTTCTACCCGCACAGAACGCTTCTCTGCCACGTTCTCGGTTACGTCAACCTGGAGGGTGTGGGTTCGGCCGGGTTGGAGCAGGTTCTCGACGAACAGGTCAGGGGGTCGGCCGGCTATCTGGAGTGCTCCGTTAACGCCCTGCGGCAGGAACTCTACGATGAGAGGCGGTTGTACATACCGCCGCTTGCCGGCGCGCATGCTGTCCTGACGGTTGATCTGCAGATCCAGAACATAGTGGAGTCGGCTCTCGACGCGGCGATGCGCGAGCACAGCGCCAAGGGAGCGTGGGCCATCGTCAGTCGCGTCCGCACCGGCGAGATACTGGCGATGGCAAGTCGTCCGGCTTATGACCTGAACGAGTTCCGGACGGCCGGCGAGGACGCAAGGCTGAACCGGGCCATCGGGTTCGTCTACGAACCGGGGTCGGCGTTCAAGGCCGTCGTGGCGTCGGCTGCCCTCAACGAAGGGATTGTCTCGCCCAGCACGGTTCTGGACTGCGAGAACGGCGCGTGGCTGCATTGCGGGAAGGTGCTGCGGGACGACGGTCACCACTACGGGAGGCTCACTTTCGCGGAGGGGATGAAGAAGTCCAGCAACATCATGATGGCCAAGGTGGGCGTGTCCCTCGGCAGCCAGCGTTTCTACAGGTACCTGAAGGCGTTTCGCCTTGGGGATCGCACCGGAGTGGAACTCCCTGGCGAGGAGCGCGGCATTGTGCGCAACGTCGAGGACTGGAGCGGGATAAGCGTGTCGCGCATCGCGATCGGGCAAGGGATCGCCGTCACGGCAATGCAGATGATAAGCATCTACGGCGCGGTGGCCAACGACGGGTATCTGATGAGGCCATGGATCGTGCGCGAGGTGAGGGCGTCCGACGGAACGGTGCTTCGGAAGGGAGGCCCTGAAGTGCTTGGCAGGCCGATCCGCGCCGAAACGGCCGCTGTGATGAGGCGCATCCTGCAAGGCGTCACCGAGGAAGGCGGCACCGGCACGAAAGCGGCCATCGAGGGGTACTCGGTGGCCGGCAAGACGGGCACCGCCCAGAAGCCTGATCCGGTCAGGGGCGGCTACTCGGACACCGCGCACGTTGCGACTTTCGTAGGTTTCCTGCCCGTACGCGAGCCTGAGGTCGCCGTCATTGTCGTGGTTGACGAGCCGCAACCGTGTCACTACGCGGGAGTTGTTGCGGCTCCTGTTTTCGCCAAGATCGCCGGGCAGGCGATCAGGTACCTTGAGGTCAGGCCGGACGACCGGCAAGTGGCCAGAACCGGCAGCGTTGCCGACCTGATAGGACGATGAAGCTGGAACGCCTGCTGAGGGATGTCGCGCCGCTGGCGGCGGCCGGGTCGCTTGACTCGGACGTGAGCGGCGTGGTGTGCGACTCAAGACATGTCCGGCAGGCGAATGTGTTCGTCGCGATCCCCGGCAATTCCGGCGACGGCTGGGCGTTTGTCGACGACGCGGTGCAGCGCGGCGCCGCTGCGATCGTCTCCGAACATGAACCGCGCTCGCGGCGTGACGTGGTACAGGTTCAGGTCCGCGACGCGCGCGAGGCGCTGTCCAGGATGTCGGCGTCCTTCTTCGACAACCCGTCCGGCAAGCTCGTTGCCTGCGGCGTGACCGGCACAAACGGCAAGACCACAAGCGTGTACATGCTTCAGGCCGTGCTTTCCGCATGCGGCCTTCCATGCGGCCTCATAGGAACCGTTGAGTACAGGGTCGGCGAACGGACCATCCCGGCGGCCCGTACCACGCCAGACGCCGTTACACTGCAGTCGCTGCTGGCGCAGATCGTGGCTTCAGGCTGCAAGGCCGTTGCGATGGAGGTTTCCTCCCACGCTTTGGACCAGAAGCGTTCAGACGGGATTGCCTTCGATGCGGCGGTATTCACGAACCTGACTCAGGACCATCTGGACTACCATGTGACCATGGAGCGGTACTTCCAGGCCAAGCAGAGGCTCTTCGAGGCGCTTGGGAGCCAGGGCAAGAAGAACGCGGCGGCGGTCATCAACGTGGACGATGAGTGGGGGCGCAGGCTATGGGAAATGCCGAGTCTGGCCGGGCGGAGGATCGGGTTCGGGCTGGCCGCGCGGTGCGACGTCGCGGCCGAGTCGCTGCGTCTGGCCGCTGAAGGCAGCGCGTTCACGGCTTGCACTCCTTGGGGGCGGTTCCCGGTTCGCCTTCCGCTCCTTGGCCGTTTCAATGTCTACAACAGCCTGGGCGTGATCGCGGCGTGCGGGGCGACAGGACTGCCGGTGGAGCGCGTTGTCAGGGCGCTTGAGGGAATGACGTCGGTTCCAGGGCGGATGCAGATGTTCGGTTCACCCGGGGGTGTCCAGGTATTCGTTGACTACGCCCACACGGACGATGCCCTGGCCAATGCGCTGTCTACATTGCGTGAACTCAAGCCGCGCCGCCTGATCGTTGTATTCGGGTGCGGCGGGAACCGCGATCGCGGCAAGCGCCCGAAGATGGGGCGCGTCGCCGAACTGATGGCCGACCATGCGATCCTTACGTCGGACAACCCCCGCAAGGAGGACCCGGCTGCCATCCTCAACGAGATCGCCTCCGGATTCACATCACGCGACAGGTTCACCATGGTTGAGGACCGTGCCGGGGCGATAGCGGCGGCGATAGACATGGCCGGCCCGGGCGACATTGTCCTTGTGGCCGGGAAGGGGCACGAGCAGTTCCAGGAGACGGCAAGCACGACCGTGCCGTTTGACGACAGGCAGGTTGTCAGGAGGCTCATTGAGCGCGCCAGCGATAGATCCTGAAGATGCCGCCGGGTGGGCATCCGGCAAGTGGGATGGGGTTCCGGCTGGACCCTTCCGTGGTGTGTGCACCGACACCAGGACTCTCTCCCCGGGGTGTCTCTTCGTTGCTCTGAAGGGACAGCGGTTCGACGGGCACGAGTTCGTCGGGCAGGCTGCCAAGGGCGGGGCGGCGGCGGCGGTTGTCGATGCCGGGTGGGCCCCGGCCCAGAGACCGGCGGTCCCGCTCCTGCGCGTGGCAGACACCGTGGAGGCCCTGACCGGCATGGCGGCAGGACACAGGCGCAAGGTAGGGATGCACATAGTGGGAGTCACAGGCAGCGCCGGCAAGACCACCGTCAAGGAGATGATAGGCCAGACGCTTGCGTCCTCCATGCAGGTGGCCATGACGCACGGAAACTGGAACAACCAGATAGGGTTGTCCCTGAGTCTCCTGGGCGTGGATCCCGGGAGCAGCGTCGGCGTGTTCGAGATCGGCACCAATCACCCAGGCGAACTTGCGGGGCTGTGCCGCGTGCTGCGTCCGGATTGGGGGGTGGTGACCAATGTCGGTCCGGCGCACATCGAGCACTTTGGCACGATCGAGGCCATCGCCTCCGAGAAGGCGCAACTGCTCCGCAGTCTTCCTGACACCGGGTTGGCGGTCCTCAACCGCGATGATGCGATGTACGGGCACATGCGCGCCGCATGCCGGTGTCGCGTCGTGACGGTCTCGTTCGCTCATGAAGCCGACTACCGCGGCGAATGCGCGGCCGGTTCATGCCACGAGGCCGTCGTACGGGAGGCGGCCAGCGGCGAGTCACTCCGTGTGACTAATCGGGTTCCCGGCAGGCATAACCTTGTGAACGCCGCCCTGGCCGTGGCAGTGGCCCGGCAGAAGGGTTTGGGTTGGGACGCGATCGCCGC
>Ga0233425_10009164_pt1 | contig 12703 bp, 16 predicted proteins | sample Watercolumn_Towu_2_FD_181712 | JGI IMG/M metagenome (GOLD analysis project Ga0233425, IMG submission 181712) | Freshwater microbial communities from Lake Towuti, South Sulawesi, Indonesia - Watercolumn_Towuti2014_140_MG | ecosystem: Environmental > Aquatic > Freshwater > Lake | place...
CATCGAGGTGGACGACAAGATCATCCGCATACATGGCTCAAAAGCCAGTCTGGAACAGGCCGTCATTGTCGGAGAACAACTCGGCAAGGGTGTTCGCAGTATTATACGCAAATGGCGCTCCCTAGGGATGCGTGCAGAGCAAATGATTTCAGGCATTTAACGCCAAGTTTGGGGAGTTCGCCCCCCATTGAAAAGCAAGGCGTTTTTGGAACGTCGCCCAAACCTGCACCGGCGGTCAAAAACGAAACCGCCGCCCGGCTTGGGGAAGCGGGCGGCGGCGAAAACGAGGTGAAAGCTGGCAACTTTCAAGCGCAAGGATACGTCGGCGCCGGCTTTTCCGCAATCGCTAAATTGCCGAGCCGCGCCACGCTTGCCCGGAAATGGCCGAAGCTGCACATCAACCGCCTTACCTGGCGCTGGCGAGACGACGCCAGCGGCGCGTGGGGCGACGACTTCGAGTCTTTGCTCGTCTTCCTCGGGGAGCGCGCGCGATGAACGCCGCCTCAGAAATCACGATCGTCCGATGCGCGGCGCGGGAGAGATTTACATCGATCTCGAATAGCATCCTGCAGAACGAAAGCCTGTCATGCGAAGCGCTGGCGATCTTCGTTCATTTGCTCTCGCGGCCAGACGACTGGAAAGTGTCGATCACGTATCTGGCGAAACACCATCACATCGGCCGCGATCGCGTCTATCGGGCGCTAGGCGAGCTTCGCAATGCCGGCTTCGCGCGGCTGCATACGCCACGCGATCCTGAGACGGGCCGCGTCGGCAAGCGGCACTGGATTATTTCCGAGGAAGGCTTTGCCGACGACCGGTTTCCTGAAAATCAGGAAAGCGGCGAGGAACCCGGCAAACCGACCGGTTTCCTGAATTCCAGGAAAGCGGATGATCCACCGGTTTCCTGGAATCACCGGAAACCGGTGAATTCAGGACATATACAAAAGAACAATCTCTTACAAAAAAACGATTCCCCCCAACCCCCCAAGGGGGAGCGGGAGGGAGAAGATTTGCCGAGCGATGAAAGCGAAGCTGCGGCGCCAGTGGATGCTTCGGCAGCATGGCGGCGGTTTTCAGCGGCCTGGCCATTCGACCCCGTGGACTATCGGCGCGCCGCCGCTGAGGCGGAGTTCGCGAAGCTGACAAACGCCGAGCGCGAAGAGGCGATCCGATGCGCTCCCCTCTTCGCGAAAGCTTGGCGCTCGAGCGGGCGTAGTGGCCTGCCAGACGCGCGCAGCTGGATCAGAGCGAAGGGATGGGAAGCATTCGAACGAACGCCGATGAGCTCGCCGGCGGCTGTGCCTAGCATTGGGTCGAGCGGCAGCAGGACGATGGCCGAGCGCCTGGTTGGCAGATCATGGCGCCTGCATCCCGATTCCCCACAGCTTCATGCGTGGCACGAGAAAGAACGCCGCGAACTCGGTAGGGCTCGGCCTGGGTTGGTGCGGCCGAGCGAATGGCCGCCCGACCATAGCAGCATGCCAAAAGCGACGCTCCCTCGGCTGACAGACCAGATAGGCGTGGCGATAGGAGGGCGGAGCCCATGAGCAACATCGTCATCAAGGTCGAGTTCGATGGCGCAAAGGAGCTGTCGAACATGCTGGCGGCGGCCGGCGTGAAGGCGCCGCAGGCCATCCGTCGCGCGATCAATCATACGGGTGACAAGGCCAAAACCGCCATGGCGCGGGCGCTGGCGAAGCAGACCGGGCTGAAGGTCAGCGTAACGAAGCGAGCGCTGAAGCCGCTTCGCGCCAGCGACGGCAGCGCGACAGGCTTTGTCCCTGGAAAAGGTTCGCTCGAATACGTTCTGCGCTGCAAAGGCGGCGATGTCTCGCTGAAATACTTTCGGCCGATCGAGAGGGGCGGCGGCGTCTACGCGCGTCCGTGGGGCGTGCAGCGTTTCTATCCTGGCGCGTTCATGAAGTCGGGGCCGCGAGGCAAGCGCATCCTTAATCCAAAGTTCCATGGCCACGTCATGGAGAACATCGCCGGGGGTGCATGGCGCGGCAAGATCAAGATCGTTCGATCTGGCGTGTTCCTCGCAGCGGAGATGGTGAAGGGCGACAGCGCGGCGGCGTTTCACAAAGTCGTCGAGTCAGACCTTCTTCCGCGCGTCCGGCATGAACTTCTTCGGGTGTTGCCGAAGTGACATTGCTCGCGGGTCCTTCCTGGGCTCCCCCGGCCTGCGGGCGGAAAGCGCCCGGAAAAACGCTAGTGAGCCTGCGAAAAAATAGGGTTGACGATGGTTTACGGTTGACTTGCCGGAGGTTGACTTAGATCGCCGACATGATGGCGGCGGCGTCGTCGGATGGTGACGAGGAAGCTCGCGAGCAAGTCGCCAAATGGCGATTTGCGCGCCCAGACTTGGAAGCCGGAAATTAAGGAGCAATCGAAATGAAGCAAATCAAGCTTGAAAAGCCGATCGACGGTCCAAATGGGCAGAAAATCGAGACAATCGCACTGCGTCCACCGCGCTATGGCGATTACATCGACATAGGCCTCCCGTCGACGTTTGTCGTGCTGAAGGACGGGGGCGGCTTCGAACAGGAAACGCCGACCGTGATCCGCGACTGGATCGAGCGCCTATGGGATGGCGATCCGAATTTTTTATACGGGCTTTCGCTTCGCGACACGTTGGCGCTGCGGGACGCTGTGATCGATTTTTTCCGCGAGGCGCGGGCGCCGCTCGCGCCGGAATAGACATCCATGCAATCGCCCGCGCGCTCGTCTTTCGCGCCGGGTGCGACGTCTGGTCGGTCGAAGCAATGACGATACCGCGACTGATTTTTTGGGGCGAACAGGCTAGCGAATTTGTAAAAGCAATGGAGCGCCCATGACGTCGAATACAATCGAATCCACCGTCAGAATAAAAGCCGAGGATAAGACCGGCGCAATCTTCGCCGCCGTCGCGCAGAAGATGCGCGGGCTGGAGCAGAATGCCGCCGCCGTGTCGCGGCGCATGGACAGCGTCAGTGCGCGGATGTCGTCGGTCGGCCGGCTGAATTTGCAGCGCCTCGAAACTCACGCCGCGATCGCGTCGCGCATGTCGGCGATCGCGCCGCTCGCCGCGGCCGGCGTCGGCCAGAAAGTCGCCGCGGCGAATCATCGTCTCGCCGGCGTTCGCGCCGGCCTGTCGGATTTCGCCACGGCCGCCGCGCCCACTGGACTCATGCTCGGCGCCGGCGCCGGCACATTCGCCGGTCTCGCGGCGGGCGGCGTCGCGGCTTATAGCCTCAAACAGGCGGTCGATTTCGATAAGGCGATGGCCGAAGTCCGCAAGAAGGTCGACCTTCCGCAAGGCGAGTCATGGGCCACCGTCGAGCGGATGATCAACAGCAACGCGCGTCGATTCGGCATCGATCGCGGAGAAATGGCGGCGCTTACGGCGCAAGCCGGGCAGTCCGGCGTCGTGTTCAAGGACCTCGCCGGGTTCATGGAATTAACGGCGAAAGCCGCCGCCGCCTGGGACATGCCGGCGCGCGAAGCGTCCGAGCGACTGGCGAAAATTCAAGCGCAGACCCAATGGACAATCCCGCAGCTCAAAGAGTGGGCGGATCAAGTAAACGAACTCGGCGACAAATCCGCGGCGGCCGAGCGCGATATCGTCGAGATGTTCGGCCGCTCGGCCGCTGCGGCAAAAGCGGCCGGCACGCCTTTCGCCGCGACGCAAGCCATCCTGACCTCGCTCTCAGGCGTCGGAATGCAGCCGGAAGTGGCGTCGCGCTTCCTGAATTCGCTGACGGGCACGCTCGCCACGGCCGCCGCGCCCAAGAAAGGTTTCGATCCGTATCATGTGCTTGGACTTCGAGCGTCCGACGTGTCGGCGGGAATGAAAAGCGACGCGACAAGTACGATTCTCACCGTCCTCGAGCGGCTCGAAAAAAGCAAAAACCGCGTGGCGATCGCGCAGACGCTTTTCGGCAAGGAATGGTTTGACGAGGCGCTGCGCGCGGGCCAGGCGCTGCCCGAAGTCATCAAGAATTTGAAGCTTATACAGTCCGGCTCCTGGCAGGGCTCTCTCGACCGAAACATGGTGACGACGCTGGAGACGACGGAGAATCATCTAAAGCGCTTCGGCGCGTTGACCTCCGAGGTCGGCGATCGGCTGGCGCGCTGGGCGCTGCCGTCGATCAACGAGGGGCTTGAGCGCACGCTCAAATCCTTCGATCGGATGCAGGAGAAAGGCTTTTTGCCCGTCATGGGCGAAAAAGGATCGTCCTTGTGGTCGCATTTTCTTGAAAACAGCCGGCCGCAGCTTTCCATGCCGCTCGGTTCCGACGTTCCCGAATCGGTTGTTCGTGCGCCGCCGTCGCTATGGTCGAATTTCATGGCGAACAGCCGGCCGCAGTTTGCGCTCCCGCTCGGCTCCGACATTCCCGAATCGGCCGCCATGCCTCGCCAGCCGCTCGACCTCTCCGGCGTGCGCGCGATTCCCGCCGGCGCTGATAAATTCGGGTTCGGCGCTTTCGGCGTCGGCGACCGTTGGTCGGCTGTGGCTGCGAAGCTAAATCCGCACGCGCAGATCGAAGCCAAAGCGAAATTGGAAGGGTCTGCGCAGATTTCAAATCGTCTCGAAATCGGCCTCGCGCCCGGCTTTGCGCTTGTCCGGTCAGATTCAACCATTCGCGCAGAGGGCGCATTGCGGTCCGATGTCGGCATCACAATGAAACCGGATGAGTGAGTCCCGCGCTAATTGCCGCCTTGAATTTTCGGAAGAACAATCGCGCCAAGAATTTCGTTTATATTTTCTCGCGCCCGAACGAACGTGAGCTTCGTTTGCTCTGTGTCCGACTCGCTTCGAGCCCTATCGATTGCTTTTGCGCAGGTTTCCGCCAAGCTGTTCACGAACGCCTGCGCCTGGCCTCGCCCCGATCTTTCGTGATCAAGCGCCATGCTTGCGATTAACGCCTTAACAATCGTGTGCAGAGCTACATATTGGCCGAGCTCATTTGCCGAGCGCTCCGCTTCCTCTTGTTTCTGCCTTCGGTCGCTTTCCTCTAATGAACGAAGCATCTTGTCCGTCTCTGCCCAATTTGGAGTTTTCATGTAGAGTCATCCTTCTGACTTTTTCGGCTCGCCGGGCGTTCGGCTGCGGAAGGCGGCCAAATAGACCCCCGATCTTCGGGGGTCTCAATGCCAAAGCCGGGCCTGTTACGTTATTGCGCCGCAATTTCGTAACCGCATGTTGCGCATTCTCTCTGCCGCCGTCATGGCGCGATCGCCGAGCGGCTTACGGCCAGGCTTGCCGGACTTGGTAGGCTGCTTAAGTCGGGCGAGTTCTTTTTCGAGGCGCGCGATCTTCAGTTTGAGCTGAGTGATCTCAGTGTCCTTGGACCAGTCAGCGCTGGCGGCATGAGCAATCGCCAAGCTAGCCGGCCTCTTTGGCGGCTCTGGGGCCGTCTTCCGTTTGCGACTCGGCGGCGGCTTTTTAAACAGGGCCGCGAATTCCTCGGGTGTCGCCGGCATGCTGTTGAAGCTCTTGTGCGGGTCCGGTTTTTTGCGACGCACGACCTCGGCCTTCTGGCGGGCGTTCTCTCGTTCGGCAGGCGTCGCGCCGGGGTCGTCGGCGAGTCGTTGCAGCGCTGCCGATTTCTTATCGATTTTAGCTTGATCGCACTCGACGCGCGCCAACTCTTCCTCGAAAAGGCGGCGTCGCTCTTTGTTTCTCGCTCGCGTCGCTCGCGCCTTCTCCTGCGGTGTCATCCATCACGCTCCGTTACGAATTTATTTTGTATTTCGTAACATAAAAGACGGGGCACGACAATGGCGTCGAACTCGACGCGCTGGCGAGGCCTCCCTCTCGCGCGGCGGTCAGCGCTTCGCCTTCCTCAGCCTCACCCCCGGACCGCCGCCGTTCTCGCCAATGTCACTTCTTGCCGAGCGCCTTCTCGAGCAAGCGGCGGATGGCCTCCGGCCGCGTCGGTTGCGGCTCCGGCTGCTTGGCGATCCAGGAGTCGAGGGCGGCGAGTTGCTTTCGATGAATGCGCACGGTGAGCGCTTCACTCTCAACCGGCGGCCGGCCTCTCGATTTTTTGACATTATCAATTGACATGCGAATTAAATAATGTCGTAAATAAGCGAGCCGAGCAAGAGGCGGCAACCTCTCGCCCGGCCCTAACCACAGCCGACTTTCGAGGAGTCCGCCATGGCCGATTCTCAAGATACCAGAACTGCGCCTTGTTCCCGCCGCGCCATCGTGGCCGGCCTCGCCGCAGCGCCCATCGGCGCGCTCGCCCAGGCCGCCGCCGCGGCGCCGCTAGCGAGTCCCATCTTCGGCCTGCGCGAGCAGGCCGCCTATTCCCCGACGCCCGGCGATGACCCGATCTTCGCGGCGATCAAGCGCCACGCCGACGCATGGTATGCCTTGTGGCGCCATGAGGACGTAATCGAAAAAGCGATTTTTGATCGCCCAATGACCGAAACCGAAAGAGCGCTCGCCGACGCGGTCTCCGCCGAGGAAGACGAAGCGCTCGAAGCCCTTCTTGGTACCGCTCCGACGACTGCGGCGGGCGTTCGCGCTGCGCTGGAACATATTCAACGATTTGACGAAACCGGGCTGCCGGACAACTTGGCCGCCTTTCTTGAGGCGCTTCTGCGGTCGCCCGTTCTGACAGATTGTGGGGAGCGGTGATGAGCGCCGGAGCGCACCGCGATGTGCTGAAAAACGCGCTTCATTGGCCGCCCCGAGCGAATCAACTCGAACCGCTCGAAAGTCATTTGACAAAGTCGTCTAATCTCGCGCGCGCTCTATGGCTTGCCCTGTCCGGCGACATTAGCGACGACAAGCGCGATGTTGCGGCGCTTAGCGAACTGGCGCACGCCGTCGCCGATCATGCGAGCGCTGCCGTTTTTATCTTCGATCTGGAAGCCTTGAAAACGGCAAGGAAGGAATGATCGCGCCCGCCAACGCCGCCCGTCGCCAGCTCTTCGTTCGCATCTGGCGCGTTCGACCTAGCGCTGTGGGCGATGCGCGCCGCGGGCGCCTTCGACGCGCTCGCGGAATGGCGGGCCGCGTCTCGGAACCCGATCCGATCTTCGGAGCGATCGAACGCCAGCTTCTGTGTTGACACAGATTGAAAACTTATTATATCCTCTGTTGCGCTACAGAGGATGGAATCGCGGTGGACGGTGACGACTACCTCTCACGTTTGGAAAAGGCGAGTTGGACGACCGCGCAACTCGTGGCCGGCGCCGAGATCACTTACGACGCCTTCACAAACTACATGCGAAGCGATCTCCTTTTCGCGTCGAAGTCAGCGGGACGAGGGAAAGCGCGCGCTTTCCCTCTCATCGATATTTATCAAGTCGCGTTACTGGCGCGACTATCGAAGTTGACCGGAAAACTGGCCTGGAGCGCAGGCGCCCTCAACTACGCAATTCTTATTGATGCAGAGATTCGATGGCTCGGGCCAGACTTCTTAGACGGACGCCCTCGAAAAGATCAGTGTTCGATTCATGATGTCCACTCTGACAGGCTCGCCGAAGTTGCCACGTCGATTTACGCTGCTCCGCCACCATACCACCATCGAGACGCTCTTCGGCCGTATTTCATTTTTGCTCAGGAGAGGGATTTAACGCATGGCCGCACCATTATCGAATGTGGCCAAAAAGGCGACATTGGCGTTCTGGATTCAACCGATGCAGGTGGCGTTTACATCAACATGACTGCCACATTGCGCGCCGTGGATCGACGTCTGATCGGGGTCTCATGCAATGAGTAAATTTGCGCAGGCAATGCCCGAGCGGGCTCGCCGGAAATATTTCGCGATCAAAGCCCAATGCGCAGAGGCCAATGCGATCGCGCGCGATTTGGCTGCTCAGGCGAATGACCTGCGCGAAAAACTTCAAAGCAAAACCGCGCTTCGAAACAACTTTCTGAACGGCGCGCATGACGGCCTGTCGCACAGCGACAAAGAGTCTTACGCCGTCGATCTCGCGGCGGAAATTCAGGAGCTTGTCGAAGCGCGCAACAGGTTGGAAGAGCGCATCGCTGCGCACGCCGAGCGCCGCAATGGATTGGTCACGCTCGATCGCCGGCTAACGGAATTTGTCGCTGGCCTTTCGGCTGCGCAGGCCGCCGCGTCGCTGATCGATCTTAAACTGTCGGCCGACAAATTCGATGCGGAACTCGCGAAGACGCGCGCTGAAATAGACGATCTCCATGAGCAGATCGCGCAAGTCGAACGCGCGCCCCATCCTTCCAGCGTCGCGAAGGCGCGCGCCCGCGCAAAGATCGAAGCGCGTGCGGCGCGCCCCAATGTCCGCGTCGCCATTGAACATGGAGAAGATTTTCGCTTCCCGATCACCGTCAAAAAATCCGGCGCCGCGATCGATGTCGAAGGGCTCTTCTGCTGGTTGTTCCGCGATCAGCTCATTGCCGCCGTCGAGCGCGAGATCGACGAATTCGCCGACGACTCCAAGGCGCTCGACGACGCGACCAGAAAGAGGACGTGCGCGGAACTCGCTGCAGAACTCTTCGCCGCCGAGTTAAAGGAGGAAGCCATCATCTCGGCCGGCGAGGCGATCGGCCGGACCTTCGATCGTCGCGCCGACGCCGATGTGCGCGCGGTGCTCGAATTGGCGGCGGCGCGGCCATGAAGCACAGCCTCACCCGCATCGCGCTCCAGGCTTATAATGAGCCGTTGTTGATGCATCCGCGAAAAGCGATGGTCATCAGCTCAGTGCTTAGCGAACACATGTCGGGCGTCGCGCCGCTCGTCGACTTGGAAAACGCGAGGGCCGAGGCCGACTTCGAACGCGAAACACATTCGCAGATGCTCGATCGCTTCGACGGCGAGCCGCGCGGACCTTTGGTCAAAAATGCATATGGCGACGCCTATATCCAAACTCGCTACCGCTTTCGCAATGGCGTCGCGCTGATTACAGTCGAAGGCTCGCTCGTCAATCGCGGCGCCTATATCGGCGCGGCGTCGGGCTTGACTTCCTACGAAGGCGTGACGGCGCAGTTCGCCGCCGCCGCCGCCGACCCGGACGTGAAAACGATCCTGCTCGATCTCGATAGCCCTGGTGGCGAAGCCGGCGGGGCCTTCGAGCTCGCCGATTTTATTCATGCAATCGCGCAGGAAAAACCTGTCGTCGCGATCGTGAACGCGCTCGCTGCGTCCGCCGCCTATGCGATGGCCTCGAGCGCGTCGCGCATCGTCACGACGCCGTCCGGCGTCGCCGGCTCTATCGGCGTCGTCATGCTGCATCTCGACCAATCGCGCCGAATGGATCAGCTCGGCGTGACGCCCACGCTCATCTACGCCGGCGGCCACAAGGTCGACGGCAATCCATTCGAACCGCTTCCCGAAGCCGTCCGCGCCGATCTCCAGGCCGAAGTCGATCAGCTCTACGCGATGTTCGTCGCGACGGTGGCGCGCGGCCGGCCAGACCTTTCCGAGGACGCGATTCGCGCCACGGAAGCGCGGACCTTTCTCGGCGCGGAAGCCGTCGGGGTCGGGCTCGCCGACGATGTCGGCGCTTTCGTCGATATTTCCGAAGAGCTTCAACGAAGCGGCATGGGCCGCCACAAACCGAAAGGAGCGACCATGTCGCAAGCTGATTTGAAGCGTTCGCCGAGCACCGTCCGCTCTTCGGACGGTGAGCCGCGCCTTGAAACAACGGCGCAGGAACTTTCTGGCGCCATGCAGGCGCTCTTTCCCGAAAGCAAGCGAGCGCAAGCGTTTTGTGAGGCGCTTGGCAAGGGCGCGACGATCGCGCTGGCGGCTGATCTCGCCAAGATGATCGTCGACGCGCCGGAGAGCAAGATGTCCCCGCTCCAAATGGCGATGGCGCAACAGCGCCGCGCCGATCTCGGACCGGGCAGCGAGCCGGCGCCGCGACAAGCGGCGAAAGAAGATTTGTGGGCGTCCGCCGTCGCCACCGTCAACCGTGAATACGGCCGCGCCTAGCGCGGGCCGCGTCACCATCCGCCGACTGGCAATCACGAGAAAGGTTCATCGATGATCACAATGGATGTATTCAACGAGGACGCCTTTTCCGCGACCTCGCTTACTGCGGCAGTCGACAAGCTCGACACCGTGCCTCGCCTGCTTGGTTCGATCCCCGGACTTTTTGAGATGGATCCGGTGCGCACCAAGGAAATCTGGATCGAAGGTCGAGACACCGGAGCGATTATTTTGCCGACCTCGCCGCGCGGCGCCCCGCCGCATGTTACGATCGACGACCTACGTAACGCGCGTTCATTCAAGACAGTGCGCGTCGCCGACGTTTCGGTCATCCAAGCTTCCGCGCTTTTGGGCATTCGCGAATGGGGTTCTGAGACCGAGGTCAAGCAGCTCGCGACCGAGGTTGCGCGCCGCCAGTTCAAAATTAAACGGAACATGGGCCTCACCATGGAAAATCTGCGCATGGGCGCGGTGCTGGGCCATGTGAAGGACGCGGACGGCACGACGATTTATGATTGGGCGGCGGAATTCGGCCAGGCGATCCCGACCGAAGTCGACTTCGATCTCGACAATGCCTCTCCGGCGTCGGGAGCGGTGCGCGTGAAGTGCAATGAAGTCACGCGCTCCATTCTCAAGGGCCTGAAGGGCGTCGGCGAGCCGCAGCGCATTGTCGGTCTGTGCGGCGACAATTTCTTCGACAACCTGACAAGCCATCCCGAGATCATCGCCACCTATCAAGGCCGTTCCGACCAGTCTGGCGACTGGCTGCGCAACGGTCTCGGCGGCGTCTATTCGACGTTCAAATACGGCAACATCGATTTCATCAATTATCGTGGCACCGACGACGGCACGACGCTGGTGGTCGGAGCCGACAAATGCAAATTTTTCCCAGTCGGCGCCGGCATCTTCCGCTGGGCCATGTCGCCGGGCGAAAGCTTTGATGATCTCGGACAGCTTGGGCAGGAATTTTACTCCCGCATCGTCGTCGACAAGGACCGCGGCGCTTGGGCGAACGTCGAAGTCTACGCCTATCCGCTGCCGGTCTGCACAATGCCGCAGGCGCTGCATCAGGCGCGGCGCACCTGATGCGCATGCAATTCGCATCGCTCGCGCAGGGATTCACGCGAGCGTAATCGGGGAGAATCGATGAGGGCTCAGGCGGTCAGTCCAACAGCGGGAATGGAGATCGATCTCCCCGGCACGCGCGTCGCGTGGAAGAGTCGTCAATCTCCTGCGGCCCCAACCCATGCGCCCCGGCGGCCATCAGCGCCGGGGCGCGTGGGGAACTCTAACGGGCAAGAGCGATGACGGTTGCTGAAAATCGTCGACGTCTGGGGATCACGCCGCGCTTGTTGCGGCGAGAGCGCGCGGCCGCCTATCTCGACATGTCCGCAACATGCTTTGAAAAGCTGGTCAAGGACGGCGTTTTGCCCGCGCCGAAGAAGTTGCACAGTTTCAAAGTTTGGGACCGCGACGAGCTGGACGCGCTCGCCGATACGCTGCAGCATGACGCCGCATTAGCTCCCGACGAAACTTGGAGCGACTGAGTATGTCGCCGCGCAAGCTTCCTAAATTCTGCGAGACCTGGACGGATCGCCATGGGAAAACGCGCGTCTACTTCCGGCGCGGCAAGGGCGCGCGAGTGGCGCTCCCGAGCGAGATTAATTCCGACGAATTCAATGAGGCCTATGCTGCGGCCCTCGCCGGCGACGTTGTAGCGCGCAAGGCAAAGCGCGAACCGGCCGCGCCCGGAACAGTCGGCGCGTTGATCCTTTCATACCAACAAAGCGCGACCTATATCGAGCTGCGCGAGACGACAAAAAAGGGCTACCAGTCGCGAATCGAAGCGCTTCGCGCCAAGCACGCGCATCGAACGCTGTCGGGCATGACGCGCGAGGGGATCGTAACGAAAATCCTCGCGCCTTATGCCGGCCGCCCAGGCGCGGCGCTTTCAATCCTGAAAATGCTGCGCGTCTTGATCCGCCACGCCATCGAAATCGGATGGCTCAGACATGATCCATCGCTCGGCATTAAGCGCCCTAAGGTCGGGGAAATCCGCTCATGGACCGACGATGAGATTGCGCGATTCGAGCGGCGATGGCCGAAAGGAACGCGCGAGCGCCTTGCCTTCGCGCTCATGCTCTACCTGGGCCAGCGGCGCTCCGACGTGCACCGAATGACATGGGCCGCCACGACGGCGACCACGATCACGCTGACGCAACAGAAGACCGGCGCGCGGCTTGTCATTCCTCTTCATTCCGAACTGCGCGACATACTGGCGGCGTCGACGCGCGATCATGTAACGATATTGAACACGGCCTTTGGCCGCCCCTTCACCGTCGACGGCTTTTCGCAGTTCATGCGCGATGCGATCGCAGCGGCGGGCCTGCCGCTCGAATGCCAGCCGCATGGTTTGCGGAAGGCCGCCGGTAGGCGACTCGCCGAGGCCGGCTGCACGGCGCGCGAAATCATGGCGATCCTCGGCCACAAGACGCTTTCGGAAGCTGAGCGTTACACGCGCGACGCCGATCAACAGCGCCTCGCCGAGGCCGCCATCGTCAGACTCGAAACAGGGCGAAGCGGGAACAGATCGCCCAAACCCCTTCCGAAAAGTTTGGGAATTGCGCCAAAAAATAAAGGCAAATCAAAATGATGCAGAATGACGTGGCGCTCCCTAGGGGACTCGAACCCCTGTTTTCGCCGTGAGAGGGCGACGTCCTAGACCGCTAGACGAAGGGAGCGGGAAGGAGCGTTCTATAAACTGCTGTCTCCCGCCGCACAAGCGCGCCGCG
>Ga0233425_10009165_pt1 | contig 12703 bp, 16 predicted proteins | sample Watercolumn_Towu_2_FD_181712 | JGI IMG/M metagenome (GOLD analysis project Ga0233425, IMG submission 181712) | Freshwater microbial communities from Lake Towuti, South Sulawesi, Indonesia - Watercolumn_Towuti2014_140_MG | ecosystem: Environmental > Aquatic > Freshwater > Lake | place...
GTTCGGCCAGCCCGCCAAGTTAAAGAAGAGGTCCAGCCCCGTCAGTGGGAGAGGGAGGCGAGAGGAAAAGACCGATGAGCAGTAAGAGAAGGAGAGAGCCGTGGCGATTCTGGTGAATAAGAATACGCGGGTGGTGGTGCAGGGGATTACGGGCAAGGAGGGGTCCTTCCACGCGACCCAGTGCAAGGCCTACGGGACACAGGTCGTGGCCGGTGTCACGCCGGGGAAGGCGGGCCAGGAGGTCGAGGGGATACCGGTCTTCAATACGGTCCGTGATGCGGTCGCCAAGACCCAGTGCGACACGTCCCTGATCTTCGTCCCTCCGCCCTTTGCCGCTGATGCGATCTTGGAAGCGGCCGACGCGGGCATCAAGCTCATCATCTGCATCACCGAAGGCATCCCGGTCAACGACATGGTCAAGGTGAAGCGGACCTTGAAAACCCGTGATGTCCGGCTCATCGGCCCCAACTGCCCCGGCATTATCACGGCGGACGAGTGCAAGATCGGCATCATGCCGGGCTTCATCCATAAGAAGGGCCGGGTAGGGGTCATGTCCCGCAGCGGCACCCTGACCTACGAAGCGGTCAACCAGCTCACCAATTTAGGCCTGGGCGAGACGACCTGCGTAGGGATCGGGGGCGACCCGGTCAACGGGACAGGCTTCATCGACCTCTTGCCGCTGTTTGAAAAGGACCCGGAAACCGAGGCCATCGTCATGATCGGCGAGATCGGCGGTGATGCGGAGGAACGGGCCGCGGCCTACATCAAACAGCATATCCGCAAGCCGGTGATCGGCTTCATCGCCGGCATCACGGCCCCTCCGGGCCGCCGCATGGGCCATGCCGGCGCCATCATCACGGGCGGCAAGGGCACCGCCGCCGAGAAGATGGCGGCCCTGGAAGCAGCCGGTGTCCGCGTGGTGAGCAATCCGGCGGAGATCGGCGCTACGGTCAAGGCCGCGCTCAGCCACTAACTCGCGTCGTTCGTCTCTCGTCCTCAATGCCTGCGCTTCACGAGCGACGAGATACGCTTCACGTTTTTCAGACTGAGACCCCCCAGAGAGTCCTGGCCAAGGTTCCCAGCGCATAGGTCACCGCCACGGCGATCGTGATGATCACCAGGTTCATCGCGATGCGCCGCTTGATGTCCATGCCCGAGAGAAACGCGAGCAGGGTGGAGACCAGGACGATCATGCTTCCCGCCGTAAGCAGTGACGCCAGCGCATCCTTCGCGCCGAACAGGACCGGCAGCACCGGCACCATTGCCCCCACGATGTAAGCTCCTCCGACAAACAGCGCCGACGTCAACGGTTGCTCTTCCATCTCGGATGAGCCGGTCTCCTCACCCAGAAATTGCTTCTTGTCGGATTCGGTCGCCTTGACTTCCTTCTCGGAGTTCAAGGCCGCGAAGGCTCCCGCAGCCATGGAGAGGGAACCGGCCACGGCCGTCGTCGAGGCGGCGATCAGGACCGTGACGGCATCCCCGAAGGCGCCGAAGAAGCCGCTGACCGCGCCCAGGATCTCCACCAACCCGTCGTTCAGCCCCAGGAAAATATTGCGGATTTTTTCCGGGTTGATCTTGCGTTCGGTTAATCGAGTAACCAGCAAGTCCTCATGCTTAAACTCGTCGAGCAAGATGTCCTTGAGCGCATCACCCAGCGGCTGGTCTTTGTAACTCTTCCACAGGGACAGGTATTTTCGGACCCCATAGACCTCGATTGCCTCAAGGACCAGGTGCACGGCCGTGGACCCGAAGAGGCGGCAGAGCAAAACGAAGACGCGAAGCTTGAGCCGGCGTCCGAAATCGAGTGTGGTGAGCCGGCTGTCGAAGAACTGCTGCCAGAACGCCAAATGTTCGGTCTCGACCACGATCAACTCATCGAGCGTTTTCCGCGACTCGCTGTCCGTGATCCCTCGCAAAGCTTTGTACAGGGACAGATCAAACAGTTCATCCAGGATGAGGGTGCGGGCGAGCGCGGGATCGTAGGGCTGTGTCGTGGTCTGTATCATGCGGCCATTGTAGCAAAAGACTCGCGGCGGGTCTTGCCTGGTCCCTCTGTTGCCGCCGACCGTGTCGAGTCCGTCAGGCGGGGCCGGCCGTCGTCCAAACACGCTCGGGGCGGACCCCGACGCCGATCAGCCTAGCCGGGATGCGACGCAGAAAAGGAAAGCGGGCGAACAGTGTGAGCAGCAGCGGGGGCTTCATCGGGCCTGTCCCGCTCAGAACCCGCGAGACGACCCGTCGCTGAACCAACACCTGCATGCCCTGGACGATGCGCGTGGGAAGCAGCCGCCGCTGCTGGACCAGGCGTAAATGTTCCGTGGTGAGCCGACCCTCGCGCAAGGGTTGGGCGAGCAGGTTGGCGGCGGCGACCCCGTCCTGGACGGCGAGGTTGACCCCGACGCCGCCGATCGGAGACATGGCGTGGGCCGCGTCGCCGATGCAGAGCAGGCCGGGCCTGTACCAATGGAGCAGCCGGTCCACGCGAACGGTGAGCAGCTTCAGATCGTCCCAATTGCGGATCTCGCCTTTGCGGTCGGCGGCGAAGGGTGCGAGCGTTGCCACTGCCTCTCGGAAAGCCTCGAGCCCCTGCTTGCGGTTCTCCTCGGCCGAGCCCTTCATGATGATGTACCCGAACTGCCAGTGCGAGCCCCGGTTGATCATGATCAGGATCCGCCCCGCGTCGAACCGGCCCATGGTTTCTTCGGGATCGCCGGGCTGCCGGGAGACGCGGAACCAGAGGACATCCATGGGTGCGCCGAGCTCCTGGATGTGAAAGCCGGCCCTCTCCCGCACGACCGAATGTCGCCCGTCGGCGCCGACCACGAGGTCGGCCCTGATCTCCATCTCGCCTTCCGGCGCCGTTGCGCGCACCCCGACCACCCGTTGCTGGCCGCAGGCCATGTCCGTCTCCTCGATCAACCCGGTCGCCTCGGTCTTCTGTCGCAGGTGGAAGGCGGGATAGCGGGATCCCTGCTCCGCGAGGAAGTTCAGGAAGTCCCATTGCGGCATGAGGGCGATGAATTTGCAGCGGGTCGGCAGGTGGCTGAAGTCCGCCAGGGGGATCGACTGGTCGCCGACCTGGACCTTGAGCAGGCGCGCCTTCTCGTGCGGCAGCTTGAGGAATTCCTCCAGCACGCCGAGCTCGTGCATCAACTCGAGCGTGGAGGGGTGGATCGTGTCGCCCCGGAAATCCCGGAGAAAGTCCGCGTGTTTTTCCAATACGACGACGTTCACGCCGGCGCGCGCCAACAGCAGCCCCAGCATCATCCCGGCCGGGCCTCCACCCACGATGCAGCAACGTGTCGTCGTCGTATTCATAGTCGCTCCCCTCTGTTTGCCGTTGGTGTCGTCTCTGTGGCGGTGCAAGGAGCTTGTGGGCGCTCGGTGATCGGATGACTAATGGTGCAACCGTACCCTATGCGAGGGGAGGGCTCTGGAGACGTTCACCATAGGAAACGAGCGAACTCGCTATTCCGCGGAGAACAGGGAGCCCATGATATGGTAGCCGCCGTCCACGTAGATGACTTCCCCGGTGATGCCGCGGCCCAGCGGACTCAAGAGAAAGAGGGCCGTGTCGCCGACCTCCGCCTGCTCGGTTGCGTGCCGCAAGGGGGCGAACTCCCGGTGGTGATCCACCATCTTGCTGATGCCGGCCACGCCGCGCGCGGCCAGGGTCTTGATGGGGCCGGCCGAGATGGCGTTTACCCGGATGTTCCTGGGCCCGAGGTCGTGCGCGAGATAGCGCACGGTCGATTCGAGCGCCGCCTTGGCGACACCCATGACGTTGTAGTGCGGGACCACGCGCTCGCTGCCCAGGTAGGTCAGCGTGACGACGGCGCCGCCGTCGGTCATCAGCGGGACCGCCGCCCGCGTGACGGCCACGAGCGAGTAGGCGCTCACGTCGAGGGCGGTCGCGAAGCCCTGGCGCGTGGTCGCGAGAAATTGGCCGGTTAATTCTTCGCGCGGGGCGAAGGCCACCGAATGGACGAGGAAATCCAACCGGCCGAACTCCTGCCCGACCTGCTTCATCAGCGCGTCGATCTGGGCGTCGTCGCCCACGTCGCAGGGGAAGGCCTTCGCCCCCGGCATCGTCCTGACCAGTTCCTCGACGTTCTCCCGCAACCGTTCGTTCTGGTAGTTGAAAAAGAGCTGCGCGCCCTCGCGGGCCGCAGCTTGCGCGATCGCCCAGGCGATGCTGTGCTTGTTGGCGACGCCGACGATGAGTCCCTTCTTGCTGTCCATCAGCATAAGGCGGGGTTCTCCTTCTTTTCAGACCGGTCCTGACCGGGCGTCAAGATACCACGATTCAGCGTCCGTGTGGAGCCCCCACGGCTTAACAGCCGTGGTCCCTCCACTTGGCCTCAGCGAAACCCGCCGAAGCATGTCCTCCTTCGCTAAAGCTTCGAAGGACACCCGCTCCGCATTCCTCCACGGCTTGAGCTTACTCCGCCGAAGTAGCCTCGGCTACGAAGGCCGGGCAGCCGTGGCTTCCAGCGTAGGCGGGTGAACCGGCTTCCCGTCGGCGGTTGTCGCGATGGGGCAGGGGTGCTATCATGCCTTCCCGTGAGCGCCCAGTACGACGAGATCGGCGGGCGGTACGCCGGGTGGAAGGAAACGCCTGTCCCGACCTACGCTGAGCTGCCGACGGTGCGGCGGCTTCTGGCCGGGCAGATCGAAGGGCGGATGGTCCTCGACCTGGCCTGCGGGACGGGCTACTACTCCCGCAAGCTCAAACAGTGGGGAGCGGCCCGCGTCGTCGGCGTGGACGTGTCGCCGGCCATGATCGCCGAGGCCCGCGAGGCGGAAGCCGGGGAAAAGGCCGGCATCGAGTACGTGCTGGCTGATGCCGCAACCTTGCCCGTGCTGGGCGCCTTCGACCTGGCCACGGCCATGTATCTCCTGAACTATGCGGAGACGCCGGAGGCCATGCGTCGCATGTGCCGGAACATCGCGGCCAATCTCAAGCCCGGCGGGAAGCTGGTGGCTCTCCTCCCTGAGCCGGACTATGTGATGGGAAAGGGCGAGACGGAACGGTATGGTTTCACCTACCGCCTGGTGGCATCGGATAAGCAAGGGATGCTGGTCCATGCGGACGTGCACACCGATCCGCCTTTCTCGATCGAGTACCGCCATTGGGCGCGCCGGGTCTTTGAAGACGCGCTGCGCGCCGCCGGTTTTACCGACCTCCGGTGGCACCCCTTTGAAGTCTCCCCAGAAGGCCTGGCGAAATTCGGCGAGGCCTACTGGCGGGACTTCCTGGCGAACCCGGTGAGCGCGGCCCTCACTGCGCGCCTGCCGTGACCATTACCGGCCCCGTTTTCACGACACGGCGGGGAGCAGGATGCCGCGCTTCCCGCCGAGCATGTCTCCTCGACCTAGCAGAAACTGCCGGCCGACCAGCGCAGCCGTCGCGGCGTCCAACTCATCGCTGGTGGCCGTCTTTTTCAATCCCCGCATCCCCAGTTTTCTGAGGCCGGCGAGGAGCCCCTGCCGGTCCCGGTGCTGGCGGGGAAGTCCCCACACATCCTGCGCGGCGCCGGGGTAGCACTCGACGGCGTGATAGCCCAGGGCGCGGAGCTTCTTTTTCAGCGCGAGCCCGCGCTCCGTCAGCATCCGCATCGGCCCGAGCGTGACGGGGAAAAACCGGATGCCGCGCCGGAGCAATTCCCGGTCGCAGTCGCGCAAGTGCTCACCCGAGCGGTCATGGATGGTCCGCCGTCCTTTGGGCAGGCTCAGCGGCGCGTCGATGGGTACGAGGTCGGGCCGCGCGCGCCGGACCAGGCGAAGAACGTCATCGTCGCTGAACACAACCTGCGTTTCGGCCCTCAGGCCGCGCAGGAGGCACAGGCCGGTCGGACGGCGCGGCGACCCGGCGAGATCGATGCCGACCACGACGAAAGGCTTACGCTTCGACATAACGGCGCTCGTGACCGGCGGCATTGTAACAGAACCGGTGAATCGGCTTCCGCGTGTGGGTGGGGCGTCCACTCTGCGAAGAGCATGAGGCTGATCGCCTATGGCCTCTCGTTTCGGAACGAAGCAGGAGGTCGGGAACGGGCCGGGAACTGCCCGCCGCGACGGGTTCTTGCGGTCTTTTCTCCTTTCCCCGCCTTTTCATTTGCGGGAATCTGTGTATAATTCTCCTTATGACTACTCGCCCGTCCACACTTCGGATTCCTGCCCGCGGCAGGCGGCCTAGCCGGCTGAGCGGATGGCTTGCCGGCAAGAAGATCGAGGAAGCTCGGCGCATGAAGCCTGAGGAGCGGCTGCGGCTCGCCCTCGAACTCTCCGACTTCTGTCTTGAGCTCAAGCTCGCGTGTTGCGTCGCTGAACGATGCCAGAAATAAGCCGGTTCTTTGGAATGATCATCACGATGTATTATGATGATCATGCGCCGCCACATTTTCACGTGCGTTATGGTGAGCACAAGGCTATAATTATGATCGAGACCGTGGCAATTCTTGATGGGTACCTGCCTGCGCGAGCCCTGGGGTTGATCACCGAATGGGCCTCGCTTCACAAGGGAGAGTTAGTCGAAGACTGGAGGCTGGCAGAGCGGCACGCGCCGCTCAAGAAGATCAAGCCGCTGGAGTGACAGATGTTGAAGGATATTGTTGAAGTTCGGCTCCTGGAAGGGTATCAACTCCGTCTCCGATTTGAAGACGGAGTCGAGGGAGATATTGACCTGCAAAAACTCATTACCTTCGACGGTGTGTTCGCCCCGTTGAAGGATCGCGCCTACTTTGTGCAAGTCCGCGTTGAGCCTGAACTGGGCACCATTGTCTGGCCCAACGGCGCTGATTTGGACCCGCTTGTGCTGTACTCCAAGATTACGGGGACGCCGGTTCCGCAGTTTGCCGCAAAGGCCAGCACCCGCTAGCTGCCTGGCAGCCTTTATCTTCCCAACGACAGAGCGAGCCACCCATCCCGAATCAGTCTCCGCGCGAGTGGGGAATTGTGAGGGACGCCGTTGTAATCAACGGACGTTATAGTAGTGCGTGAGGACCTACCTGCTGCGACGAGATCCTCCGGCGGCGATTGCGCGTTATTTGAAATATTGAATGGTGCGGGAGGCAATCTGTGAAGGAGTATCACCCTGATAGGAAATGCTCTTTGTCCAGTTACCATGGAGATCGTGTCCCGAATAGTCGGTTCTAAACCCCTCAGATTCGCTGCTTTTCAGATTCCCATTGCCGTCATAGGCACTGTCGTAATCGTTGTAAAAGCCGGCGGCATCCGGCGGTGTTTTCCGATAGGCGAGCAGTCTCCCTTTCGCATCATAGGTCATGACGATTCTCACGTCGACGGGAGTTTGGTCCTCGTCATAGTTGGCTTGACGAAACACCCTCCGACCACCCCGGAAGGTTTCATAGGCATACCGATTTCTGTACTGGACGGCCTTTCTGGGACCAACCAGCCAGAAATGTTCAACGAGGTTTCCCGAGAAGTCATACCGAAACTCTTCTCTCACTGATGGGGACGATTGGCCATAGAAGGTCTTTGATCGGCTTGTCATTTGGAAACGGCTGTCGAATTCATAGGAAAACGTCGAAAATTCGGTTGCCTGTTGAAACTTGCAGTCATCTTTTCCAATGAGGGGAAGGGGCTGCTCTTGCGTCAAGAAGGATTGAAGTTGATAACGATTGCCATACGCGTCGTAGGTGTACACCTGTTTTGAGCAAGCGCTCGAGAAGGTGATCGATCTGGATTCCAGGAGATTACCCGACCGATCAAACTCCCAACGCGCCAGTTGATACATTTCATTTTGGTCAGGCTTGTAATACCCGATGGTCACAGACTTGACCGGCCCTCCCATCAAATAGATTTCAAGGTCCGTCAGATACCTTCCCCTGTCCATATCCCAATCCTTTGCACTCAAAGGCTGGTCCGACATGCAAAGAAGCAGGACAAGAACAACCGCCCCGGTACAGCCCGCGCCTGTTTTGAGCAATGAGGGAACCATGTTGACGGGCGAAGTCCAGCACTTGCGACAGAATTTGTCAAGCCTGCCAACCCTTCTCATCCCCTCCCGCGCCGTCTCCTTCCCGCGCGAAAACGGTTTCTGCCTCCGGTTCTTCTCTCTTGACTGGTATTCGCAAATATGCGAACATGAGGGCGGAGGATTGCGGTGCCGAAGACCCGTGTGGTGTTCTACCAGGAGGATGATGGGGCGGCACCTGTGTTGGATTGGCTGGGTGACCTGCCACCCAAAGCCCAGGATAAATGCAGGATCAGAATTGAGCGCTTACATGAGTTGGGGCATGAGCTGCGGCGGCCGGAAGTGGACCTGCTCAGGGATGGCATCTACGAGCTGCGCGTCGGACTTCAGGGCATGAACTATCGGATTCTGTATTTCTTTCACGGACGGGTTGCGGCTGTCTTGGCTCATGGTTTGGTCAAGGAGCGGGTGGTCCCGTCGCGTGAGATCGAGCTGGCGATCACGAGAAAGCGCAAGTTTGAACTGGACCCGGAACGCCACACGTACCAGGAGACGTAACCATGCCGAAAACCAAACGGCCGCCCACGACCGATGCCGTGGAAATCTTGCATCGACGCTATTACGAAGACAGACCGGAGCGGCTGGCCGCGCTCGAAGAAGCCCGAGCAAATGATAGCGTGGCGCGTAAGCTCACCGTCCTCCGACTCCAAGCAGGGCTAACGCAGCGTCAACTGGCCAAGCTGGTCGGCACCACAGCCTCCGTCATCTGTCGCCTGGAAAACGCCGACTACGAAGGCCACTCGCTGGCCATGCTGCAGCGCATCGCCGATGCCCTGGACCAACGCGTGGAGATCCGCTTCGTGCCCGCCTCCAAACGTCTGCAACATGCATAATGCAAGCAGGGAAGGAGAGCAATGACGGCCTTTGGCGATTGCACGTTCTGCGGCGGACAGGTGGAAGAACAGCGGATTGACTATGACTACCGGCGGAAGAGCCGATTGCTTATCATGAAGAATGTGCCGGCCGGCGTTTGCCGGCAGTGCGGGGAGAAATACTTCAAGCCAGAAGTCTTAAAGCAGATGGATCAACGCTATCACGATATCGTGGACCGGAACCAGAAACCCGAAGCAATCGTCGAAATTCCCGCCGTCTCGTTTTAGCTGTAGTGCGTGAAGACCTGACCGCCGCGACGACCTCCTCCGCGCCCCCACCTCCGCCAATCCTCACTCGGCCATCTCCAGCCCGGCCAGCCCCAATCCTAGCCCGTCCGCTCCTAGTTTTCTATCCCAGGCAATCCCATCCCAGCCAGCCCCTGCCCAGCCAATCCTACTCCTTCCTCCTCGTCCTCCTCCTCTTCCTACTCCGGCCCTCCTCATCCCCTGCCGCACCGTCTCCTCCCCGCGCAAAATCCTCCCGCCTCCGTAAAAAAGTAGAATGTGTCGTGCCCCACTTAAGATTTGGACAGGTATAGTGTCTTAAGGAGGCATGATGGAGGCGGCGATGAACCCTGTTCAAACTGGTCGTGGGCGACGGCGGCGATGGCCCGCTGAACAGAAGCTGGCCGTGCTGCAGGAGTGGCAGACCGGCGTGCCCTTGGAGGAGGTCTGTCGGAAATATGGGCTGAATGCGGCACAGATGTACCAGTGGAAGCGGAGGCTCGACCAGGGGCTCAAGGAGCCGGGCGAGCTGATCCCCAAGAGCCACGTGGTGGCTCTGCAGAAGCGGGTCGAGGAACTGGAGCGAACCCTGGGGCGGAAGGCGTTTGAGGCCGACGTGTTAAAAAAAGCCTTCGAGCTCAAGGGGCTCAAATTACCCGACGGGACGTAAGATGGTTAGTGCAGGTGGCCGGCTGTTCGGTGACGGTGGCATGCCAAGCGCTGAGCCGATCCAGGAGGTGGCTCTACTATCGACCGCAGCCGTGGCGCGGGCGGCTGGGCCGGCGGCCGGAGGTGGAAGACGCAATCCGTCGGCTCCTGGGGACCAGCCCCGTGTCCTACGGGTATCGACGCATCCATGCCCTGCTCAAGCGTCGCGGGCTGGTGTGCAATCCCAAGACGGTCTGGCGCGTGATGCGGCGGCAGGGGTGGCTGTCGACCAGTCGGAAGCGGCAGGGAGTATGACCAGGCCGGCCGCACACGGGACAGGTGCGGATGGCCGAACCGAACCGCCGGTGGGCCTCGGACATCACCGGTATCCGGGCCTGGGATGGACAGAGGGGGCGCTTAGCGGTCATGATCGACTGTGCCGATCGGATGATCCTGGCGTGGCGCTTCGCCGCGCGCATCACGGCCGAGGATCTGGCCGAGATGCTACGGGAGGCAATCTTCCGCCGGTTCGGGGAGGTCCGGGCCCGCGCCCCGGGGATCGAGTTCCTCAGCGACAATGGTCCGGAGTACACCTCGCATCGGTTTCGCCCGGTCGTCCAGGCAATGGGGCTGATCCCGTGCCACACGCCCCGACGCAGCCCGGAGTCCAACGGCATCGCCGAGGCATTCTTCGGGAGCTTCAAGCGGGACTACGTGTACCAGGCTTGTCTAGAGACGTTCGACGAGATCCGGCGGCAACTACCAGGGTGGATCGAGCACTACAACCACCAAGCGCCGCACAGCGCCTTGGCGATGCGGTCACCCGCCGAGTTCTACGCAGACTGGGTGGCCAACAACAAGACACTCTCTGTCCAAAATTAAGTGGGGCAGTACATTCTTGGTTTTCTGAACGGATCTTTTCTTTTTCATGGCCTCGGCTTCAATCCCTCCAGCGTTAATCTGGGCTAATTGTATCCCTCGAAAAACCAGAACGCCACAAGTATTGATGGCTCTCTGATCTTACTAGTAAACCGCCTGAGGCGTTCCATTCGAGCGACGCTCTGGAGGGAACGCCTACCCCTCCCTAATTCCTGAAGGGGGTGGAAGGGATGAGCCGTGAGCAATAAAAAAGGCCACCCATCAGCGGTGGCCTTTTTCACTTCTCTCCCCCGGTATGCTGGCGAGGTAGCAGGCGGTCGCGAACGAACATCTGCCGGGAGAGGCGGGGGCCCCGCCCGGCGTCTGAAGAAGGAAAGCCGAAACTGACCGAGTCTTCGAGGGAATTTCGGAAGGCTTCCGCTTCAGAGCGCCGTGGAAGGGGTGCCTCGGAGGCGTGGAAGCGAGGACTGCCTGCTACCTAATCTTCTCTTATGTTCCCATCTCCCAACTCGCCAAATACTTCTCCTGCTCCTTCGTCAGCCTATCAATATTGATCCCCATCCCCACCAGCTTCAACCTGGCGATTTCTTTATCGATCACCGCCGGCACCGGATACACCTTCTTCTCCAATTTCTTGTGGTTCTTCACGATATACTCCGCCCCCAGCGCCTGATTCGCGAAGCTCATGTCCATCACCGACGACGGATGCCCCTCCGCCAGCGCAAGGTTCACCAGCCGCCCCTCGCCCAGCAGTGACACCCGCCGGCCGTTCTTCAGCGTGAACTCTTCCACCCCCGGCCGCACCATCCGCCGTTTCCGGCTCAGTTTCTCCAACGCCGGAATGTCCAGCTCCACGTTGAAGTGGCCCGAGTTGCAGACGATCGCCCCATCTTTCATCGCCGCGAAGTGCTCCCCCCGGATGACCTTCAGGTTCCCGGTCACGGTCACGAAGAAGTCGCCGATCCTGGCCGCAAGCTCCATCGGCATGACCCGGAACCCGTCCATCACCGCTTCCAATCCCTTCACCGGGTCGATCTCCGTCACGACCACGTCCGCGCCCAATCCCTTCGCCCGCATGGCCACGCCGCGCCCGCACCAGCCGTAGCCGGCCACCACGACGGTGGACCCGCAGACCAGCCGGTTCGTCCCCCGGATGATCCCGTCCATCGTGCTTTGGCCGGTCCCGTACCGGTTGTCGAAGAGGTGCTTGGTGTCCGCGTCATTCACTGAGATGACCGGGAACTTGAGCACCTTCCGGTCCGCCATGCTCCGCAGCCGGATGACGCCGGTGGTGGTCTCCTCCGTCCCGCCGATCACGTACTTCAAGAGGTCCTTCCGCTTGCTGTGGAGGGTGGAGACGACATCCGCCCCGTCGTCCATCGTGATCTGCGGTTTGTGCTCGATGGCCGACTGGATGTGACGGTAGTAGGTCTTGTTGTCCTCGCCCTTGATGGCGAAGACCGCGATCCCGTCATGGGCGACCAGGGAGGCCGCCACGTCGTCCTGGGTGCTGAGCGGGTTCGAGGCGCAGAGCCGGACCTCCGCCCCCCCGGCCTGGAGGGTCTTGGCCAGGTTCGCCGTCTCGGTCGTCACGTGCAGGCAGGCGGTCACCCTCATGCCCCTGAGCGGCTTTTCCCGTTGAAACCGCTTCTTGATCAGCCGCAGCACCGGCATGGTGGCCTCGGCCCATTCGATCTTGAGCTTACCCTGCTCCGCCAGCTTGATGTCTTTCACGTCGTAATCCACGGTTCCTCCTTCAGAAAAGAGCTGATGGCAAATGGCTTATGGCCAAGAACAGTAAAAAGGGGACGGTCCCCTCAAAAGAAGGCTCAGGTTGAGGTTAAGGTTGAGCGAACACCCACCCTCTTCCTCGTCCTGAGCCTCTAACCCTTCGACTGAACCTCGACCTTATCTTCGCTTAACCTGAACCTCAGCCTCAACCGGCTCGGCTAGAGCCCCGCTTCCTTTCGCAATATTCTGGCCTTGTCGGTCTTTTCCCAGGTGAAGGTCGGCTCGTTGCGGCCGAAGTGCCCGTAGGCCGCCGTCTTCTTGTAGATGGGGCGCCGCAGCTTGAGGT
>Ga0233425_10009166_pt1 | contig 12700 bp, 16 predicted proteins | sample Watercolumn_Towu_2_FD_181712 | JGI IMG/M metagenome (GOLD analysis project Ga0233425, IMG submission 181712) | Freshwater microbial communities from Lake Towuti, South Sulawesi, Indonesia - Watercolumn_Towuti2014_140_MG | ecosystem: Environmental > Aquatic > Freshwater > Lake | place...
CGGTCACGCTAACGAGCCCGGTGCTCGTGTTCGACGGCGCGTGCGACTTCTGTCGTGCGTGCGTGCGCTTCATCACGCGACGCACGCGCCGAGCGCTCGCGGTCGTCGCGTACCAAGACGCCGATCTAGCCTCCCTCGGCCTCACGAGAGAGCAGTGCGAGTCGGCAGTGCAATGGGTCGACGCCCACGGCGCAGTCGCATCGGCGCACGAAGCCGTCGCCCAGGCCTTGCGCCACGCACGATTCCCGTGGCCGCTCGCCGGCCGCCTCATCACGCTGCCCGGTATCTCGCGCATCTCGTCGCGCGTGTACGAACGCGTCGCCCGACGACGCACATGCGACAGCCCCAACGCCGCCCGCCGGACGTTCTGACGCTACCGCTAGCCTCGGAGTCGCTACATCACGAGCGACCAGACGGTCCGGCAACCGGGAATCCACGGTGCCAAGTCACTTCGGTGGCGATGTGGCCCCGCACGGGGCAACGGGTCGGATGGTGGCAGAACCGAGAGGACCACGCCGCATGCAACGCACCGACTATCCGGCGACGGGAGCGTGGAACGCCGCGCATCCCGCCGGACGCCGGCGGTTCCTCGCGCTCGGGGCGCGCCCGGTCGCGCTCGACGTCGGCGTCACGCTGCGCGACGTCGTCGTCGCCTACGAAACATGGGGCACGCTGAACTCCGACGCGTCGAACGCCGTGCTCGTGTGCCATGCGTGGACGGGCGACAGCCACGTCGCCGGCCCAGCAGGAGAGGGTCATCCGACGCCCGGCTGGTGGGAGGGCATCGTCGGCGCGGGCCTCGCGATCGACACCGACGAGTTCTACGTCGTCTGCGCGAACGTGCTCGGTGGTTGCCAAGGCTCCACGGGGCCCGCGTCGGCACACCCTGACGACGGCCGCGCCTACGGTTCGCGGTTTCCCGTCATCACGATTCGCGACATGGTGCGCGCGCAACTTCGCCTCGCCGACTCTCTCGGCATCCGCCGCTGGCATGCCGTCGTCGGCGGCTCGATGGGCGGCATGCAGGCCCTCGAGTGGGCGATCACGTATCCCGAGCGGGTCGCTTCGCTGATCGCGATCGGCACCTGCACGCAATCAACCGCGCAGCAAATCGCGTGGGGCGCGATCGGGCGGCGCGCGATACGGCTCGATCCGAGGTGGCGCGAGGGTGACTACTACGACGCCGAGACCGGCGACGGCCCGTGGCAGGGACTGGCGATTGCGCGCATGGTCGCGCAGGTCACCTTTCGCAGCGACAACGTGTTCACCGACCGGTTCGGGCGCGACCTCGCCGACATGGACGCGACGAACAGCGGCATCGGCCTGTGGGACAAGTTCGAAGTCGAGCGCTATCTCGACCACCACGGCGACCGGCTCATCCGCCGCTTCGACACCAACAGTTACCTGCTGATCGGCAAGGCGATGGACCTGCACGACGTCGCGCGCGGACGCGGCGGGCTCGCGCCGGCGATGGCACGCATCACGGCCCCGACGCTGGCGATCGGCATCTCGAGCGACATCTTGTATCCGACCTACCAGCAGCGACAGATTCGCGACTTCGTCGCCGCGAACGGCGTGCGCAGCGAGTACTTCGAGATCGACTCGCCGCACGGTCACGACGCGTTCCTCATCGACTTGCAGCAAGTCGGCGCCCCGATCGCAGGTTGGCTGCGCGGTCAGTAGGGGATCATCGCGTCCAGCACCGGCACGCAGCGGCTCGACTTCGGCACGCGCAAGGCGGCCGTCGTGTCGGCGGCCCGCATGTCGCGCGCATTCGCCCGGTCGGTCATCTGCAACTCGTAGATGCGGCGCTTCTTCGCGTCGTCGTTCGTCGCGCCAGTCACCCGCCAGGTGCCGCGCAGGTCGCGCGCACGGTGGTTGCGGGAGAACACGAACAACTCACCCTCGCTCACGCCCACCTTCACGTCGAACCAGCGCGGTCGGTCTTCGAGCGTCGCGGGCGAGAGCTGCATGCGGCACATGAATCGCGTGCCGTCCTTCGAGGCCCAGTGCGGCTCCATGCCCCAGCCGAGCCACGCCAATGCGCCGACCACCGCGAGGAAAGCGAGCGTCGAGAGCAGGTTGCCCACGCAACTAGTTTGGCAGCGTGGCGGTCGGCATCGCACTCATCGTCGTCGGCGTCGCACTCCTCGGAGTCACCGCGTGGTTCTGGCGCGCCTCGCGTCTCGACGACCCCGTGCTCGCCCCGCTCGAGGTGATCGGCGACCGCCGCTTCCGGGCAGCCGACGAAGCAACGCGCAGGGAGATGCTGCAGCGCGCGCGAAGTACGGTGGAGCGATGACCACGACCCAAACGCGACTCGGGTGGCACGATGAACTTTGACCCTGCCGAGATGATCGCCCGCTTCAAGGAGCGCGCCACCGCGGTGCGCCGCCGTCCGCTGCCGCCGGTGGCAGGCGAGGAGCGCCAGCAGTTCATCGCCCAGGCGAACACCGACTTCCAAGACTTCGCGATGATCGGCGACGCGCAAGCGACGCTCGAAGACGGGGTGCTCACGCTGCGCATCGACCTGCGGCCCGCCGACAAGCGCGCATAGACCAGCGCCGAGCCGCCGTTCGCCTGCCGTGACCGCCCCGCAACAATCGCCCGAGTTCGAACGGCGTCGCGCGATCGCCCTCGCTGCCGTAGTCGTCGCCGTGCTCTCGTGGTCGGTCGGCCCGCTCTTTGTGTCGAGCCTTTCGGTGTCGCTGCCGACCCTGTTGTTCTACCGCCAAGTGATCTGGTTGCCGGTGTTGTTCACGCTCGCGCACACCGTCGGCGACGGCTTCACCAAGCATCATCTCGCCGTTTCGTGGAAGCCGGGGGTGTTCTTTGCGGTCTCGACAGCGCTCGGGTTTGGGTCGTTCCGCGCGACCACCATCGCCAACGCCACGCTGATCGGCAGCCTCACGCCGGCGGTGCTGCTGTTTCTCGCCCCGCGCATCCTCGGCGAGAAGATCACCGCGCAGAAGGTCGTCTACTCGCTGGTCAGTTTCGTCGGTGTGGTGGCGGTGGTCGTCGGCGCCGAGACGGTGGGTGGCTCGGGAAGCACGAGCAGTTCCGTCGGCGAGCACGGGTTGTTCGGTGACGCACTCGCGTTCGCGAACATGGCGGTGTGGACCATCTACTTCATCGCCGCCAAACGCGCGCGCGACGAAGGCACGAACACGTGGTCGTTCCTCACGGGTGTGTGCCTCGCCCACGTCGCTCTCGTGACGCCGTGGGCGCTCGTGGCCAGCGACGATTTGTTTGACGTGACCGCACGCGACTGGGTGCTCCTTTTGTTGATGATGCTGATTCCGGGCACGGCCGGGCACTTCCTCATGACGTGGGCGCAGCGCTACCTCGACACCACCGTGTCGTCGCTCATCACGCTCGCCGGCCCCGTCGTGTCGACGGCGCTCGCGTTCGTGTTCCTCGACCAGGGCGTGGCGCTCGCGCAAGTGCTCGGCGGCGCGATCGTGCTGCTCGGCCTGGGCGGCGTGATTCTCAGCACCACTGCCGCGCGCACCACGAAGAGCGACACGGTGGGCACCGTCGACCCGTTGCTAAACTCGAATCCCTAATGCGGACGTGGCTCAGTTGGTAGAGCATCACCTTGCCAAGGTGAGGGTCGCGGGTTCGAATCCCGTCGTCCGCTCCAGATCGAAGCTCCACCGAGTTTGGCGCCTCCTGCCGATTGCCCTCGCCGCCGTGGGGATGCTCGGTTCGTCGTGCGCCTCAGAGTCGCGCAGCGATGTCGTGGTCGCCGCGGCTGCTGACACGCGAGACGCCTTCAACGAAATTGCTGCGACGCTCGCTGAGCAGGGCGTCGTCGTCGAATTCGTGTTCGGGTCGTCGGGTTTGTTGCGCGAGCAGGTACTGAACGGCGCCCCGTACGACGTTTATGTGTCGGCGAACACCGCTTTTGTCGACGAGGTCATTGCCGCCGACAAAGGTGTTGCTGCAACTCGCCAGACGTTCGCTGTCGGTCGGCTGGCGGTGATTGCCGCACCGGGTACGCCGATGCCGGCCGACTTCGGTTCGGTCGTCGACTACGCACGAATCGTGATCGCCAACCCCGCTCACGCTCCGTACGGCGTGGCTGCACGCGAGGCGTTCGCGGCCGCCGGAATCGCGGATCGTGTGTCGAACCGCCTGATACTCGCAGAGAACATCGCCGACGCGCTGCGAATCGTGGAAGCGGGGGAGGCCGACATCGGTGTCGTCGCCTTCTCGCTCGTGGTCGATACGCCACATCTCCTGGTCCCTGCCGAACTGCACGAACCAATCCGTCAGGGCCTCGTCATCACCGCGCGCGGCAAGGACAATGATGCAGCCCAGCGATTCGTTGAACTGCTTTCGTCGCCGCTCGGGCGAGAAGTGCTCGTGCGTCACGGCTTTGTCGTTGACAGGTCGTGAACGACTGGTTCTCGCTGTGGCTTTCTTTGCGGGTGTCGGCCATAGCCACGGTGCTGGCCGGCGTGGTCGGCGTTGCCGTTGCGTATCTGCTGGCGAAGTGGCGCTCGCGTCTCGCCTCGGTCGTCGAAGCGGTCGTGACGGTCCCCATCGTGCTGCCACCTACCGTGCTCGGCTATTACCTGCTCACCCTGCTCGGAACGCGTTCGTCGCTCGGAACGGCGTGGGAGTCGCTGTTCGGCTCGCCGCTCGTCTTCACGGCGAGCGGTGCGGTCGTGGCGGCAACGGTGTCGGCGTTGCCGTTCGTCATCCGTGCTGCGCGGGCGGCCATCCGCAACGTGGATTCGCGCGTGGAGGAATCGGCGCGCGTGATGGGGCTGCCCGAGTGGCAAGTGGCGCGGGTCGTGACGCTGCCGCTCGCCGCGCGCGGCATCGGGGCGGGAGTCGCGCTCGGCTTCGCGCGGGCACTCGGTGATTTCGGCGCGACGGTGATGGTCGCCGGCAACATCCCCGGCCAGACGCAGACTTTGCCGGTGGCGGTGTACGACGCCGTGCAAGCCGGCGATGATGCGGCTGCGCGTACCGGTTCGCTCGTGCTCGGTGCGATCGCCGTCGTGGTACTCGTGCTGGTCACGCAAGTGTTTGCGAGCCGCCGATGAGCAGATTCGTCAGCACGCCGAGCAACGAAAGCACTGTCCCGCTCGTGGTCGAGGTCGGCGTGCACGTGCCGGGTTTCCGTGTCGATGCCTCGTTTTGCGCGAACGACGGCATCACCGTGCTCGCCGGGCCAAGCGGCTCGGGGAAGAGCCTCACACTGCGGGCCGTCGCCGGCACGGTGCGGCCGTCGAGCGGAACGATCTCCTGCGACGGCAGGGTGCTCGCCGACGTGGCGCGCGGAGTGCACGTGCGTTCCCAAGACCGCCGGCTCGGAGTGGTCTACCAGCACGCGGCACTGCTCGAGCATCGTTCGCCGCTCGACAACGTGGCGCTCGCGGTGCGCGACGGCAACCGCAAGAACCGACTGCAGACCGCGCAGGACTGGCTTACGCGCGTCGGCGCGAGGCCGCTCGCCGAGGCGCGCACGCGGTCGCTGAGCGGCGGCGAGCGCCAACGGGTGGCGTTGGCGCGGGCGTTGGCGGGTTCGCCGCGCATCTTGCTGCTCGACGAACCGTTCAGTTCGCTCGACGCCGTGTCGCGCAGCGAGATGCGCCGTCTCGTGAAGTCGCTCGTCGCCGAGCAACGAATCATCGCTCTTGTGGTGACTCACGATCAAGCAGACGTTGACGCGTTGGCCGAGCGGGTCGTGCAGTTCGAACCCGGGCGGACCGTTTCGTCAGCGGAATGAACGCGCTCGTGCGCGCCATGTATTCCGCGTAGCCCGGCTTACGCTTGGCGAGCAGACGGTCGAGCATCGCGACGCCCGACACGCGCACGAGCAGGACGGTCATCACTGCGGCACCGAGAAACGCCCAGACGCCCGCGCCCTGCGCCGACGCCACGATGGCGAGCCCCCACCACACGAGGCAGTCCCCGAAATAGTTGGGGTGCCGGGTGAGCGCCCACAGTCCCGTGTCCATGATCAGGCCTTCGTTGCGCGGATCGCGCTTGAAGCGGGCGAGTTGCGCGTCGCCGACCGCCTCGAAATACAAGCCGACGGCCCACACCACGAAGCCGGCGAGCGCGACGAAGCCGGCGCCAGCACCGGTGTCGCGTTGGCCGAGGGACACGGGCAGCGACACGACGAACATCAGCACTCCCTGCAAGCCGAACACGCTGTAGAGACTCACGATGGCGAACCGCTCACCGTGCTTGCGTCGCATCGCCTTGTAGCGGAAGTCTTCGCCTTTGCCGAGGTTGCGCCTGGCGAGGTAGGAGGCGAGGCGCAACCCCCACACGGTTGTCATCGCGACCAACAGCCAGTTACCGGCACCCGAAGCCCCGGTGACGAACTTGACGGCCCACGCGACGAGCACGAAGCCGAGACCCCACACGATGTCGACGATGGACGCGTCGCGCATCAAGAGCGACACCGACCAGGTGGCCAGCATCAGGCAGGCAATCGTGATGAGCGCGGCCACAAGCACCGTCGACACATCGGCCACGCCACGACAATAGGCGCGAATACGGAGACATTTGCGGATTCGACTGCCGCAGAATTCGCGCTGGTGCGCTGTGTCGGGCGTGCCGCGGTGCGCGCCTTCTAGTGTCTGACTGATGTCGCAGCAGCCACCGCGCACGCCGTCGCCGTACCCCGACGAATCCGACGGCTACTGGATGCACTACCACGACGAAGACAGCCAGAAACTCGCCGACGCCGTTCTGCGCTACGCGGTCGACCGAGTGCGCATGGATCCCCCGCCGCTCGACGCGCCGCTGTCGCTCAGCGAACTGCGCCGTCAAGTGGGTCGCACGATCACCCCCGAGGGTCTCGGTGCGACGAGGGCGCTCGAGATCTTCACCGAGCAACTCGCACCGTCGTGCATCAGCGTCGACCATCCACTCTTCTTGTCGTTCGTGCCCGGCGCGCCGACGGAGTCGTCGGTGTTGTTCGACCTCGTCGTCGCGGCGTCGAACATCTACGCCGGCTCGTGGCTGGAAGGTGCCGGCGCGGTGTACGCCGAGAACGAGGCGCTGCAGTGGCTCATCAATTTGGCCGGCCTGCCGTCGACTGCGGGCGGTGTGTTCGTGTCGGGCGGCACCGCCGGCAACATGTCGGCGCTCATCGCGGCGCGCTGGTCGTGGCGCCAGCGCGGTCGCGGTGCGTTCGACCGCGTGCGACCGATCATCATGGCGTCGGCCGGCGCGCACTCGTCGGTGGGGCTTGCGGTCAACGCGATGGATGCCGACCTCGTCACCGTGCCGGTCGACGATGCAGGCCGCCTCACTGCGCAGGCCGTGCAGTCTGCCCACGCCGCACTGAGCAATGCCGACCGCAGTCGCGTTTGCGCGGTCGTCGCGACCGCCGGCACCACCAACATCGGCGTCATCGACGAGCTCGACGGCATCGGCGAGTTCGCCCGGGCGAACGACGTGTGGTACCACGTCGACGGCGCCTATGGTGCGGCGGCACTGTGCGCCAAGAGCGTGCGGCACCTCTTCGCCGGCATCGAGTCGGTCGACAGTTTCATCGTCGACCCGCACAAGTGGCTCTTTGGGCCGTATGACTGCTGCGCGCTCGTGTATCGCGACGTGCGCATCGGCAAGGCGGCGCACACGCAGAGGGCCGAGTATCTCGACGTGCTCATTCAAGACGCTGACGCGCAACTCGACGAGGCATACAACCCGGCTGACTTGGCGCATCACCTCACGCGGCGTGCGCGCGGACTGCCGTTTTGGTTCAGCCTCGCCACGCACGGCACCGAGGCGTACGAAGAAGCGATGGAAATCACGCTGCAGGTCACGCGCGACGCTGTTGACATGGTGCGCGCGAGCAAACATCTGCAGTTGGTCGTGGAACCGTCGCTGTCGATCATCGTCGTGCGGCGCCTCGGCTGGCAGCCCGAAGACTATTCGCGCTGGAGCGATCGCATGTTGCACGATGGTGTGGCATTTGTGGTGCCGACCACCCACAAGGGCGAGACCGTGCTGCGCATGTGCCTGGTGAACCCGCGCACCGACCCCGCTCAGATGCAGATGATCTTCGAGTCGATGCGAGACTGAGCAGCGATGTTGAAGACGCTCCGCTCCGTGGTGTCGCTGCGCAAGTTCGACCCGAACACGCGCAGGCGGCGCCTCGCCAAGTGCGGCAACATCGACGACCTGCGCCGCCTCGCCAAACGGAACCTGCCTGGGGGAGTCTTTGACTATTTCGACGGTGCAGCAGAGACCGAGTGGTCGATGGCCAACAACTCGAGCGCGTTCGAGCGCGTGCATCTTGAGCCCCGCGTGCTGGTCGATGTGTCGCAGATCGACATGAAGACGAGCGTGATGGGCCAGTCGATGCGCCATCCGATCGCCTTCTCGCCGACCGGCTTCACGCGCATCGCCACCTCAGCAGGGGAGCTGGCGGTCGCCCGCGTCGCGGCGCGTCACGGCGTGCCCTACACGCTCTCCACGCTCGGCACGCGCAGTATCGAAGAGGTCGCCGCAGTGTCCGACGGCCCGCTGTGGTACCAGCTCTACGTGTGGAAAGACCGCGGACTCTCGCGCGAACTCGTGCAGCGCGCCAAGGCAGCCGGCTACAAGGCGATCATGGTCACCGTCGACACCGCCGTTTTCGGCCGCCGCGAGCGCGACGTGCGGCGCGGGTTCACGCTGCCGCCCAAGATCGGTCTCGACACGTTCATCGACGGCATCCGCCATCCGCGCTGGACGCTGGACTTTCTCACGCACGAACCCATCACGTTCTCCGCGGTGTCGGGCCGCGGCGACGTCGACGGCTCCACTGCCATCACACTTTCTGACTATGTCAACAGCCAGTTCGATGCATCGTTGTCGTGGCGCGACCTCGACTGGGTGCGCAGCGAGTCGGGCCTGCCGATCATGTTGAAAGGCATCCAGACCGTGGCCGACGCCCAACGCGCGGTGTCCGAAGGCGTCGAGGCGATCGCGCTTTCCAACCATGGCGGACGGCAATACGACGGGTCGCCCGCACCGATCGACTTGTTGCCCGGCGTGATGCAGGCGGTGGGTGACGGTATCGAGGTGCTCGTCGACGGTGGCGTGCGTCGCGGATCAGACGTGGTGAAGGCCTGTGCACTCGGCGCGCGGGCGGCGATGTTTGGCCGGCCGTATCTCTACGGGCTCGGCGCCGCGGGCGAGCTCGGGGTCGAGTGGGTGACCAACTATTTTGTGGCGGGAATCGCGCGCACCATGGCGCTGGTCGGGGCGACTGATCTGGCGGCACTGCGGGGCAGTGCGCGAGTGTCGTAACGCGAGTCACTGCTTTGCGCGGGCAGTTTCTTGGCGCGGGCTATTTCTTCGCGCGTCCCGACGTCTTCGGCTCGGCCTTCTTCACGGCCTTTTTGCGCGCGCCGTAGCGCTTGTTGAAGCGCTCCACGCGGCCGGCCGAGTCGATGATCTTCATCTGGCCGGTGTAGAAGGGGTGGCTGGCGTTGGAGATGTCGAGCGTCACGAGCGGGTAGGTCTTGCCGTCGGTCCACTCGATGGTCTTCGCCGGGTCGGTCTTCACAGTCGAGCGGGTGAGGAAGCGATAGTTGGCGCCGGAGTCCTCGAACACGACGAAGTCGTACTTGGGGTGAATGTCCTTCTTCATGGCTTGACCAGCGTAGCGGCGAGCAGCGAAGCAAGCCTGCGTGTAGCGGCGGGCGCCGTCTGCCTAATAGACTGACGAAATGCCCAATCGTTGTGATGTGCTCGACAAGAAGCCGTCGCGCGGACATTCCGTGTCGCATTCGAACATCAAGTCGAAGCGTTCGTGGCGCGTGAACACCCACAAGCGTCGCTTCTGGCTGCCGTCCGAGAAGCGATGGGTGACGCTGTTCGTGTCGGCCAAGGGCATCCGCACGATCGACAAGCGCGGCATCGAGTCGGTGGTCGCCGAGATGCGCCGCAGGGGCAAGAAGGTCTGAAGATTCGTCATGGCAGCCAAGAGCAAAGATCGCCGTCCGATCATCAAACTGCGTTCCACCGCCGACACGGGGTACACCTACGTCACGCGCAAGAACAAAGTGAACACGCGTGAGCGCATCGAGCTGAAGAAATACGACCCGATCGCCCGCAAGCACGTCATCTTCAAAGAAGAGCGCTGAGCGCTAGGCGCTCGAATCGCGCCAGTTGGGCGCTCATTCCTCCACCGCGCCATTGCGGCGCGCGTCAGCCCAATGCGGCTGCGAAATCGTCGCGAATGTCGTCGAAGGCTTCGAGGCCGACCGACAGACGCACCAAACCCTCGGTGATACCGGTCGCCGCCTTCACTTCGGGTAGCACCGAGAGGTGCGTGCTCGTCGCTGAGTGCGACACCAGCGTGTCGGGGCCACCGAGCGTCACCGCTGCGCGGGCGAGCCGCAGCCCGGCCAGCAACGAACGCGCGGCTTCAAATCCGCCGCACACCTCAATAGACATCGTCGAGCCGAACCAGCGCATCTGGCGCTTGGCCAGTTCATGTTGCGGGTGTGAGGCGAGCCCCGGATAATTCACGCACTTCACGGCGGGGTGTGCCGACAGCCACTCGGCGAGATGCTGCGCGGTCTCGCACTGCTGGCGCAATCGGGCGCCCAACGTGCGAATGCCACGCAAGCCGTTCAGCGCGTCGTAGGGCGAGGCGGTGGCGCCGTGCAAGATCGAGTAAGCCCAGATCGTGTCGATGATGTCGCGCTCGGCCGCGATCACTCCGAGCGTGGCGTCGTTGTGGCCGGCGATGCCTTTGGTCGCCGAGTGCAGCGTGATCGATACGCCGTGGCGGCAGGGCTGCTGGCCGAGCGGGGTCGCGAGCGTGGAGTCGACCAGCGTGAACGGCCCTTTGATGGCGCCGAGTGCGTCGAGATCGACCACGTCGAGATGCGGGTTGGTCGGCGTCTCCGCCATCACGAGCATCGTTTTGCCTGGTTGCACTGCAGCGGCGAACTCGGCGGCGTCGCGTCCGTCGACGTACGAGACAGAAATGCCCATGCGCTTGCAAGGCCCATCGAGCAAGCCGAGCGTGCCGGCGTACATGTTGCGCTGCGCCACGATGTGGTCGCCGCTCGAACACAGGGCGAACACGGTGGAGGCGATCGCACCCATCCCGGAAGCGAACGCGAGCGCCGAGTCGGTGCCCTCGAGTTCCGCGATAGCGCGCTCGAACGCATCGGTCGTCGGGTTGGCATAGCGCGAATAAAAGCCCGACTCGTGCACCGACTTCGCGCGTCGGTGCGTTTCGTCGAGATCGACGGCATCCCAGGTGCTCGACGCCCACAGCGCCGGCGACAACGCTCCGGAGGCGTCGCGACCCGCGGTGATGGCAGTCGTCTCTGGCTGCTGTTCTCGCTGCGTGCCGCTGTCGTTGCCTCGTTTCGTCACCTCGTCAAGGCTAGGTAGGCGCCCCGAGGTGGCGCGTCGAGTGCTGTAGGTTCGTCTTTGTGCTTGGTCGCCGGCGGGTTGCGATGCGCACTGGCGTTGCACTCGGTTGCCTGGCGCTGCTGGCGGGGCCCGCGTCGGCGACCGAAGGCGAGAGCCCACTCTCTGGGCTGCCAGGCGGTGCGGGGCAGCCAGTCGTGATGGTGAAGTACGGCAACGCCAAGCCTGACCGGCCGCACTACGGGCTCAATCAGGCCGACCTCATCTATGTGGAAGAAGTGGAGTGGGGACTCACGCGTATTGCGGCGATGTTCAACACGAAGTTCCCCGCGGTGGTCGGCCCGACGCGCAGCGCACGAATCTCTGACCTCGAGATTCTCATGCAGTTCGAGCGGCCAGGCCTCGTGTTCAGCGGCGCCAACGACGTGTTGCTGAAAGCCGTGCGCAAGAGCAACGCGGTCTCGCTGTCGCCGAGCGACCGCCCCGATTTCTACTACCGCAACCTCTCCAAAGAAGCCCCGCACAACCAGTTGGTGCGCCTGGCGTCGTTGATGGCGAAAGAGAAGAAGGTGTCTGTCGTCGGCGACGTCGGGTTCGTGTTCGACGTGGTCCCGCCGGCGGGTGGCGCGAAGGCGGGCAAGTTCCAGGCGTCGTGGCCGTCGGCGAAAGTGAGCGGTGCGTGGACGAAAGCCGGCTGGCAGATCTCGTTCGACGGTTCGGTGCATCGCGACGCGCAGACGAAAGCATTGCTCGTGCCGCGGACCGTCGTGCTACAGTTCGCCGAGCATCGCGAGTCGGCGTACGGCGACCGGTTCGGCGGCAAGACTCCGCTCGTGAAGACCGTTGGTGAGGGTCGGGCCGTCGTGCTGCGCAACGGCCAGAGTTACGAGGCGCAGTGGAGCCGCCCGGACAAGACGTCGGGGACCTCGTTCACCAGCAGTGGTGCCGTGCTTCCGTTTGATGTCGGGCAGGTGTTCATCGTGTTGGTCGACGAGAAAGCCAAGAAAGGTACGGTGACCTTCGGTGGGTGAGTGGGAGCGCGGGCTGGAGGCAGCCGAGCAGCAAGGCATCATCAGTGGCGAGTTGCGTGACCGTCTCACGGCGGTTTCGTTCGATCGCGAGCCGGCGCGCGAGGGCTTCCCGATGCGCATCGCGCTCTTCGTCCTGGGCGGCATCCTCCTTCTCAGCGCGGCGTTCGCCGTGCTCGTGCGGATCCTGGGCGACGACCCGTCGGACGTGCTGATTGCGCTCGTCTTTGCCGCAGTAGCCGGGGTCGCCGAAGCAATCGCGTGGGCGTTGCGTCGCGCCAAGTCGCTCGCCTTCCTCGCTGGCATTTTCGGCGCGT
>Ga0233425_10009167_pt1 | contig 12699 bp, 7 predicted proteins | sample Watercolumn_Towu_2_FD_181712 | JGI IMG/M metagenome (GOLD analysis project Ga0233425, IMG submission 181712) | Freshwater microbial communities from Lake Towuti, South Sulawesi, Indonesia - Watercolumn_Towuti2014_140_MG | ecosystem: Environmental > Aquatic > Freshwater > Lake | place: Indonesia...
CGCCCTTTTCGAAGCGGCATGGCCCAAGCGCGAAATCGCAGCCTACGGTCCGGTGCAGGCCAACTGGATCGATCTCGACACCTTGATCGCCATCAAGGAGCGCATCGACGATCCGCGCCACCAGGCCGATGCCAGAGACTTGCGCAAGGTGCGCGATAGCCGGCGAAAAGAGAGTTAGCTCTTTGGGCATGTCCACGCGATCGAATGTCGCAGCTCGTCGTCTTCGCCGTCACGGTCGTGTCGCCCCGTACGAGAGGAGCGCTTCAATTCCCTTCTCGTGTTTGACACGGCCACCGGTTGCAGGGTGCAGGGACGCGATCCGATCGCAGGCCGATCGGCCGACGCTGCGCGGGAGCGGGTCGCTGGAGGCACGACCGTGAAACACGAGCGATCGGACACGGAATCGGGACGATGAGAAGACGGCGCCTGAGCATCGTCATATGGGCAGCGGCCCAGGGAATCGCCTCTGCCGCGGCGTCGCCCGAGAGCCCGGCCGCCGCATCCCGCCGGATCGAAGGAGCGCCGCTCCATCTCTACATCCTGGCCGGGCAGTCCAACATGGCCGGCGTGGGCGGGTACGCGCGGCCGCGGCACGTCGCGCCGGAGCCGCGTGCATGGGTGCTCGGCCGGCCAATGCTGCTGTCGGGGCCGGAGAAGAAACCGCGATCCATGCCCGATCCGCTCTGGGTACAGATGGGGACGCAGTGGAAGCTGGGCGGCCGCGGCGTCGGACCCGATTGGGGCTTCGCCAAGGCGTTGCTCGAACAGGATCCGACGGCCCGGATCGGCATCATCCAGATCGCCGCCTCGGGGTCGAACATCGAGCGATGGATCGACGACCCGTCGCTGGAACGGGGCGGCGGGGACTACTACAGCAACGTTGTGGTGACGGTCCGCCGCGCCATGCAGGACGGCGTGCTGAAGGGATTCCTCTGGCACCAGGGCGAGTCGAACACTGGATCGGCGGACTACGATCGGCTCTTCGAGCGGATGGTCATCGGCTATCGGCAAGCCTTTGGAACACCGGACCTGCCCGTCATCGCCGGAACGATCGGCGCGGACGGGAGCCAGGGCGGACGGGTCAATGACGGACTGGCCAGGGCGGCGGAGAGAATGAAGAACGTTCGCATCGTCAGTTCCATCCGGACGCGGTCCGACCACGTACACTACGACGCCGACTCGCAGGACGAAATGGGCCGACGCTTTGCCAACGCCCTGCTGGCGATGACCGGCAAGCCGCAGGCGCTGAGGATCACGACCCGCGCACTGCCGCCCGGCACGGCCGGGACGTGGTATTGCCAGCCGATCGAAGCCGGGGGCGGCGACGGAACGGTCCGCGCGTGGACCTGCCAGGGGCTTCCGGCCGGTATGACGATGTCGCGCGATACGATCGAGGGACGCCTGCCGGACGAGGCCTGCGAACTGACCGTGACCGTCTCGGTCGAAGACGGCGGCGGCGACGACCGCAGGAAACTGACGCTGGCCGTTCAACCGGCGGCGGGCGATCGCATCGAACTGATCCCCTCAGCGAACTTCAGCATGAGCCGGACGTTTCTCATGCAGGGCAACCGCGTGCTCTACGTGAGCCCGGACGCCCCGCGCTCCGGTGCGGACCGCGCGTACCTGCGGTTCGACGTTCCGTCCACCTTCCGCCATGCGAAGCGGGCCGCGCTCCGCCTGCCTGTCCAGTCGACCGGCTCGCGCGCGCCCGTGCGGATGCAGGTGCGCGTGGTCCAGAACCCGCGCTGGGACACGGACGCCATCGATCCGAAGGACCCGGCGACCCATCCGAAGACCGCGCCGGCAAGCCGCCCGTTCGAGGTCACGGGCCAAGACGGTGACGTCGTGATCGACCTCGGCGAAGCGTGGCCGGAGAGTCTGGAAGCGGACGGGGCTGTCGGATTCGAGATCGCGAGCGCCGAGAGGGACGGCTTGGCGCCGGTCATCTTCGACTCGAATCGTGGAGACCGCAAGCCGACGCTGATCCTGGAAGAGTAGCATGCAGAACGCGCCGATGCACGAAGCGAAGCCCCATGTCACCCGTTCGTTCGCGTTCGACTCCGACGCGATGCCGGACGCGGGCCGGATGGTCGAACGGCACCGGGCATGGTGGAGCAACGACTGCATCGACCGGCCGGTTGTGCATCTCAAGTTCCCCCGGGAGAAGCCGCTCGGGCCGGATCCGGTGTGGCCGGAGCGGGGAGGCGAGGGGGTTGGGCGTCACGTGAACCCGGCATTCCGCCTGGCGCTGACCGAGTACACGCTGAACCGCACGCGGTACTTCGGCGACACGATCCCTTCCATATCGCCGGGTTTGAACACCGCCTACACCGCCGCCCTGGCGCGCGCCACGGTCCAATACACGAACAGCGACTGGATCGAGCCCACGGTCGAAGACTGGGACGAGACGCCGGCGCCGGCGTTCGACCCGGACGAGCCGCTGATGAAGCGCGTGATCGACACCTCGCGGATCCTCGCGGAGAATTCGCGGGGGCGTTACATCGTCGAGACGCCCAGCTACATGGACTGCGTCACCACCATGTCCCAGATGCGGGGGACCGAGGCGTTCAGCCTGGACCTGGTCGACGCGCCGGAGAAGGTCGTGCGGTACCGCGACCGGTTTGTGGATGCCTTTCTCGAGTCCGCCGCCTTCTGGAACGAGTTCATCCGCGCCCGCGGCTATCCCGGCACGACCAACTGGACCGGCATCCTGTCCCCGGATTGGGGCAACCAGATTCAGTGCGACTACTGCGTGATGATCGGGCCGGAGATGTTCCGATGGCTTGTCATGCCGGAGATGCGTCGCGAAGCGGCGTTCTTCGGCAACGTCGTCTACCATCTCGACGGCCCCGGCGAGATCCAGCACCTCGACGCCCTGCTGGAGATCCCCGAGGTCAAGGCGGTGCAGTGGGTGCCGATCGCCGGGTTGAACAAGCCCACCAGCGGGCACTGGATCCCCTTGTTGAGACGGATCCAGGACGCCGGGAAGGCGCTCCAGGTCTACGCCCGCGCGGATGAGCTGGAACTCTACCGCGAGCACCTCAAACCCGAAGGGTTGTTCCTGCATTTCGGTTTCACGCAACAGCCGGCGCTGAAGAGCGAGGCGGACTGCGAAGCGCTGCTGCGGCGCATCGAACGGTGGTAGTGGAAGACGAAAGACAGAAGGAGGAGGACCATGCCATACCCGAAGTATCCCCAGTTCCTCGCGGCGGCCGTGGCCGCGCAACTCGCCGGCGCTTTGCCGGCCGTGTCCGCGGACCTGACCAGCCAGATCGACTGGTTCGGGGCCGGCGGACACGGCGCGCCGGACCGCGTCATGGCGGACCGCGAACAGGTGGCGCCCATCCTGGATCATCCCCTGCGCGACCCGAGCATCTGCCGGGGCCCCGACGGCATCTACTACATGACCGGCACCGACGGAACGTCCATTCTCGGCGACGGCTTGGACTTCCTCAACAACGACGGCATCCGAGTCTGGAAGTCGCCGGATCTGAAGAGTTGGGAACTCGTCGGCCAGGTGCTCGACCTGGGCCCGGGCGCGATGTCGCGCCCGGATGACTCTCCCGGCGGGAACCGCGGCTGGCGGCGGCGGCCCATGGCGTTGCCCGGCGCGCCCGACACGCCGTTCGTCCGCGGCGTGCAGGCGCCGGAGATCCATTACCTGAAAGACACGTTCTGGATCGTCTACTCGATCAGCGGCATCGGCGGCGGCCTGCTGAAGAGCGAGTCGGGGAAGGCCGAGGGGCCCTACGTAGACTGGGCCTTCATGGGCGAGAAGGAGGGGTGGGGCAAGGGCACCAAGCGGCTCTTCCTCAAGGGCGGCTCGCCGTCTCTCTTCGCCGACGAAGACGGCGCCGTCTATGTTCTCTACAACAACGGGTACATCGCGAAGCTCAAGGACGACATGACGGGCGTGGCCGAGCGGCCCCGCATGCTGCTGTGCGACAACTCCGAGAAGAGCGGCGAGAAGGCAATGGACCAGTCGCTGCAGGTCGGGTCCGACGGCTACTTCCTCAAGAAGATTGAGGGCACGTACTACCTGTTCGCCACGGACTTCACCACGCGGGCTGGCGAATCGGTGCAGGACGTCTATGTGTCATGGGCGACCAACGTCTACGGCCCCTACAGCGAGCGGCGCTGGTGCGTTCCGCACGCCGGGCAGACCACGGTGTTCGAAGGGCCGGGCGGCGGGCTGCTGGCGACCTACTGCGGCAACGACCGGCACGCGGCGTTCCGCGACCGGGCGGGGATCGTGCCGCTCGGTTGGGCGAACAACGACCATCCGACCGTGTTCCGTCCCGGCGCGCGGTTCCCGCGGAAGCTCCTGCGGGTCAGCACCGAGCGGTATCCCTGGCATCGCATCCCCGCGATCAGCCGACACTCCATGCGCGACACTGCCGCCTGCCGCGGGCCCGACGGCGCCATCTACTACACCGGCTCCTTCGTGTCGAAGAGCAGTGGCGGCAAGCTGTTCGTGTACAAGTCCACCGACATGGTCAACTGGGAGGAGATCGAGGTCTGGGACTGGGACCGGCAGAAGGCGCTCTTCCAGGAGCCGTTTGCGGACCCGAGGGAATCGGAGCGGGACGGCGTGTTCTCCTACATGGACACGGAGATCTGGCATCTCAACGGCACTTTCTACATCGGGTATTCCGTCTACGGCTCCAAGCCGGGCGGCTATCTTCTGAAAAGCACCACGGGCAAGGGCGAGGGGCCGTACGAAGCGGTTCCCGGCGAGCACTGGTGTCAGCCGTCGTTCTTCCAGGATGAAGACGGCAAGATCTACTACGGAAGCAACAACCAGATCGTGCCGTGGAAGCCGGACATGTCCGGTCCGCTGGACAAGAACACGCGCATCCGGGTGTGGTCGGCCGACGGCACGACGAACATCGGCGACTGCTCCGGGCAACTCGCGAAGATCGCGGGCAAGTACGTGATGTTCACCTGCGGCCAGGACGGGTTCGGCCACTGGCGCGACGCGTTGACCGATCCCGGCGCGTACACGTGGTGCTATATGGTCTCCGACCGCATCGAAGGGCCATGGTCGCGGGAGCAGGTGATCGGGCCGCACAGCGGTCACGGCGGCCTGGTCCAGGACCGTTTCGGCAACTGGTGGGCGTGCAGTTTCGCCTGCGAAGGGTCCATGGCCCAGCCCTGTCTCCGCCTCAGCACCGCCTACATCGCCCCGTGCACGGTCACCGAGGAGGGCGGCCGCCTCAGAATCCGCCTCGCCGACAGATTCCCGGACTATGTCGAACAGGCGCTGCGGGACGGAGAGCGGCGATGAACCGGACGGCAGACGGAGAAGCGCCGCCCATGAACGAAGCGCCGGCTGACACGACCATCCGGACCGGCAATCCCATCCTGCCCGGCATCGGGCTGTGCGACCCGCATGTGCGGATCTTCGACGGGCGGGCCTGGCTCTATGCCACGCACGACCGGTCGGCCGAAAACCAGCACTTCCGCATGGACGATTGGTGGATCTGGTCGTCGGGCAACCTGCGGGACTGGCGGCATGAGTGCACGTTGCGGCCGGAGCAGACGTATTGGGGCCGGCCGTGCGAGAGCTGCTGGGCGGTGGACGCGATGGCGCGCGACGGCCGCTACTTCCTCTACTTCTCGCGCGGGCCGCGGGAGATCGGCGTCGTGACCGCGCCGGCGCCCGGGGGCCCGTGGCGCGACCCGCTGGGCAAGCCGCTGATCGCGGAGGGCGACTACCCGACGCAGGCGCGCGACCCCGGCCTGCTGATGGACGACGACGGGGAGGCGTACCTGGTGTTCGGCACGTGGGACTTCTTCGTGGCGCGGCTGAACGAGGACATGATCTCGCTGGCCGAGCCGGCGCGGCCGGTCGAACTGGACCACCGCGAAGGCCCCTACGGTCCCGGCAAGACCGACGACAAGCCCTGCCTGCACAAGCGCGATGGCCGCTACTACCTCTCGTGGGGCTGTTTCTATGCGGTGTCGGAGAGCGTCTACGGACCCTACCGCTACCGCGGCTCGATCATCACCGAGGAGAACACCGATCCGGTCTTCCGGAAGGGTCTGCTGATGGACCGCCATGGGAGCTTCTTCGATTTCCGCGGGCGCAGCTACTTCATCGGCAACGACCAGAGCTTCCCGGGGAGCCACATGCATTTCCGCAACTCCGTCATCGCCGAGGTGCGCTACCTTCCCGGCGGCGACATCGCGCCGCTGGCGCTGACCGTGGAAGGGGCGCCTGTGAGCGCGGCGTGATGCGGGGAAGATGCTCGAACATCCATGTCACCTGCTGTACAACGTCCGGGCGAGCGGGCGCGATCGGGAGGTCCGTTGGGGACAGCCTGAACGCCGGAGATCCCGAAACATGAGCGAACGACGGGACGAGAGCGCGGCCGGGATCGCGGAGACGGGGCGGGCGGGCCACGACATCGCGAGCCGCAGGCGGCGGTGGCGCGACTTCCTCGCGCCCCGGGCGCCCGGCGGGTTCATGTTCTTCATCCGCTACCGGGGCCCCGAGTTCCGGGAGTTGAAGTGGCCGCACCGGTGGCCGTCGAAGGCGAAGGAGCGCGTCGAGTTCGCCGTCCGTCGCTACGAGATCGCCCGCGCGCAGGCGGAATGGCTGCACGACGACTTCGTGCCGTACCTGGACAACCTGACCGGCACGGAGATCTTCGGCGAGGCGTTCGGCTGTCCCGTCGAGCGGCCGGACCACACGATGCCGTTTTCGCGGCCGGTCGTGCACGCGCCCGCCGAGGCGGATCGCGTGCCGGAGCCGCGCGTCGAAGACACGCCGCTGGCGTATCTCTTCGACCTCGCGGACGAGATGCGGCGGCGGGCAGGGCCGGACGCGCCGCTCACGCTGGTCGACATGCAGAGCCCGATGGGGATCACGGCGGAGATCTGGGAGAAGGGCGACCTCTTCTGTTCCATGATCGATGCGCCGGAGGCCGTGAAGTCCGTGGCGGCGAAGGTGAAGCGGCTCCTGATCGCGTTCCACGACCGGTGGCTGGAGCGTTACGGGCGCGCGTTCGTGGCGCACTGTCCCGACTACCCCATGGACGGCGGCATCACGCTCTCGGAGGACGAAGTCGGTTCGGTGAACGCGGACCTGTTCGAGGAGTTCTTCCTGCAGGACCTGGTCGATTTGTCGAATCGCTACGGCGGGATCGGCATCCACTGCTGCGCCTGCGCGCGGCACCAGTGGCGGCACTTCGCGCGCGTGCCGAACCTGCGGCTGCTCAATCTCAGCGGCCAGGCGACGAAGAAGACCGACCCGGCGTACCTCGACGATGCGTACCGGTTCTTCGGCCCGCGGACCGCGCAGATGCACGAATCCTTCCGGCCGGACGAGTTGAAGGATGGCCTGCCCTGCGCGTCGCCGGGTTCGCGCATCGTCTACCAGGTCGAGGTCGAAACGAAGGACGAGGCCCTGCGCGCGTGCGACCGGATGCTGGAAGCCCGGTCGGCGACCGCGCGGTAGCGGCGGCGAAGGGAACCAGGGGAGGAGATGCCTGTGAGCGACGAGTCGAACCGGGGCGGGACGGCAGCGGGGTCGGACGGCGGCAACGGGATCTCGGCGGACGCGGCGCGAGAGCGCGTGCCCAACCGGGAACTGTTGATCTACGCCCTGGGCAGCATTGGCGGCTCCTTCAGTTGGAGCGTCAACATGCTCACCAACCCGATCTTCAACATGGAGCTGCACGTCAGCCTCGTCTGGCTCGGCTTCGTGCTGGCCGCCAATCGCGTCCTCGATGCGATCACCGACCTGTTGATCGGCTACTGGAGCGACCATCTTCACACCCGGTGGGGCCGCCGCCGGCCGTTGATTTTCGTCGGCGGACTGGGCGTCGGCCTGTTGTTCGCGCTGATGTGGCTGTTCCCGTCGAACCTGTCGCAGACCGGCTACCTGATCTGGTACGGCGTCATCAGCGTCTTCTACTACCTCGGCACGACGCTGTTCGGGACGGGCTACTGGGCGCTGGGCATCGAGCTGACCTCCGGCTACAACGAGCGGACCCGCGTCTCCGCGTGGCGTTCGTACGCCGGCGCGTTCGCCGGTCTGACGACCCCCTGGTTCCTGTGGTTCATCCACAACAAGCGGTTTTTCGACAACCCGATCGAGGGCGTGCACTGGCTGGGGGTCATCGTCGGAACGGTGATGGTCGCGACGACGCTGCCTGTGGCGCTCTTCTGCAAGGAACGGTTCGCGAAGATCGAGGCGCGCAAGAAGACGCACATCTCCTTCGGCCGCGCGATGACGGTGATGTTCCGCAACAAGGAGTGGATGCGGATGACCGGCGTCGGGCTGCTGCTGATGGCGACACTGGTGCTGTTCGAGCAGTTCTCCATGTACGTGAACTTCTTCTACGTCTTCGGCGGCGACAAGGAGAAGGCCACGTTCGTGGGCGGGGTGGTCGGCAATGTCGGCACGGTCTGCGGGCTGCTAGCCATCCCGCTGGTGCAAGCGCTGTCCACGCGCCTGGGAAAGCACGTCGCCGTGCGCTTGTGCCTGGCCTGGATGATGATTGGCACGGCCATGAAGTGGTGGTGCTACACGCCCGAGCATCCCTGGCTGCAGTTGATCATTCCCTTCTTCTACTCGATCGGGATCGCGGCATTCTACACGATTACCCCGTCCATGACGGCGGACATCGTGGACGTGGACGAGCTCATCACGGGCGAGCGGCGCGAGGCCATGTTCTCGGCCGTGGGCAACCTCATCGGCAAGATCGCCAACGCGGGCGCGACGGCCCTGACGGGTTTCGTGATGGCCGCGACCGGTTTCGTCGTCGAGTTGGAGGGCAAGCAGTCGCCCGAAACGTTCACGAAGATGCGGCTGATGTACAGCATCATCCCCGCCTGCGTGCTGCTGACCGCGCTGGCGCTCGTCTGGGGCTATTCGTTGACGGAATCGCGCGTGACGCAGATCCAGGCGGAGCTCCGCACGCGGCGGGCAGGGGCGGCGGGCGGCGGCCCGGCGGCGTGACGGACGGCGGCGGGGAGAAGCGGGCCCTGTGACGGGCCACCGGCGAAAGGAAGACGACCATGAGGAAGTTCATTCGCATCCTCGCGGCCGGCGTCGTGGCGATCGGCGCGGCGGTCGCCGCGCGGGCGGCGCCGGAGCCGATGCCGCCCGCGCACGTGTGGTGGGAGGCGGAGAAGCCGACGAAGACCAACTTCCCGGCGCCGAAGTCCGAACCGGGAGCCGGCGGCGATATCCTGTCGGAGGACCGCTGGATCGGCGCGGACGAGGGCTGGACGGAAACGCCGTTCATCGAGTACGAGGTCGAGGTGCCGGAGGCCGGCGAGTACGCGTTCTACGTCCGCAAGTTCTGGAAGCACGGCCCGTTCCGCTGGCGGTTCGACGCCGCCGAGTGGCGCGCGGTCGACAGCGATCCCTGCCTGCTCGACGAGGAGTACATCCGGAAGTTCTGGGGCGCGAACTGGATCCAGGCCGGACGCGTGGCGCTCGAAAAGGGCCGCCGGACGCTGCGGATCGAGGTGACGGACAACGTCAAGCCCGCCTACTTCGACTGCTTCCTGCTGACGAAGGGGCCGTTCTTCCCGCTGGGCGAGGTCACGCCCGGCGCGCCGCTGCCGCCCGCGCCCGAGGGGTGGTCGAACGTGCTGCGCTACGACACGCTGCTCGATGCGAGCCCGATCGACCTGCGCGGGATGAACGAGCGCGAGGCCGGCGACAACGGCTTCATCGGCGTGGACGGGGAGAACTTCGTCCAGGCCGGCCGGCCGATCCGCTTCCTCGCCGTCGGCGCCAGCCGCGAGAACAGCCGCATGCCGCGCGAGATGATCGATACGCTGGCGAAGTTCCTCGCGCGAAAGGGCGTCAACCTCGTCCGATACCACTCGCCGTTCTTCCACCGCGACGGGCCGAACGCCGGCGAGGTGATCGACGAGGACCTGGACAACCTCTTCTACTGGATCGCCGCGCTCAAGCGGGAGGGCATCTACTCCCACCTCTCGATCTACTTCCCCGTGTGGTTCAAGCCCGGCGAGTCGGGACGGTTCGCCGGCTACGGCCGGGAGCAGTCGCCGTTCGCCCTCAACTTCTTCAACGCCGACTTCCAGGCGATGGAGCGCGAATGGTGGCGGGCGCTGCTGACGAGGCCGAACCCCTATCTCGGGCGCGCGCTCAAGGACGACCCGTGCGTGATGGGCGTGGAAATCCTGAACGAGGACTCGTTCTTCTTCTGGACCTTCGACTACAAGAACATCCCGATCGAGCAGATGGCGATCCTCGAGCGCCGCTTCGGCGACTGGCTCGCGGCGAAGTACGGCTCGGTCGCCGCCGCGTTCGACGCGTGGAAGGCGCCGCACCAGCGCGACGACGCCGGCGCGGGGCGCGCGGGCATCGTGTCGCTGTGGGAGATGTTCAACGGAGCGCCCACGCCGCGCGAGCAGGACACCGCGCGCTTCCTCGCGGAGGTGCAGAAGGCGTACTTCGACGGCCAGTACGCGTTCCTGCGCCGCGAGGTCGGCTTCCGGGGCGTCATCTGCGGCTCGAACTGGCGCACCGCGAACACGGCGGTGCTCGGGGCGCTCGACAAGTGGACGCAGTCCGGCTGCGACTTCTACGACCACCACGGCTACTGGGGCGGGTGGTCGAAGGCGGACGACGACGGCACGGTGACCTACGCGCCGAAGTCGCTGAGCGCGTGGGACAGCGGCCCGGGCGAGGCGCGCCGCGAGCTGTCGCTGCCGTTCCTCTGCGCGACGATCGCGGGCAAGCCGGGGATGGTGTCCGAGTACGCCTGGATCGGGTGGCACGACCTGCGCGCCGAGATGGCGCCGATCGTCGGCGCCCTGGCCAGCCAGTCCGGGCTCGATGCCATGGTCCTCTTCGCGCTGGCCAGCACGCCGGCGTGGCGGCCGACCACGCAACATAACTGGCCCGTGCTCACGCCGACCTCCATCGCGATGTTCCCCGGGAAGGCGCTGGTCTTCCGCCGGGGGCTCGTCCGCGAGACGGCGCCGCAGTCCACCGTGACCGTGAACGTCCGCGACATGATGGGCCTGGCCGGCAACGGCTTCACCGATCCCAGCGCCGGCGACGCCAACCGCGCGGGCGAGGGGCGCGATACGTCGCGGCAGGGGCTCGGCATGGAGCACTTCGCGTACGGGAAGGTCGCGGCGGACTTCTCCGACCGCGAACCGTCCGCCGTGAAGCGGCCCGATCCGGCGACGTTCCACGACGCGGAGAAGGGCGAACTCGTCGGCGCGAACGGCGAGATCCGCTGGCTCTACAAGCGCGGCGTTTTCACCGTGTGCGCGCCGCAGACGCAGGCCGTGTCGGGCTACCTCGGCCGCGCCGGGCGGGTCGAACTGCCGGACCTCGCGGTCGAGTCGGCGATGCCGTTCGGCGTGGTGTGGGCGGTGGCGATGGACGGCCGCCCGCTGGCGGAGTCGCGCAAGATCCTGCTGCAGGTCATGTCGCAGGAGCAGAACTACGGCTTCCGCGCGGAGGGCGACGTCCGCCGACGCGTGCTCGACATGGGGCAGGCGCCGATCCAGATCCGGAACCTGGAAGGGGTCGTCCGCTTCGCGCGGCCCGACGCGGCGCGCCTGCGCGTCACGGCGCTGGACATCAACGGCTGCCCGGAGGGCGCGGCCGGCACTGCCGAGGCGCTGACGTTGCGCCCGGCGACCCTCTACTACCTGATCGAGTAGAGTCCGGGCGGACTGTGGTCGTGCGGGGAGATCATGGAGGAAGTCATCTTCGATGGGGCGCCGCGCCGGCCGCGCTCGTCGCCCCTTCAGGGGGTCGACGACCTCGATGTGGTCGAACTGAAGAAAGTCGGCGTCCGTCGTGTAGATGCACACATCCTCGAGAATGAGCGTTGTCCGCTTCACGCATACGAGCACACGGCACACGCATACGCATGTCAGCCGTGCAGGGCTTCGGTCGCGTGGGGGCGAAGTGGCGATCGGCTCGCGAGGCCCCGCCTTCGCGAAGACGCTCCGGCGCGGCCCGCGCTCGCCCTCCATGAGAGAGGCCGGCGTCCGTGCGGGCGGGCGAGCCGCCGGCGAGCCGCGCCCCCGCACGACGGACGCCGTGCTCTACCGTGAGGCTGCCTTTTGAAAGGAGAAACCCGCATGCGCACCACCACGAGACTGACGTTCGCCCTGTTCACGTTGATGGCCGGCGGGCTGCCGGCGGAGGAGCGGTCGGCCGGCGGGCTGCCGGACACGCCGGTGCCGCGGGAGCGCCTGACGCCCGAGGCCTGGGCGGCGTTCAAGGCGCCGCTGGAGGCGGCGGTCGCGCGCGACGCGGTGAACGCGGAGCCGTCGCCGAAGCTGAGCTTCGTCTCGGGCACGAGCCACTTCCACAATCTCAACGCGATGAACCACGAGCACGGCGGTTTCGAGCCGATGGCGTTCCGCCCGAAGTTCCGCGCCCGGGCGACGGACCCCGACACCGTCGTGCTGGACGCGGCGCATGGCCAGGCGCTGGCGGAAGGCTTCTATGACGGCGCGCGCGTGCGGGTCTATCAGCCCATCGACGGGAAGCTCGTGAAAATCCGCGACGCCGTCGTCCCGAAAGGCGGGCACCATGCCACCGGCTGGATCGAGACCCGCGGGCAGATCACGACGGCCAGGGGCAAGACGGACTTCGCGATGGCGCTCGACGGCAGCTTCCAGCCGGACCGGGACTACTGGTTCTGCGTCCAGGCGATCGATCGGTTCCAGCGGATGTCCGAA
>Ga0233425_10009168_pt1 | contig 12699 bp, 8 predicted proteins | sample Watercolumn_Towu_2_FD_181712 | JGI IMG/M metagenome (GOLD analysis project Ga0233425, IMG submission 181712) | Freshwater microbial communities from Lake Towuti, South Sulawesi, Indonesia - Watercolumn_Towuti2014_140_MG | ecosystem: Environmental > Aquatic > Freshwater > Lake | place: Indonesia...
CGCCGCGACCCGCGCGGTACGGCCCTCGTGACCCGACTGGCGACGATCGAGCCTCGCTTTCTCTACAACCCCTCGTTCGAGAGCGTGTACGCGATCGTGCCCAGCATCCCGCCACTGCTTCTCGTGCTCCTGCCCGCGATCCTCACCGCCGTGAGCGTGGTCCGCGAGAAGGAACTCGGATCGATCACCAATTTCTACGTGACGCCCACCACACGATTCGAGTTCCTCGCGGGCAAGCAACTTCCCTACGTGGTGATCGCGATGGTCAACTACATGATTCTCACGATGATCGCCACGGTCGTGTTCGGCGTGCCGATCAAGGGCAGCGGCCCGATGCTCACGCTCTGCGCCCTGCTCTACGTGACGGCGACCACGGCCATCGGCCTGGTCGTGGCGGCGTTCACGTCCAGCCAGGTCGCCGCCGTATTCGTGACGGCGATCCTCACGATGCTTCCCACCACCCAGTTCTCGGGGCTTCTCCAGCCCGTTTCCACGCTCGAGGGCAACGCCCGCATCGTCGGCACGCTCTGGCCGACGACCTATTTCATGCACGCCAGCGTCGGAGCCTTCACGAAGGGCCTTGACGCCCGACTCCTGTTGCCCGACGCGTTGGCTCTCGCCGCCTTCATCCCCGTCCTTCTCGGAGCCGCGGTGCTTGCGCTCAAGCGCCAGGAGGACTGACGTGCGCTCGCTCACCAACGTGCTCTGGCTCGGCCTCAAGGAACTCCGCAGCCTCCGTCACGACGCGGTGCTCGTGACCTTCGTGGCCTATGCCTTCACGATGGCGGTGTACAGCCAGGCCCGGGGCACGTCGTCCGAGGTCAACAATGCGTCGATCGCCTTCGTCGACGAGGATCAGTCGATGCTCGCGAAGCAGATCGTGTCGGCCTTCCGCCCGCCGCGATTCAAGCCGCCGCTCATGCTCCGGGCCGACGAGATCGAACGCGCGATGGACGAGGGCCGCACGATGTTCGTGGTGGTCGTACCGCCGCGATTCGAGGCCGACCTGCGGGCGGGTCGTCGCACGGAACTGCAGGTGAACATCGACGCCACGGCAATGTTCCAGGCCAGCAACGGCGCCTCCTACATCCAGCGGATCATGACCGACGAGATGACACGATTCCTGCGGCGATCCGACGCCCGACTGGAGAGCCCGGTCCGCCTGGTGATCCGCCGGGCGTTCAATCCCAACGGCGACACCGCCTGGTTCAACGGCGTGGTCGCGATGATCAACCAGATCACCATGCTCACCGTGATCCTCACCGGTGCCGCACTCATCCGCGAGCGGGAGCACGGCACGCTCGAGCACCTGCTCGTCATGCCGCTGACGGCCTTCGAGATCGCCCTGGCCAAGGTCTGGTCGAACAGTCTGGTGATCCTCGTGGCCGCCAGCGTTTCGCTGCTGGTCGTCGTGCGACTCTTGCTTCAGGTGCCGATCGCGGGATCGGTGCCGCTGTTCCTCGGAGGCGTGGTGCTGTACCTGTTCTTCGCCACGGCGCTTGGCCTGTTTCTGGGCACCGTGGCCAGAACCATGGCCCAGTTTGCCCTGCTCATCATCCTCCTGATCATCGTGCTGCAGATGCTCTCGGGCGGGAGCACGCCCGTGGAGAGCCAGCCCGAGTGGCTTCAATGGATGACGCTCGTGCTGCCATCGCGGCACTTCGTCGCGTTCGCACAGGCGATCATCTACCGTGGAGCCGGCCTCGACATCGTCTGGCCGCAGTTCACCGCGGTGGCCGGCATCGGAATGGCCTTCTTTGCCTACAGCCTGGGACGATTCCGGGAGTCGATCGCGGTGAGTCGCTGACGGGAGGCTTTCATGGGGCCGGGATCACGCACGGCGGGCGCGCCCACGGGCCGATGCGGCGGCAGGCCGCATGCATGGGTCGTCGGGGCGCTCGCGACCACCCTCGCGATGGCGACCGCGTCGCGGGACGGAGGCGCCGCCGACTGGCCAGCGCATCCGCGGCTCGTGCTCACCGCCGCGGCCGAGGCGCGAGTGCGGGAGCGGATCGACCGCGATCCGACCATGGCCCTCGTCCGCGACGCCACGCTCGCAACCGCCACGGTGATGCTCGACCGGCGTACCTGCGAATACCGCATCCCTGACGGCAAGCGGTTGCTTTCCGAGTCGCGGCATGCGCTCGGAATCGTTCTCCACTCGGCAGCGGCCTGGAGGCTCACGGGCGAGCGTCGCTTCTTCGATCGTTGTCGTCGCGAGCTCGATGCGGCGTGTGCCCTGCCCGACTGGAACCCGAGCCATTTCCTCGACGTCGCGGAGATGGCCACCGCGGTCGCCATTGGTCTCGACTGGCTCCACGACGAACTTCCCGACGAAGCCCGTCGCCGATACCGCGAGGCTCTGGTGGCGAAGGCCATCGAACCCGCCCGCGAGCAGTTCGCCAGCAAGCGGTCCTGGACGAAGGTGAACAACAACTGGTCCCAGGTCTGTGGAAGCGGGATCGCGCTGGCGGCGGCGGCGACGGCCGAGTCGGCGAAGGAACTCGCTGCTACGCCTTTCGACGACTGCCTGCGCGTGGTCGAGGCTTCGGCGCGGTTCTACGCCCCGGACGGCGGCTATCCCGAGGGGCCGTCCTATTGGGACTACGGTACGGCCTACCACGTGCTCGGGCTGGCGGTGGCCGAGAACCTCAGCCGGAAGCCGGCGATCCCGCGTCCGCTCCTCGACGGCGCCCGGTTCATGACGCACATGCGAGGCCCCACCGGCACATTCTTCAACTTCGCAGACGCCGGCCCGTCGACCGACCAACTGACGCCCGCCCGCGGCTGGCTCATCACGCGAGCCGACGACGACGCGCTGGCCGCCGACCTGCGGGAGGGCATCGTCGCCCGGCGACACGGGCTCTTGGATCGCGGTTCGGGCGATCGGTTCTTCGCGCTGCACCTCGCCTGGCTCCCGGAGTCGCCGCGGCAGGCTGCGGTGCTGCCCAACGCGGCCGCGTTTCGCGGCGAGCAGCCGGTGGCGCTTCTGCGTTCCTCATGGAGCGATCCAAAGGCCTCGTTCGTGGGTGTGAAGGGAGGCACGCCGAAGGCGAGCCACGGCCACATGGACTGCGGAAGCTTCGTGCTGGACGCGCTCGGGCGGCGCTGGATTCACGACCTTGGCGGCGACAACTACAACCTGCCCGGTTATTTCGGCAAGGCACGGTGGAGTTATTACCGTTTGAACGCCCGGTCACACAATGTCCTGCTCATCGGCGACGCGATGCAGGCCCCGACGTGCGTCCCCTGCCCGCTTGTGGCGACGCAGTGCGACAAGCCCCCGTATTCGGCCACGTTCGACCTCGCTCCGGCCTATGTCGTGGCAGACAAGCGCCTTGCGAAGGCGGTACGCCGGACCGTCTCGCTCGATCCGAAGACGCGGACGATCAGCATTCACGACGAACTGGAAGCGCCTGTTGCCGACGTTCGCTGGCAGTGCCTGATCGACGTGGAGCCCGATCTCGACGGACACCGGGCCGTGCTGTCCCGCGGTGCCGACGCCGTCGATGTGGAGATCCGTCCGGCGACGACTCGCTGGAGGGTGGAGCCCGCGACGCCCCCGACCCCCGGGGAACGCGGTAACGACGGTTTCCGGATGCTGTTCGGGATGATCCCGGCCGCAGATCGGGTGGCCATCGAGGTGACCATCAGGCCGCGATCGACGGCACCGCGAAAGTAGTCCGCTCAGAACAGGGACATCCAGTGGACAGGGCCGGAATCGAACCGGCGACACATGGATTTTCAGTCCATTGCTCTACCAACTGAGCTACCTGTCCCGAAGCCATTTCGTAGGCACAATCGTCGTGGATGTCAACGCGATCCCATGTTTTCGCCCGCGAAATCGTCACCTAGCCCCGCGGGCGATCAACTGGCCCGGCCAGCATCTGCAGTGCGAAGAGGATGAGAAATGCTCCCCACCCGAGGGACGTTGGTGACGTACCGTGCACCAGGTCGTTGAATCGAACAGGGTCGATGGTGCGAACGAGCGCCATCGACCACCCAAAAGCGAGCCCTGCCGGGATCGCCACGAACAGGGCCTGGAGGACGCTTCTCCAGACCGACCAGGCACGAAGTTCCGAGAAGAGTGTGACAAGCCGGTCGCGAGAACCCGCCAGACCGCCATCCGCGCCTTGATGGGCCGCCTCCGCATCGCGTGACGCAACTCCTCCCGCTGCCGGCGGTGACGGCTCGGGAACGGGCGGCGTTCCCACGATCGCCGGGAGGGGTGGCGGCCGCGGCACATCCCGCCCACGCGCGCTCCCCGATTCATTCACGGCTCCAACCCGCGAACCGGTCTTCTGCTGATCGGGCAACCAGGCGCGGAGCCGCTCGACGACCTCGCCTGCGGAACGCAGGCGAGCCTCCGGAGTCTTCACCATCATCGCGTCGACCACCTGACAGAACGCTTCGCTGAGGTGGGGCGCCAGTTTCCGAATCGGATCGGGAGCCTCGTGAAGATGGCGATGCATCTTCTCCTTGCGGGTGCCACCCGGGAAGGGAACGCGCCCCGTGACGGCATAGTAAAGCGTGCACCCAAGCGAGTAGATATCGGCCGAGGGGCCGACGTCGTCGGGCATCCGGATCTGCTCGGGTGCGATGTAGTCCATCGTGCCGACCACTCGGCCGACTCGGGACGACTCCTCTTCGAGTTGTGAACCCGCGAGGCCGAGGTCCAGCACCTTCACCCGTCCGTCTTGCATCACCAGAAGGTTGCCGGGCTTGACGTCACGGTGCACGAGCCCCTGCTCATGGGCATAGGCCAGCCCTCGAGCCGCCTGAGCGATGATGCCTGCAGCCTCGGCTTCACCGAGCGGGCCGTGCGTCTGCACATGCCGTTTGAGATCCATCCCCGGCACGAGTTCCGTGACGAGATAGTAGACCATCGCGTCATACCCGGCGTCGTAGGCCCTCACGAGGTTCTCGTGATCAAGCCGCCCGAGCATGCGCATCTCCCGCTGGAACGCCGCCTCCGACTCGGGCGTCGATTTTGCTCGAGGCAAGACCTTCACGGCCACCTCGCGCCCCATCATGGCGTGCTCGGCGCGAAATACCTGCCCCATGCCGCCTTTGGCGATCTCGTCAAGCACCGTGTATTGGCCGAGGCGGAACCTCCGCCGGCCGGCGAGGAGTTCGCGGGCCTGGAATGGAGTAAGGAGGCCCTGCGAGACGAGCCGGTCGGAAAGGGCTCGATCCCAGACATCCGGCGACGCTGTTTTCGGATCCAACGCGACGGCGATCTCCTGCTCCGCGGCGGCCACCTGCGCGTCGTTCAGCAACCCGCTCGCAAGGGCGATATCGCGGAAGCGGTGACGTTCGGTGCTCGACGGAGTGGCTGGGGTCATGACGATCGAAGAGTTTATCACTCGACCCGACGAGGCGGGGGCGCGGAGAAGAGTGCGTCACGAGAACAAACTGGGAAAGGCAGCCCTCCAACGAACCCCAACGTCCGCGTCATAGACCACCTGCCGACCGGTGCCGGGGTGGATGAGCGCGATACGTGAGGCATGAAGCGCCACCCCCTCTGCCCTGAAGGGGAGGCGGCTCCCGTAGAGCCGATCTCCGACGATCGGACAACCGCGCGACGCCAACTGGACCCGCAGCTGATGCCTTCTGCCGGTCGCCGGAACAAGCTCCACGAGCGACACCTCGCCGGCTCGACGCACCACCCGAGAGGAACTGACGGCGGGCCGCCACGCCGCATCGGCACCAGACTCGCCCGGGTCCAGCGCGGATCTGATCCGCGTCCGAGGATCGCCAGGTGGCCGTGACACCATGTCCTGCCACTCGACCCATTCACCGAGGGGTGCGGGAAACCTTCCCGTCACGATCGCGAGATACACCTTCTCCACCGTCCGCTCACGAAACTGTGCGGAGAGTCGGGCAGCGGCGCTGGGGGTCTTCGCCACAATGAGGACTCCCGAGACCGGTGCATCGAGCCGACTGACGATGCCGATGAACCCGTTCGCCTCGAACCGCCTCCGCAGCCACTCATAGACACTTGCCTCGCCCGCTGCCACGTTCGCAGTCGGAAGCCCTGCGGGCTTGACCAGCGCGATGAGTTGGTCATCCTCGTGCAGAACCTCGATGCCGCGCGGAGACACGCCCATGATCCAAGGGTCGCCGAGAACGATCGTGCTTGCAAGCCGTTCACCGCGGCGTCTCGATCTCGCCCTCCGCGAAGGCTGGAACGTCGAGGTCGTGGTCCCGCCCGAGGAGGCCGAAAGCCAGGCGCCACCGCGGAGCGCCGACGAGTCACTGGCAGACTACGTTCGCCGGCTTGCGACCAGCAAAGCCCGATCCGTCATAGCCCGAAGCACCACCGGCATCATCCTGGCATGCGACACGCTCAGCGAAGTCGATGGCGTGATGCTCGGCAAACCGACCGACCGCGAGGACGCCCGACGAATGCTCCTTCATCTGTCGGGACGAATGCACCGCGTCGTGTCAGGGGTCTGCCTCTGGCCCCTGCCGACCTCCCACCTGCCTCTTCTCGGTGATGCCGAGAGCACGCTGGTGATGGACCCACTCAGCCACGACGATCTCGAGTGGTACCTCGAGAGCGGGCTCTGGCAGGGCAAAGCCGGCGCCTGCGGCTTCCAGGACGAGCGCCTCCCGCTTCGACTGGTTTCGGGCAGTCCATCAAATGTCGTGGGACTTCCGCTCGAGCTGATCCGGGAGATGCTGTCGAACATCGACGAACGAAACAGAAAACGTCCCTGACGGCCGACCGATGAACGCCGCCCACGCAACCACCAAAAACGACACTGGCCCGCACGGCTTTTTGGCCGTGCGGGCCAGGCGAAGAAAATTCCGGCGATACCTACTCTCGCGCTTGTGGCACTACCATCGGCTCTGGAAGCTTAACTACCGTGTTCGGGATGGGAACGGGTGTGACCTTCCAGATGTGTTCACCGGAAATATCGTGTCGACGCCGCAGGGCGGCGTCGAAATACGGGTCGTGGTAATCGGCATGCTGCGGGGCATCGTCTGGCCTCGCAAGCACTGGATACGAGTGGTCAAGCATTCGTCCGTTAGTACCGGTTAGCTGAGTGCATCACTGCACGTACACGTCCGGCCTATCAACCTGGTCGTCTTCCAGGGGACTTTCGGGTTAAACCCTACGAAACCTGATCTTGGGGCGGGCTTCACGCTTATATGCTTTCAGCGTTTATCCGTTCCGTTCTTAGCTATCCAGCCGTGCCGCTAGCGCGACAACTGGAACACCAGAGGAACGTCCTTCCAAATCCTCTCGTACTAAAGAAGAATCCCCTCAAGTTTCGTACGCCCACAGCAGATAGGGACCGACCTGTCTCACGACGGTCTGAACCCAGCTCACGTACCACTTTCATTGGCGAACAGCCAAACCCTTGGGAGCTTCTCCACCCCCAGGATGTGATGAGCCGACATCGAGGTGCCAAACCGCTTCGCCGCTATGGACGCTCGGAAGCGATAAGCCTGTTATCCCCGGAGTACCTTTTATCTGATGAGCGACGGCCTTTCCATCCAGCACCGCCGGATCACTAAGTCCTACTTTCGTATCTGCTCGACTTATGGGTCTCGCAGTCAAGCACCCTTCTACCTTTACGCTCGATGCCTGATTGCCAACCAGGCTGAGGGTACCTTTGAACTCCTCCGTTACTCTTTTGGAGGAGACCGCCCCAGTCAAACTGCCCAACTGACACTGTCCTCTGCCCGGATTCACGGGAATCAGAGTTAGAACTCAAACGAATCCAGGGTGGTATTTCAACGTTGGCTCCACGATGACTTGCGTCACCGCTTCGCAGCCTCCCACCTATCCTACACAGAACACGTCCGAGACCAATATCAGCCTACAGTGAAGGTTCACGGGGTCTTTCCGTCACACTGCGGGTACGTGGCATCTTCACCACGGCTACAATTTCACCGGGTCACTGGTTGAGACAGTGCATCAGTCATTACGCCATTCATGCAGGTCGGAACTTACCCGACAAGGAACTTCGCTACCTTAGGACCGTCATAGTTACGGCCGCCGTTTATTGGGGCTTCGGTCGCGGGCTTCGCCTTTCGACTAACCCTCTTCCTTAACCTACCAACACCGGGCAGGCGTCAGACTCTATACATCCTCTTGCGAGTTAGCAGAGTCCTGTGTTTTTGATAAACAGTTGCTGATGCCGATTTACTGTGACCCTCCAAAGCGTTAACAACGGAGGGTACCCCTTATCGCGAACTTACGGGGCCATTTTGCAGAGTTCCTTAACCAGTGTTCTCCCGAGCGCCTAGGACTTCTCGTCCCGCCTACCTGTGTCAGTTTTAGTACGGTCACATGCCTTCAACCCTAGAAGCTTTTCTTGGACGTCCTTCGGATGACTATCGAAACATAAGCGTCTTTGTCCGATGCTTCCGGATGTCGCTGCGGATTTACCTACAGCTACCTTCCACACCGGCGAGGGACATTTCTATCCGTCCCCTCACCTTCCAGACGCCGTCCCTCCATCGGTCCAGCATGTGGCGCAGGAATGTTGACCTGCTGTCCATCGTCTACGCCTTTCGGCCTCGACTAAGGTACCGGCTAACCCTGGGCGGATTTACCTTCCCCAGGAAACCTTAGGCTTTCGGCGAGCAGGATTCTCACCTGCTTAATCGTTACTCATTCCGGCATAATCACCTGTACACCCCGACATCGCTCCTTACGGTGCGACTTGTATCTGATGTACAGCGCTCTCCTACCAATCCACTTGCGTGGATTCCACTGCTTCGGTGCAGAACTTACTCCCGTTCATTATCGGCGCGAAGTTGCTCGACCAGTAAGCTGTTACGCACTTTTTAAATGATGGCTGCTTCTAAGCCAACATCCTGGCTGTCACAGCAACTTCACTTCCTTAGTGACTGAGTTCTGCTTGGGGACCTTAGCAGGTGGTCTGGGTTGTTTCCCTTTTGACCGCGAAGCTTATCCCTCGCGGACTGACTCCCGGAGTAAACATGATGGTATTCGGAGTTTGGTTCAGGGAGGTACCAGGGTATGGCCCTCCTCCGATTCAGTCTCTCTACCCCCACCATGCAATGTTCCGAGGCTAGCCCTAAAGCTATTTCGGAGAGAACGAGCTATCTCTGCGCTTGATTAGACTTTCACTCCTCCCCACAAGTCATCCCCTCGGTTTTCAACCCAAGTGGGTTCGGTCCTCCACGCGGTTTGACCCGCGGTTCAACCTGCTCATGGGTAGTTCGTGCAGTTTCGCGTCTACCACCAGCGACCAATTGTCGCCCTATTCAGACTCGGTTTCCCTTTGGCTACGGACCTGAGGTCCTTAACCGAGCCGCTGACGGTAACTCGCCGGATCATTATGCAAAAGGCACGCCGTCACGCATTGCTTACGCCATAGCGCTCCGACCGCTTGTAGGCACATGGTTTCAGGTTCACATTCCTCCCCTAACAGGGGTTCTTCTCAACTTTCGCTCGCGCTACTAGTTCACTATCGGTCATCAGGGAGTATTTAGCCTTACGGGATGGTCCCCGTCGATTCAGTCGAGGTTCCACGTGACTCGACCTACTCAGGGTACCCTCCAGAGACAACCATTTTTCGCGTACGGGCCTGTCACCCTCTGTGGACGAACTTTCCAGAACGTTCCGCTAAACGATTGTTTGGTAACTCCGGTGGAGGGCCCTACAACCCCGAGGTGGAAACCACCTCGGTTTGGGCTACTTCCCTTTCGCTCGCCGCTACTGAGGAAATCGATTTTTCTTTCTTTTCCTGCGGGTACTGAGATGTTTCAGTTCTCCGCGTTGGCTACTGCAACCTATGGATTCAGATGCAGTCGGTTCGGGCATCCCGGGATCATCACCTGTTTGACGGTTACCCCGGGCTTATCGCAGTCTTCCGCGCCCTTCAAAGCCTCCTGATGCCTAGTCATCCCCCATGCGCCCTTTGTAGCTTGACCACCCGAATCGAGGGCTCGCAGGCCAGCTGACGCCGACCACGAAAACCACCCACTTCGGATCTTGCTACGACCCCGAATCATCGCCGGCAAAAACGCCGACACCATTCGGGGAACGATTTTCCCTTTTGGACCCCAGAGGGCCCAGGGAACTGTTCTCGGCCCGCGTTCCTGTCGAAACCGGTGCCGAAACTCGCTCTTTTTTCAGGGGCGCCACCGAGGCATTCACCTCGACGACACCCTTGAGCCTTGGGAGAACGCCTCCGAGGATCCGCTTGAGACGGCTCCCCATCGACATTCTTTCAAGATGCCAATTACCACGACCGGATTGTCAACGAACGAAAACGAGCCAGCGATGGACGAATCCACTGCCGGCCCGTGGGCGGGAACCGATCCCAGAAACTATGGGATCGGCCGCGACAGACCAAGAAATTAGCCGAGCCCTTTCGGACCGTCAAGCGGCTGGAAAAAAGGCTCGTTTCTCCGGGCTTTTCGCCGAGTGGGGCGTGTCGTCCGGCTCACCAAGTACGCGACCGGCGGCGGTCTGGTTCACGTTCGCCCCCACCCTTGGAGCAGACGGCCGGAAATCATCGCGTCGCGGCCGCCGCATGGCCATCCAGTATCCAACGGAAAGGCCGGGCCAGAGGGCCGTATTGCGCCCCCGAGCGTCCACATACCAACTCGTGCAGGGGAGTTGCCAGGCACTTCCCCCCCGGTCCTGCCACACCGTCCGGGTGAACGATGCCTGCAGTTTCTGGTTATACGTCTGCTGAACATCGTGGCGAACCTCGACGGCCGCCGTCCGGCCATCGTCGAGCCACCGCAGGCACTGCATGATGTAGTGAACTTGGGCTTCGATCATGAAGACGATCGAGTTGTGGCCGAGCCCAGAGTTTGGCCCCATCACCATGAAGTAGTTGGGGAAACCGGCCACCGCGACCCCGCGATACGCCTCCGGGCCGTCTCGCCACTCGTCTGCCAGCCGACGGCCTTCGCGACCGTAGACCTCGACGCTCGCCGCCGGATTGAAGGCTTCGAAGCCCGTGCCGTGGATGATGACGTCGCACGGGCGATCCTGCCCATCGGCCGTGACGATGGAGTCGGCGAGGACTTCTCGTATCGGCTCCGTGACGAGCTCCACGTTCGGTCGTGCCATCGTGGCGTAGAAGTCGTCCGAAAGCAGCACGCGCTTGCAGCCCATCGTGTAGAACGGATTGAGTTTCAGGCGGAGTTTCTCGTCGGCGATCTCCCGCTCCTTAAACCGCGCCGATCGCTTCTGCCCACGCCCCATGAGTTTTGGCTTGTAGGCCAACCCGAGCGCGACGACCTCGGCTCGCCAGAAGGCGATCGCACGCCAGAGACGCAACAGCCCGGGAATAACGGCGAACAGGCGTCGCATCACCGGCGAAACCGCACGATCCCGACGGGGCAGCACCCATGGCGGCGACCGTTGATAGACCGTCAGACTGGCGACGGTGTGGGCGATCTCGGGCACGAACTGGATCGCGCTGGCCCCCGTGCCGATCACGGCGACGCGGCGGCCGGCGAGGTCCACATCGTGCCGCCAACGGGCGGAATGAAACGCCGGGCCGGAGAACCGATCGAGGCCGGCGATGGCCGGCATCTTCGGCACGTGCAGGGCCCCCACCGCGGACACGACCACCCTCGCGGCGAACTGACGGCCGTCGCGGGCGGTCAGCCGCCAGAGATGCGCCGCCTCATCCCACGCGGCTGTCTCGATGGCCGTACCGAACGAGATCAGCCGGTCGATGCCGCGCTTCGCAGCGACTCCCTCGAGGTAGGCAAGAATCTCCGGCTGGCGGGCGTATGTTCGCGACCACGAGGCCTGCTGCTCGAACGAATACGAGTAGAGGTGGGACGGTACGTCACAGCCACACCCGGGATAGGTGTTGTCGCGCCAGGTGCCACCGAGCGTGGAAGCCTTCTCGAATATGGCGATGTCCTGACGCCCCGATTCCACCAACTTGATGGCCATGCAGATGCCGCCGAATCCGGCACCGAGAATGGCGACACCGAGCGGATGTTCATCCGCCCTCGGCTGCGGCAACGAGGCCCCGCGATCGGCGTTCATGGCGGGAAAATGACGCGTCCCCGCCGCGAGGGCAAGGCCAGCGAACAGGCCGTTTTCGACCGGCCTGAAGCGCCGCTCTACCTTCCGACGCTCACCATCCACAGGGCGAGGATCGCACGTGCGGTCCACCCGACGGTCCGCAGCCAGTTCGTGCGAACGAGAGCGGACACCACGTCAGGCGAATGGCCGTCCCGCGCGAGGCGGGCATGCAATGGAACCTGGACGACGAGGGTCGACGCCCAGAGCAGCAGGACCAGAACCAGTCCCGCAAAGGCGGCTTCACGACCGACCGAGGGGGGCGGCGCGACGGCGATCGCCAGGGCAGTCGCCGCCTCGACGAGCATGAACGGAAGCACGACGCGGGATGTTCGTCGCTGGTTCTCGACGGCGTGATCGGCGGCCCGTGCCGCATCGACGCCGGTGAAGAGGGGGTAGTGCACGACCTGCACGAACCAGATCACACCGCACATCGCTGCTGAGGCGAGCGCCTGGGCCGCCAGCACCAGGGCGGCGAGCGATACGCCACCGATGGCCGTTTCACCCATCACCATGGAGGCCACGCGGGCCACGCTCCTGGCGATAGGCGTGGAGCAGGATCAGCGCGAACGGCACCCACCAGATCAGATCGTTGGTCGGCAGCGTCCACCCGAATGCGGGCGGCACGTCGCCGCGGATCACGCCCATCGCATACC
>Ga0233425_10009169_pt1 | contig 12698 bp, 11 predicted proteins | sample Watercolumn_Towu_2_FD_181712 | JGI IMG/M metagenome (GOLD analysis project Ga0233425, IMG submission 181712) | Freshwater microbial communities from Lake Towuti, South Sulawesi, Indonesia - Watercolumn_Towuti2014_140_MG | ecosystem: Environmental > Aquatic > Freshwater > Lake | place...
ACCGCTTCATCTCCGCGGTCAGCATCTCCCAGTTCGTGTTCTCAAGCCGGCGCGTATCCGCGCCGGGGCGAACCGTGGCGCGGATCGGTGTCTCAGGCGCGCAGGAACGCGTCAGACCGGTCTGGCCGCAAGGCGGAGCGGGCGGCGCTAACCTCGCGGTTGCGCCGTCCCGCGACAACGCCGCGGACGGGCCGGTATCACGCGTGATCTGCGCGCCCCGATCCGCGACACTTCCCGGTTCACACGCCGCCACCCGACTCGTGCCGCCCGGCCACGACACCTGTCGCTGCTCGACGGCGACGACCAACCTCTGCACCAACTCCGTCTTGCTCCCCGTCGTCAACTTGAACGGCTCGATGTCCGGCAGGACTCGCTTCAGGTCGTCATAGATCGGATCACCAATCCCGGTCGCGTCCAGGATCACCCGCCCCCGCCACCGCCGCGCAAACGCCACGATCCGCTCCTTCTGGATCGGCCAGGCAGCAGCCAAGCAGGTTGGTCCACAGTAGGGGTCGGAGCCATTGTGGCCCGGACAATGGACAAGAAGGCCGTGGGGTCAGGTCTCATTCGGTTCCGGAGTCGGTTCCGGAGTCACGTCTCGCTAAGTAGGCCATTTCATAAGTACACTAACATATTGCTATTGCATAGATTGGGACCGAAGAGGCATAATGTCGGCGAGGGAGGGCTCGCGCAATGCCTCGAAAAAGTCCATTTCAGATAGAACTGAGCACAGAGGAAAAGGCAGAGCTTGAACACAGGGCGGCGAAGTATACGTTGCCGTACTTTCTTGTGCTGCGCGCCAAGATGGTGCTTTTGGCTGCTCAGGGGCTGAGTAATGATGAGATCGGCAGACGTTTGGATACGCGCCGGGAAGTGGTTTGCATGTGGCGCAAACGCTTCTTCGATGAACGCCTGGCCGGCTTGGAAGAGCGGCCACGGCCGGGACGCCCCCGGTCTTTCCCCCCCAGAAGTGGTCGTGCAGGTTAAGGCCCTGGCCTGCGAACCGCCGAGTCTGTCGAACGTGCCGCTTTCGCGGTGGAGCGTCGAGGAACTTTCCCGACACGCACAGCGAACTGGATTGGTGGCGACGATCAGCGGTAGTACGGTCTGGCGATGGTTGGATGAAGACGCCATTCGACCGTGGCAGCACCGCTGCTGGATCTTTCCGCGAGATCCGTTCTTCGCCGAGAAAGCCGGACGCATCCTGGACCTTTACGAGCGACAATGGAAGGGCACAGCCCTGCGACCCGACGAGTTCGTGCTCTCGGCCGACGAGAAGACCAGCATTCAGGCCCGCGATCGACGCCATGCTACGTTGCCCACGCAACCGGGGAGCCCCATGAAGGTGGAACATGAATACCGCCGCTGCGGGGCTTGGGCCTATCTGGCCGCATGGGACGTCCATCGCGCGAAGGTGTTTGGACGCTGCGAGCGAAGCAGTGGGATAGCGGCCTTCGACCGGCTGATCGACCAGATCATGGAGCAGGCTCCGTATCGCGAAGCGCGCCGGGTGTTCCTGATCGTGGATAACGGCTCCTCCCACCGTGGCGAGAAGAGTCGGCGACGCTTGCAAGGCAAGTACCCCAACCTGGTCCTTGTACATGGTCCTGTCCATGCCAGTTGGCTCAACCAAATCGAAATCTTCTTCTCCGTCGTTCAACGCAAGGTCCTCACGCCGAATGACTTTCCTTCTCTCCACATTCTCGAACAGCGCCTCTTGGCTTTTCAGTCTCACTACGAAGTCATCGCCAAACCGTTCGAATGGCGATTCACACGCCAGGACCTGAACACGCTACTGCACAAACTTGCTCAACCCAACGAGGGGCGATCCTCTCAGAAGGCTGCATGAAATACGTTAGCGGACTTATGAAACGGCCTACTTAGCCGTAGATCGGTGGTGCCGGGCAGCGGCGCCCGATGGGGATGGCGCCACCTCCCTCGACCTGCCACGCCGGCGCCTCCCCGCAGGCGGGTGGCGCGATGGCCAGTGGCGCGAGATCGCGCGGGCGGGGTTGCTATGCGGGCCTCGCCGCGCACGCTTGGTGGATCTCGGCCAGGATGCGCGGGACGTCGTACGTCAGCGACCAGCCAGGGTAGTGCTGCCGGAACTTGCTGACGCTGCTGATCCACCAGATGTGGTCGCCGATGCGGTTGGCCTCCTCGTAGCGCACGTTCATCGGCCGGCCGGCGAGCTTCTCGCAGAGCGCGATGGCCTCCTGCATGGAGCAGTTGCTGAAGCGGCTGCCGCCCATGTTGTAGACCTCGCCCGGGCGCGGGCTGGCGTGGAAGGCGTCGAACGCCCGTACCAGGTCGTGGCTGTGGATGTTGTCGCGGACCTGCTTGCCCTTGTAGCCGTAGATCACATACTCGCGGCCGGAGACGGCGCACTTCATCAGGTACGAGAGGAACCCGTGCAGGCGCGTGCCCGAGTGGCCGGGACCGGTCAGGCACCCGCCGCGGAACACGCCCGCGCGCAGCCCGAAGTAGCGGCCGTACTCCTGCACCATCACGTCGGCGGCAACTTTCGACGCGCCGAAGACGCTGTGCTTGGTCTGGTCGATCGACATGGTCTCGTCAATGCCATCGGCCGCGTAGGGGTGCGCGGGGTCCAGTTCCCAGCGCGTGGCCTGCTCCACCAGCGGCAGGCGGTTGGGCGTGTCGCCGTAGACCTTGTTGGTCGAGGTAAAGATGAAGGTGGCGTCCGGCGCGAGCGTGCGCGTGGCTTCGAGCAGCACGAGCGTGCCGAGGGCGTTGACCTCGAAGTCCGTGCGGGGGTCGGACGCGGCCCAGTCGTGCGACGGCTGCGCGGCGGTGTGGACGATCATCTCGATGCCGGCGCCGCAGGAACGGAAGATGCCGCGGATGGCGTCGGCGTCGCGGATGTCGGCGGCGTGATGGACGTAGCGCGGGAACCGGGCGCGCAGCGCGTCCACCTGCCACCGCGTGGAGGCCTCGTCGCCGAAGAACCGGGCGCGCATGTCGTTGTCGATGCCGACCACGGCCTGCCCGCGGCCGAGGTAGTGCGCGGCGGTCTCGGCACCGACCAGCCCGCCTGAACCCGTCACCACGATCGTTCCCATGCGGATCCCCTCAGGCGCCAAAAATGCGGCGCGCGAGCGCGTCGTTGTCGCGGAGCCAGCGGTGAATGTCGGCCGCCACGGCGTCCAGGTCGCGCCGCGGCTGCCAGCCGAAGGCCGGCCCGGTGCCGCCGTTGTCCATCACGAACCAGGCGAGGTCGGCCGGCCGGTTGCGCGGCTCGGCGCCGATCGCCAGGCGGTGGCCGGTGAGCGCCTCGCAGCGGGCGGTCAGCTCGCGCAGCGAGCAGGAGCGGGCGGGGCCGCCGCCGGCGTGAAACACTTCGCCGCGGTGCCGGGCCAGGCGCGGGAGCTGCAGAAGCAGCAGGTCGCAGAGATCGTCGACGTGGAGCACGTCGCGCACCTGCTTGCCCGTGCCGCCGTGGCCGATGTATCGCAAGGGCTGGCTGAACTGGTGGCGCGCCATCCAGAAGGCGACGACGCCCTGGTCGCTGCGGCCGAGCTGCCAGGGTCCGGCGACGAGTCCGCAGCGGTTGATGATCGCGGGAAGGCCGAAGGCGTCGGCGTACTCCTGCAGGAGCAGTTCGGCGGCCAGCTTGGTGGCGCCGTAGAGCGAGCGGCGGCCGGGCAGGGGACAGGCCGTGGAGACGCCGGCCGTGGTGACGCCCTGGAGCCCGCCGTCGTATTCGATGCGTTCGGCGGCCTCGCGGTACCGGCCGGAAGCGAGATAATCGTGGGGGTAGACGCGCGATGTGGAGAGGAAGATCACGCCGATGCCCCGGCGGCGGGCGAACTCCAGGCAGTTGGCGGCGCCGGTCAGGTTGGTCTCAACCACGTACCGGGCGCCGCCGGCCTCGGTGCCGGCGAGGACGGAGGGCTCGGCGCTGCACTCGACCAGGGCGTCCACCTTGCCGGCGCGCTCGATGTCGTCCGGCAGGCGCACGTCGCCATGGACGAACGCGGCGCCGGCCTGCTGCACCCGCTCCAAGAGGAGCTCGCTGCCGCGGCGCAGAAGGTTATCCAGGCAGATGACCTCCCAGCCGGCTTGCCGGCACGCGAGGGCCAGCGAAGAACCGATGAAGCCGCAGCCGCCTGTGATGAGTACCCGCATGTCGCACGGTCTCCGGCGCCGGAGGCGCTAGACGTTGGAGAACTGGTTACGGCGCAGAACCTGGTAGCCCTTGACCAGTTCGGCAATGCCTTGCTGCAACGAGACGCGCGGCTGGTAGCCGGTGGCCTCGATCTTCGCGTTGCTGACGATGTAGTTGCGCTGGTCCGGATCCTTGCCGAGCGGCGCCTCCAGGATCGTGAAGGCCGGGATCTGCTTCTTGATCTCCTGGCACAGCTCCATCTTGGAGAGGTTGGCGTCGCTGAGGCCGACGTTGAAGGCTTGGTTCTGCATGCGCTCGAAGTTCGCGAGCGCGTGCAGGAACGCGCGGGCGATGTCGCGGACGTGGATGTAGTTGCGCTTGAAGTGGGCCTCGAACAGCACGACCGAGCGGTCGACCACGGCGCGGTAGGTGAAGTCGTTGACCAGCAAGTCCAGGCGCATGCGCGGGCTGATGCCGAAGGCCGTGGCCAGGCGCAGCGAGACGGCATGCCCGGAGTCCAGCAGGTACTGCTCGAGTTCCACCTTGAGCTGCCCGTACAGCGAGATCGGACGCAGCGGCGTCTCCTCCGTGCAGTGGATGCCGGCCTCGCCGACGCCGTAGCCGCTGTTGGTGGTGGGCGAGACGATCATCTGTTGCGGGCTGCTCAGGTCCACGAGCATCCTGACGGCGTCGAGGTTGACCGTGCGCGCCTCGACCGGCTTCTGGTCGCAGAGCGGCGCGCCGACCAGGCAGGCGAGCGGCAGGATCGCGTCCGCGCCGGCGACGTGCTTCCTCATCAGGTCGCGGTCGCGCACGTCGCCGCGCACGATCGCGAGCTTCTCGTCGTGGCAGCAGTCCAGCAGCGAGGTCTGCCCGTAGAGGAAGCTGTCGACCACCGTCACGCGGTGGCCGGCGGCCAGAAGCTGCGGCACGAGGATCGAACCGATGTACCCCGCGCCGCCCGTAACCAGGATCGTCATGATCGTTCCTCCACGCACCCGAGCAGGATTTGCCATGGTCCGACGCGGTAGAACCCCCACGTCCGTTTTCGTAATAATACGCAACGCAACGCAGGCCAGTCCAGCCTCGAAATCCGCGCGGACGGGCGGGGCACGAGTACGGTGGGAGGAAGCTCGATAGCGGGATCTGCCCATCCGCCCCGTTCGCCGCTGCCGCGATTTGTGCCGGCCTCGTGCACGTCCGGATGTCGCGCACGTCCGGATTGCCTTTGCCGGGCCGATGCCGTAGAGTAAGCGCGTCAGCAGACGGGAAGCGCGCGTTTTTTCAGCGAGACGACGGACATGCGCATCGGCCAGGACGACCACATTGTCGTGACAGGCGGGACGGGGTTCCTCGGGAGCCACCTGCTGCCGGTTCTGCGTGCGCGGTATCCGGCGGCACGGGTGACCGCGCTGAACTCGCGCGACTACGACCTGCTCGACCCGGCGCAGGCGGCGAGGATGTTCGCCGACCGGAAGCCGACCGTGGTCGTCCATCTCGCGGCCTACTCCGGCGGCATCGAGGCCAACCGGAGTCACCAGGCCGATTTCTTCCATCGCAACCTGATCCTGATGGAGAACGTCTTCCACGGCGCGGCCCGGCACGGCGTGCGGCGGCTGGTCTACCCGATGGGCGGGTGCGCCTACCCGAACACGGCAAGCTCGCCGATTGACGAAGCCCAGATGTGGGCCGGACTGCCGGTCGAAACCAGCCTCGGCTACTCGATGGCCAAGAAGATGGGCATTGTGGCCAGTTTCGCCTACCGCCAGCAGCACGGCCTCGACAGCGTCGTGCTCGTCCCCGGCAACCTGTACGGCGAGCATGACAACTACCGCATCGGCGAATCGCACGTGATCCCCGGCCTGATCCGGCGCTTCTACGAGGCGCGGGTCAACGGCCTGCCGTCGGTGACGATTTGGGGCACCGGCCGGCCGACGCGCGATTTTGTCTACGCCGGCGACGTCGCGGCGGCCATCCCCTGGTTCCTGGAGAACGACGCGGAGAAGGGGCCCGTCAACATCTCCTCCGGCACGACCACCACCATCCGCGACCTCGCGGCGACGGTCGCCCAGTTGAGCGGGTATCGCGGGGAACTGCACTGGGACCAGACGAAGCCCGACGGACAGGTCGTGAAGATCTTCGACGTGACCCGGATGCGGGCACTGGGGCTGCGTTGCGATACGCCCCTGCGCGCGGGCTTGGAGAGGACGATCGCATGGTTTGCGCGCCACTACGGCGATCCAGGGGTTGTGCGGCTATGACCGCGCTGATCATCGGCGCCAACGGTTTGGCCGGCTCGGCATTCATGCGTGTGCTGCCCGGGGTCGGTTTCCAGTGCCGGGGCGTGACGCGCGACACGTACCACGAGGCGCGCGGCGCGCGAGCCGATGTGCTGATCCTGGCCCACGGAAACTCGGCCAAGTACCTGGCGGCGCAGGATGCCGCCGGCGAGGTGGCGCGGTCGGTAGCCCCGGTCATGGCGGCCTGCACGGACTTCTGTTACGACCTCTGCCTGCTGCTCTCCAGCGCGGACGTCTATCCCGACACGAGCGACCCGGCGCACAACGCGGAGACCGCCGCGATCGACCCTTCGCGGCTGAGCGTCTACGGGCTGTGCAAGCACCTGGCCGAGGAGGTGGTGCGCAACCGCTGCGCTCGGCACATGATCCTGCGCCTTGGCGGGCTGCTGGGGCCCGGCCTGCGCAAGAATCCGCTGTACGACCTGCTGGCGGGCCAGCCGCTGCGTGTGCACCCAGACAGCCAGTTCGGCTACATCCACACCGAGGAGGTCGCACGAATCGCGGCCGGACTTCTGACCGGCGGCCGGGCGCCGCCGGTGATCAATGTCTGCGGCGAGGGACTGGTCGCCGTGCGGGACCTGGCGGCGTGGGCCGGCGTGCCGCCGCCGGCCGCCGATTCATCGCGGACGCCGGGGCGCTACGCGATCAGCAACCGGCTGCTGTCCTCCCTCCGGCCCGTGCCGGAAAGCGCCCGGACGGCGCAGGATTTCATCCGCTGGTGGAAGGAGCAGGCGAGGACATGACGGCACCAGCGCATCGGCCGTTGGCGATGATTCTGGCAGGCGGAAGGGGGACTCGCCTTGGACGAATCTGCCAGGACTGCCCCAAGCCGATGCTTCCGGTGGCGGGTGCGCCGTTCCTTGCGCACGTGGTGGCGTTTCTGCGGCGACAGGGCGTCACACGCTTTCTCTTCCTGACCGGCTATCTGGGGGAACAGGTTGCGCGCTACTTCCAGGCGCGGCCGGAGCGGGGCTTGGAATACGATTTTATCCAGGAGGAGCGGCTGCTGGGGACAGGCGGGGCGGTGCGGGCGGCACTGGCGCGGCGGGGCATGCGCGAGCGTTTCCTGCTGCTGAATGGCGATTCTCTCTGCCCGTTCGACCTGGACGCGTTCTTGGCTGCCGGTGCCGCGGGCGGCGGCGCCATCCTGTCCGTCCGCGTGGAAGACGGCGGTCGTTACGGCCGGCTGGACGCAGACGCCCGCGGGCGGCTGCGGGCGTTCCGCGAGAAGGCGGCAACGTCCGGGCCGGCCCTGATCAATTCCGGCATCTACTGCCTGGCGCCCGAGTTGTTTGACGACTTTCCGCCGGACCAGCCCGCCTCGATCGAGCGCGACTACTTTCCGCTCTGGCTGGCGGCGGGCTCGACCTTCAACGTCGTGCCGGTTGACGGTCCGCTCTTGGACATCGGCACGCCCGAGAGCCTCGCGCAGGCGGAACCGTTCCTGCGGCGCGCCCTCGGTCGACGGCCGGCGAAGGCGCGGGGCAGCCCGCCGTAACTGCGGGATCCGTTCTGCGCAGAAAAGCCATGTTCGACATCCCTTCACGCATCATCCTGCACGCTGAGCGTCTGGTCGCAACCGCATCGCCGGACCACATCGTGCCGGGCGGCACGAAGCATGACAACAGCCGCAATCCGCGGTGCAACGCGAAGCTGTACGACCTTCTCGGGGGCCGGCAGGATCTGCGGATCCTCGACCTCGGCTGCGCCGGCGGCGGATTCGTGCGGGAATGCATCGACGACGGCCACCTCGCCGTGGAGCTCGAAGGCAGCGATCTGTCCAAACGCCAGCGGCGCGCCGAGTGGCGGGCGATTCCGGAATACCTGTTCACCTGCGACATCACGGCGCCCTTTGCGATGGCGGGTGTTTTCGAGGACGCCACGAAGCCGCTGCGGTTCGACGCGGTGACCTCGTGGAAATTGCTGGAGCACATCGCCGAGGCCGACCGCCGGCCCTGGCCGCGAACGTACTCGCAAATCTGGCGCCCGACGGCGTGTGGATCGCCAGCGTCTCCACGAACAAGGACCGCGAAGGCCGCCACCAGACCGTGCAGCCCAAGGCATGATAGATCGACCGGCTTGGCGCGCTGGGTGCCGGTCGGGGTGTAGTCGAGGAAAGGAAACGGGTGATGAGGATCCTGATCGTCGTGCCTCGCGGCGTACCCGGCGACCATGCCAGCTATCAGTACCTGTTCCCGCTCGGCCTGGGGTACATCGCCGCCACGCTCAAGGCGGCTGGTCACGAGGTGCGGGCCCTCAATCTCAACCACCGCGAGGGGCGCGTTGACGACCTCGTCCGTTTGCATTTCCAAGAGCAGGGACCGTTTCAGATGGTCTGCGCGGGCGGGCTCTCCACAGCCTTTGGCCGCGTCAAGTCCATCGTGGAAGCCGTGCGCAGCGCCGCGCCCTCGGTCCGGATCGTTTTGGGGGGCGGTCTCGTGTCGAGCGAGCCCGAACTGATCTTCCAGGCGCTGAAACCGGACTACATCGTGGTAGGCGAGGGGGAGGACACGATTCGGGAACTGGCGGCCGTGCTGGCACGCGACGGCGACCCGGCGTCTGTGCACGGAATCGGCTACCGCTCGCCGACCGGTGCCTGCCTTCTGACGCCGCCCCGCGATCCGATCGCCGACCTGGACGCCCTTCCGTGGCCGGACTTCGAGGCGTTCGAGTTCGGCACCTACTTGGACCATCTCAAGCCTTCGGACCAGTATTTCTACGACATCTTCGACGAGCCCCGGGTCTACCCGATCGTCACCAGCCGGTCCTGTCCCTTCAACTGCACATTCTGCTTCCATCCCCTCGGCAAGAAGTACCGGCAACGATCACTGTCCGGCGTGATGGACGAGCTTCGGGCCCAGGTGCTGCGCTACCGTCTGAATATCGTGGCGATCTACGACGAGCTCTTCTCCAGCGACCGTGCCCGCGTAGAGGTTTTCTGCGAGCAGTTTGCACGCCTGCGCGCGGAAGTGGGATGGGATGTGCGCTGGGGCTGCCAGATGCGCGTCGACCGGCTGGATGACCGCCTGCTGGCGACCATGAAGGAGGCCGGTTGCTACATGGTCAGCTACGGCTTCGAAAGCTACAGCCCGGCCGTGCTGAAGAGCCTCAAGAAGTACATCACGCCCGAGCAGATTCGCCGTGCGCTGGAGATCACTCAGCGCCACGGCATCAGCATCCAGGCCAATTTCATCTTCGGCGATCGGGCAGAAACGGCGGCCACGGCTCGCGAGACGCTCGATTTCTGGAAGCAGCACGTCCACGCCGGCATCCAGCTGGGCTTCATCAACCCCTACCCCGGCACCGAGCTCTACGAGCACTGCGTGGCGAAGGGCACGATCCGCGACCGGCTCGACTTCATCGAGAACCATATCACCGATACGCTGAACATGACGGACACGCTCAGCCCGCGCCAGTTCGCGGCGCTGCAACGCGACGTGTTCGCCTGCCAGCTCCGCTATCCCAGCCAGGTCATCCCGGCGGCCGTGCAGCCGGAGGCGTCGGGAGCATACGCACTGTCCATCGTCTGCCCGCACTGCCGGGCCGAGGTGTGCTATCGCCATTACGAGATCGTCCGCCCCCGGTTCTTTTCGATCATGTTCTACTGCCGGCGGTGCCACCGGCGTTTCTTCGCCGTCTCCCGACGGTACCTGTGGATGAACCGCGTGATCCGGCTGGCGCTGGCCGTGGTTCCGGCGTTTGTCTTCGCGGGCCTGCTAAAGGCCCTCCATGCTTTGTGGCGCCGGTTGCTGGGATGGATGACGCGGCCCAGCCGGCCCCAACGGGGAGCCTGACCATGTATCCGGGAGTTGTTGCGGTCACCCACAATTTCAAGCCGGAGGACCTGAGAAACCGGATCTTCTCGCCTGAACGAACCGATGCGACCGCCGGTTTTCCGAAGGAACTGCGCGCGTACTTCGGAGCCCGGGGCGTTGACGTGGTGACGCCGGACATGGTGCCGTTCGATGCGCCCGAGCTCCGGTACGTCATCTACCTGGACATGTCGTGGCGGCAGTATCTTCGCGACCCCTTTCTGCGGCGGATCCCGCCGGCCAAACGGGTTCTGGTGATCATGGAGCCCTCCAACGTCAACCCTTCCCTGTACTACCTCCCTTTCCTCCGCCGCCAGTTTGCCGTCGTCTTTACGTGGCACGAGGGTCTGCTGCGAGATCCCTCCTACACGCGCATCCAGGTTCTTCAGGGGGCCAGCCCGGAGCTCTACCGCGCAAACCCGTTCGGCGGCGTGCCCTTCGAGCAGAAACGGCTGCTGTGCGCCGTCAGCCGGAACCGGTGGAGCTACGTGCCCTATTCCTCCTACGGGCTCCGCATGCGGGCCTATCGTCATTTCGAGCAGGCGCTGGGCGACGCCTTCGACCTGTATGGCGAGGGGTGGAACCAGCCCCGCGTCTTCTACGAGCGCTGGTTCGGGCACCACACCTTCCGCTGTTACCGGGGCACCATTTTCTCGTGCTACGATGAGAAAGTACGCGTGCTGTCGCGGTACCGCTTTTCGCTGTGCATGGAGAACAACGCGCAGGATTCGGGTTACGTGAGCGAGAAGATCATCGACGCCATGTGCGCCCGGTGCGTGCCCGTCTACCACGGCTGGGAAGGGGCAGACCGCTTCATCCCCGCGGCGTGCTTTATCAACTTCCGCCACTATCGGAACCTGGACGCACTCGAGCGGTTTCTGTCCGGCATGGACGCGCGCACCCACGCGCGGTACGTGGCGGCGATCGACGAGTTCCTGGCCGGCCCGAAAGCGGATCGCTTTGCGAACCGGGCCATGTATGCCACGCTCTACGAGCGGCTGTTCGGGAGCGCCGGCGCCCGCTGAGGTGGCGCACCCGTCAGATCCGCCCGAACCGCTTCGAAAACAGGCCCAGGAACCGCGACAGAAACTCCATGGGCAGCTGGTAGGTCAGCTGCAGGACCATGCGCCGGCGCTTCGCGCGCAGGCTGGGAACGGGAAACATGCGGCCCAGATTCCAGAAGTAGAGGGCGCCCTTGAAGCAGAGTGCGAACGGCCAGCGGCTGAAGCGGGCGCGCACGCGGCGCGTGCAGAAGACGCCGTCCAGGACCACAACGGTCCCGCCCTGCTTCAGCGCGCCGAGAAGCCCGTGCAGATGCGAGAAGTTCGTCCAGACCAGGCCGCGGGCGTGGGGCAGGTCGAAGGCGTCCCGCCGGAACACGTTCGCCGTCAACAGCATGTGCTCTTCGACAAAGACGGGGTGGGTGGGAAGCTCGCCGCGCAGGCAAGCCTCGTACGAGGCATACGTGACGGGCAGCCGAGGGTCGCCCGCCTGCGCGTCCTCGCGGCCGTACTGCAGCTCGAGCAGGACGGGCGCCGTGTCGCGCAGCACGCGCAGGAGCCGCACCAGGCCCCCGGGTTGCATCAGCTCGTCGTCGCCGAACAGCCAGACGTAGCGGCCGCGGGCGCACCCGATGCAGATCAGGCAGTTCCGGTCGGCGCCGACGTTGGTCGGATTCCGGCCGTACCGCAGGCCCGGGATGCCGACGCTGGCGACATACGCCTCCGTCCCGTCCGTCGAGGCATTGTCGGAGATCACCAGTTCCACGTCGAATCCCTCGCGACCGGCGGCCGCGAGTTCCGCGTGCACGCGCGGCAGCAAGTCGCGCAGGCAATCGACGCGGTTGAACGTGGGGATGCAGAGCGAGAGAAACGGACCGGGCGCGGCGTCCGCTTGCATCCGGGCGGCGGGCTCGAGAGACGGTTCGTTCATGTTCGCGCGCAACGGCAGCCCCCGTCAGCGTGGCCACCGGCTGAGGCAAGGGTGCAGACAGGATGCCCCAAAGTGCCGGGCGGCGTCAATTGCACGTTTGGCGCCCCTTGCGCGGGCCTTCAGCGGGTGGCGGTCCCGGCCAGGATCTGCTGGATCCGGCACCCGAGCCATCTGTCGTACAGGCGCACCGGCAGCGGTTCCGCGGGGATTGGCGGGTGCGGATCGCCCGGCCGTCCGAGCACCGCATGGAAGCTCTTCGGGGCCAGGTACTTTGGGCCGCGGACGAATTGGGTGTTGAAGTAACGGACGTACGCGTCCAGGCTCACGAAGCCCAGTTCGGTGAACTTCGCCATCCACCACGCCTTCGGGCGGGCCGTCTGGTGGTAGCGGTCGTCGCTGTTGCGGCTGCCAGCGCAGACGCTGAGGATCCAGAGGCCGCCCTTTTCCAGGTGCGACAGTACGTTGCGGACAAGCGCGGGGAGGTCCGGTTCCGCGATGTGCTCGAGCACCTCCCACATCGTGATGATG
>Ga0233425_10009170_pt1 | contig 12697 bp, 10 predicted proteins | sample Watercolumn_Towu_2_FD_181712 | JGI IMG/M metagenome (GOLD analysis project Ga0233425, IMG submission 181712) | Freshwater microbial communities from Lake Towuti, South Sulawesi, Indonesia - Watercolumn_Towuti2014_140_MG | ecosystem: Environmental > Aquatic > Freshwater > Lake | place...
GTTCGTGCTCGCTGGTGGGCGTTCACGCGTGGGCCTCGACACTGCGGCAAATGGGACACGCATTCGAGTTGGTCTATGGCGAACCGGATCACTTGGAGGATGCGGTGCGGATTGCCGCGACGGCGCGACGGTTGCGGTCGGCGCGACTCGGCATCATCGGCGGGCAGGCACCGGGATATTTTGCGATGGGTGCTGATCCGTTCACTGTCCATCGTGGACTCGGTGTTCAACTTCAATCGTTCAGTCTCGTCGAGTTCGCCAATGCGGTCAACGGATTCAGCGATGACGAGGTTGCGGCGGACGTTGCGAAGGTCAAGGCGCTCGGTTTGCAGCACAAGGACACCAGCGACGCGGACTTGCCGATGGCTTCGCGCCTCTATCTGGCGATGCGTTCCTTCATGGACAACGAACGGCTCGATGCGATGTCAATTCGTTGCTGGCCAGAGATGCCGAACACGTTTGGCCAGTGGCCGTATCTCGGTATCGCGCGGTTGGTGGACGAAGGCCGCGCGGTGGCGTGCGAGGGCGACGCCGATGGCGCGTTGTCGGCGTGGATCGGCGAGAGCCTCGGCATGGGGCGCTGTTATCTTTCCGATTGGCTGGAACACGACGAGCAGACAATCACGCTCTGGCACGGCGGCGCGGCACCGATGTCGCTTTCGGATCCGGGCAACCCGCGCATTGCGCGTCATTTCAACAACAAGAAACCAGCCGTCGTCGAGGCGACGATTCGAGAGAACATGCCGATCACGATTTTCCGCGTCTGGCGTTGCGACGGCGTTTATCATCTCACGGCGCGCGAAGGCCAGACGATCAAACCGCGACGGCACCTGATGGGCACCAACGCACTCGCGCGTCTGTCGGACCAAGACCCCCGCGAGTGGTTTGAGAATCTCTGTCACGCCGGCATGCCGCACCATGTGGCGGTGTTCGCCGGGCATCACGCCGCCTTGCTCCATCGCTTCGCTCAAATGCTGAACATGAAAACGACATGAAGACGCTTCTCGCTGCACTTCAATTGTTGTTCGTATTCACAAGTCTTGCCGCACCGTTCCGGGTTTTCGATGCGACCGCGAAGAAGGAGATCGCGCTGCCAAGCCCGGATGTTCGCCTGCACACGAAATCGGTGCCGCAAGGCGAATACGTCTTGGTTCGGGGCGAACTGGAGAACCTGCGCGGCGATGAGCGCGGGTTCATTCTCGATTATCGCATTCCCCTGCTGTCGGCGAATGCATTCTTCTCGAATGGACTTGAGGAATCAGTTCGTATGGCTGGCGCGGCGGAGACGGAAGGCAATGTGTTCCCGGTTGCGGCGATGTCCGACAACCAACGCGGCGTTGCGATTGCCATCCCACCCTCCCAGCCTTGCGAGTTCGGCATGGTTGGCTGTGGCAATGGCCTGACTGTGCGGCTTTATCTCGGCACAAGCCCGAAGCCGAAACGGTTTCCGAACCGCGCGCCGTTTGCGTTCATCACTTACAGCATCGAACCGAGTGGCGGGTTTCGCAATGCGTTGAGCAAGTATTACCGGTTCTTTCCGGACTACTACACGCCGCGACTAAAGCGCGCCGGGCTGTTCATGTTCCAGATGAAAGACCGTGTCCCGCCGAACGTTGACCAATACGGGTTCGACATGGTGGAATCGCAGTGGGACAGCAAGACCCTCAAGTCGGCGATTGCCCGCGATGAGAAACACGGCATCACGACTTTTCCGTACATGATCGTTGGGCAACGCGAGATCAAGTTCCTGCCGGCATTGCCGAAGAGCTACGAGGAGGCAATGGCCATCTACGATAAGTGGACGCTGGCCGGCCATAAGGGGCACGCGTTGACGAAAGAGAACGTGGCCAGCGAAGGCGACATCCATTTGAAGCAGGAAGTTGAATCTTCTGCATGCAAGACCCGCGACGGCAAATACAGCATCGTGATCCGGAACACGAAGTGGGGCGAGAACTCCGTCAGTTTCAAGATCAACCCGAATCCCGACCTGCCCTCCCCCTCGGTGGCCAGTTATGCGTTGGACTTGATGGATCGGTGGTTGAAGGAATATCCGCAGTACGATGGATTGTTCACGGATTCGCTTGGCGCCAACTGGCCGGCGGTGCTCAACTACCGGCCAGATCATTTCGTGTACGCGCGTTATCCGTTGACCTTCGATCCGGACGGCAGGGTGGCGCTGCACAATGAACTCTCGCACTACGAATACCTCGAAACGCTCCGCGCCAAGGTGCGCGCAGTTGATCGGCTGTCGCTGGCCAATGGCGTCTATGTCTATAAATCGCAAAAAGGCCGCACGGCAAAAGTCGAACGGCAGGTGAAGAACAAGACGTTCAACGAGTTCATCGCCCAAGCCGCGCCAGCGGAACATTACCGGGCCGGAGCCAAACTGGGGCGGTTCTTCTGCGCGTCGTTGCTCGACGTGGCCAGTTGTGAGTTTGGCGTCCGCGCGACGGTGGAACAAAGCCAAGACATTCGCGTCTTGATGGGCAAGAAACACTTTGCCTACCTCAACTACCACTGGGAAGACGCCGCCAAGGTCGAGGAGTTCGTCAACAAATCACTCTGTTTCGCCATCTTTGCCAGCACCTCATCCAACTTCTTCACCGACACGGAGTATGAGAATCACCCCCACGGCTACCTGCGCGACAAGAAACTGCTCGACTGGTTTGTGCCATTGGTCCGCCAGTTGTCGCGCGCCGGTTGGGAGCCGGCGCGTTGCGCCTCCGTCAACAACCAGGCAGTCTCCTGCGAACGATTCGGCACCGGCGACGTTGTCTTTTTCACGCTCTTCAACGATTCGAACAGCAAGGCGACTTGCGCGCTGGACGTTGATTTGAAGGCGCTCGGTTTCTCCGGCGACGCAGCCTTCACGGAAATCGCCCGCCAGAGCGCACTGACGCGCTCGAAACCCGGCAGCGTCACCCTTGAACTCCAACCGAAACGAACCTGCATCATCAAGATCACCAAGTCATGACACCACGCGAACGCGTTCTGGCCGCCTTCCACTATCAGCAGCCCGACTTCACTCCTTGCGACTACTTCGCCACGCCGGAAATCCGGCAGGCGTTGTTGAACCACTTTCGCGTCAACGACGACGATGCGCTACGCGATTGTCTCGGCACGGATATCCGCTACGTGAATCCACCGTACACCGGCCCGCCGCGCCAGACGCTGGCGGACGGCTCGACGATTGACGAATGGGGCGTCTGCCGCAAACCCGTCTCCAACCAGTTCGGCGATTACGCCGAGGCGGCCTCGCAACCTTACGCAGCGTTCGAGACTGTAGAGGACGTGGATAGATTTCCGTGGCCCAGTCCTGATTGGTACGACTATGATGCCATCCCGGCGATGTGCGCAAAACACGGCAATCTTGCCATCGGCACCGGCGGCTTTTTTGTGCAGGACTTCATCAACCGCGTCGCCATGGGGCGCGGCGTTGAACAGACTTTGATAGATATCGCCGAGGAGAATCCCGTTTATCTGCGAATGGTCGAAGTGCGCCGCAAGTTCTACCTGCAACACATCGAGCGCATTTTGCAGAAAGCACGTGGACGGATTGATATGGTGCTCTGCGGTGACGACTTCGGCAGCCAGCGCAGCCCGTTGATCTCGCCCGACAAGTTTAACTGCCTCTACGCGCCGCTCAAGAAAGAGTTCTTCGACATGATTCATTCCTACGGCGCGAAGGTGTCGCATCATTGTTGCGGTTCCAGCCGGGCGTTGATTCCGCAGTTCATCGCCTGCGGCATGGATGCGCTGCAAACCATCCAGCCCCAAGCTACCGGCATGAACCCTTACGAACTCAAGAAGGATTTCGGTGGCAAGATTGTGTTTCACGGTGCCGTGGACGTACAAGGTTGGCTCCAACGCGCCACGCCGGCGGAAATCCGCGCGGAAGTTCATCACTTGATGGATGAAGTCGGGCGCGGCGGCGGGTTCATCATCGCGCCGTGTCATCAACTCCAACCCGACACGCCGCTGGAAAACGTGCTTGCCGTTTACAATGCGATCGCAGAAAGCAGGCGCTAGATGAGCACGCAAACAGCCATCATCATCGGTCTGGCAATCTACGGTTGCCTCATGCTCGCGGTCTCGATGTTCTTCATGACGAGGGTTAAGAAGGCCGCGGACTATCTCGTTGCGGGACGCGGCCTGCCCTATTGGGTCCTCACCGGCACCACCGTCGGCACCTGCATCGGCACCGGCGTGGTCATCGGCGCGTCCGGCCTCGCGTATCAACATGGTTGGGCTGGCTGTGCGTATCCGATTGGACTCGGGCTGGGCACGGCGTTGGTGGGTTTGTTCTTCGCGGCCATGCGCCGGTACAAATTCATGACGCTCAGCGAAGAGATCGCCTGCTACTACGGCGGCAACCGCATCGTCGTGGAGTTTTCGAACATCAGCCTATTCCTCTCGCAATTGTGCTGGCTGACGGTCCAGATCATGGGCGGCGCCGCGGTACTCAATGTCGTCACTGGTTTGCGGCCAGAAGTTTGCACGGTGCTATCTGGTTTCATCACGGCCATGATTTCGATTCCCGGCGGTTTGAAGACGGTGGTCTATACCGATTTCCTCCAGGCGGCGATTCTGTTGTGCGGATTCGGCTGCCTGATGTATTCCGCGCTCGACCGCTCCGGCGGATTCGATGGCCTGCGGCAGACAGTGCCCGCTGATTATTTCTCCTTCCTCGGTATCCGCTCCTTTGGCGCTTGGAAAGTTGTCAGCTTGATTCTGACATTATGCCTTGGCGTGCTGGCCGATCCCTGCCGTCGGCTGACCATGTATAGCGCCGACAGCGAGAAAGCCGCCAAATGGAGCATGGTGACCGCCGGGGTGATCGTGATCGCGTTCTCCGCGTCAGTCGGGGTGGTCGGCATGTACGCCTTCCATCTCAACCCCAAGCTGCCCGCTGCCGACCAGACGTTGCCGTGGCTCGTGATGAACGTCTTGCCGCCGTGGCTGGCGGCCTTCGTCGTGGTCTCCGTGGCCTCGGCGATCTTCTCGTCGGCCAACGGCAATGCTGCCGCGGCCGGCACGTTTTTCGTGCGGCACATCTACCCGCTGGTGACGGGCCGCTTTCCGCAGCGCCCGCTCGTGGCCGTGCGCCGGGCTTTGGCGTGCGCGTTTGTTCTTTCCACGGCGATAGCGCTCCACACGGGCACGATTGTCGGGTTCGTGATCAAGTTTCTGCCCGTGACGCTCACGGGCCTCGCGGTGGTCACCATGCTGGGGCGGTTCTGGCCGCGCGCGACCTGGCAAGGCGCGCTCGCGGCACTGATCACCGCGCCGATCGTGTCGCTTGCGATAAGCTCCGTGGACAATCCGATCATTCCGGCCTCGCTGGCCGGCCTGATCGTTCAAGTGATCGTGAGCTTGTTGACCCCGCCGAACCAACGCAGCTTCGACGAAATGGTCGAAGTCATGAACAACGAACGCAAAGCCATCGAAGAATAACCCCATGAAACTCTGCAACGCCAAGCTCCTCTGCGACCAAGCCGCCGAAAAAGGTTTCGGCATCCCCGCCCTCAACAACAACGGCGGCACCTACGACATCGCCCGCGCCATCCTCGAAGCGGCAGAAGAATTGCAATCGCCGCTCATCATCCAGTGCTACGAACCAAACCTCGAATACCGCGGCTTTGAGTATGCCGGCCAGTTGATCCGCACGCTGGCGGCCGACTGCACCATCCCGATGGCCATCGCGTTGGACCACGGCAAAACGCCGGCGTCAGTGATGCGCGCGGTCAAGGCGGGATTCACCCACGTGATGATTGATTACGCCCACGAACCGCTGGAAAAGAACGCGCGCGGCACGCAACAGGTCATTGACTTCGTTCGTCCCCTCGGCATCAGCGTCGAGGCCGAGATCGGGAACATCGTGAAAAGCTCCGAGGCGGAAGGCAAACGCGCCGGCACCGTCAGTGTCGAGGAAGTGAAGCAGTTCACCTCGATGCTCGACGTTGACCTGCTCGCCGTGGCCGTGGGCACGACGCACGGCATCTTCAAGGAACAAAAAGGCATCAAATTCGACCTCATCTCGAAGATCGTGGCCACGACGCGCGTGCCGCTGGTGTTACACGGCACCTGCGGCGTGTCGTTGGCGGACATCACGCGCAGCGTGAAAGCCGGCATGACCAAGATCAACTTCGGCGAAGGACTGCGCATGAATTACATCCGTTACTTCAACGAGCTTAGCCAGACCCTCAACCACGAACATCACGTCTGGCGGATTGCGCGCGCCGCGAAGGACAAACTGAAAGAAGACATCAAGCAGCTCATCCGCGCCGTCGGCTCGGAAGGTAAAGCGGCTGCGGTCAAGATGTGAGACGGATGCCCCGGTATTTCTCGACCACGCCGTCGCCGTGCGCGGCCATTGGGAACTCGATGCCTAGACGGATGGCGGCGTTACATGCTTTCACCGAGAGGGTCAAGTTCCGCTTGGCAGTGGCCAAACAGGCGTGTAGCCTGCCCCACCATGAATCGGAATCTGCGTACAGAACTCCTCCAGTGCCTCGGCGGCGCGTGGCCGAAACCCTCTCCCTTGCGTTCCAAACTGCGCGAAACAATCCAGAGGGACGGTTACCGAATTGAGTCCGTGACGTACGAAGTCGAGCCGGGCGACCGTGTGCCGGCGTTTGTGTTGATTCCGGACGGCGTGGACGCAAAACATCCCGCGCCGGCCGTGGCGGTCTGGCACCAGCACAACGGCGAATGGCACATCGGCAAGGCCGGACCGTCGGGATTGGCCGGTTCGTCGTCGCATCACACCGGCGTGGCGCTGGCCAAGGAAGGCTACGTGGTGATCTGCCCCGACGCGCTCTGTTTCGGCGAACGCCAGAGTCCACATTTGAAGGGCGGTGACTACGAGCGGTTCGAGTTCCTGCGCTACGTGGTCGCCGGCAAAAGCATGGCATGGAAGAACATTCTCGATATGAGACGGGCGATTGATTATCTCGTCAGTCGCCCCGAAGTGGACGCAGACCGCATTGGCTGCTACGGACATTCTATGGGTTCGACGTTCACGTGGCTGGTCGGCCCTTGGGAACCGCGACTCAAATGTTTGATCGGCAATTGCTGCCTGCCAAGCTACGCCGCCATTCATCGCACGCACATCCTGCACTGTTTCCCGAATTTCATCCCCGGCTGGCATCGGTTCGGCGACACACCCGACATCGCCGGGCTGATTGCGCCGCGTCCCTTGCACCTGAATTTTGGCGAGAAAGACGAAGGCAGCCCGATCCGTGAAGTCCGCGCGGCGGTGAAGACCATTGCGGCAGCCTACCGAAAGGCCGATGCCGCTGACAAGTTCACCTGGTTCATCGAGAAGGGCGTTGGCCACGTTCTCTCCGACGCGATGTGGAAACTCGTCCGCGCCCGGTTCGCCCAGCACTTGCGCGCGTGAAAAACGGTGGTGTGAAGGTCGAACTTTTGGGCAGAAACGCCGCCGTCCCGGCGGTCGAAGTCTGGCCCGAAACCGCCGGGACGGCGGTGTTCCTGCTTGCGTTGCCAGGGCCTACGCATCAAGAGAAGTCAAGAAAGCCCTGAAATTGTCATTCCGAGCTTGCGAGCCCCGAAAGCTTTCGGGGTGAAATCCCTCCGTATGGAAGTTTGAGATTCCTCGCAAGCTCGGAATGACACGGGATTTATGATGCGTAGGCGCTGCCTGCGTTGCGATAAGGCTTTGACAGGGTAGGGGAGGGCGCGTATGATGCGCCGCCTTGGAACAAACAACAAGCAACGAGAGGAGTGTGAGTGCGTGACCGAAATCAGATTGAAGAAAGGTGAACCCGTGGAGAAGGCGCTGCGGCGGTTGAAGAAGAAGCTCGACCGCGAAGGAACGTTGCGCGAAGCACGGGCACACCGGCATTTTGAGAAACCGAGCGAGAAGCGCCGGCGCAAAGCAAAAGCGCCGCGCCTGTTCATGTCGTCGTACTAACGGAACCATCGCACCCTCTCGGGGCCAACCTGTCGCTTATCGCGCGCGTTGGCCTCTTTGTTTATGTTTGCGCTTTCAACCTGCTGGAATGCGTCGCGGCACACCGACGGCAAGGCAATGCTGGAGGAGGTCCGTTCGCTCGGTTTTGAATACGCCGAGCTGGGCCACAACACCAGTATTGCGTTGCTGCCGGGCATTCAATCCGCGGTCACGCAAGGGGTGATCAAGATCGCCGCGCTGCACAATTTTTGCCCGCTGCCCATCGGCGTGATGGGCATGGCGCCGGATTGTTATCTGCCGAGCGCGGTGGACAATCACGAGCGCGACACGGCGTTGCGGCATACGTTGCGGACGCTGGAGTGCGCCGCGATGCTGGGCGCGAAGGCGGTGGTGTTGCACTTGGGCTGTGTTCCGATGCGCTGGCCGAATCGTCCGCGACAATTGCTGGCGATGTACGGGGCCGGGAAGGCGCAGACGCCGCAGTTCGAGCAGTTGCGCCAGAAGACGCTGGCGGCGCGGGAACGGAAGCGGAAGAAACATTTCGCGCAAGTCTGCCATGTGTTGGACCGGCTCGTGCCCCGTGTGAAGGAATTGAAGTTGAAACTCGGGATGGAGACGAGGATGTGCATCCATGAGATTCCCAACGAGGACGAAGCGGACAGCCTGATTGGTTGTTATGGCGCCGATGCGCTGACGTACTGGTTCGACAACGCTCACGGCCAAATCAAGGAGAACATGGGCCTGCTGCAGCAGGAGGCAGTGTTGGAGCGGTTTCGGGGACGGATGTCGGGAATGCACGTGCAGGATTTCCGGCCGCCGTTGATGGATCATCTGCCGCCGTCGGAGGGCACGTATGACTTTGCGCGGCTGGCGCCATTCGTGAGTGATGACATGATTGTTTCATGGGAGTTCCACGGTGACTGGGATCACGCCGTGATCGCCGAGGGCACGCGGCGGGCGCACAAGCTGTTACGGAGGCCCGTGGCTGCATGAAGAAGCAACTCGGCAACCTGGCGCGCGTGCTGGTCAGCGTGGGAATCCTCGCGTACCTGTTCACCGGCATTTTCCGCAAGGAGGCTGCCGAGCATGTGCCGAACCTCGACACCCTCTCATGGGGTGAACGCTTGGCAAAGATCTGGAGCATCGGACCGCGGGCGCTGGCCGATGTGTTTCAACAGGTACAGCCGCTATGGTTCATCATGGCCATCGCTTGCGTCGGTATTGTGATGGTCTGCGGTGTCGTTCGTTGGCAATGGATTTTGCGCGTGCAAGGCCTGCATCTGCCGCTGAAGAGCGTCTTTACCATCAACTTCATTGGCCTGTTCTTCAACTCCTTCATGCTCGGCGCCACCGGCGGCGACGTGATGAAAGCGTGGTACGTTGCCCGCGAGACGCACCACAAAAAAGCCGAGGCCGTGGCAACCGTCATCGTGGACCGGGTCATCGGGTTGCTGGTGCTCTTCGTCATCGCGTTGGTGATGATGCTCGCGTTCTGGCACCGCGTCTATGATGACGCGCGCCTGCGGACGTTTACGGTGTTTACGCTGGTGTTTGTGCTCAGTACGGTCACCATCACCGCGTTGAGTTTCTGGAAAGGACTTGCCGACAAATTGCCCGGTCTGCGCGCGCTGCTCGAACGCCTGCCAAAATACGAGACGATGCGCCGCATGGTGGAGGCCTGTCGCGTGTATGCCTCGCACCCGGTTGTCCTTGGAAAGACGGCGGCCATCACCGTGGCGGTGCATGGATTCTCGATGCTCGCCATCGTCTGCATTGGCAAGGGACTCGGCCTCACCTCCGCGAGCGTGACGGACTATTTTCTCTACCTGCCGATCGTCAACTCCATCTCCGCCATTCCCATCACCATCTCCGGCTTTGGCGTGCGGGAAGGCATGTACGTGACGATGTTCAGCCGGGTTGGCGTGCCCGGTGCCGCAGCGTTGGCGCTCTCGTTGCTTGGCTATTTCGCCAACCTCTTCTGGAGCCTCGTCGGCGCGCCGTTCTATATCATGCACCGCAACGAACTGCCGCCTGCTGACGACATCGAGCGCGAAGAATAATTGCGGGCTTGCCACGGTTGTGGCATTTTTGTGCCGTGAAAATCGCCGCCATAATGCTTGCCGCCAGTCTCCCCGCAATGGGAGCCACCAACACCATGCCAAAAATCATCAAGTCCGATGCCGAGTGGCGTAGAATCCTGACGCCCGAACAATACGAAATCACCCGGAGCAAAGGAACCGAACCGGCTTTTTGCGGCAAATTCCATGACAACCATCAAGTCGGCATCTACTCCTGCGTCTGTTGCAGCCTGCCGTTGTTCAGTTCCGAAGCCAAGTTCGACTCCGGCACCGGCTGGCCTAGTTTTCTCAGGCCCGTGGATCCGTCTTACGTTGCCGAGAAAGCCGACCACTCCAAGAACATGGAACGCGTCGAGATTCTCTGCGCCCGATGCGACGCCCATCTTGGTCATGTCTTTCCCGATGGCCCGAAACCGACCGGCCTCCGCTACTGCCTCAACTCCGTCTCGCTGAAGTTCACTGCAACCGCCACTGCGGTCTTTGCCGCAGGCTGTTTCTGGGGTGTCGAACATGCCTTCCGCCAGATCAACGGCGTCCTCGCCACCGAAGTCGGCTACACTGGCGGCACGCTGGTCAACCCGACGTACAAGGCGGTCTGCACCGACACCACCGGCCACGCCGAAGCGGTGCGCGTCATTTACGACCCGAAGAAAGTCACCTACGACCAACTCCTCGACGTCTTCTGGAAGAACCACAACCCGACCCAACTCAACTATCAGGGTCCCGACCACGGCACGCAATATCGCAGCGCCATCTTCTACGCTGGCGACGACCAAAAGAAAGCCGCTGAGGCGTCCAAGACGAAGCTCAACATGTCCGGCAAATACAAACAGCCCATCGTCACGCAGATTGTTCCCGCCGCCCCATTCTATCGGGCCGAGGAATACCACCAGCGCTTCCTGGAAAAAACCGGCCGCGCTTCCTGCCACATCCCGACCTCCGAGTAGCATCAGAACCGGAACGTGGACATAGCGCCCGCGTTCCGCTACGCTGACGATGAATGAAAGAAATCGCGGTCCAGATTGTTCGCCAACTGCGCGAAGCGGGGCACATTGCCTACTTTGCGGGCGGCTGTGTGCGCGACATGGTGCGCGGCGTCGAACCGCACGACTTCGATGTCGCCACAACAGCGACTCCGGAACAAATCCAGAACATCTTCCCACGCACTGTTCCTGTCGGCGCAGCGTTCGGTGTTGTGCTGGTGCTCGAAGACGACCACCCATTCGAGGTCGCCACGTTCCGTTCTGACGAGGCATACCTTGACGGCCGGCGTCCGTCGGGCGTCCGCTACGGCACACCGGAGGAGGACGCGCAGCGGCGCGATTTCACTGTCAATGGAATGTTCTTCGATCCGCTGGCGAACAAACTCATTGATTTCGTCGGCGGCGAGGCGGACATCGGACGACGCTTGATTCGATGCATCGGCGAGGCGCGTCATCGGTTCACTGAGGACAAGCTGCGCTTGATGCGCTGCATTCGGTTTGCCACGACGCTCGGTTACCAGATCGAACCGGCAACGTTTGCTGCCGTCTGCGAGATGGCGCTGCAGATCAGCGTCGTGAGCGCCGAGCGGATTCGTGACGAGTTGACGAAGATTTTCACGCGCGCGAACCCGGGGCGTGGACTGGTCTTGCTGGAGGAGAGCGGCTTGCTGCGCGCGGTTTTGCCGGAGGTGGCCGCGATGAAGGGCGTCGAGCAGCCGCCGGAGTTTCACCCGGAAGGCGACGTGTTCGAGCACGTGCGGTTGATGCTCGACGCGATGCCGGCGAATCCCAGCCTGACGCTGGCGTGGGCGGTGTTGCTGCACGACGTGGGCAAGCCGCCAACGTTTCGAGTGGTAGAACGGATTCGCTTCGACGAACATGACGTGGTCGGCGGGCAGATGACGGAAGCGGTGCTGCGCCGGTTGCGGTTCTCAAACGAGGAGATCGAACGGATTGTGTTGTGCGTCGCCGAACACATGCGGTTCCGTCACGTGCAGGAGATGCGTCCGTCCAAGGTGAAACGGATTCTGGCGCGGCCGACATTCGCGGAGGAGTTGGAGTTACACCGCCTCGATTGCGTTGCAAGCCACGGCGGCATTGAGAACGTGGAGTTCCTCTTGAAGAAGGCGGCGGAAACACCGCCGGAGGTGGTGAAGCCGAAGCCATTGGTCAGTGGACGGGATTTGCTGGCGATGGGATTTACGCCGGGGAAGTTGGTGGGGGCGGTGCTGCGGGAGATCGAGGAGCTTCAACTGGAGGAGCGCCTCGAATCGCGGGAGGCGGCGCTGGCGTATGCGCGCGAGCGACTCCGTGCTTCAGGTTCGACTGGACCAACAGGTAACGGCTGATGTTGTCGTGGCTGAGCAAGCCGATGAGTTGCTCGTCCTTCACAACTGGCAGACTCTGGTAACCTTCTGTCATCATCGTCTCATAGGCGTGCGCGAGTTTCGTGTGCGGCGGTAAGGCGGGCAGGTCGGCGTCCATCGCCTCCGTGATCGGAGTGTCGGGCCCGAGCCGGTTTGTGACATCAAGCATGTCCTGCCTTGTCGCAATGCCGAGCAGCCGGTCACCGTCCATGACGGGGAAATCATCCTGCCCGGTGTGATAAACCATTTCGAGGCCGCGCATCACCGTGGCGGTCGGGGCGAGCACGATGAAGTCGCGCGCCATGACTTCCTCGACGTCGAGGTCGCGCAACA
>Ga0233425_10009171_pt1 | contig 12697 bp, 9 predicted proteins | sample Watercolumn_Towu_2_FD_181712 | JGI IMG/M metagenome (GOLD analysis project Ga0233425, IMG submission 181712) | Freshwater microbial communities from Lake Towuti, South Sulawesi, Indonesia - Watercolumn_Towuti2014_140_MG | ecosystem: Environmental > Aquatic > Freshwater > Lake | place: Indonesia...
GCCGATCTCCAGCGCCGTCCGGGCGCGTTCGTTGAGCAGGCGGACGATCTCCTCGTCCAGCCCGTCGATCTTCTTCCTCAGTTCGCCCAGACTCATGGTAGTCCCCGCCGGCCGGCGGCCCCTGCCGCCCCGCGCTCAGTCTCCGCCCCGCGAGGGGCCATTATCCCCGCCCCGCCCCCCGCCGTCTAGCGCATCCTCCCCCCCGCGCCGCCCCCCGCTTCCTTGCCATCCCCGTCTCCCGGTTCGCCGTCCTCTTCGTCCTCGTCCTGATCCTCCTCTTCGTCGTCTGCATCCTCCTCTTCGTCGTCTGCATCCTCCTCTTCGTCGTCTGCATCCTCGTCTTCCTCGTCGTCCAGATCCTCCTCGTCGTCCAGATCCTCCTCGTCGTCCAAATCCTCCTCGTCGTCCAAATCCTCGTCGTCGTCCAGTTCCTCGTCGTCCTCGACTTCCTCTCCATCCTCATCCTCGTCGCCGTCCCCATCGGTTTCGCCGTCCGCGCACGCCTCGGCGCCGGCGGCCCGGACCTCCCCATCCCCGTCCGCGTCGGCGTTGTCCCCGTCCGCGTCGGCGTTGCGCGCCGCAACGCCGGCATCCGCCGCGGGATCGGCCGGCTCGTCCGCGGCGGGGAGTTCCATCTGCCGCGACGATCCGGCGAAGGCGCGGGCCGCCTCGCCGGCGCTCTGCTCGCGGCTGGCGTCGTCGGTCATCCGCTGCAGCTCGCTCATGCCCGGCAGGTTTTCCAGCCGGTCCAGCCCGAAGTGCTCGAGGAACCGCTGGGTGGTGCCGAAGAGCCACGGGCGCCCGGGCAGCTCGCTGCGTCCGACGATGCGGACGAGCTGCAGGTCGAGCAGGTTGCGCAGGATCTGGTCGACGGCGACGCCGCGGACCTTCTCGATCTCGGAGCGCATGACCGGCTGCCGGTAGGCGATGATGGCCAGCGTCTCCATGGCGGGCTGCGACAGGCGGTTCGGGCGGCCCTTTTCGAGGAACGTGCGCAGCCACGGCCCGCAGGCCGGACGGTTCTCGATCCGGTACCCGCCGGCGATGTCGACCACGCGCAGCCCCGACTTCGCGCGTTCGAGGTCGGCCCTCAGGTCCTCCACGGCGGCCGCGACGTCCGATTCGGAGGCGGCCGCGAAGTCCTTCGTGGCGCCGCCGGCCGCCTCGGCCGTCTGGCGCAGGAGATTCCGGATCTGCGCGGCCGTGACCGGCTGCTTGGCGGCGAACAGCACCGCCCCGGCGATCTCCTTCAGTTCCGGCAGTACATCCATGTCATCCATGCGTGTATCTCCGACGCCGCGCCGCCCGCGGCCGAGCTCCTCACGGGGCCGGCGGCCGCTCGATCACGATCTCCCCGAACTGGCGGTCCTGCCGCGCGGCGATCTGCCGCAGGCGGATCAGCTCCAGCACCGCCAGGAAGGTCACCACGATCTCCCCGCGCGAACGCATCCCCGAAAAGACCTGCATCAGCGACAGCGTCTCCGACTCCCGGAGGAGCCCGAGGAGGGCGTCGATCTTCTCGCCGACCGTGAACCGCTCCGAGAAGATCTCGCGCAGCTCTTCCTTCTCGATCCGCTTGAGGGCCTGGTTGAACGCCGAGATGAGGTCGAAGAGGCTCGCGTCCTGCAGGGCGATCTCGGGTTCCGGCCCGAGGGCGACGGTCTCGCCCTCGCGGGAAAAGACGTCGAGACGTTCGATCTCGCGCTGCTGGAGAAACTGCGCGGCGTCCTTGAACTTCTTGTACTCGACGAGCTGCCGCACGAGGTCCCAGCGCGGGTCCTCCTCGTCCTCCTCCTCCAGCGCGGGCCGCTCCTCCGCCGGCAGGAGCATCCGGCTCTTGATCATCATCAGCGTGGCCGCCATCACCAGGAACTCGCCCGCGATGTTCAGGTCGAGGATGCGCATGATCTCGAGGTAGTCGAGATACTGCGTGGTGATGCGCTCGATGGGGATGTCGTAGATGTCGACCTCCTCCTTCTTGATGAGATAGAGGAGGAGGTCGAGCGGCCCTTCGAAGACTTCGAGCCGGATCTTGTAGTCGTCAGGACCGGGCATGGTTTCGTCCGTTGGTCCGGTGTGCGTCCTCGCGCGGCCGCCGGGCGCGCCGCTCAGTCCAATCCCACGGCGCGGCGCGCCCGCGCCAGCGTCGCCCGGGCCTCGGCGCGCGCCCGCTCCGCCCCGCGGCGGAGGACCGACTCGACGCGGGCCGGATCGCGCTCCAGCTCCTCGCGGCGGCGGCGCAGGGGGGCGATGCGCTCCTCGACGAGGGCGGCCAGCGCCTTCTTGACCTCGCCGTAGCCCAACCCGCCCGCCCGGTAGCGCGCGGCCATCGCCTCGCGCCGCTCGTCCGTCGCGAAGAGCCGGTAGAGCGCGAACACGTGGCACGCGTCGGGATCCTTCGGCTCCTCCACGGTCCGGCTGTCGGTGACGATCCGCATGATCTTGGCGCGGACGTCCTTGGGCGGGGCGAAGATCTCGATGGTGTTGTTGTAGGACTTGGACATCTTCTGCCCGTCCAGCCCCGGCACGACGGCGACCTCGTCGCGGATCGCGGGCTCGGGGATCGTGAACACATCGCTGTACGCGTTGTTGAACTTGATCGCGATGTCGCGCGTGACCTCGACGTGCTGCTTCTGGTCGCGGCCCACGGGCACGACGTTCGAGTTGACGGCCAGGATGTCGGCGGCCATCAGCACGGGATACGCGAAGAGCCCGTGGTTGGCGGGGATGCCGCGCGCGACCTTGTCCTTGTAGGAGTGGCATCGCTCCAGCAGGCCCATCGGCGTGACGTTGGACAGCAGCCAAGTCAGTTCCGTCACCTCCGGCACGTCGCTCTGGCGGTAGAACGCCGTGCGCTCCGGATCCAGCCCGCACGCGAGGAAGTCCAGCGCCACGTCCGCCGTCATCGCGCGCAACGCCGCCGGGTCCGTCACCGTCGTCAAGGCGTGATAATCCGCGATGAAGAGAAACGCCTCCCCGCGCGCCTGGAGCTCGATCGCCGGGAGCATCATCCCGAAGTAGTTGCCCAGGTGCAACTTGCCCGATGGTTGTATGCCCGATAGAATTCTCATCGCATGATCCTCGCCACACCGAAGGCAGCCGAAAATAGCCGACCCGGCCGTCACCGGCAAAACATTTCCGGCCCGGCGGATCGCGGCGCCGCCGTCCCCGGACCGCGGGCGTTGCGTGGCGGACGCTGGACGCCGATCGCCGCGGTCCTCGCCCTGGCCGTCTCCGTCCCGGCCGTCTCCGCCCTGGCCGGCGGCACGCCGCGGTTCGTCCCGGAGCCGCGCTGGCGGGGATTCAACCTCACGGACCGGATGTCCAGGGATTGGGCGGCGGAGCCCTTCCGGGAACAGGACTTCCGCCTCATCGCGCGCTGGGGCTTCAACTTCGTGCGCCTGCCGCTGGATTACCGGCTGTGGATCCGCGACGGCGACCCGCGCGCGATCGACGAGACCGCCCTCGCGGAAATCGACCGCGCCGTCGAGTGGGGCCGCGCGTACGGCGTGCACGTGTGCCTCAACCTCCACCGAGCGCCGGGCCATTGCGTCGCCGACCCTCCCGAGGCGCTGGACCTGTGGACCGACCCCGGCGCGCTGGATCTCTGCGCCCTGCACTGGGGCGTCCTCGCCCGCCGCTACCGGCGCCTCCCGCCCGAGGCCCTGAGCTTCAACCTCGTCAACGAGCCGCCCGGCCTCGACGGCGCCGTCTACGCGCGGGTCATGGGCCGGCTCGCGCGCGAGGTGCGGCGGCACAACCCGCGGCGGCCGATCGTCTGCGACGGCCTCGCGACCGGACGCCTCCCCTGCCCCGAACTCGTTCCGCTGAAGGTCCTCCAGTCCACGCGCGGCTACCTGCCCGCCGCCCTGACCCACTACGCCGCGCCGTGGGTCGACGGCGCCGACGCCTGGCCCGTGCCGGCGTGGCCGATGACGCAGGGCCCCGGCTACCTCTACGGCCCCGTGAAGGCCGAGTGGGCCGTCCCGGCCCGCATCCGCGCGCGGCTCGACGCGCCCATGGCGTTCGCCGCCGTCGTCGGGACCGTCTCCGGCCCGGTGCGCCTGACGGTGCGGGTGGACGGCCGCGAGGCCGCCGCGCGCCGGTTCGAGTGCGGGCCGGACGCCGGACGCGCGGCGGAGTGGATCGAGGAGCACGGCCAGTACCGCTGCACCTACGACGAGGCCGTCGGCGCGACCGTGCCCGCGGGGGCGCACCTCGTCGAAATCGCCTGCGTCGAGGGCGACTGGCTCTCGCTGCGCCGCCTCTCCTTCGCGCCGGCGGAGGGGTCCGCGCCGGCGGAGGGGTCCGGCGGGGCGTTCGCCATCGCGGGCGGCGGCGCCTGGGGCGGGACGCCGGGCGAATGGACGTTCGATCCCGCGCGCGGGGCGGACGCCTGGCGCGGGCCCGGCACGCTGGACCGCGAGGGGCTGTGGGCGGAAGCCGTCGCCCCCTGGACGAACCTGGCCGCGCGCGGGACCACGGTCTTCGTCGGCGAATTCGGCGCCTACAACCGCGCGCCGCACGACGCGACCCTCCGCTGGATGGAGGACAACCTCCGCAACTGGCGCGACGCGGGATGGGGCTGGGCGCTGTGGAACTTCCGCGGGCCGTTCGGCGTGCTCGACAGCGGCCGCGCGGACGTCGACTACGAGGAGGTCGAGGGCCGCCTTCTCGACCGCCGCATGCTCGAGCTGCTGCAGCGGTACTGACTCAGCGCGTCCGGCGCTCGACCCAGCGGATCAGCGGGAACAGCAGGAGGAACATCGCCCCGTTGAGCGCGAATACGACCCTCGTGCCCAGGGCCGCCGCCACGACCCCGCCCGCCAGCGCGCAGGCCATCCAGCCGACCGCCCGCGCGGTGGCCGACCATCCCATCACCGCGCCGCGATCCGCCGGCGCGGTCCGGTTGCACAGCCACGCGTGCGCCGCCGGCTCGACGCCGCCGGCGAAGAGCGTCATGCCGAAGCGCAGTCCGAGCAGCGCGAGGAAGCCGCCGACGGCGGCCTGCGGCGCCATGAGGACTCCCGAGGCCAGCGCGGCCGCCCCCGCCACCCTCGGAGGCGGATAGCGGTCCGCGAGCGGGCCGACCAGGAAGCCGGAGAGCAGGCCGGCGGAGCCTCCCGCGGCCGTCAGCAGTCCGGTCCACGTCGCCGCCCCCTCGGCCGTGCCGCGTATCTCCTGCACGAGCAGGGGGAGGAACGGCAGGCTGAACTGCCGCGCGGCGGAGATGCCGGCCACCAGCAGGAGGAACGGCCAGGCGCGGCCGACGTGGCGGAGGTCGACCAGGCGCGGGCGCGAGGCCCCGTCCGGGAGTTCGGACGGCAGCGCGCGCGACTCGCGCACGCCCAGCAGGACGAACGAGCCGGCGGCCGCCAGCAGCGCCGCCGACGCGAAGAACGCCATCCGGTGGCCGAACCAGTCGGCGAAGACGCCGCCCAGGGCCGCGCCCGCCAGGGAACCGGAGAAGACGGCGCTGCTGAGCGAGCCCAGCGCCAGGCCGCTGCGGCCGCTCGGGCCGCTGCCCACGACGAGCGCCTGCGCGGCGGCGATCGTGCCGGTCATCGCGCCCTGCGCCAGGCGGAGGACCACCAGCGACGGCACGGTCTTCACCGTCCCCATCAGCCCCAGCACCACGCACGCGGCGAAGTTCGCCCGGATCAGCATGAGCTTGCGGCCGTGGCGGTCGCCCAGCGCGCCCCAGATCGGGGCGAAGATGGCGATGGTCAGCGGCGTCGCCGCCGAGAAGAGCGAGATCCACAGCTTCAGCTTCACCGGGTCGGTGACGCCCAGCTCCTGCATGTAGAACGGCACGAAGGGCATCGCGAACGAGAAGCCCATGATCGAGATGAACTGGGCGAACCAGACGACCGCGAGATTCCGTTTCCACCGATGCGCTTCGTGCATGGTCGCGGGCCGCCGCCTCAGGTCAACAGGTGAAACTCGAAGTCCGCCCAGGCGCCCGGTTCCGAGGCCGCCCGGATGTCGCCCCCGTGCGCCTGGACGATCCGCCGCACGATGAAGAGGCCCACGCCGGTGCCGGACTGGCCGGCCGGTCCGCCGGCGTCGAAGTGCCGGAACTTCTTGAACAGCTCCGCCATCCGCCCCGGCGGGATGCCCTCGCCGTCGTTCCACACGTGGAAGACGATGCGGCCGGGTTCCGGCCGCGCGCCGAGGACGATGCGTCCGCCCGGCCGGCCGAACTTGGCGGCGTTGTGGACGAGGTTCTGAAACACGACCCGGAGGAGGTCGCGGTCGCCCGCGGCGACGAGGTCGTCGGCGATGTCGTTCTCCACCTGCTGGCCGGAGCGCCGGAGCACGGGCCGGAGGCTCTCGAGCACGGGGTCGACGACGTCGCCGCGGACCCGCACGGGCCGCCGCTCGATCAGCCGGTGCCCCTCCTCGATCCGCGCGAGCTGCAGGTAGTTGATCGTTTCGCCGTTGATCCGCCGCAGCGCATCGGCCACGGTCCGCAGGGCTTCCCGGACGTCCGGCCCGACGTCGCCGCAGGCGCCCTCGTCGACCGTCTGCACGTTCAGCAGCGCCGAGGCGACGCCGTTGCGCAGCTCGTGGGCGACGAAGCCGAGGAGATCGATGTAGTTGCGGTTGGCCTCTTCGATCTGGCGCTGCTGCTCGAGGATGCGCGCGCGGTCGGCCTCGATGACCGCGGCCATGGCGTTGAACGAGCGCGCGAGCTGGTCGAGCTCGTCGCGGCCCGCGACCGGCGCGCGCGCCGCGAAGTCGCCCCGCGCGAAGGCCTGCGTCGCCGCGTCGAGCGTGCGCACCTTGCGCAGCATGCGCATGGCCAGCCCCGCGCCCACCACCAGCGCCGGGATCATGATGGCGAGCAGTGCGCCGACGCCGGTCCAGAGGGCGCGCCGCTTGAGGTCCGCGTAGATGCGTTCGAGCTCGCCGATGTAGAGCATCCCGACGACGCGGCCGCCGGGGTCTCGGATGGGGTCGTAGCGCGCGAGGTACCAGGTGCCGACGACGTTGGCCCGCCCGGTCCAGGGCCGGCCCTGCTCCAGCACGCGCGCGGCCACTTCGTCCGACACGCGCGTGCCCGCGGCGCCGCGGCCGTCGCGCTGGAGGACCGTCGTGGCCACGCGCACGGGCCCGGAGAAGACGGTCGCGGTCCCGACGCGCTGGCCGCGGTAGAACGCGTCGGGGAACAGGTCCGACTGCATGGCCCCGACGAGGCGGTCGGCGCCATTGAGGAGGAGCGCCCCCACGATCCGGCGCGGCGCGCCGCCGGGCGCGGGGTCGACCGTCGCGGCCGCGAAGAGGAACAGGGCGGGCGCGCCGCCGCCCGCGACGCCGGCGCGCGCGGCCAGCTCCGGCGCGGCGCGCGACAGGCGGTCGGCCGGGACGGACGCGAACCCGGATACCTCCGGCCCGGCGCCCGCCGGGATCGCCTCCGCCAGCAGCGCCGCGAGGACCCCGGCGCCGGTCGCGCCGGGCGGGGCGTCGCCGGCCACGGCCAGGAGGTCGGCGTCCGACGCCGCGCGCCAGCGCTCGATCTCGGCGGGATCGGTGGCGCCGCGGCACGCGGCGGCCAGCCGCACGGCCAGCGACAGCCGCTCCCGGCGCTCGTCCAGCACGCGCCAGGCGCCCCGGATGTTCTGTTCGACCTTGGCCTCGGTGCGCTGGATGAGCCAGGCGTCGATCCACCGGTCGAGCAACGCCGAGAGGACGGCCGCCACCACGAGGAAGACTGCCAGGAGTAGGACGTTGAACCGCGTCGTCAGTCGCGCCATGCGCATAGGGTGGTCGGCAGACTACCGGCGGCGCGGCGTACCGTCGAGCGCGATCGACGGCGCCCACGGGCGGTGAACCGACGACGTGTCACCCCGCGCCTCGCCCCCCCCCGGCCGGTCGCGCTCCCGGCCGCCGGCCCACGATCCCTTCGCCGGGGATTCAAGGTGACCGAGGGCGCATCGGCGAGTGGTTGCCGTCGAGGTCGGTTCGTGCGCGACATGGGCGGTGCCCGCCGGCTCGCTCGGAGAGCTCGCCCTGCCTGTCGCCCGACAGCCATCGGTGGGGCGAGGTCTCCGACCGAGCCGGGGCCATCTCGCGGCCGTATGGCCCGTGGCGCCTGCGCGGTATAACGAATCGCCGATGCGCCTGGTGACCGATGCCCCGCACGCGGAAGCTTGTCTAGATCGCCGGAACGGGGCAAGGTGTGTGGTATTCGGCGTCGTCGCCGGGAACCACAGGAGAGCACCGCCATGACCGAGCATTCGATCAGTCCCGACGGAGAGCGTTTTGCCATCCCCGCGCCGTCCGACTACGACGCCGAGTTCGCGCGCATCGCGGGACTCGCCGGCGCCGCGCGCAAGGCCGGGCAGGAGATCGTCGTGGTGATGGGCCTGGGCTTCGTGGGCGCCGTGATGGCGGCGATCGTGGCCGACACGACCGACCGCAAGGGCCGCGCCTCGAAGTTCGTCATCGGCTGCCAGCGTCCGAGCCCGCGCAGCTTCTGGAAGATCCCGCTGTTCAACCGCGGCGTCTCGCCGGTGAAGGCGGAGGACCCCGAAGTCGACCGCATGATCCGGCGCACGGTGGTCGAGAAGAAGACGCTCATCGCGACGTACAACAGCGACGTCCTCAAGCTGGCCGACTGCGTGATCGTGGACGTCCAGTGCGACTACCAGAAGCGCGACCTCGGCAACATGCGGACGGGCGAGACCGACATGGCCGCCCTCGAGGCGACGCTCCGCACGATCGGCAAGCGCATCCCGCCCTCCTGCCTGGTCCTGATCGAGACGACGGTCGCGCCGGGGACCACGGAGTTCGTGGCGTGGCCGATCCTGAAGAAGGCTTTCGCCGCGCGCGGCATCCGCTCCACGCCCATCCTCGCGCACAGCTTCGAGCGCGTGATGCCGGGGCGGAACTACGTCGCCAGCATCCGCGACTTCTGGCGCGTCTGCGCCGGCTGCGACGCCCGCGCGCGCGCCCGCGTCCAGAAGTTCCTGAAGGAGGTCCTCAACACGAAGGAATTCCCGCTCACGGTCATGGACCGCCCGATCGAGTCGGAGACGACGAAGATCGTGGAGAACTCCTACCGCGCGACGATCCTCGCCTTCCTCAACGAGTGGAGCCTGTTCTCGGAGCGCAACGGCGTGGACCTGACGAAGGTCCTCCAGGCGATCCGGATGCGGCCGACGCACAGCAACATCATCTTCCCGGGGCCGGGCATCGGCGGCTACTGCCTGCCGAAGGACGGCGGCCTGGGCTACTGGGCCTACCGCCACATCCTCGGTTTCGACGACGGCGACGAGATCTTCAAGATCACGCCGCTGGCGATCGACACCAACGACACCCGCGCGCTGCACGTGGCGGAGCTGACCCGCGACGCCCTGCGCGAGATGGGCCGCTACGTGGCGGGCGCCGACGTGCTGCTCTGCGGCGCCAGCTACCGCCAGGACGTGGGCGACACGCGCTACAGCGGCAGCGAACTGGTGGTCCGGCGCCTGACCGAGATGGGCGCCGACCTCTACGTGCACGACCCGTACGTCGAGCACTGGTACGAGCTGGAAAACCAGGACACGTATCCGGCGCCCGGCCACTCGTGGTCCCGCTTCTTCCGGAACCAGGAGCACCTGAAGGATATCCGCGTGCAGAAGGACCTCGCGGCCGCCCTGAAGGGCAAGGAGGCCGTGATCCTGGCCGTGCCGCACTCGGCCTACCTCGGTCTCGCCCCGAAGGACGTCGTCAAGTGGGCCGGCGGACCGCTGGCCGTCGTGGATGCGTTCGGCATCCTGAGCGACGACCGCATCGTCGAGTACCTGCGTCTCGGGTGCGACGTGAAGGCCCTCGGGCGCGGGCACATCGGGCGGCTGAAGGAAGCCGCCCGCCGGGCGAAGCGCTGAGGACGAGCCGGCGGTCGGACGGTCGGACCGTGAAGACGCCTACCGGTCCGTGAGGGCCGCGACGCCGGGCAGCGTCTTGCCTTCGAGGAACTCGAGGCTGGCGCCGCCGCCCGTGCTGATGTGCGTCATCCGGCCGGCCAGGCCGCTCTTGTTGACCGCGCTCACGCTGTCGCCGCCGCCGATGATGCTCAGGCACTTCGTCCCGGCGACCGCCTTCGCGATGGCCAGCGTGCCCGCGGCGAACGGCTTCATCTCGAAGCAGCCCATGGGGCCGTTCCAGACGACGGTCTTCGCCTTCGCGATCTCGGCCGCGAACAGCGCCGCGGACTTCGGCCCGATGTCGAGCGCCATCCATCCCTCGCGGATGTCCTTCTCGCCGACGGTCTCCGTCTTCGCGGCGGCGTCGAACTTGTCGGCGACGACGTGGTCGACCGGCAGGAGCAGCTTGACGCCCTTCGCGGCGGCCTTGGCCAGGATGTCCTTCGCCAGGCCGGCGAGGTCCTCCTCGACCAGCGACGTCCCGGTCGGGAGGCCCTTGGCGCGGTAGAACGTATAGGCCATGGCGCCGCCGACGATCAGGGCGTCGACCTTCTCGAGGAGGTTCGTGATGACGTTGACCTTGTCGCTGACCTTGGCCCCGCCGAGGATCGCGACGAACGGCCGCTCCGGCTTCTCCAGCGCGCGGCCGAGGTAGTCGATCTCCTTCTCCATCAGGAAGCCGGCGACGTTCTGCTTGTAGAAGCGGCAGACGACGGCGGTCGAGGCGTGGGCGCGGTGGGCGGAACCGAAGGCGTCGTTGACGTAGACCTCGCCGTCGCCGAGCTGCGCGAGCTTCTTCGTGAACTCCTCCTGCCGCTTCTTCATCTCCGCCTTGGCCGCCTTCTTCTGTTCGTCCGTGGCGTCGTCGGCGAGCTTCGCCTTGCCCTCTTCCTCTTTGTAGAACCGCGTGTTCTCGACGAGGAGGATGCCGCCCGGCTTCATCGCCTGGGCCGTGGCGATCGTCTCGGCGCCCGCGCAGTCGGGGCCGAACGCCACCGGCCGGCCGATCAACTCCTGCAGGCGGCCGGCGACGGGCTTCAGGCTGAAGTCGGCCTCGTAGCCCTTGCCCTTCGGCCGGCCGAGGTGGCTCATCAGCACGACGCACGCCCCCTGGTCGAGGCAATGCCGGATCGTCGGCAGGGCCGACGCGATGCGCGTGTCGTCGGCGACCCGGCCCTCCTTGATCGGCACGTTGAAATCGACGCGCATCAGCACCCGCCGGCCCTTGAGGTTCACATCGCGGACGGTCTTCTTGTTCATGTTCCTGCTCCTGTTGCGTCGCGGTGAAGGACGGGGCGGAGGAAGGCCCCCGCCCCGTCGCCCGCCATCGGTTTCCGTACGGTCGGGGGTTACGCCGCGCCGTCCGCCTTGGCCATGAACCGAAGCAGATCCACGACGCGGTTCGAATAGCCCCACTCGTTGTCGTACCACGAGACGACCTTGAAGAAGCGCTTCTCGCCCTTCAGGTTGTTCTGCAGCGTCGCCAGCGAGTCATAGATGGACGAGCGCGGATCGTGGATGAAGTCCGTCGAGACCATCTCCTCGTCCGTCACGCCGAGGTAGCCCTTGAGGTCGGTCTGGGCCGCCTTCTTCAGCGCGGCGTCGATCTCCTCGATCGAGCTGTCGCGCGCGGCGCGGAAGGTCAGATCCACAACCGAGACATCGGCCGTCGGCACGCGGAACGACATGCCGGTGAGCTTGCCCTTCGTCGCCGGCAGCACCTCGCCCACGGCCTTCGCGGCGCCGGTGGTGGACGGGATGATGTTGATGGCCGCCGCGCGGCCGCCGCGCCAGTCCTTCTTGGACGGGCCGTCGACCGGCTTCTGCGTCGCCGTGTAGGCGTGGATCGTCGTCATGAGGCCGGTCTCGATGCCGATGCCGGCCTTGAGGATGACGTAGACCAGCGGCGCGAGGCAGTTGGTCGTGCAGGAGGCGTTCGACACGATGTGGTGCTTCTTCGCGTCGTATTCCTTCTCGTTGACGCCCATGACGAGCGTCTTCACCTCGCCCTTGCCCGGGGCGGAGATGACGACCTTCTTCGCGCCGGCATGGAGATGGCCCATGGCCTTCTCGCTGTCGGTGAAGAGGCCGGTCGCCTCGATCACGTAGTCCACGCCCATCGCCTTCCACGGCAGCTCGGCGGGGCTCTTCGTCGCCATCACGCAGCGGGTCCTGCAGCCGTTGACGACGAAGACGTCGTTGTCTTCCTTCGACGCGTCGCTCTTCTCGGTCTTCACGTCGTGCTTGAACTTGCCATGGACCGAGTCGTACTTCATCTGGTACGCGAAGTAGTCGGCGTCGGTCGAGATATCGACCACCGCCACGACATCGATCGCCTTGCCCAGCAGCCCCTGGTCGCAGATCGCCTGGTAGACCAGCCGGCCGATGCGGCCGAATCCGTTGATGCCCACTTTGATCGCCATTGCTTCGCCCTTTCCTGCTTGGTTTCCATCGCCCCGGGACACCTGCCCCGCGACATCATCTCCCGCCACGAACAAGGCGCGACTATATACCGCGGCGGCGTCCCCGCGTCAAGGCGCGCCCTCGGGCGCGAACGGGCGCGGGCGCATCGGCGATTCGTTATACCGCGCCGGCGCCACGGGCCATACGGCCGCGAGATGGCCCCGGCTCGGTCGGAGATCTCGCCCCACCGATGGCTGCCGGGCGACCGATAGGGCGAGCTCTCCGAGCGAGCCGTTGACCACCGCCTGACCCCTGCGGCGCGTTCGGAGAACGCGCCCTACCTATTGCCCCGATGGCACAGGTAGGGCGAGCTTTCCGAGCGA
>Ga0233425_10009172_pt1 | contig 12695 bp, 8 predicted proteins | sample Watercolumn_Towu_2_FD_181712 | JGI IMG/M metagenome (GOLD analysis project Ga0233425, IMG submission 181712) | Freshwater microbial communities from Lake Towuti, South Sulawesi, Indonesia - Watercolumn_Towuti2014_140_MG | ecosystem: Environmental > Aquatic > Freshwater > Lake | place: Indonesia...
GCACAGGTTTCCTAACCGGTTTCCTAACCTGCTGTGTCCTCCTTCGCCAAGGCTACGGCGCGACAAGTCGCCGATTTCCTAATCGGCAGGCCGTCCGAGTTCCTCCCGCGCGCGCGCCGCAGCCGGTCGCCTGCGACACGGCAGACTTGGAAGTCTGCGGCACGACCAGGGCGGCCGCAGTGGCTTCTCGTAGCGGCAGGCTCGGAGGCCTGCGATACAGCAGACTTGGAAGTCGACTTGGAAGTCTGCGGCACGACCAGGGCGGCCGGTGCCGCGGAAAAGTGCCAACGAAAAAGTGCTTTCCCTGCGCCCGGTCCGCCGCTAGGGTGGCCCGCGCACAAAGAAAATGCGCCAGCCCCGATGGCTGGCGCACTCTCTCGGACAGGCGGGGAGGCTAATCGCCGGCGTCCTTGAGAACGACAAACTTGCTGACGCCCTCCTGGGTGACCAGGTTGATGATCACACCTTTCTTCAGGTCAGCAGACTTCAACGCGCCCCGGTAATCCTTGACCGTCGAGACGCTTTTTTCATTGATTTCCGTAATCACATCGCCGCGTTGGATGCCCTTGCGGTGAGCCAGGCTGCCCGGCTCGACCGCCGCCACCAACAATCCGTCGATCAGTGTGACCCCGTACTCCTTGGCCAGTTCTTTGGTGAGCGGCTTCACGGTCAAGCCCAACTCCGGCGACTCAGCGTCGGCCGCGGCCGGCTGCTTGCTCACGGCGGTTTGCGCTTCTTCAGGCCACTCCTCGGGCTTGACCTTCACGATCAGGTGCTTGCCGTTGCGCACCACGTCGAGGTCCACGGGCTTGCCGATGGGCTTGGTGCGGATCTCGTTTTTCAACTGTTGCGCCGTGGCCACGGCCTTGCCATCGACCATCGTGACCACGTCGCGCGGTTTGAGGTCGGACTTGGCCGCGGGGCCGTCCTGGCGGATGCCACGCACCACCACACCTTCCTCGACTCCCTTGGCCAGTTCCTTGAATTCAGGGTACTCGCTCAGCGAGACGATCTCGACACCCAGCCATGCGCGCGTGAACCGGCCTTCGGTGATCAACTTGTCCGCGACCTCTTTGGCCAGGTTGCTCGGGATGGCAAAACCGATCCCGGTGCGCAGCCCGCGGATGAGCGTGTTGATGCCGATGATCTCGCCGTCGATGTTGACGAGCGGACCGCCGCTGTTGCCCGGGTTGATGCTGGCGTCGGTCTGGATGAAATCCTGGTCCATCGAGGCGTCGGGGATGACGCGTGAACGGCCCTTGGCGCTCACGTGCCCCACCGTCACGCTGTAGTCCAGTTCGAAGGGCGCGCCGATCGCGATCGCAAACTCGCCCACGCGCACCTTCGCCGAGTCCGCAAATCTCGCCACCGGCAGGCCGCGCGCGTCGATCTTGATCACCGCCACATCGGATTGGGCGTCCACTCCTTTCACCTCGGCGTCGTAGGTCTTGCCGGACTTGAAGCGAACACGGATTTTCTCCGCGCCATCGACGACGTGCCGATTGGTCAGGATGAAGCCATCGGCGCGGATGACGACCCCCGACCCCTGGCCGTCGAAGACCGGGGCCTGTGGGCGGCGGCGGCGCTCGCGAAACCGTTCCTCGAGCTGGCGGCGGAATTGCGGCGGCAGCCAATCCCAAAACGGATTGTCCTCGTCCTGGCCAGGCTCGTAATCCGGTTTGTGCGCCACATCGACCACCACCACCGCGGGCGAGACTTCCTCGGCCACCTCGATGAAGGCCTCGTTCAATTTGCGCGCCATCTCGAGGGCCGCGGAGGCATCCTTCCCTGTGGCGGGCACGGGCGCGAGCGCGCCCAGCGCCAGGCACGCGCCCAGGACCGCGGTCATTCTGGCTGTTTTCATCAACGCAAGTTCAATCAACGAATCGTCCGAGTTAGGACCAATATGGCCCAGGAACGTTCAAGAATCCAGCCCGCAGTGGCGCCGCCTCCGGGCGCGCCTGGCCACGGGCCGGGCGCGCTCGGAGTGGGTGGGGCGCTTCCCCGGCCGGTCTTCGGCGCGGCTGGCGGGGCGCATCCCAAAATCCTCGGGTCACGTGTTGACTACGCCGCGCCCGCCGCGATACCGTGACGGAAGCGTAACTTTTGCACGATTCATGCTGCCCGCCATCCAACAACTGCTCATCCTCCAGGATCGCGACCGGAAGATCACCCAGTTGCAGGCTGAACTTGGCACTGTCGCCCCGCAGCGGCAGGGCGTCCATGCCCGGGCGGATATGGCGCGGGCCGACCTGGAGGCCGGCAAGCTGAGGATCAAGCACCTCGAGAGCGACCGCAAGAAGCTCGAGTTGGACGCCGAAGCGAAGCAGCAACTCATCGAGAAGTACTCCCTCCAGCAGTTCCAGACCAAGAAGAACGAGGAGTACCGGGCACTGACCCACGAAATCCAGACCTGCAAGGACGAGATCTCGAAGCTCGAGGACGAGCAGCTCGAGTTGATGGAACAGGCCGATGCCGCGCACAAGGCCATGCTCGAGACGACCCAGCGGGCCGACCAGATCAAGGCCGAGTCCGAGAAGTACCTGCGGGACCTCGAGGAACGCGAGAAGAACCTCCAACGACACCTGGCCGACTCCCTGGCTGGCCGCGCCGAACTGGCGGCCGCCGTGGATGCCGCGGTGTTGAACCGCTACGAGCGCCTGCGCAAGTCCAAGGGCGACCACGTCGTGGCCGGGGTCGAGCATGGCGCCTGCGGCGGATGCCACATGCGGCTTCCGACGCAGATCGTGGTTTCCTGCCAGGGCGCACAGGAAGTCGTGACGTGCCCCAACTGCGGCCGGCTGCTTTACTACGCGCCGGGCATGGACCTGGTCGCGGCCGAGTAGCGGGCGGCACGGCGCGCCGCGCGGCCGGCCGGCGGCCGCTTGCCAAATCCCCGGGCTGGTCGTAGCTTAATCCTGCCTTTGATTCCGGAAGGGCGGAGGTTCGCCTCCGGCGCAAGCCGGGGGAGGAAAGTCCGAACTCCACAGGGCGCGATGCCGTGTAACCCTCGCTTTCGGGCGCGGGATACACACGGGCGGCAGCGTCGCAAGACCTGCCGACGGACAGTGCCACAGAAAACATACCGCCTCGCCCTTCCTTGGGCTGCCTGGCCGGCTGGCTGGCCGGGCCGCCCGGGGAGGGGCGAGGCAAGGGTGAAATGGCGGGGTAAGAGCCCACCGCTCCTGGCGCAAGCCAGGGGGCATGGCAAACCCCATCGGGTGCAAGGTCAAATAGAGGACCGAGGCGCGGCCCGCGCCGCGGCGCAAGCCAGGTCCCGGGTAAGGCCGCTCAGATAAATGAGCCTCTCCCCCGCGCGTGCTTGCACGCACGGGGCAGACAGAATTCGGCTTACAGCCCTTCCGGAATCGGGGCGCGGGGCCAGCGCGAAGCGCCCCACCCACCCCGCTCGTCACTCGTCACTTTCCATAGGGGAACCGATCGCCGCGTCGTGCGGTGGCGGTCGCGCTGGGTTGCCGGGACTCGTTCCTCGCAACTGGGCTGTAGGATCGTATAACTCATAACTCATAACCCCTCTTGACTCCCGGAAGCGCCCCGAGTCAATCTGCGCGCACACACCGCCCATTTGCGAACATGCGTCGCTCCCGCCATTTCGGCCGCCGCGTACCGCGGGTTGTCCTGCTGATCGAGTCCTCGCGCTCGTCCGGCCGGAGCCTGTTGCGGGGCATCGCGGATTACGCGCGGCACCACGGACCCTGGGCGTTTTATTGGGAGCCGGGCGGCCTCGAGAAGGCCTGGCCGCACCTGCGGACGCTCGATGCGGACGGCATCATTCTGCGGGACACCGAGCGGCTCGAGGAAGTGCTGCGGCGCGGGCTGCCGGCGGTCGTGGCGGGCCACAGCAAGCACGAAGTGCCCGGCCTGGCCAACGTGATCACCGACTCGGAAGCCATCGGCGCCATGGCCGCCGAGCACCTGCTGGGCCGCGGGTTCCGGCATTTCGCCTACTGCGGATACGAAGGGCTGCCGTGGTCGGTGCAGCGTGGGGGCAGTTTCCGGCGGGCAATCGCGGCGGCGGGTTTCGCGACCCATTTCCATACCGGCCCCGCGGCGGCGCAACCGCCCGGCTGGCAGGGTGGGCGGCGCGACCTGGCCGATTGGCTGCGGGCGCTGCCCCGGCCGCTGGGGCTGATGGCCTGCAATGACGATTGCGGCGAGCAGGTCATCGAGGCCTGCAAAATCGCCGGGCTGCACGTGCCGCACGAGGTGGCGATCATCGGGGTGGACAACGACGAGTTGGTGTGCGACCTGTCCGACCCGCCGATGTCGAGTGTGGCGCTGAACTTCGAGCGCGCCGGCTACGAGAGCGCCCAGGCGCTGGATCGGCTGATGCATGGCCGCGCCGTGGGCGAGCTGCGGATCGTGGTCCCCGCCACGCACGTGGTGACCCGCCAGTCCACCGACATGGAGGCGGTGGATGACGCGTCCCTGGCGCGCGCGCTGCGCTTCATCCGCGACCACGCGCGCGAGGTGATCGCCGTGCCGGACGTGGCGCGCGCGGCCGGGCTGTCCCGCCGGGTGCTCGAGAAACGCTTCCGGCGCGTGTTGCGGCGCTCGACGCTGCGGGAAATCCGCCGTGTGCGCGTGAACCAGATTTGCCGGATGCTCGTCGAGACCAACCAGACGGTGGCGCGGATTGCGCTGGCGCTGGGTTATTCGAGCGCGGAGCACGTGGCGCGGTATTTTCGCCAGGAGAAGCGGATGACGCCGCTGACCTACCGCCGCCGGTACGGCCGGAAGTGAGTTCGCAAAGTGGCGGTTTTTATGCGCAAAGTGGCGTTGGCACACCTGCCGCCCGGGGTGCATAGTCTGCCTCACAAGCAACGCAACGTTATGCGAACGTACTTTTGCCGCCGTTTGGCCCTCGGTTCGATCCTGCTGGCCGCGCTCGTGCCGGCCCAGGCCCAACTCATCCACCGCTACAGCTTCACGGACAGCGCGGACGACTCGGCCGGCCAGGCCAACGGCACCCTCCAGGGCAATGCCGTCATCACCGACGGCGCCGTGGTCCTGGACGGCACCACGGAGACTTACGTCGATCTGCCCGGCGGCCTCATCAACGGCCTGAGCAGCCTGACGATCGAGTTTTGGGCCAGCCTCGGCGTCAACGCCAACTGGACCCGCTTGTTTGATTTCGGCGACGTGAACGGCACGGTGGGCCGGAACTACCTGTTTTTCTCGCCGCACTCGGGCGCGGGCGACACGCGGGTGGTGTATTCGGACACGGACCCCGGCTACAACCACGAGTTGCTACTGAGCATCGCGGGTGCGCTGGATAACCAGGGGCCCGTTCACGTGGCGTGTGTTTTTGACCCGCCCAACAGCTTTATGGGGTTCTACACCAACGGCGTGCTTGCCGCCGCGAGGACTGACCTGACCTTCCCGCTCTCCTCGGTGAGGAATGTGAAGTCCTGGTTGGGCCGGTCACTTTACAGCGCCGATGGCTACATGACGGGCTCGATCGACGAGTTCCGGCTCTACGGCGGCGCGTTGAACGGGGTCGAGATTGCCGGCAGCTACGCCTCCGGGGCGGATACTCCCGGCACGGACCCGGGAGAGTTGAGAAGCGTGGGCTTGCAGGTGGATGGCACGATGATTCTGACCGGCACGCAGCAGGCGGCCGGCATAGCCGACTTTGCGAGCGTGAAAGGTGTGAACCTCATCCGGGTGCCGGACGTGGTCTATTCGTCCAGCAAGCCGGCGGTGGTCACGGCTACCGCCGCGGGGGCGCTCAAGGCGGTGGGTCTGGGCACCGCGACCATCACCGTGAATTATCGGGGCAAGCAGGCCAGCCAAACGGTCACGGTGGTCGAGTCGGCCACGCCGGTGTTGAAGCATCGCTGGAGCTTCAACGAAGCGGCGGGCGAGACCACGGCGAAAGACTCGGTGGGCACGGCGGACGGCACGCTGGAAGGCGGGGCCAGTTTGGGCACCGGGAGCGTGGTGCTGGATGGCTCGAGTGGTTACGTGAACCTGCCTAACGGGATCATCTCGACGATGACCAACGCCACCTTCGAGGTCTGGACCACGTGGAACGGCCCAACCAGTTCGAGTTGGCAGCGCATCTTCGACTTCGGGAACAATAGCGCGGGCGAGGACCAGGCTGGCACTGGCCAGACCTATCTGTTCCTGACGCCCCGATCGGGGGCTGGGTCGCTCCGCTTCGCCGCCACGGCGACGAGCAGCGGCGGGGAGCAGATGCTCAATCGGACCGCCGCCTTGGCGACCGGCAAGCAGACCCACCTGGTGGTCACGTACAACTACAGCCTCCAGATCGGCAAGCTTTACGCGAATGGACTGCTGGTGGCCACGAACCGCAGCACCATCGCCCTCTCGCGCATCCTCGACATCAACAACTGGCTGGGCCGATCGAACTGGCCTGATCCGTATTATGGCGGCGCGATCAACGAGTTCAGAATCTACGAAGGCATCCTGGGCGAGACGCGCGTGGCGATCAGCGGCGCCTCCGGCCCCGACAAGCTCGTCGAAGGGGATCCCGGCGCGCTGGTGACCGTGCAGTTGAAGCTCGACACCACGACGATGCCGATCGGTGGCCTGCCGGCGCAGGCCGGCCTCTACGCCGATTTCCAGAACATCCCTGGCGTGAATGTGTCGGGATTCAAGGGGGCGCTCTTCGCGTCCAGCGACACGAACGTGGCGACGATCGATGCCGTGGGCCTGGTCACCCCGCTCGGGGCCGGCAGCGCCACGCTCACGGGCACCTACCAGGACAAGACCGCCAACGTGAGCATCACGGTGGTCCGCCCGCCCGGCGCGTCCGAACAGGTCACGCTGATCCATCGCTACAGCTTCAGTGAACCGATCGGGAGCACCGAGGTCGTGGATTCGGTGGGCGGGGCCAACGGCACGCTGATCGGCACGGGTGCGTTCACGGGAGATGGCCGCCTGAGTTTCCCCGGCACGGATGGTTATGTCGATCTGCCGAACTACATCATCTCGGTCCTGACGAACGCGACGTTCGAGGCCTGGGTCACGTGGAAAGGTGTGCGCACCTGGGAGCGCGTCTTCGATTTCGGCAGCAACAGCGCCGGCGAAGACCAGCAAGGCACCGGCACGACCTTCATCTTCCTGAGCCCCCGCGGAGGCACCGCCGTCGCCCGGGTGGGGGTGGTGGGCACGACGGAGGGCGGGGACACCGCCATCCACGACCTGGATGGGCGCGCGGCCTTCGGGCGCCTCCAGACGGTTCACGTGGTAGTGGCCTATGATTATGCCGCCGGCGCGCAGCGGCTGTACGTCAATGGCGTGCGCGTCGCGGTGGGGCCGGCGACGGTCAAACTCACCTCGCTCAACGACGTGAACAACTGGCTCGGGCGCTCGAACTGGCCCGACCCGTTTTTCCTCGGCGATTTCAACGAGTTCCGCATCTATGACGGGGCGTTGCTGGACAAGGCGGTGGCCGCCAACTTCGCGGCGGGCCCGGACACCGTGCCGACGGACGTGCCGAAAGTCCCGCTCAGTGTGAGCCTGTCGGGGGCGAACCTCACGATCAGTTGGTCCGCCCAAGCCACGGGCTTCGGGCTGGAGGGCAGCGCCCGGGTCGGCGCCGGCGCCAATTGGGCCGCCGTCAACGCCGCGGTGACGGTCGAGGGCGGCTTAAACAAGGTGACCCTGCCGCTGAGCGGCCAGGCGATGTTCTACCGGCTCAGGAGATAAACTCATATGGAACGACCGAGACGGAAGAGCCACGGAAAGTCGGCGCTCGCGCCGGGAGCTGCGCTGGCGCGAGGCTTCACCCTCATCGAACTGCTGGTGGTCATCGCGATCATCGCGATTCTCGCCGGGATGCTCCTCCCGGCCATGGCCAAGGCCAAGAGCAAATCCATCCGCATGAAGTGCAATAGCAACATGCGGCAGTTGGGGATCGCGGTGCTCATGTATGCCAATGATAACCGCGAGTGGTTCCCGGATTGCCGGGGCGCCGTTTGGCCCTGGGACATCCCTGCCCAATCCGCGAACGCGCTTGTGCGCAACGGCGGGACGCGCCACGTCCTTTATTGCCCGGCCTTTGCGAAACAGGACAATGATGAGCTCTGGCGATTCACCACCGGGGCCAAGACCGAAGTGGCCAGCGAGACGGCCGGCGGTTACCGGGTGATTGGCTACGCCGTCGCGTTCCGGGGTTCTGGGCGCATCCGCGACACGAACATCACGGAGTCGCTCAACCCGAAACCATGGAAAATGCGCGACGGGCCGGAGATCAACCCCGGCGCCTCGGAGCGCGTCATCGCCGCCGATGGGACGATTTCGGAGGGCAGCAACGAAACCGATCGGGCCAAGAACCGCTACACCAAGATCGATGGCGGCTGGCGCGGCCACCAGGCGGCGCATCTGGCGGGGCTCCTGCCCGAGGGTGGCAACCTGCTGATGTTGGACGGGCACGCTGAATGGCGGCGCTTCCAGAAAATGATCGTGCGCACCGACGGCAGCCCCAGCTTCTGGTGGTAGCCCGGGGTTAGCGGACCGGCCCCCGCTCCGGCAGGAAGCGATAGTTCCACCGCCGGTTCGGCGCGCTGTCGCCGTTCACGCCGAATTCCGAGGGATCATCCAGCCGCTGGATGTTGTCGGCCCAGTGGAAATCGAAGGCCGGCGAGCCGGCGTCCAGACCAAGGATCGAGCGGCGCACGGCCAACTCGAGGCCGTTGCCGTTGACGCGGTAAGGGGCGGTCCCGACGGTTGCCCAGGCGCCATTGCGCCATGCCTTCACGGTGGTTTCGGTATCCGTGCGGACCTCGAGGTTGACCAGAAAATCATAGCCGAGCCAGCCGGTGCGCGCGTTCTGGTCTGTGTCCAGGTACAACAACATCCAGTGCGCCCCCGTGTGCGGCGTGATCTTCTGCCGGGTCTGGACGAAGTAGTAGAGATTCGTCGAATCGTACCCGGCCTTGGCGATGACAAAATCGTTGCGCCCGGTGTCGTTGCGGTACACCAGGTCGCCGTAACCCTTGTGGTCTCGAGGGGCGGTGTCGCCGATGGTGTCCCGGAACTCCGGCGTGACGGGCGTCCAGTCCTCGAACGCTCCGTCGATGGCGAAGCGAGTGGGACCGTTGGCGCGCGGGATGGCGCGCACGCCCTTGAACCGGCGCACCCAGGCCGCCAATTGGTAGTAATAGTTGTCGCCGTGTCCGCCGCGCATCGGCTCGCAGTCGCGGCTGTACTCCTGGGTGTATTCATCCACAAACAGCCCGCCCGCATGGTAGCAGTCGGCATCGGTGTATTTGCTCCATTCGGTGTAGCGGCCGGCGATCCACTCGTTCCAGCCTGTCACGAAGATGAACTTCGGGTTGACCTCGAGGGCGCGCCGCCATTGCTCGTCGAAGTTCAAGCCGAGGTTCACGGCGCCCGCGCGCGCGTCCATGCGGCCATCGTGCCAGCTCCGCCCCATGGCGCCGCGACGATGGCTCATGGGCGCGGGACCCGGCGTGTGAGGCAGGGCGTTTTGGGCCACGCCGACGCTCATCTGCTCGGGTTGACCGTCGCGGTTGCGAAACACGTGTTGGGGATGCACCTCGAGCCAGCTCCATTGCTCGGGCCCGCTGGGACCATCCCAGTAATCCGGCATCGGCCGGCGGAACGTGAAGAAGTCGAGCATCGCCTGGTCGTGGATGAAGGACTTGTTGGCCAGCAGGAGCGGCTTGCCTTCCCAGCGAAACCACAGCTCCTGCCAGCGGCCTGGTTGATAGAGGTCGCGCCAGAGTTGGTCGGTCACCGGCCGGGGGTCTCCGAAGGGGGCAATGAACGCAATCGCTGGCGTGCGCGCGCCCGCCTCCCGCATGGCGGTGTACTCCCGGCACAACGCCTCATACTCCTCCCGCCAGGTGAAAGGCGGATTGGTCGTGTCGAAGAGAATCGCGTCCACGCCGGCGTCGGCGAGCATACTGGCATGTTTGCGGATGACGAAGGGATCGGTCATCACGTAGTAACCGAGTTCAGGCTCACCCCAATGGTAATCACCCGGAGGCGGCCAGGCGACAACGCCACCCCGCGCCTGCGCCAGAAGCTTGGTGTTGTCATTCGGACCCTGGCGTCCGGGCGTATGCCAGGTCCAGTAGAAGATGCCAACGCATTTGTCCTGGCGTGGCGGCCCGCAGTCCGAGGCGCCCGGCAGCACGCGACCGGCGCCGTCGGTGGCGACCCACGTGTCGGCATAAAGGTCCGTCCCCGCGTAGGGCTTGCCCGCGAACTCGGCGGCAGCCATCGTGAGGCAGCCGGCCAGCAGCGGCGCATCGGCGAGCCAGTGAATCCAAGTCACGGCTCGAACCCTAATTCTCGCCAGACCATCTGTCGATAGCGGGTCGCTCCCGCCTGTCTCATCTCGCAAGCGGGTTGACGGGCCTGCTCACCCGTGGTTGCATGTCGCCCCTGTGGCCCAGCCCATCCGCATTCGCTTGCCGCACTCACTTTATGAACCGCAGGACTGACCCCTTTGCGGGGTCGGGGATGCCTCCGGGCGTCCCGTACATCATCGGCAACGAGGCGGCGGAGCGGTTCAGCTACTACGGGATGAACTCGATCCTGGTCGTGTTCATGACCTCGTACCTGCTGGGGCGGGACGGCGCTCCGGATCACATGACCGAAACGCAGGCCGATGCGTGGTACCACACGTTCGTCTTTGGGCTCTACTTCCTGCCGGTGCTGGGGGCGATCCTGGGTGACGCCATCCTGGGCAAGTACCGGACGGTGCTCAGTCTCTCGATCGTTTATTGCTTCGGGCACCTGGCCCTTGCGCTCGATCACACGCGGGCTGGCCTGGCGGTGGGGATGGCCCTGATCGCCCTGGGCGCGGGCGGGATCAAGCCGTGCGTGTCGGCGAACGTAGGGGATCAGTTCGGCCCCGCGAACCAGCATCTGTTGCCCCGGGTCTTTAGCTGGTTTTATTTTTCGGTCAATTTCGGCTCGTTCTTCGCGACGCTCCTGATTCCCTGGCTGCTGCAGCATCGCAGCCCGCAAATCGCTTTTGGCACGCCTGGCATCCTGATGCTCATCGCCACGATCGTTTTCTGGCTGGGACGGAACAGGTTCGTTCACCGCCCGCCCGCCGGCATGGCCTATGTGAGGGAGGTGTTCAGTGCCGCCGGGTTGAAGGCGCTGGGCAACCTGCTGAGCCTGGCCCCGTTCGTGGCGGTGTTTTGGGCCTTGTGGCAGCAGAACTACTCGTCATGGGTCAACCAGGCCAAGCTGATGGATCGTCACTGCCTGGGTGTCGAATGGCTGCCGGCACAGGTCCAGAGTGTCAACCCGATCATGGTCCTGGTCTGCATTCCTTTGTTTACTTACGTGGTGTATCCGGCGGTCGAGCGCCACTGGCGGCTGACACCGCTGCGCAAGATCGGCTCGGGGTTGTTTGTTGGGGTGGCGGCGTTCGCGGTGGTGGCGTGGGTCCAAACCAGGATTGACGCCGGGGCGCGTCCCAACATCGGCTGGCAACTGCTGGCCTACGCGTTTCTCACGGTGGCCGAAGTCCTGGTGTCGATGACGTTCCTCGAGTTTTCCTACACCCAGGCTCCGCGGAAGCTCAAGTCGCTGGTGATGGCCATCTATTTCGGGGCGATTTCACTGGGCAACCTGATCACCGCGGCCGTGAACTTCCTGATCCTGAATCCGGACGGGAGCAGCAAACTGACTGGCGTGCGCTACTTTGGGTTCTTCACGATGCTGATGCTGGTCGCGGCGGTGCTCTACGTGCTGGTGGCGCAGCGCTACCAGGGCAGGACCTGGCTCGACGAAGAGTGAGAACCGCGCGGGTGGCGGCCTAAGTTTGGGGCCGAAGGGGCGGCGGCGCCTCGTCCGAGGGCTTCCAGAAGCGGGTCTCGGCGGGGAACATCTGCGCGCCGATCTCGCGGAGCGCTGTGTCGGCCACTTTGACGAGCGGCTCGTAGCAGGGGTGATGGCTCGTCTTGTAGGGGTTGTTGTGGCGCGTGTTGTAACAGCAAATGAACGACCAACGCGGGTGGGGTGACTTGTTCTGGTCGGAGCGATGGAGGGTGTTGGCGTGGAAGATGACGGCATCGCCGGGGTCGAGGAGACAATAGACCAGCTCGAACACTTTCATGGCTTGGGTGGTGCGCTCGGGATCGGCGCCGGCCTGGTCGCCGTAACGCCCGTGATCGAGCCGCCCCAGCTTGTGCGAACCGCGCAGCACTTGCAGGCAGCCATTCTCTTGCGTGTTCGGATCGACGGCGATCATGACCGAGGCCATGTCCGGGAAGAGGCAGCCGTTGTTGTACCAGTAACCATAGTCCTGGTGCCACGCCCAGGCGCCGCCCGTGAACGGCTCTTTGATGCTCATCTTCGAGTGGTAATGATACACCTCGTCGCCCAGCAACCGTTCCACGCTTTCGACCATGCGCGGCAACCGCGCGGTCACACCGTACACGTCTTCTCCGGCGCGGTTCCACAGCGCCAACTTGGCCACACCGCCTTCGCCGTCCTGTCGGTCGTAGGTGTGCTCCCGGAGCGCGGCGTCGGCCTTGGCGGTCTGACGCAGGATGGCGGCCTCCTCGGAGTCGAAGAGCGCGCGCAGGATCAGGTAGCCGTCGCGGTGGAACTCAGCCACTTGCGCGTCGCTCAGCGCTTGGTTGGACATAGGCCGCCCAGCAAAGGAAAGCGCCGCGATAAAGTCAATTCACATTGCGGCCCAAAGCGAGGGACGC
>Ga0233425_10009173_pt1 | contig 12694 bp, 8 predicted proteins | sample Watercolumn_Towu_2_FD_181712 | JGI IMG/M metagenome (GOLD analysis project Ga0233425, IMG submission 181712) | Freshwater microbial communities from Lake Towuti, South Sulawesi, Indonesia - Watercolumn_Towuti2014_140_MG | ecosystem: Environmental > Aquatic > Freshwater > Lake | place: Indonesia...
CCTGTCCTTCACCCGGATCACTTCCGCCCCGAGCTCTGTAGCCAGCTTGAAATTGTTAATCAAATGCCTTTGCTTCGACAGCGGAATTTTATCGGGATCTTCGCCCGGCGCCTGAACATAAAGCACTTTCCACTGTGAGTTGTAATAGGAGGCAAGGCGCGCTGTTTTCCTGATTACCCGTTTGGCAGAAATATCATTGGAGCTGATGCAGGCCAGGAATTTTTCGGCACGGATCCTGGCGGGGCCGGAAACTTCAGATTCTATTTTCCGCTCTACCTGCGAAGCCACCTCTCTCAAGGCCAGCTCCCGCAATTGCAGGATTTTTTCTGATCTGAAAAAATTCCGCAAGGCGGTTTCTATTTTCGAGGCATCGTAAATCTTGCCTTCCTTCAATCGTGCAATCAGCTCGTCAGTGGTGAGATCGATGTTCACCACTTCATCGGCCATTTTCAGCACCCTGTCGGGCACACGCTCCTGCACTTCTATACCGGTAATCTGCTGAATTTCTTCATTCAGACTTTCGATGTGCTGGATATTCATGGCACTGATCACACTGATGCCGTTGTCCAGTAATTCCAGTACATCCTGCCAGCGCTTTTCGTTCTTTGAGCCGGGGATGTTCGTATGGGCAAGCTCGTCTACGATCACCACTTCCGGACTGGCATGGATAATGGCAGGAACGTCCATCTCTTCCAGCTCCTTTCCTTTGTAAAATACCTTTTTGCGTGGGATCAGCGGCAGGCCTTCGAGGAGGGCCTGTGTTTCGGGGCGGCCATGCGTTTCAATAAAACCGATCTGTACGCCGATGCTGTTTCTTACAAGCGTATGTACTTCCTGGAGCATGCGGAAGCTTTTGCCTACACCCGCACTCATGCCGATATACACCTTGAATTTTCCTTTCTTTGATCGTTTGATCAGATTCAGAAAATACGCGACATCCTCTTTTTCCTCTGGTATAGACATGGCAAGGTTTACTTAACAAAATTAATGTATTTTTCAGCGTATCATCACAAGCGTAACGAAGCAATCCCATTATCTATGGGATTGCTTCGCCAGGGATGTATCACATTCTATTTCTCTCTACAACAAAGCTGACATTGACTTTAACTCCGCTCAGTCAACAAATAGCAGCCGCACAAGCTAAAAGCACGCTATATTTACAGCCTGAACAGCACCGCAAAAATAATCCGGTCTTCTGCCTTCACCAGGTCTGGCTTCCAATCCGGTGTCAGCGGCGTGGTGCTGTATCCGGTTGGTGAGGTAACACCTCCGTGGCCGGCAAAATAAGGCACACTCGACTGGCGGTGAACGTATTCCAGCCTCACGGTCAGGTGCTGGTTCGGCATCCAGTCGAGGTTTGTTGAATAATCGAAGCCCTCGAATTTATCACCGGGATTGGCGCTGTATGGATAGGTTCCTGCAGTAGAGGTCGGGTTCGTGGGATTCGGCAAGGGGCTTGCCTGCCCGGTTGGGTATAGCACAAGGTAACGGCCGGGGTTGTTCATATAACCTCCTCCGAAGGTCCAGGCAAAATGGTTTTTGGCAAACCAAATCCGGTTATAGAACATCACGCTCGCAAAATACTGCGCAGGCCCCTGGATGGAGTCGCCGTCTTTAAAGCCGTTGACACCGCCGCCTTTTTCAGAACCGACATCGCCGGTGAGGGAAAAAGCCATTTTGCTGATGCCCTTCGATTTGGGGCGGTTGAAGTACCTTACCAATACACTGTTATCGGAATGGAAGCGCTTGCGGCTGGGGACCAACGCGGCATCAGCGCCATAATAGTTATTGGTGAGCATCTTGATGTTCTCGTTGGGGCACCAGGTGATGTTTCCGCCAACGCCCGGCTGTTGGTTGTACATGCCATAACTCTGCCAGCCATTGATGATCCAGGGCTCAATCTTTAATTTTTTGGTAGCGAAGATCTGAACACGGATCCCGTTAAAGAACCAGGGGGTGTTATCGGAGGTAAAGGAAGCCTGGTATTCCCAGTTCTCTACCTGATAATAGGAATTGAGCCCGATGTAGGACATGAACATCCCCGCATCGACGTTGATCCCATGCAGCACGTTGAAATGGTAACCGGCATTGGCTTCCGCCAGATAGCGGTACACGTCGGCCAGCTGGTACTGTCCTTTGTAGGGGCTGTAATCGTTGCGCGGCACAAGCGTGGATCGCGTGCCGAACTGGGTAACGATATGCGCCCTGGCGTTTTTATAATTAAAGTCGCCGCCCAGGTGAACAGCGGAGACCTCCATTTCGTTATTGCGGGCCAGCGCTGTTGATCCTACAACCGTATTATCAATCGGATCGTTAAAAGAATGGGTAAAATTGGCATCCACCATCACCGTGGGGGTAAAGTATTTTCCCTGAAGGGTGGGAGCCGAGCGCCTGTCGCCGCCATTCCACCAGCTGCAATCCATGCCTTCCAGGGGCTCGCCTTTTTGTTTATTTACCTTCGTAGTGTCATCTTCCTGTGCCTGAGCCATGCATCCCAAAGAGATCATCGCTACACTGAGTATGAGTTTCTTGCTCACAGCGTTCTGAATTCCTTTTCTGAGTTCGTAAATCTTTGATTTCATAATGTTGTTTTGTTTGTCGCACTGGATTATGCCAAATCAGTGCCGTGTTTGTTTGGTTTTGTAAGTTATTGTTTTTACGTTGATTATATTTTTTTGTTCATTTTTCCTGTCACGGCGAAGTCTTTCATTTTGAAAGGCTTTTTTCATTATGAAAAATGAGCATTCAGCCGGCAATTTTTATATGGTTTGAGTCACGACTCGCTCTTTATACCTCTTCCTTTAAGGCTATATTCAACTTCAGGACATTTACCCGTTCAGGGCCAAAAATCCCCCACAAAGGCTTTTCTGTACAGGATTTCACCAGCTTGTAGAGTGCCTGCTCATCGCGCTTTCTTAAACGGGCAATGCGGGGCACCTGGATATTGGCGCCCTGCACCGAGATGTGCGGGTCCAGACCACTACCACTGGCCGTGACCAGATCGGCAGGAATCTGCGATTTGTGAATTCCCGGATTATGGATTAAAAACGTGTCGATGCGGGCCTGCACTGTCGCCAGGTAATCGGGATTTGCTCCGCCTTTGTTGGAGCCTGCCGAACCGGCTGCATTGTAATCCACGGCAGAGGGCCTTCCCTGGAAACAGGCATCGTCTGTAAACGCTTGTCCGATGTTTTCATAGCCAACAACAGTATCGTGAACAAGCACTTTCTTGCCATTACCGCCTCCCGGAGTAAGGGTACCTACTCCGGCAATAAGCAAGGGATATAGAACAGAGCAGATGATTAATACAAGCCCTGATAATTTTAAGGATGGGAAAAGATAAGTTTTCATGATGTGTTATTTTGTATTTCCTCGCAGAGCTCCGCAGATGTTAGCGCAGAGTCACGCAGAATTTGTTGTTGTTGTTGTTGTTGTTGTTGTTAAAAGAAAAAACCAAGAGCTAGGTCAATGAGTTTAATCCCTATAAAGGGAACAATCACCCCTCCTAAACCATAGATCAGCAGATTCCGACGGAGCAACGCGCTTGCCCCTATGGGCTTATAGGCCACGCCACGCAGGGCTAATGGGATGAGCAGGGGAATGATCAGGGCATTGAAAATAACCGCTGATAAAATGGCGCTTTCCGGTGTTTTCAGATGCATGATGTTCAATCCCTGCAAAGCCGGAATAGAGGTAATGAACAATGCGGGTACAATGGCAAAGTATTTGGCCACATCATTGGCGATGGAAAAAGTCGTTAAGGTCCCGCGGGTAATCAGGAGCTGTTTTCCGATTTCCACAATCTCGATGAGCTTGGTCGGATCGTTATCCAGGTCGACCATATTGCCGGCTTCCTTTGCTGCCTGCGTACCGCTGTTCATGGCAACGCCTACATCAGCCTGCGCCAATGCCGGCGCATCGTTGGTGCCATCGCCCATCATAGCTACCAGCTTCCCCGACTGCTGTTCTTTTTTGATGTAGTTCATTTTATCCTCAGGCTTTGCCACGCCGGCTTTTTCAGCAATGTATTTTGCCGTTAAGGGATTATCGCCCGTCACCATCACGGTTTTAACTCCCATTTTTCGCAGGCGCTCAAAGCGCTCACGGATACCGGTTTTAATAATATCCTGCAATTCGATTACCCCGATGATACGCTCATTCTGCGCCACCACGAGGGGCGTACCTCCGTTCTCGGCAATTTGCCGTGCTTTCAGGGTTGTTTCTTCAGGCATACTATTCCCTGCTCTTTCTGCAAGACTCTTAATGGCATCGAAAGCCCCCTTCCGGATGCGAATGCGTTCTCCTCCTTTCGCCACATAGAGGTCAATTCCGCTGCAACGCGTTTCTGCTGTAAATTTAATAAACTGTGGGTTCTCTACATTTAGCTCCTCCTGGCGAATTCCGGATAATTCGATGATGGATTTTCCTTCCGGAGTTTCGTCAGAGAAAGAGCTCAGAGCGCATGACCTGATGAATGACGCTTCCTCGACGTCATTTGCCGGGTAAAAATGAGTGGCCTTACGGTTGCCAATGGTAATGGTTCCTGTTTTGTCCAGTAACAACACATCAATGTCTCCTGCTGTCTCTACCGCCTTTCCGGATTTGGTGATCACATTGGCCCTTAAAGCCCTGTCCATGCCAGCAATACCGATCGCAGATAACAAGCCTCCGATTGTGGTCGGGATCAGGCACACAAATAAGGAAATTAAAGCCGCAATAGTGATCGGCGTATGAGCATAATCAGCAAATGGCTTCAGCGTGACACATACAATGATAAACACCAGGGTGAAACCGGCCAGTAAAATAGTCAGAGCAATTTCGTTGGGCGTTTTTTGCCTGCTGGCACCTTCTACCAGCGCAATCATTTTATCCAGGAAAGATTCTCCCGGCTCTGTGGTTACCCTTACAGTGATCCGGTCGCTCAGAACTTTCGTTCCGCCCGTTACCGAGCTTTTATCTCCTCCTGCTTCCCGGATCACCGGCGCGCTCTCACCGGTAATAGCCGACTCATCGATGGTTGCAAGGCCCTCAATAATCTCGCCGTCTGTGGGAATGATGTCTCCTGCTTCGCAGAAAAACAAATCTCCTTTCCTGAGGCTGGAAGATGACACTGTCCCGATTTCGTGCGAGTAAATTTTACCTAAGGCGGATACTTTTTTAGCGGGAGTTTCTTCCCTGGTTTTCCGGAGGGACTCTGCCTGAGCCTTACCACGGGCCTCGGCAATGGCTTCTGCGAAGTTGGCAAACAACAGGGTAAGCAGCAATACAAGGAAAACCATGGTATTATAGCCCAGGCTTCCCTGTGTAGCATCAGGATTAATGAAGAGTGCAATGCAGACGCATAACATCACAGCTGTTCCGGTTTCCACGGTAAACATCACCGGGTTTCTGATCATGCGTTTTGGGTTCAGTTTGATGCAAGATTGTTTCAGGGCTTCCCTGATCAGGTCTTTTTGAAACAATGATTTGGGGTGTAAGGTATTCATAGTCTGTAATCGTTTAATGGTACAAGGTGAAATATTCTGCCAGCGGGCCAAGCACAAGCGCAGGAAAAAAGGCAAGAGCTGCAATGATCATGATCACGGCATAGGTCATAATGCCAAAAGTTCCGGTATCTGTTCTTAAGGTTCCTGCCGATTCGGGAATGAATTTTTTCTTTGCCAGTATGCCTGCAATAGCCAGTGGGCCAATAATTGGTAAAAAACGTCCTAAGATTAACACAAAGCCTGTGCTGATATTCCAGAACCAGGTATTATCTCCAAGGCCTTCGAACCCACTCCCATTATTAGCAGCGCTCGAGGTGTATTCATAGAGCATTTCAGAAAAGCCATGATAGCCCGGATTGTTCAGCCAGCCTACGGCGGGGTCTTTGGTATACATGTACGAAGAAATAGCGGTTCCCGCTAAAATCAATAAGGGATGCAGTAAGGCAACAAGTGTTGCAATTTTCATTTCCCGTGCTTCAATTTTCCTTCCTAAAAACTCAGGTGTGCGGCCCACCATTAGTCCGGAGATGAATACAGCAATGATCATAAAAATATAGTAGTTCAGAATCCCTACACCGCAGCCACCGTAAAAGGCGTTGGTCATCATCCCTAAGAGCTGCATGGTGCCTGATGCAGGCATAGAGCTGTCGTGCATGGAGTTGACCGAACCCGTAGAAATAATCGTGGTAACCACGCTCCAGTAAGCAGAAGCTGCTGCACCAAAGCGGACTTCCTTCCCTTCCATGCTGCCTGCGCTCTGATCGATGCCCATCCTGGCGATGGCAGGATTTCCGCTGGTTTCGGCTATCAGGGCCGGAACGAGAAAGGAAATCATGCCTACCGTCATGACTCCAAAAATCACCCAGGCCATTTTTTTGCGATTGAGGTAAAACCCTAAGGCAAAAATCAGCGCTAAGGGAATAAGCACCTGGGCAATCATCTCCACCATATTGGTCAGGTAATTGGGATTTTCCAGGGGATGTGCGGAGTTTGCTCCAAACCAGCCGCCACCATTGGTTCCCAGGTGCTTGATGGCAATCATACCCGCCGCCGGTCCGCGCGATACCTGCACGGTATCGCCTTGTAAAGTAAGAATCGTATCCTTTCCGGAAAAAAAGCCCGAAGGTGTGCCATTAAACACTAAAATGACAGCAATGATCGTACTGACCGGCAGTAAAATGCGGGTGAGTGATTTAAGAAACAAGTCGAAGAAATTTCCAAGTCCTTTCGCTGTTTTTTCACGCATGGCCTTAAAAACTACAATCAACGCGGCAATGCCGGTAGCGGCTGACGTGAATTGCAGGAAGGTGATTACTGCCAATTGCGTCAGATACGTGAGTCCTGTTTCTCCGGAATAATGTTGCAGATTACAATTCACCATAAAACTGATGGCGGTGTTAAAGCTCAGGTCGGGGCTCATAGAAGGATTGCCATCCGGGTTCAGAAAAAGACTGCCCTGTGTGAGGAGCATGATGAAGGCATACACAAACCAAAGGAGGTTGATGGATAAGAGGGCGAGTAAATGCTGTTTCCAGCTCATCTGCTTTGTTGGATCTATGCCGCAGATGCGGAAGAGCCAGGCTTCAACGGGAGCAAGGATGTCCAGGAAGGTTTTTTCTCCCTTAAAGACCCTGGCGATGTATTTTCCAAAAGGGATGGCCAGGGCAAGCGTGATAGCAAACGTGGCGATCACACCAACGAGTTCTGTGTTCATGGTTCAGGAAATTTGGCGTTAAAATTTTTCCGGCTTCAGCAATACATACACGAGGTAAGCGAAAACCAGAATCGATAAAATGAAGAGTACTGTCATGGCAGAGGGAGTTATATGGTTTCTAAAAAGCCGATGCTTTTCGCAAACAGGCCAAAGCAGAGTATGCCGGCTGCAATCAGGAGTAATGATAAAAGGATTTCCATAAGATGAATTTTAAAACATTAGAGGTAATTGGACAAAAGGAGCGCGATCAATACCGAAAGAAGACCTGTTAAGATCTGACTGACTGTATGTTTGAATTGTTTCATGACGGGATTACCGGATTTTAACCGCAAAGAGCGCGAGAGAAGGTGCGGAGAGCGTTGAGATTTGTAAGACAGCACGTTGTCACTATGCTTCTGCGCTCTTTACAAAATTATAGACCGCTCGCTCCTACCTGCCTCCTGTACTCCTTCCTTAAGGAATCTGTCAGCAGGCTTTTTACTTTTAAGCTCAATGGATTTGTGAGATCGAGTATGGAAGACAAAGAATAGACATACACATTTCCGATGGCATTGATGACGGTACTGTTTCCGTGCTTCAATAGGTTTTCAGCCACGTTGAAGCAATGCTTCACTTCCCTGAAATCGCCTTTATTAACAAGGCTTTTGGTAAAACTGGCAAAGCACTGCATGGCTTTGTAAATGTTGTTGACGTCCTCCGTTTTTTCGAGGACAGCATTCATGTCCGGTAATTCATTTCCCAGGACTTCTACGACTTCTGTTTCTTTGATCATGGTGTGTTTGACGCTCAGGTCGATTTTAAGTTTTAATAATTCAACTATTGCATTCATAGTATATATGTGTATGTTATAGATGGAATAGTATTCTCAACAGAATGCCTAATGCTGCTGAAAAGAGAAAGAGGCCATGAACCAGGTGATGCGATTTTAGTTTTTTCATCTCAATAATGATTTAGTTAAAAAAGTAGTGTTCGAAGAGCACGTAAATTAAAGTGCCGATGAATAAGCCAAAGACAATGAGGGCAACGACCCGGTCGCGTTTTTCCTGTTGATGATCTGGATGAAGAGGTTTCATGGCTGTATGGTAGTCTGTTTCGCGTGTACACGCTATGCCAAAAGCCATTCCATACGGTATTTCCGATGCCTTTTCCAACACAAGTCCCTATCGTTCAAACCATTAAGCAGATTCGTCGGAAACAGGCACAAACAAAAAACCCTTCCGTTTTGGAAGGGTTTTTCAAAATGACAGGGATTTATTTTTCAATCTGGTATTCCTCCATTTTCCGGTAGAGCGTTGTTAATCCTATCCCCAGCAGCTCGGCAGCTTTGGTTTTATTTCCTTTGGCAAATGCCAGGATCTTACGGATATGCAGCTTTTCCATGCTAGCAAGGCTCGTCACAGATGTATCCGTTGTGGAGCCTTCATGGTTCAGAATCTCCACTGGCAGCAGGTCATACGTCAGCGTATCCGTATCAGCCAGGATAACGGCTCGCTCCATACAGTTTTTCAGCTCACGGATATTGCCTTTCCATTCATTTTTGCGGAGGTATTTCAAAAATTCTTTATCAATTCCGGAAATGCGTTTTTTAAGCTTCACCGCATAGATTGTAAGAAAGTAGTTTGCCAATGCCTCTATGTCTTCCTTTCGTTCTTTGAGGGAAGGAATGGTAATTTTAAATGTGGACAGGCGGTAATACAGATCCAAACGAAAATTTCCGTTTTCGCTTTCTTTTTTCAGATCGCGGTTCGTAGCGGCAATAATCCGCACATTTACTTTGGTAGGTTTGGTATCCCCGACTTTGATGAAGCTTTGTGTTTCCAGAACCCTCAGTAGCTTAGCCTGCAGGTCGAGGTTCATTTCTCCCATCTCATCCAGGAAAATGGTTCCTTCGCTGGCTTCTTCGAATAAGCCTTTTTTATCGTTGACAGCTCCTGTAAAAGCGCCCTTCTTATGCCCGAATAATTCGCTCTCCAGCAGGTCTTTCGCAAAGGAGCTGCAATTAACGGCGACAAAAGACTGGCTTTTCCGCGGGCTTGAATAATGAATGGCCTGTGCAAAGAGCTCCTTGCCAACACCGGTTTCTCCTTCCAGCAGAACCGTGGAATCAGTGGGTGCTACCTTTTTTGCCAAAGAAATCGCATTCCTGAGGGCTTCGGAATGTCCGATAATGGTATCAAAACCGTATTTGGTTTCCAGCTTGTTTTCCAGCTCAGAAATGCGTTTTTGCAATCTCACCTTAGCGGCAGCGCGGTTCAGGGCAGGAAGGATCTGGTCATTATCATCTCCTTTTGTAAAATAGTCAAAGGCTCCCAGCTTCATTGCCTTTACGCCATCGTGGATCGTGCCAAAGGCCGTCATCACAATCACTTCACAGAGGGGATTAAGCGCCCTGATTTTTTCGAGCAGATCAATTCCATTTCCATCCGGCAACTTCACATCTGTGAGCACCAGGTCGATGTTCTTTTCCTGCTGCATGAGTTTTAATCCCTGCCCGATTGTGGCAGCTTCTAATACCTGGAAGCCTTCCAGGGAAATGATGCGGGAAAGCAGCTGACGGAATTTCTCTTCGTCATCAATAATCAATATGGTGGATGTAGTTGGCATGCGGTGATAATGTCATGCAAAATTGAGAAAATAAATCAGGATAAACACTATGATTATTCCGCAAAACAGAGCGGGATAATTTACTCAAAGAATCTACCGGTAAACCAGGTCATGCAAAGGCTGTAAAATCAGGTAATCTGAATCTCAGAAATAACTGCTGATCCCGAACTGAATGGCCCCGGTACGACTTGCCGGGTTGCCCAGCAAATCGCTTTGTAGCTGGTAGCGGTAATTGAGCCGGAATACCGTTTGCGGAGAGGTGCGGAAGCTTAAGGCCGGAACAATGGCGTAAACATCATCGGCAATATTTCCGCCTGTTTCCCGGAACCTGCCCTTGTTCCAATCGACGTACTCCGCCCTGACAGCGGCGTTAAAGCTGGCGTTCTCAAAGCCCAGCATCTTTCTGCGGATGATGGGCTGAACGATGTCGATAAAGCCGCCCTGCTGTTTGCTGCCGTATTGCTGCGTGTAGGTGCCGGGCACATCCACAAAGATCCATGCAAACTCCGCGATGATCGTTGTGCCTGAGCGGGGCAGGCTTGTATTAAAATCAATGGCCAGCACATCCGCTCTTCTTTTTTTATCGAGGCTTAAGCCGTCGTCCTGAAATTTGTTATAGACGCCTCCCATGTACGACAAGCCCAGCTCGCCGATCTTTTTCACCCGGAGCGAGGTCTTGGCCGTTGTGAGCGGCTCGCCGTTAAAGCTTTCCTCAAAGCGGTCGGGGTCCTGCTTCGTGGCCGGCAGAAAGGTCCTGTTGGAAGCGTTCCCAATGATCCTGTCGTTCAGGCCGTTGGTGAGGTAGACCTCATACGCCCACACCAGGTTCCTCTGATAGGTTTTCCCGAAAAATCCGAAACCCACATTGCTGAAGGTGGCGGGCAGGAGCTGGGTAGCCGACAGTGGCCGGTCGACAAATTCCCACTTGGGCCCGTCGTGGTTCTGGTTAAACGCGCCAATGGGGTTCATGATGATGCCGCCCCTGAAATTCGCCAGGGGATGCAGCTGCACATCGAGCGCGGCAAATTCGATATTGATCTCTTTGGTGCCATCCTCGAATTCGATCTCCGAAAGGAACTTGATCTTCCTGTGAATGGAAGAAGACACGAACAGGGTCATTCTTTTCATTTGAAAGGAAAAGCCCTCGCTTATTCCATTGGTGACGGCGTATTGCGTATTGGCCTCCACATAGCCTCCAAGGGCTACCGGGATTTTTTTATACTGGAGGAAGGGACGGTTGTACACCGCATCCATGTTGAGCGGCAGCTTGGTCGTATCCGCTGGCCGGCGTCTGAAGGCGCTTGAATCCGTTTGCCCCTGCAAAAAAAACGCCGGAAGGATCAAGCCAATCGCACAGAGGATTCTATAGCCCCTAAAGTTGAATATAGATATTTTCATGATCGTGTGTCGTCGTAAACGTTTTTAAATTATGCTCTGCCGGCCCATTGGTCACGATCCCTTTCGTATCGAACTCCGCGCCATGACAGGGGCAGACGAGGGCCTGCTCATGCGGCGAGAGCTCACAGCCCTGGTGCGTGCATTGCATATAGAGGGCCGTATAGGCATTATCTCCGTTGGCATACACCACAAGCGGAAATTCGAGCTTGTCGTTTTTGATCACGACAAATTTCAATTGGGTGGTTTTATTCCGCTTCAGGACAGTAAACTCAGACTTTTTCAGCACGATGCGGTTGCTGTCGTTTGTATAATTGGTGCTGTAGCGTACGGTTGTACAGCTATTGATCAAGGGCAGCCAGGCCAGGCCGGCAAGGCAGCTCAGGCAGGAGCGTTCAATAAAATCTCTTCTGTTCATAGGCTTTCTAAAAATTTCACCAGCTTTTCCTTATCGTCCTGAGACAATTGCTGGTAGTTGCGGTTGCTTTGCTCCGATTCGCCGCCGTGAAGCAGGATGGCATCCTGGATGGAATGCGCACGGCCGTCATGCATCAGGTAATACTGTCCGCCCTGGGAGTTTTTGGATAAGCCCAGACCCCACAGGGCCGGTGTCTTCCACTCCGACGTTCTGGCGTGCCCTTCCGTATAGCCGTCATCCAGCCCGGCTCCCATATCGTGAAGAAGCAGATCGGTGTAGGGATAAAAGGTTTTATGGGCGAGGGCTGCAACCGGTGAAGCTCCGGTTTTTAATTCCGGCTTATGGCACTTGTCGCAACCGATGGATTGAAAGAGCTGCCTGCCGGCCCCGGCGGCTTCATCCGTGGCATTTCGCTGAACAGGCGCCTTTAATGTTTTCAGGTAAAACACCACATCGTGCACGGTGGCATTGCTCACCTCAGGATCCACTTCAAGGTGCGAATAGGTATCGTAGGGCTCAAAGGAGCTATTGATGCCCATATCCTGGTTATAGGCATTGGCGGTTTGCTGCAGCAAATCGTAAGCGGCTCCCTTTTTTCCGAAGCGGCCGATGTATCTGCCTCCCTGGCTCACAGCACCCGGCCTCGGCTGGCAATAAGCCGGCATCTGCACCCAATTAGGCACGCCGGAGATCCCGTCCCCGTCGGTATCAAAGGGATCTGCCATCGCCAGGATATCGGCATCCGCTACGGCATCCAGCAAGCCAAGGCCTGTATTGGCGGGCGGCAGGATCTTAGAGAAGCCTGTTCCTGCCGGCAGTGTTTCGGGCACATAGCCGGGAATGGCACGGTTTTGCAGCTGCGGGGCTCCGGCATGCAGGTACTGATTGCCCATGCTATCGGTTTGTCCGAAACGGGTCAGCGTGGTAAAAGGATGCCCCTTTCCGTCGCCGGCATGGCAGCTCCCGCAGGAGCTCGACACAAAAAGCGGCCCGAGGCCGTTCGCTACGGTAAATACATCATCGTTGAAAGCGGCATCTCCTCTCAAAAACTGTTGCTTTTCCTGAGCGGTCAATCCT
>Ga0233425_10009174_pt1 | contig 12693 bp, 16 predicted proteins | sample Watercolumn_Towu_2_FD_181712 | JGI IMG/M metagenome (GOLD analysis project Ga0233425, IMG submission 181712) | Freshwater microbial communities from Lake Towuti, South Sulawesi, Indonesia - Watercolumn_Towuti2014_140_MG | ecosystem: Environmental > Aquatic > Freshwater > Lake | place...
CCCCCGCCCGAAGGACAAGTGCATACGATAAATATTTAAAGGATAACTACAATTTACAATAAGATGAAAGAATTAGATCGGGTATTGGATAAAAATGAAAAAGTATTTTGGGAAGGAAAACCAAAATTTAGCGTTTCTATTTTTGGAAATCTAATTATTTTACTAATCGTCTTAATTATACTTATTGTACCGATTTTTACATTAAATATCGAATTGTCTATGTCAAGCAAGATAAAAATATCCTTAGCTATTTTTAGTTTAATTTTGATTCTTTTTATTTATATAGTTTTTGATTATAAAAATACTTATTATGCAATAACAAACAAAAGGATAATTATTCAATCAGGAATTATTGGTCGAGATTTTGAGACAATTGACTTTGATCAGATAACAAATGCAGAAGTTAATATTGGAGTAATGGATAAAATATTTGGTAGCGGGCGTTCAGGGAGTATTATGATTTCCACTGCAGGATCTATTGCTTATAGCAAATCAGGGGCATATAATGTTCCATTTAAATTAAATAATATTTTAAATCCCTATGAAGCATTTAGGTTTTTTAAGACGATCTCTCATGCAGTTAAAACAGATATTCAATTTCCTAACAAATACAGACCTTCTCAAAATCCGGGGTATAATTCTAAGTATAACATAGATAAATAAAGCACTTGTCCTTCCCCCACCTATTAATCGGGAGCCTCTGCCATTTGGCTGAGGGGGTGGATGGAAGTAAATTATTTATTCTTAGAAAAACATTAGAACAATGAGCTTGACTTTAACTCACTGAACCAATAATCAATGTAGCTAAAGCTTTCTCACTAATTAAATGTTTCGGGAGGTAAAAATGGTAGAAATAAAGCATCATAAACACTCAATAGGACAAATTGCATATCACTTTGTTTGGAGGCCAAAATATAATATTTCTGTCTTTGCAGAAAAGCAGAATCATGATTACATGGTAAATGCTATTATGGCTGTAGCAGAAAAATGGAACATAGAAATACATGAAATAGAAGTTATGAGAAATCATATACATTTATTTGTAGAAATTCAGCCAACAATTTCTGTGAGTTTTGCTTTGCAGGTTTTAAAAGGCGGAAGTGCAAGTTTATTTTTTAAGAGATTTCCAAGCTGGCAGAGATATTTCAAGAAAGGCCATAAAGAAGCACATCTTTGGAGTCCTGGAAAATTTTTCAGAAGCATTGGAAGTGTTACTATGCAGGCAGTTGAAAATTATATAAGAAATTCAAACAGCCGGGATTTTGAATATTTGAAGCAGTTTCAGATGAAGTTAAATCCTGTGCGATGATTTAAGATACCTCGGGCTTTAGCCCGAGGAGTATGTCATCCGAAGGCACACTTACAAAAGTTTTATAATCTACAAAATATAATCTAGTATTATGGATAAAGAATCTGTCATAAGGAAAACTGAAGAGCATATAAAAAATAAATTAAGTGGCGAAAGTTCTGGCCACGATTGGTGGCATGTTTATCGAGTTTGGAAAATGGCGATTAATATCTGCAAAGAAGAAAAGGCAGACTTATTTGTTGTGCAACTTGCATCTTTATTACATGATATCTCTGATTGGAAATTTAATTCTGGAGATGATGATGTTGGACCAAAATTAGCAAGAGAATGGCTTGAAAAGATGCAAGTTGATGAAGAGACTATTTCTCATGTCTGCATTATAATCAAAGAGATGTCTTTCAAGGGAGCAGATGTTCCATCGCAAATGAAAACAAAAGAGGGAATGATTGTTCAGGATGCAGATAGACTCGATGCTATTGGTGCTATGGGAATTGCCAGAACCTTCGCTTATGGGGGGCATAAGGGAAGGGAGATTTATAACCCGAACATAAAACCCAAAAGGCATAAATCTTTTGAAGAATATAAAAATAATAAATCTCCCACAATAAATCATTTTTATGAAAAACTGCTTCTGCTAAAAGATTTAATGAATACCAAAACAGGCAAGAAAATTGCAGAAGAACGACATGAATTTATGAAGCAGTTTTTAGACAGATTCTTTAACGAATGGGAAGGAAAATCTTAAAGGTGTGCCTTCCCCCGCCCTACGAAATTGCTAAAATCTAAATCTCGCTTGTCGTTTCATGAGTATTCCTTCCAGCCAGAAATTTCTCCGAAATTTCGGGTCAGTCACCTCGAAACGAGAAACTAATATGATTAGGCTCAATTTTTTCTCCTACTAAGTCGAAAAACTCTTCGTGAAATTATTATTTGCCAAACCCCCACCCGATGGCGGACTTATCTTCTACCAAAGAACACAGCACAATTCAATTTATTCCAACTGCATTTTACTTCTTTAAATCCTGCATCTTTAAGCCATCGCAGTTGGTTATTTATAGAATCTGGAATATCTTCCTTCCTATAAATCTTCATCCAATTCTCAGCCTCTTTTTTCCCTAGTTTCTTAATGAGATGTTCTTCCCATTCCACCTCAATTTGATTTGTCTCTTTCTCAGAATCACCTATAATCATGTCGCCGATTACAAAAATCCCCTTTTCATTTAAGGAGTTAAATATCCTAGAAAAAAGTTGCTGTTTCTCTTTTTGATTTAAATGATGAACTGATAAAACAGCAACACACGCATCATATTTTTGTGATGGCTCAAAGTCTATAATATCTGCTTCAATAAATTTCAGCCTATTTGAGAATTTGATTAGGCGATTCTTTGCCATTTCTAACATTTTTGGAGACAAATCAATTCCAGTCACTATTGATTTAGGATATTTCTCTAATAACCCCTTAGCTGTTTGTCCTGTTCCGATTCCTAAATCAAGTATTTCCAACCTCTCCCCCTTTACTTTAACTTCTTCTACAACTTTGTTATTCATTTCTTCATAACTCGGAAGAACATCTCTAACATTTTTATCATACTCTTCGTATTCGGCTTCGAATTGTTCTTTTACAATTAGGCTGTGTTCTCTAACCATATTAACAGGATAATTCTTAGTTTGATAAATCTTTTCTTTTTATGGTGCGCCATCCCCCGCCCTAATTTAGTAATTTCACTCGTTGTTTCATCTCTATCGGCTCAGCTCTGAAAAAGCTTAAAAATATAAAATAAAAATAAAATAAATAAGAGACAGCTATTCCAAGGCAGACTTTTATGAAAGAAGATCAAGGAGATATGCAGTATACTTTTTAGAGTTCTCAAAATATATTGGAGAAAGAATTGGAAGATGTTTAGATAGATTAAGGAGAGGAAAAGAATCAAAATTACCTCGTTTATAAAAATAGATTTAAGAAGCATAATAAATATAAACTTTGATTATTATCCTGAAAGATGAACCTATCTCAACTTATCACAGAGTTAAAAGCAAAAGAGCAATTTACAAAGTTTATGCAGGAAAATCCAGACGCATACTTGACAGCTGTTTTTGTTGTTTTAGATGACTCGGGTAAAGATATTTATCAGCTTGATTTCTTTATTGCTTCCAAGCAAAAAATCGCAATAGCAACTTACCCGTTTGAAGAGATTATTATCCAGCCAGATGAAATAAAAGAGTCCGGCAGATTGGATATAAATATTGTAGTGGATATAAATCAGTTAAGAGCTAAAGTAGATGAAATAAAATCCATGGAAAATCTTGAAAAAGTAAAGGTAACAAAGATAATAGGAATACTTAAAGAAGATATTTGGAATTTAACCTGTTTATCATCCACATTAGATATAATAAAGATCTCTTTAGACAAATCAGGAGAAGTTATAAAGTGTCAGAAAGCAGGATTACTTGATTTTGTTGTTAAGAAATAGATTTCTAATGTATATACTCCACAAGAGAAATAAATTTAAATAGAAGTTATGCTTTGTTAGTCCATGGTACGAGATATAGATCACGCAAAACCAATTGTAGACTACTTAAAAAAGAATCTTGCAAAAGGATACAAGCCCCAGAATTTAAAATGGGCGCTAATCAGCGAAGGTTATTCTAAGATAGAAGTTGAAAAAGCAATGAGGATTGTTGAAGAAGAAAATGAAAAAGAGTTCAAGATGCAAGAATTAAGGGCAAAAAAAGAAATGGAAAAGCAAGCAGCAGAACTAATAACAGATGAGATGCCTGTTCAGGTTGAAAAAGAAGGTTTTTGGAGCAAAGTTAAGGGCTGGTTTGGATAAATTCCTTTTTATTACTTCTCAACAATCAAATTCACATTTCTCTCTTCCCAAGCACGAAGAACTCTAAATCCAACTTTTTTTACAAGATCTTCTAACTCTTTTAAATTAAAAACATAAGTATATCTTTTAACTTTATCTTCTCCCCGAATAGTCCATGGAACAAAGCACTCCTTGCCTTTATTTTTCAATCTCGGAGATTTATCTCCCCACGAAGAAATCAATGCTTTCCCGCCAGGTTTTAAGACCCGAGATATTTCTTTTAATGTTTTCTCTCTTCCCTCACAAGAATTAATACAATGTAAAAGTGCATAACATAAAACAGCATCAAAAGAATTATCTTCAAAAGGTAATTTTTGAGAACTAGCCTTTGTTAACACCGTTTTGATCTTAAGTTGCTTTGATCTATCTTCAGCAAGTTTTAACATTTCTTGAGAAAAATCAACCCCAAACCATTTAATTCCTTTGATCTTAATAAAATTTCTCCCACTACCGCACCCAACATCCAACACATTTCCTTTTTGTTCTTTTAGAAAGCTTTCAACTGTTGGAGAGACTTTTGTTCTAAACCTATTCCACTTTTCAGCAATATTGTCCCAGGTTTGTTCTTGGCTCTCCATATAAAAAAGAATAGACTCTTTAGGTTTAAATAGATTATTTATCTAATATTTTAATGAATTACGTAAAAAGGATAGTAAAATCTGAAAAACAAAGAAAGCCAACAAGAACAATTTCAGGGGTAGCACCTTTAGCAGTAATGCTCCCCCCAAGAAAATGTAAACATGGGGCCTGTTTATATTGTCCAACATTAAATGCACCTCAATCATATACTCCTGAAAGTCCAGCTGTTTTGCGTGCAGCATCTTTGAGTTATAATCCATATAAGCAAGTAAAAACAAGATTAAAATCATTTAAATCAATGAAACATCCGACAGATAAAATAGAATTAATCATAATGGGTGGAACTTTCCTTAGTTTTCCAATTGATTTTCAATACAAGTTTATCAAATCATGTTATGATGGACTAAATGAAAGAAATTCATATAGTTTAGAACAAGCTAAAAAGATAAATGAAAAGGCAAAACACAGGTGTGTTGCTTTATGTATTGAAACACGGCCGGACATATGCGGTGAAAAAGAAATAAAAAGAATGCTAGAATTTGGCTGCACCCGCGTTGAACTTGGTGTTCAAGCAGCAGACGATAGAATTTACAAGAAAGTAAATAGAGGCCATTCTGTTCAAGATGTAGTTGAAGCAACAGAAAAACTAAAAAAAGCCGGTTTTAAGGTAGGTTATCATCTTATGCCGGGAATTCCTTCAAGCAATCCAAAAAAAGATATAAAATTATTTAAGAAGGTTTTTTCTTCTCAGGATTTTAAGCCAGACCAAGTTAAAATTTATCCTTGCCAAGTTTTAAAAGGAGCTGAATTAGAAAAATTATATTATCAAGGAAAATATCTGCCCTATGGAAGAGAAGAGACCATAAAATTAATAATAAAAATGCTAAAAATAGTTCCAGAATATTGCCGTGTAATGAGAATAATGAGAGAAATTCCCTCTTCTTATCTAATTTCAGGAATACTTAACATCGATTTAAGAAAAGATATTGAAGATAAATTGAGAAAAGATAAAATAAAACTGAAAGAAATAAGATTCAGGGAAATTGGTTTTGAACTAAGAGATAAACGAGAAGTTAACACAGAAATTAAAATAAAAAAAATAAAGTACAAAGCAAGCAATGGAAAAGAAATCTTTTTACAAGCAGTCAATAAAAATAATATCTTATTTGGTCTGCTTAGATTAAGGCTAGAAAAAATAAAAAAATTGCCTGCAATGATCAGGGAATTACATATATACGGTCCTGCTTTAAATCTAGGTGAAAAAGATAAAGAAAAGTTCCAGCATCAAGGTCTAGGAAAAAAATTAATGCAACAGGCAGAAAACATAGCAAAAGAATCAGGTTATAAGGATATTAGGGTTATCTCGGGAGTAGGTGTCAGAGAATATTATAAAAAATTAGGCTATAGAATAGATAAAGAGGGAGTTTATATGGAGAAGTTTCTGCAATAATAAATCTGCTTAATAGATAATAAATCTAAATAATTGAATATTTCTCACACCAAAAATAGTTATTAAAAAATCCCTCGGCGATGCCAGAAAGATTGACTGCTCCCGCCGAACACAACGTATTTTGTGATAATCCAGAGATAGTATGTATCTATTTAGTTTACTTTCATGCGATTCAACCAGTTTATAAAATCAGGCGACAACTTATGCGTGACAGATCGAACCAAAAGATATTTAAATAAGGTTAAATAATGTTATTTAATGGTACTAAAAACATTTAACTTAGATGATGAAGTTTACAGAAGATTCTCCGAGTTTTGCAGAGAAAATGGAATAAGCATGAGCAAGCAAGTAAATATCTTTATACAAGCACAGATTGAAACAGAGCCAAAAGTAAGAGAAGAATATTTACAAAAACTTGAGGCAATAAGAAAAGGAAAATTTATTAAAGTTGGAGGCATTGAAGAATTTAAGAAGAGGTACTCTTAAATGCCCTATCAACTTTCAATTCCAGAACATCTCGATAGAACTTTTGCTAAACTTTCTAAGAAAGATAAGTTGCAGTTTGAAATAATAACAAGAAAAATTCAGGAAATTTTAGAAGATCCATATAAAGCCAAGCCATTAAGAGGAAACATGGCAGGTCAATGGCGAGTTCACATTAGAAATTTTGTTTTAACTTACGAGATCTTGGAAAATGAAAAAACAGTCCGCCTTTTAGATTATGCCCATCATGATGAGATTTATAGTTAGTTGGGGGTAGGTTATTCTTTTGAAATAAAATTGTCAATTACTTAAACTAAAAGTATTTTTGCTATCTTCTATATAATCTAAGTTCAATTTTGTGATTATCATTCCTTCATCATAACTATTTAATGATTGTATATCTCCATGAAGGGGGCAATTTATAGAGCTATGACCCGCTAACTCTTCCTTATATCTTGGAAGATGATATTGCCCGCCTGCATTTGCAACAATAAAAAATACTTCATTTTCTATTGCTCTTGCTTGAGGGCATATTTTTAAAAAATTGAGGTCTGCATCAACAGGAAAATTAGTTTTAATTTTACTAGTATTCATGTTATAATCAAAACCAAAATAGTTCCAAAAGGTAGGGCAAAAAATAATCTTAACTCCTTTATCTTTCAAAGATTTAGTCAATTCTGGATAAACCATGTCTCTGCATATCAAAACTCCTATTTTTCCAAATTCTGTTTCAAAAATTAATTCATTTCTTCCTTGTTCTAAATGATTTTCATCTCTAGGATGAAGTTTTTTCTTGCTACATTTCCCAAGAATATCCCCATTTTTTGAGATAGCATAAGAAGAATTATAAAACTTGGACTCAACTTTTTCAAGTATGGATCCAGCAATACAATAAATATTATTTTCTTTTGATAATATCTGCATTGTTTTTAAAAATCTATCTGGATGTTTTTTATCAAAAAATTCTGGAAAAATAACCCCATCACAATATTCTGGAAATACAATAAAATCACAATTGTTATGTTTAGCTTGAGCAAAAAAAGATTTAATTTTAATAAAATTCTCTTTAGGATTATTTGGACTAATTTCCATCTGTGCAACTAATATTTTAGGATTATTCTTCATTTTTCACTCCGAGGCATATAGGTTTGTCTTTTTTGATGTAGTTTATAATGTAACCCATTTCTATCTTTAATTTTGGATTGCCATAGGCTTCTAAAATCTGGAATAATTGAAACTTCTTCTAGATTTACAATAGGACTATTGGTTGCTCTAACAATTCTCGCTTTTCCTTCAATTCTTTCGCCTAAGTTTTTTAACCAATTTTCATCATGCCCTGTTTTTTCAGCAATCTCCTCAAAATTTTTTCCACTCAAGTATAAATGGACTATTGGGTCAAGGTAGCTGTCTTCTGCTCCAAGTTGTTCATTACCAACACAATTAAATTCTCCAGTTCTTTTTTCTTGTTCATAATATTCTTTTCCTAATCCTAAATCTTTTCCAAGTTTTCTAACTTCTCCTTTTAATAAAGGGGATAAAATGCTTATCAAAAAACCAGAAGAATCTCCAATGGTACATTGACCTAAAGCAGATTCAGTCAAATTTCCAGTATCGATAGGATAAATATCTTCTAAACTGCAATAATTTAACATTGCTAAAACTCTTGCTCTTGAAACTGCTTCTGCTCGATAAATCTCAAATAATTCAGGTCTTTTTTCAAATAAGCGTCGGGTTTCAGGTAAAGAAATCATTATTTCTAATTCTGCTTTAACTAAGGGCGTTATATCTTGCTTTACCTCTTCTATGCCCAATCTTGAAACCAGATTATCTCTTTTTTTATTATCTTGTCTTTCTTGTTCTCCAATCATATAATGATCTATCGTAAGTGCAACAAGATTATCTCTACCGACTGCATTATATCCTGCTTGTAAGACTACAGAAGAATCTACACCCCCCGATAGCAGAACTCCGAGTCTAGCTTTTGGGTTTTTGCTAACCCCCCTTATTGTTTGTAATCCGGTTTGAACAAAGTCTATAATATCACTAGAAAAACCTAGGGGCAATTCAACTGAATGAAGACTTAATTTAAATTTGGGATTTAACCATCTTGGAGAAGGAATTGTTATAATCTTCTTCATTTCTTTAATATGGTTAGCTCTACTTCTATCCATTCTTTCTATGTAACGATTTATATCGATTTTTTCCATATTATTAACATTATAGTAGTAACATATCATAACTATATATAGTTTACTAAATAAATATCAAATTTAAATAGATAAATTTATAAATATATCAAATCTATTTATATAATGCCTAAAAATCAAAAGCTTAGCTCTAGGATTCTTGATGAAAAGGATAAGAAGATACTTATGGCCTTGCAACAAGATGGGAGAATGCAACTAAAAGAGATTTCAAAGAAGGTTAACCTTACTATTGATAGTGTTCATAATAGAATAAAAGAGATGATTAAGAAAAAAGTATTTGAAACAGGAATTTTTATAGAACCCAGAGTTATTGGTTATCCGCTTCTAGCAGATATAAAGATAAAACTAAAGAATATAAGCAAAGACGAAAGGGAAAAGTTTATTGCTTACCTTATCAATCATAAAAGATGTATAGACCTCTTAGCAATAATGGGAGATTATGATTTTACCTGTGTTTTAATAGCAAAAGACTCTAATGATTTAGAAGAAGTATCAACTGAAATAAGGCAGAAGTTTAAAGAACTAATATTAGAATGGAAAGGGATGCTTATTCTTAAAACATATAAGTTTGAGAAGTATAACTTATTGTAGACCTTAAACAACTTGTATACACTTAGTATTTTATCTTTGGGAAATCAAAAAATCCTTTATGCTCCCACCGCTGACACGGTCGTTGTGGTATTTTTGTGTGATGTGCTACTAGATCTTTAAAATCTTCTTTAATACTTTATATTCTTTAATAAATAATTCTAATGTTGGTTTTAAGTTATGCTTTTTTTCATATTCCTGCAAGGAGAGATAGTATTGTAAACGATTTTTAAAATCAATATTTATTGGGGGAAGGTTATGTTTGATTAGGATATTATTTAATAAAATCCTTCCAATCCTTCCGTTTCCATCTCTAAAAGGATGTATATTTTCAAATTGATTGTGCACGACTGCAGCCAAAACTAATCCAGAATACTTTGTTTTGTATTTATTATACCAATTAATTAGTTCATTTAATAAAGAAACAACTCTTGATTGTGGAGCACCCATATGCACTATCTCTCCAAGCCTATTTCTAACCGCGACCTCTTCACCAAGTTTTCTTAATTGCCCAGCAAAAGGTTTGGAATTTTTAAATACAATTTTATGAATTTCTTTTATAAATTCTATGCTTATATGCTCTTTTGATTTCCTGATAAATGATATTGCCTCGCTTACTCCATAAGCTTCGGCAATGTCTGCTTTTGATTTGTCTGGCCATTTATTTTCTTCTAATACTTCCCTTACTTCTTTACTGTTAAGTTCACTTCCTTCTATAGCATTAGTATTATAAGTAAATAACTCCGAAAATATTTTCCACTTTTCTGAAGATAGGTGGGAAATCTTAATCGGTATCCTTTTTTCAAGCTTTTTGATAAAGATTATATCTTCTTCAGAAAGAGGCTCATAAAGCGGATCTTTTATTATTCTATAAGTATTAATTTCTTCTAAAATTAAAGCTTCTGCTTTTTTTCTTCTTTCCTCAATATCTTTTTGATTTAAATTTGCCCCGAGATATTTTCTTATTTTATGGACTTTATAGCCTTCTCTAAAGGAATGCCCCAAGTAATACAGGGTCTTTCCATTTACAGCTCTTTTCTCTATATACATCTTTAGTCTTCCTATACTAATTTAATATATGACTACATATTTAAATGTTTCTATTTTATTGTCTACAAAATACTGCCCGTTTTAATTTACGGGGATAAATCAATATTTATGTGACTACAGTTTTATATTTTGTGGGCACATGTAGATACATAATACTAGTTCACACAAAAAGACCATGATGTATAAATGCTCCCTCCGAAGGTGGGACATTTTGTCCAGAATCAAGAGACGTTTTTTGTCTCAATATATCCCGATTTATAGTTATAGGTAGTGCTTGTATTTATAGTTTTCTATCTAAGTATGTCTTCACTTGATCTTTGATAGTATTCTTCACTCATTCGGGGGTTTCTTTCTTCAACAGGTACTGCCCATAGTGGTCTATATCTTACAATTGTTCTTTTACCTTTATTTTCGTAAGTAAGGGACATTTGTTCTTTTCCCACCCCCATACCTCCACGACCAAACATATCTAAGCCCTGACCCCACCTATTAGAGGCATAGAGTCTATTAGCTAATGTTGATACTGGTTCATCTCCATCCTTAAATTCAATATCCCCAAAATTAGTGGGGATTTTCATAGGGGAGTCCCCCTTTCTACGACCAAAAATAGAATGGAAAGGATGGTCCCCATCATTCATAATTCTTTCATATTCTCTGTATCTTGCAACCCTATCTTCGGGATTCCATTCTCTTTCTTGTTCTAATGCAAGAACATACCCTCTTTCTCCTCTATGAATCTCCGCTCCAGTTATTCCTCCTCCATGCCTCATCACATTGCCAAACATCTCCCTCATATATCTTGGAATATTGCCATATGCATCGTTAGTTAACTTTACACTTCCTACAAAAGATTCCATAATCCAATATTGGTCTTCAATTTCAGCACTATTAATTTTTCTAACTTGTTCTGGACTAAGGCGATTGCTTTTTAATACTGGTGCTATCTCTGTCATAAAGTCTTTCTGTGTTTTGTCAAGTTCTATTGCCATTTTTCTTATCTGTTATCATTTATTGATAGTAACATATAGATAACGGATTATATAAAACTTATTAACATTTCTTTGGGAAAAAACGCAATATTTATATACTAAATAAGGTTTAATTCTATTAATGGATAAAATAGACTTAAAAGATAAGAAAATATTATATAACCTCTGCCAAAATAGCAGACAGGGATTTTCAAAAATAGCAACAAAAGTAGGCTTAAGCAAAAATGCTGTAACTTATAGAGTAGAAAGACTCCAGAAAAAGGGAATAATAAGAAAGTTTATGCCGATAATTAATTTAGGAATGTTAGGTATAGATACTTATGATGTATTTATTAAATTAAGAGTAAAACCCGAAGAAGAAAAAGAATTGTTAGAATATATAGAAAGAAATAAATATTTAGTCTGGATGATTAAGTTATCTGGAGAATGGGATTTGTTGCTAGAAATAGCTGCAAAGAATATTCATCATTTTTCTAAAATTCTTTCTGAAATGTTTGTTAAAATAGACAAAAAAATAGAAAGATATGAAGTTCATGTAGATAGTGAGACAATAAAAGTTATTCCTCTTATTGAAGAGTTTTTTAAAAATTTAAAATTGCCTAAGTTGGAATCAAAAAGTTCAAGTGGACGTATTAAAATAGATGAAAAAGACAGGGAAATTTTGTATTGGTTAAGTAAAAATGGATTAATGCCTCAATATGAAATAGCAGAGAAAATTAAGTTATCTCCTGATGCCGTTTCTTATAGAATGAAAAATCTAGAAAAAACAGGAGTCATAAAATCTTATATTCCAGAGGTTATGATGAAACCTCTAGACTACTCTGAGTATTTTATTATTTTAGATTTGAGAAATCCTTCAGAAGAAGAATTAAAAAGATTGAAGGCATATATAGTAAACAATAAAAATGTAGAATATGCTTTTAGGGGAGCGACAAAGTTTGAGATTATTCTTTTTGTTTCTGTTAAAAAACCAGAAGAGTTAGACATTATAATTAAAGATTTTAAAAATGAATTTTTTGATACAATTATAGACCAGAGATTTATGTTAGCCTTAAATCATTTTATGTTTAATCTTTTCCCTGAAGGATTATTAGAAAAGTAGAATGGGCGATTTTTTTCTAAAAATCCGTCTCCTTAAAATAGACAATTTGTAAAAGTGCTCCCGCCG
>Ga0233425_10009175_pt1 | contig 12693 bp, 9 predicted proteins | sample Watercolumn_Towu_2_FD_181712 | JGI IMG/M metagenome (GOLD analysis project Ga0233425, IMG submission 181712) | Freshwater microbial communities from Lake Towuti, South Sulawesi, Indonesia - Watercolumn_Towuti2014_140_MG | ecosystem: Environmental > Aquatic > Freshwater > Lake | place: Indonesia...
AACAGGCCGGCATTGATACCCAGGGGTTCTTCATGGTCGGCCTGCTCCATGATACTGAAGCCGCTATGACGAAGACGATCGAATTGGGCCGCACGCTTCCCGTGAATGTGCTCAAGGTCAGCATCTGCGTGCCCTTTCCCGGCACCAGCATGTATACCGACCTTCAGGCCAGGGGCTTGATCTACGACTTCGATTGGAAGAAGTACAACGTCTACAATCCCAAAGCGATGTACCAACACCCGACTCTTTCGTGGGACACTATCGAACGATATCACAAACTGGCCTATCGTCGGATGGTGCTCTGGAATCCGCGTTTTTACGCGTCGCGATTCTTGAAGGGGATTTTCAAGGGCGATCTCTTCTACAACATTTATTATTTCGTCCGATTCCTCTTTTCCGGTGCGCGCATCTGACGACGGTTCGGGGTATCCCGCTCCTGCGGCCGCTGCTCATTGCACAAGGTTGAGGTGCTATGTGGAATAACAAGACCATTGCCGTGATCTTGCCTACCTATAACGAAAAGGATTCCATTCGATCCTGCATCGAAGGCTTTGAGCAAACCGGGTGGGTGGATGAGATCATCGTCATCAACAACAATGCCGCCCAAGGGACGAGCGAAGAAGTTCGCGGAACCTCGGCCCGAGAGGTGCATGAACCGGTCCAGGGATACGGGGCAGCTATTCAAAGAGGATTTCGCGAGACGAAATGCGATCTTGTGGTTGTGTGCGAACCGGATGCGACGTTCTTGCCGGGAGACATCTTAAAGCTGCTCAGCTATTCAATGGATTTTGACTTTGTCTTGGGGACCAGGACTCTCAAGGAATTCATCTGGACCGGCGCCAACATGGATCGTCCGCTCCGATGGGGAAACTATTCCGTCGCCAAGATGATGGAGTTTCTGTTTAATACCACCACCCTGTCCGACGTCGGGTGCACGTATCGTCTCATCAAACGCGAAGCATTAGAGGCCATGCAACCGTTTTTCAGAGTCAAAGGCAACTTTTTCGGGCCGGAAATGATGCTGTTGGCCGCAGAACAAGGCATATCGATGGTCCAGATTCCAGTTAATTATTGTCCGCGAGTCGGTGTTAGTTCGGTGACAGGCGACAGGATCAAGGCGATCAAATTAGGCTTCCGAATGATTTGGCTCATCCTGGAATTCCGAACGGCAGGCTGGTTCAAAAAGGGGCGTTTTTCAGGTCTCTGACATTATGACCAGGCATCGGGCATGGTGAAACCTCACGTTTTGCCATGCCACCTGTGATTCCAAGGGAGGCGTCATTTGAAACCCAGTCTCTTCCTGTTTCTCTTCTGCATGGCCGTGTTCGCCTATGCGTTCAGCGGGTATGGCTTGAGCGACCTGCACTTTAACGTCCTGTTCATTTTTTCAAAGGAGCCGCTTCCGGATTTCTGGGGGCTCCATGCATTGGACCCGGTGACGAATCAGATCGACTTCTCCTTCTTGTATCGCAACGAAGGCCTCATGGCGATGATGTTTGCTCTGCTCCATCGCCTCCCAATGTCCGTGGAAGACAAAATCGTGTTTCACAATGTGTTCAATCTTGGTTTACAACTGATCAACATCGGACTCTTTACCTACGTCATGCGAAAGGTAGTAGGAACGTCTCGGCTGTTCCCGTATGTCTTCGTCTATGTGCTCTATCCCTTCGCGGCCTCGAACCATTATTGGCAGGCCAATTTAAATGTGACCTGTGCGGCCGCTTTGTTTCTGATTTCGCTGGCTTTGTTTTTGAACGTGGAATATGAGCTCGGCAAAGTGGGAAGAAACTTTCTGTGGATCATCCCCAGTCTGGTTTTTCTGTGGCTCTCGATCATTATGACCGAATATGCAATCGTGTTGTCTCCCATCTATGTCGCGCTCTCTCTCTATTACAGTAATCACAGGAAAGGCGTTTTCAGGTTTGATCGTTTCCTCACGCCCCATACGATGGCCGCAAGCCTGTTCCTGATAACCAGCATCATGCCGATCCTGGTATTTTCCGGTCATCGTCTGACCGTGATGGGCTACGCAGCCCGCTTCACCGAGTTAGCGGGCCAGATCCATTTGCCCGCATCCTTAATCACCTTGCTCGTCACCGTGGGGAACGGACTGCTCGTGTTCCTCTCGTTTATCTTTGCCAATACCATCGGCTTGCTGGTGTATCCCATCGCCGGTCTCATCGCGCATGCGGAATATCTGAAAGTCTTGCCAAGCGGCATCCTCGCGGCGGTCGGTCTGATCGCCGTACTCGGCGGATTCACGGCATGGTTATATGTGAGACAATCCAAGCCGTTGAGCCAAGGAGCCACTGCTGCGGACAATCGGTTTCTGCTGGTGTTGAGTGCCTTGTGGATCTTTCTAGCCTATTTCCCGTTCATGCTCTCCATCGGGTATCCGCGAAATGTGGGACTGTTGGTCGATCGGATCAACGTGCTGGGCTCGATGGGAGTGGCCATCTTCCTAGGTGCGCTCTTCTGGGAGGTCCGGGACAGAGTCCTCGGTCAGAATCCCCGGGCGGCAGTCGGATATGCCGCGGTTGCTGGTCTGCTCGCGATGGTCCTCGCGCTGAATCTTCAAATCCAGAAGGCGTATTACGTCGAAGCGGAACGTAAGGAGCGCGGTCTCGTGGAAGCCGTGTTGCACGAGAATGAACGATTGCTGGCCGAAGGGCGAAAGCCGATCTTTTTGCTCGAACGGGCTTCCAGGCAGGTGTTCCCCTTTGTGCAACTCCGGCAAGCTCTGAGCGACACCACGGTGTGGGGCAAGATCAAGAGAGTCAGTCGATTTGTGATTCAACGACACTTCACCGGTGTCAACTCGTCGACTAACTTGCATTTCAACGAAATTTATTTCTTCTGGTGCTGTCCGTTTTCTGCCCCGGTCACGTTTAATTTTTTTGCAGACCGGGAAGGGCGTCCCCGGCCAATCGTCTACAAGCTTGAGGAGCCGTTCCGGCTGACTGAAATTCCGGAGCAATATCGAATCGGATACGCCAATACGGAAATCTGGAATGATCCTGCTCATCCGGGCGACTTCCAATCCTATTCCAAAAACACCTATGAATTGGTCCTGATGGAGATCGGAGAATCGACGTTCAAGCTTGGCGGCCAGATGGTATACGCATTCGGGAAGTATGGCCAGGAGGGAACCACCGGGGCCATGGTGAGCAAGGGATTGTAGCCAAGCAGGCTCTTTCTTGACGCAGATTGACCGCTCGGTGTACATACTCCACGTTTATGGCGCAACATGAACATTGAAGGTAGCACAGCCCAGCAAGAGACGCTCATTCCACTCCAGTGTCCTGTGTGTGGCGAAAGGGACTACAAGGTTCTTTTTCCGGCCACGTTGCCACTCGGAGCGCGCACCACTCATTTGTACAACTTTTCTGAATTGCAACGGAGACATGCCCAGATTGTTCGTTGCCCCGGATGCGGTGTTGTCTATTGCAATCCCGTGCATTCGCACAAACATCTCACCCTTGACGAATATCAGGGACTCGAAGTGGATGCGGTCTATCTTCGGACCGAAGCGTTCAGAAAAATGACGTTCCGCGGTGATCAGCATCTCTTGGCGCGATACATGGCACCGGGACGAATGTTGGATGTGGGCTGTTACGCAGGGTTTTCACTGGAAGTCGCTCAAGAGTTCGGCTGGAAGGCAACTGGCGTCGAAGCGGCCCGCTGGGCGGTGGATTTTGCGAGGGCCAGAAAACTGGATGTCGTGGAGGGAGGGTTGCCGGAGTTGTCGGGCAGACCCGATGCCGTCTTCGACCTCATTGTGTTGAACCAGGTGATTGAACATATCGTGCACCCGAAGGAGTGTTTGAGAATCATAGACGGTCATCTGGCTCCACGTGGATGGCTTTATTTGACCATGCCTTTTGCCGACTCAATGGCGTTCAAGTTGTTGGGAGAGAAATGGTGGTGCATTAACAGCGAACACGTCGTGTATTACACCCGTTCTTCGATCGCACGATTGCTCAACGAGGCAGGGTTCGAGATCGTCGCCCTTGGAAACAAGGTGTTCTATTACCCGCTTTCCTATGTAGCGACCTTCCTCGAGAATAATCGTTTATTGAATTCCTTCGCCAGGCTAGTGTCCGCGGTGGTGCCGGAATCGATGGGGCTGCCGGTGACCGTCTGGGATAGTCGCTACGTGCTCGCTAGAAAAGTATAAATTCTCCCATCCCCAAGCCCTAGAGCCCGCGAGGTTTTGAAGTCATGGTCCAACCAGCTGAACAATCTAAATCTCAGGAAACCTGCCGGATCTGCGGCTCAACGAAGCTTTTTGAGTACCTCAACATGGGCCAGACGCCTCTGGCGAATTCCTACTTGCGACCGGAGCAACTGGGCACGCCGGAGTTCAAGGAGGAGTTGGCGCTCCAAGTCTGTACGGACTGCGGCCTTTCCCAGTTGACCAAGGTCGTGTCTCCCGATCTGATGTTCAGGCACTACTTGTACGTGAGTTCTACCACGGAGACGTTCCGCAAGCACTGTGTGGATTTAGCCAAGACGGCCACGGCCGTCGCCGGCTGTCGGGAAAGCGATTGGGTGCTGGATGTTGCCAGTAATGATGGCTGCCTTCTCTCCAAGTTCCGGGAACTGGGCATGCGCGTGGTCGGGGTGGATCCGGCTGAGAACCTCGCCGCAGAGGCGAACAAGGCCGGCATCCCAACGTTGTGCGCCTATTGGTCACCCGACACGGCCGAGACGGTGATGAACCGGTACGGCCGGCCCAAGGTAATCACGGCCACGAATGTGTTTGCCCACGTGGATGATGTCCATGCCTTTGTCCGTGCGGTGGACCGCTGCCTGGCTCCGAAAGGGGTGTTCGTGATCGAATGCCCTTATGCGGTGGACTTCATCGAGAAGAACGAATTCGACACGGCGTATCACGAGCATCTTTCCTACATCGGCGTCCATCCGTTGCTGGTATTGATGGAGCGACATGGGCTCACGGTTTTCAACGTCGAATATTTCAAGGACATTCATGGAGGGACGATCCGGGCATTTGTGGGACGGGCCGGTGACTACCAGCCAGACCCTTCGGTAGCCCAATATCTGAAGAGAGAAGCGGCGTTCGGCATCAAGGATGTTGTGCGCTATGAAGCGTTCGGCAAGCGTGTGCGGGCGAACAAGCACGCCTTGGTGGACCTCATCGGGCGGTTGCACGCCGATGGCAAGATCGTCTGGGCCTATGGGGCCAGCGCCAAGGGCAACACATTGATGAACTATTTCGGGATCTCCAACCGACTCGTCCCGGTTGTGATCGACGACAATCCCAAGAAGTGGGGCTGGTATGCGCCGGGATCCCAGATGCGGATTGCCGGGATCGAGGAATTGACGCGATCGAAAGTGGACTATCTTCTCCTGCTGGCCTGGAACTTCGAATCCGAGATTCGGCGTCGCTGCGCCGCGGCCCGGTACGGAGGCGGGTTCATTCTACCGGTGCCGGAGGCCAGGGTCATTGAGTCAACGGCGGAACACCATACATGAAAGGACACGAGCCATGCGCGAAGTGAAAGTCGTTGCCGTCACCGGATGCCTGGGATTCATCGGTTCCCACTTTACGCGAGTGTGCCTGCAGCGAGGCTGGATGGTCTGGGGAATCGACAAGAAGACCTATGCCGCCCGTACGGAGCTGTTGGACGAGTTCGGCCAACATAAATCGTTTCGATTTCTGGAAGCGGACGTGGCCAAGATGGACCATTTGTATGATGTCGACTACGTGTTCAATTTTGCGGCGGAAACGCACGTCGACAACAGTATCATGGATAGTGCGAGGTTTACCTGGTCGAATATCATGGGGGTTGAGAACCTGCTCGAGTTGATCCGTGGCAAGCGCAATTATGAGATGCCCGTGCTTGTACAGATCAGCACGGACGAGGTCTATGGGGATGTGCTGAACGGCAAGCATTCGGAGTCCGATCACCTACGGCCCAGCAATCCCTACTCCGCCAGTAAGGCTGCGGCGGATATGCTGATCATGGGGTGGGCCAGGACCCACAAGGTGCCCTATGTCATCGTCCGCCCGACCAACAACTACGGGATCGACCAGTACCCGGAAAAGCTCATTCCCAAGGCGATCAAGTATCTCTCGCTGGGCAAAAAGATTCCTCTGCACGGCGACGGCTCCTACGTGCGAAACTGGCTGCACGTTGAGGATACCGCCTCCGCCATCCTGCACATTGTCGAACGCGGCGAACGGAACCGGATCTACAACGTCTCCGGCAATTATGAGGCTTCCAACAAAGAGGTCATCGGCAAGGTTCTGACATCTTACTTCGGGAAGCCGGTCGAATTGGAACAGTACGCGCAGTTCAATTTTGTGCGGATGGGTGAGGATATCCGGTATTCGCTGGACGATTCGGCGCTGCGGGCGCTGGGATGGAACAATGCGAAGGACTTCGACATCGAGATCAAGACCGTGGTCGAGTATTACAAAAATCGGTTCCTGTGGTGATGATATCCCGTCCCGATCCTATGTGTATGTGAAGGATAACCGGTGGAGATAGGGCGGTCGCAAACAGCGGTTCGTTGGGACCACGTGGCACTTGCCGGGTTGGCCCTGGGGGCGACGGTTTGGCTTGCGCTGAACCTCCGTCAGCTGAGCTTTCGTATCGACCAACCTGAAATCGAGCTCGACTATGCGATGGGCATTCTCTGGTGGAGCCTGATCGCATTCGGCCTGGCGTGCCTCAAAGGAGAAGATCAACCGTTATTGATGAAAGCCTGGGTGGTCAAGTTCTTTGTCGTGCTGATCTTTATGCTCTTCTATGAGCAACGCTATGGATTGGATGCCAATTGGTACTTCAAAGTCACAGTGACGGGAGAACATCCCCATTATCTGGGCGTGGACTGGCGCAAGGAATGGTTTCTATTTCGGGACCCTTTCGAAACGCAGCCGGATAAGAAGGTTGCGCTTGGGCATGGGACCGACAACATGATCCGGCTGGTCATGTTTCTCTCGACTTTCACAGGGCCTTACTACAATGCGCTGAAGGTGGTATTTGCTTTTTTGGGCCTGCTTGGATCCTGGGCCTTTTATCGAGCAGTCGTGATAGCTCTTGGACAGCCGGTTCCGGTGGCCTTCTATTGGCTGGCCTTTTTCCCATCCATTCTATTCTGGTCCTCGATTCTTGGGAAAGATCCCCTGATATTCTTGTTTTTGGGGCTCTGCGCCTACGGTGCGGCTCGTGCACTCATCCGCGGGGAGCCAATTGGCATACCGATCATCGCGGTGGCTTTATTCCTGACGTACAATGTGCGTGCCTGGACTGCCATGATGGCGGGCGGGACGTTGATTGCCGCACTCTTTTTCCGACGAGGCTATGCCGTACAGCGATTGGCGCTCATCCTAGTGACCGTTCCGGCCCTGACCATCGGATGGGAGCCGATCAAGGACGTTTTTCACATTAAGGATTGGTCATCCTTGGAAGCTTTGTTTATCACGCTTACGGAAGGCCAGACGGTCAAGTCTGAGTGGACAATCTATCAAGCGGATTTTGGGGGAGTCCAGCGAACAGCTGGTGCGGAGGAGGTGGTGGAACAAATCCAGAGGGGGAACGTGGGAAGCGCGCTTCCCGTCATTATCTTCAGCGGCTTATTCCGTCCTCTAGTCTTCGAAGCCCGCAATGGTTTTATGGTGATATCAGGTCTGGAGAATGCCTGCCTCTTGTTTCTCGTCCTTGTGGCCATCAAACGATTCCGATGGGCCTATTGGCAGGAGCCGTTTGTGACTTGGCCCATCTTGCTCAGTCTCCTGTGGGCGACTTTTTACGGGGCCATCCTGCTGGCGAATTTCGGCGCAGGCGTTCGGTACAAGCTGCAAGTGCTTCCGTTCATGGTGATCTTCCTGTTTTTGGTGCTGCATCCGGACGGACTGGCTCGGCGCGATACACGGAGTGCCAAGGGCGCGACTGATTCTGCGTCGCCATCAGGCGCGGTTGGATTTCAACCCGGGTGATTCTCTCTTCGTTCGCGCTGTCTTGAAAGACGGCTCGGGCAATATGCGCCGGAGTAGGCTATGGCGGGAGCCATGAGCCGTCCTCGTCTGCGATAAATCCACGAACCACCCATTGCCGATTATGAAACTGTCCGTCATTGTTCCGGTCCATAATGAAAGTCCGAACGTCGCTCCGTTTTATGAACGGACGAGAACGGTGCTGAACTCCCTCGATGGACTTACGGGTTGGGAAATTCTGTTCGTGAATGATGCCAGCAACGACGACTCCCTGGCCGAGATTCTAAAGCTTCGCGCCAAAGATCGGCGTGTCAAGGTCGTCACGTTATCCAGGCGTTTTGGGTATCATGCGGTGTTGGCCGCAGGCCTGTCGACAGCGGAGAGCGATCTGTATGCGATGATTGATGTGGATTGCGAAGATCCGCCCGAATTATTCCCGCAGTTCTATGGGGCGATCCAGAATGGAGTCCAAGTAGCATATGGCATTCGTTCCAACCGTGAAGAGCCGCCGATGCTCACCTTCATGCGGAAACTCTTCTACTATGCGAATAGGGGGATCGCGGACAGCGAGACCATCGTGTGGATGGCCGAGTTTAGCATGATCACCAAACAGGTTCGGGACGCTATTTTAACCCCCCGCACCACTTATCCTTTTTTCCGCGCCGAACTGGGGTATGTTGGGTTCAAGCGTCAGGGCATCTCCTACTTCCGGGCGAAACGACAGCATGGCCGATCGCACTATAGCTTGATGCGAATGACCAAGTTCGCCGTCGCAGGGATTCTCTCCAGTTCGACGTTTCTGCTCCGTCTTGTGCTGTACGTGGCGGCATTTCTCGGTGTTGCCTTTCCGTCGGCGGTGTTGTTGTTGGGGCTGTCTATGGATGCAACAGCCAAGCTCGCCGGGATTCTTTCGTTTTATTTTCTCCTTCTGACCGTGCCCACCATCGCGTTGTATTTGGCGCGAACGTACAAGAACGGCGTGGCCCGCCCCGTTTTTGTCATCGATCAGACCCAAAGCCATCTATGATTTCCGATCAAGTAGTATCAGGCTCGGTTGAGATGTGTCCGGTCTGCAAGGCGCAGGATCAGAGCGTCTTGCTCGACAATGCCGGAGACTATATTACGGGCGAAGAGTTCCAGATTCGCCGATGCGCCAGTTGTGGTTTGGCCTTTACATTTCCCAGGCCTGCGTCGTTGCAGCGGTATTACCCTTCCTACTATCGCCAATACACGTGGAGCGCGCAAAGCCTGTTAAAAACAGTGTACAGCCTGCGAGCCCGCGCTTGGGCGCGATCACGGAGTACCCCAGGCAGGGCGCTTGAGATTGGTTGTGGAGACGGATGGATCCTGGATGCCCTTCGCCAGCGAGGATGGACTGTAGTTGGCAATGAACGTACGGTTCCAAGTACGACCTTCGCCTCGAAGGTCAACGAGTTGCCGGTCTTTGTCGGGGATCTAGGGACATTAAAGTCGGCGCAATTCGATTTAATCATCATGGTCCACGTATTGGAGCACATGGTTGATCCTGTGGGGACGTTGCGACATTGTGTCAGGCTCTTGAGGGAGGGGGGAACGTTGGTGGTGGTAGTGCCGAATATTGAAAGTTGGCAGGCGCGATGGTTTGGCTCTTTATGGTTCGAATTGGATGTCCCGAGGCATCTGTTTCATTTTTCACCACGGGCGTTATCCTATGCGTTTTCTGAAGCTGGATTGTCGGTTACAACCCCAACGTTCCCATGGCTTGACCACGCCTTATATGGGTGGATGCAAAGCTTATTAAATTATTGCGGCTTTCCACGTAACCTATTGACAAAAGTCTTAATGGGAGCCGACCACCGGACGGTTCGAACGCCGTCCGGTCTGGCACAGGCCTTTGCGGGAGCACTTCTCCTGATTCCAAGCTTCCTATTCGAAGTAGGTAGCCGCCTAGCCAGGGGCGGAGCGGTGATGGAGTTGTGCGGGATCAAGTCCAAGTATTGCGGCTCAGTTCAGGCCGGGATGGATGATCGTCCATCCACGACGAAACTCGACCAGTCCTTCTACGATGAAATTTGGGTGGCTTGGAAGGACATGCAACGCTATGCCCCGGCTCCTCGCTATCTCCGTCGGATGGTCATGAAGGAGATTGCCCGCCTCAAATTCGAGTCCGTTCTGGACATGGGATGTGGGGAGGGGACCTTACTCAAAATGATCGCCGAGGCCTATCCTCGCGTCGCATTGTCCGGTTCAGAGTTGAGTTCGACCGCACTTCAATATTGTCGAGAGCAACTCCCGCGGGCAAATTTGTTTCGTCTGGATATTGTGCGCGATGCACCAGCTACGCTCTCCTATGATCTGATCATCTTGGTGCAAGTGCTGGAACATCTCGAAGACGACCTGACTGCACTGAAGAGACTGAAGGCTATGTGCCGACGCTATACGCTGATCAGTGTCCCTGGCGGCGATTTAGACGAGCACGGACGGAGGATGGGGCATTATCGCCACTATACGAAGGAAGGTCTTGTTTTAAAGATGGAGCAGGCCGGATTTCGTGTGGTGCGGGTCTTTTCCTGCGGATGGCCGGTCCATTCCGTCTTCTATCGGCAGTTGGTGAGGCGTCTTCCCCGTCGATCGGTCGAGCAAGTCGGCTTGGGCGCGTACGGTTGGAAGATGCGTGCAGCGATGCAATTAGCCGATATCGCGTATCGATTGAACGTGCCGTTCGCCGGAACGGAGATTTTTGCGATCGGCGTGCCAGCTGACACGCAACTATGACGGAAGGTGCCTTGCGAAGGATGCCTTCGAAAGGGACTCGATGACGTGAATCAAACCGTGAAACTGCTTCTTTCTTCCATCCTCCTCCTCCTCGGCGTATTCGTTCTCCCGTTCATGTTCCCTCGTGCGACCTCCATTTTGAGCGCGTCATCTCTAGCCGGGTTCAATAACTCGCTGGCCTATGCCTGGTTTGTACTTGTACTAGGGTTGCCGGCCCACCTCTTGGCCAACGCCTTGCCTCCGGCAATCATGACCTTCCGAGCTCCGGAACCCGGGCACCCTTCGCTTGTTCCCACGAAGACTGTCGTCGTCACGATTCTGTGTCACCTGCTGCTCTTTGGAGCCTTGTATGCATACAAACGCGGCTTCGTGTTTGCTGAGGCGCTCTATTTCGAGGATCTGATTTACAGGATGAGTGTCGGAGCCGTTCCGTTCGTGGATGTGCATTTTTTCTACGGGCCGCTGTTGTTGTATCCCGCAGCTTTTTTAAGTCACGCGATGAGCATAGAAGCGGCTTATGCCATCTACTACATCGCGGTCTATGCCATAGGTTTGTATTTTCTTTTTGTGGTGCTGGCATGGTTGGTGCCGGCGAGAAAGGAGGCCGACGGGTGGTTCCTAGTGTTTGCGTTGGGGTTCTTCAACCCTTACACGGGACTCAACTATACCCTTGTCCGCCATCTCCTACCCGTTATCGTCCTCGTGGCAACGTGGTGGTACGTGCGGAAAATCAATGGCTTGAGAATGGCGGCGGTCCTCGCACTGGTATTCTTTGCGCTGACCTATTCGTCGGAGATTGGACTTGTGACCCTGATTAGTGTCGGGACATTCAGCACTCTTTGGATCATTCATCTGAAGCCAAGGGCGAAGGTGGGGTCTGTCATCGCCGCGCACCTTGCGCCTCCAATACTTGCGGTGGCTGTGTTGGGAGCGGTCTTCTACTGGATTGATCCAAATCTGCACGCTTTACGGAGCTATATCCAGCCGATTTTCACCTTTTCGTCTGGAGGTTGGAGCACCCCCATTGATCCTAGCCTGCCCATGCTCACGATGATCGTGCTGACAGTGGTCGTGGGTGCCGTCGCGCTGCGGGCGCTTCGGGGGCAGCCATGGGGTGAGGCATCTTGTTGGTTGACGGCATACGGACTCATGGTGATCCTGATGCAGCGGGCAGCGTTTGGCAAAGCCGACGTCGTCCACATTGTCTATAGCGGGCTTCCTCTCTACCTCCTATCGGTGCGAGTTTGTTCAAGTTGCGATGGTAGGGATGCGTGGCGTAAAGGGCTTCGCTATCTTTTGATCGTAGGGCTGATCGGGCCCCTCCAGCTATTTCATGTGATGCAGTATGCTCCATTTCTTGAGAAATATTTCGTTGAGCCGCCAGCACAGCAGAGTAGCCATCCCGCGGGTCGAATCCGTCCCAATAAGGAGGCAATTCAAGCTAGCATTGTCAGAGCCGTGGAGCACTTCGGTAGCGACCAGCTGTACTACATGCATAAGCTGGAGTACTATCGATTGCCGGTTTACACACGTCTCCACCTCAGGCCAGTTCTTTACTACCCATCCCTGACTTCTGCTTTTACCCAAGAAGATATCCAAGAGGTTATCCGTGAACTCCGAACGGCCAACATAATTGTCATTGCGTTGCGGAGGGATCTGGCGGAAGAGGTTCACAGCCAGGACGGAGGACTCCATTGGCTGCATTATATGATGAGTTTCCCATTGTCAGGCTCCAGCGTATTTGATTTGACTCTCCAGTTCCAAGCAAAGCTGGAAACGCCGCTTTCGGAGTTTCTCAAGTCTTCCTATGAGGTGCAATTTGAAGACGGAGAGGTCCTTGCGTTGGTCCCCCGTAATCTTTGACATTCCGCATAGTCGGTGCTAGTCTGATGGGCTACGTTGCATAATTTGTGAGACTATTCAGCAAGATGGACAAGTTGAACAAGCTGATAGCTATTGCGCTTGTGGTCCAGTTG
>Ga0233425_10009176_pt1 | contig 12693 bp, 15 predicted proteins | sample Watercolumn_Towu_2_FD_181712 | JGI IMG/M metagenome (GOLD analysis project Ga0233425, IMG submission 181712) | Freshwater microbial communities from Lake Towuti, South Sulawesi, Indonesia - Watercolumn_Towuti2014_140_MG | ecosystem: Environmental > Aquatic > Freshwater > Lake | place...
TACAACTTCCGACGCCTGCTCGCCTGGCTGGCGCTTTTGTGCGCCATCTTGCTCGACGCCGTCAGCCGCGACGAAAGATCAAAAAATAATGCCGTCGCGGCCTGAGCGGCGTTCTTCACGGACGACGCATCATTATAGATAAAGCAGTATGTATGTCATACCAAACTCTAGCATGCATGCAATGGTTTCTCCACGCTTCCTTGAAGTATCTAAACTGGATAGCAGCAGAACTATAGTATTTCAGTTTATCCGATTTCAATTTTGATTTCGGTGTTTTTTCTATTTCGCTTATTTTTTTCTCTATCTGATCAATAATATTTTTCCAATTTTCAAATTCAATACCTTCGATACCGATCTTTTTTGCAAGGTAAATAATACCGCGCTCCAGCGCTCGCATACAATGAAAAACGCAAGCATTGCTCTCTTGAAAAGCCATGCATCTTGCGGCGGCTCGCATGTCTTCGATTAATTCAGGAAATTTGTCATTAACATTATCGCCGCAAGGATTAAAATTGTCAGAAAATACATATTTTTCATTGCAATCGATCTTAACAAAAAGATGCATTTCGAGTTCTGTTGTTAGATTGTGGTAAAATGATATGCATTGCGCGACGATAAAATCCACATCTGAACCGTCTATAAGTTTTTCTAAACGTTGCGCCTCTTTGATCACCAATTCAGATGCTTCGATAGCGGCGAGATGCATCACGAGAAGATTTATGCTTTTTTTCAATACAATTCTTATTTCATTGATTTCTTTGTTAAAATGCAGAGCAGTCACTGCTCTCGCAAAGTCTGTTAACGAGATGCAAAAACCTGACATGCAAAAATCAAGCATGATTTCCCACAGACTTAATATCCTGCCGGGTGCGAGCGGACCGCGCGACTTAGAATCGGCACCCACAACGCTACCGCTAGCCATATGGTCTGTAAAGTGTAACATCGCCAAATGGCTTGCGGAACGCAGAGAGAACGTATATCGTTTCGTTCATGATTTGTTTAGGTTATCGAGCCAAAAGCTGCGGCTCAGCGAAAATCGACGATTGGGCGAGCGAGGCGGTGCGGCGATGCTGACCAAAAAACAAAACGACCTTTTGCGTTTCATCCATGAGCGCCTCAAGGAATCGGGCGTGCCGCCATCCTTCGACGAGATGAAGGACGCGCTCGACCTGCGCTCGAAATCCGGCATTCATCGGCTCATTCTCGCCCTCGAGGAGCGCGGCTTCATCCGTCGCCTGCCCAATCGCGCCCGCGCGCTCGAAGTTTTGCGGCTGCCCGAATCGGCGACGCCGCGGGCCGGCGGCGCGCGCAGCGGCAAGTTCGCGCCCTCCGTCATCGAAGGGAATCTCGGCCGCGTGCGTCCGCTCAACGAGCGCTTCGACGACGAGAGCGATCAGCAGGTCGCCATTCCGGTGATGGGACGCATCGCCGCCGGCACGCCGATCTCCGCCATCCAGAATCGCAGCCACACGATCAACCTGCCGCCCGACCTTCTGATGAGCGGCGAGCACTTCGCGCTTGAAGTGCGCGGCGACTCGATGATCGAAGCCGGAATACTCGACGGCGACACGGTCGTCATCCGCAAACAGGATAGCGCCGACACCGGCGATATCGTCGTGGCCCTGATCGACGATGAAGAAGCGACGCTGAAACGCCTGCGTAAGCGCGGCGCCTCGGTCGCGTTAGAGGCCGCGAATCCGGCTTATGAGACGCGAATTTTCGGCCCCGACCGCGTGCGCATCCAGGGCAAGCTCGTCAGCCTCTTGCGGAAGTATTAGCTTCGCGCCAACGCCGTCATTGCGGGCGAAGCGAAGCCATCCAGAGTCGTGGGCGGCCCCGGATTGCATCGTCGCCTTGCTCCTCGCAATGAGGTGTTAGCTAGCCGCCGAGTAGTTTTAGCGCTTCTTCGTGCAGCGCGGGGTCGCCCGCTGCGACGATCGCGCCGCCGGGGGCCGCGGGGCCGCCGCTCCAGTTGGTGACGACGCCGCCCGCGCCCTCGATGATCGGAATGAGCGCAACGATATCGTAGGGCTGCAAATTGGTTTCGATAACGAGATCGACATGGCCAGAGGCAAGCGCGCAATAGGCGTAGCAGTCTCCGCCATAACGCGAAAGCCGCGCCGCGCGCTCAACACGATGGAAATCTTCGCGCAACGCCGGGTCGATCAACAAGGGCGAGGTCGTCATCAGCGTCGCCTGCGCGAGCTTCGGACAGCAGCGCGTCGCAAGCCTGCGCGTCTCGAGGGCGCCGCGCGCGCCCTCCGCGCCCCTCGCCGGCCCACGCCAATGCGCGGCCTCGCCGTCGCCAAAAAAACGCTCGCGGGTGAAAGGCTGGCTCATGAGGCCGTAGCACGGACGCCCGCCGTGGGTGAGGCCGATCAGAGTGCCCCACAACGGCAAGCCGCAGATGAAGCTTTTGGTGCCGTCGATCGGGTCGAGCACCCAGACATATTCCGCATCTTCGCGTAAGGGTCCGAATTCCTCGCCGTAAACGCCGTGGCCGGGAAAGGTTGCTTCGATTAAGCGCCGCATGGCGAGTTCGGCGGCGCGGTCGGCTTCCGTGACGGGATCGAAGGCCCCGCCATGCGCCTTGTCGTCGGCGGCGAGCGCCGTCCGGAAAAACGGCATGATGGCTTCCGCCGAAACATCGGCGAGACGCTCAACGAATTTCTCGAAATCGACGGCGGTCATGCCAGCTCCGGGCCGGGCGCGTCGAGCGTCCAGCTACTCGGCCGCCGCCCGTCGCTCGCCGCCCAAAATCTCGCCCAAGTCTTCATGCCGCGCCACCGCCGCCAGAACATCCCCGAGATCACGGGCCACAGTGTCGAAGCGCTCGTTCTTCTGGAGCGTAGACTCGTCCATGTAAAGACCGCGCGACACTTCGATCTGCAGGGCGTGCCAGCTGGCGGCGGGTTTGCCGTAATGCTCCGTGATGAAGCCGCCCGCGTACGGCCGGTTGCGCATGACGTGATAGCCGCGGCCGCGCAACCGATCCTCGATGATGTCGACGAGGCCAGTGGAGGCGCTCGCGCCGTAACGATCGCCGATGACGAAATCGATGCGCCGCTTGTCGCCGCGCGCGGCCAACAGAGGATCGCGCGCGCCCGTCGAAGGCATCGAATGGCAGTCGATCAGTACGGCCAGACCAAAACGAGCTGCGGCGCGCTCCATCAGACCCCGCAGGGCGGCATGGTAAGGTTTGTAAAGGCTATCGATGCGCCGCAACCCGTCGTCGAGCGCAAGGCGGTTTTCATAGATTTCGCGCGCGTCCGCGACCACTCGGGGAATCGTCCCAAGTCCCGCCGCAACGCGCAGTGAACGCGTATTGGCGAAGGCCGGCAAGGCCCCATCGAAGAGCTTGGGATCGAGTTCATAGGGCTCGCGATTGAGATCGAGATAGGCGCGAGGAAAGCGCGCCCGCAGCAAAGGCGCGCCGATTGTCGAGGCCGCCGCGAAAAGATCGTCCACAAAGGCGTCTTCGGAACGACGCAAGGTCGCCGTATCGAGCGGAGTCGCGGCGAGAAAACGCGCTGGATAGATCCGGCCGGAATGCGGTGAGGAAAAGACCAGCGGCGAAGTAAGCTTGTCAGGCTCGATGACGTCGTAAGCGCGCTCGAATTCCGGTTCGCAGCAGGGCGTCGCCGCCACATTCGTTTCGCGCGATTCGCGCATGCCGTCGTTCATTCGCTCGTCTCGGTTCCGCAGCGCGACCGCCTTATTTCAAACTAGCGCCGGCGTGGCGCACAGCCGCTCGATAAGGACGGCGCGTCACGCTATATTGGACGCTAAGTTAACGCGCCGCCACCTCGGTTTCATCTGAAATTTAGAAATCTCAGGCGATATGGGGAAAACACGCGAGGATGGCGATGAACGAGAGGCTGGCCGCACGAATTCTGCTTGCGGAAGACGACAATGACATGCGGCGTTTCCTGGTCAAGGCTTTGCAGCAGGCCGGTTTTTCGGTCACATCATTCGACAACGGGCTGTCCGCCTACGATCAGCTTCGGATCGAGCCCTTCGAACTTCTGCTGACGGATATCGTCATGCCAGAGATGGATGGAATCGAACTCGCCCGCCGCGCGACCGAGCTCGATCCTGATATCAAGGTCATGTTCATCACCGGTTTCGCCGCCGTCGCCCTCAATCCGGACAGTCACGCGCCGCGACAGGCGAAAATCCTGTCCAAGCCGTTCCATCTGCGGGATCTGGTCAGCGAAGTGCAGAGGATGCTCGCCGCCTGAGCGGCCCTAAACACAGGCTTCGCAGATCGCCGCGACGTGAAGGTCGTCCGTCCCGCAACAGCCGCCGAGGATGCGCAAGCCCGGATAGGTCTCGCGCAACTTCCGGTATCTTCGGCCGAGATCGAGCGGATCGCCGGAGTCGAGCGTTTTCGATTCATCGAGCTCGGCGTGGCTCTTCGTCGACGCGTTGGCCTTGGCCCCGAAGAGCCGCCCCATCCACGGCTCGTCCGCCGACAGCGCCTGCTCGAAATGCGTCGGATGAGCGCAATTAATCATGTAATAGGCGGGCGAAGCGTCCGTTTCACGATCCACCGTCTCGACAGCCTCGCGCAGGGTGCTCCCGCCGACGAGCTTGCCGTCCGTCTCCACCGTGAAGGAAATTGAGCATGGCATGCCGAGCGCGCGGGCGGCGCGGGCGACGCCGATCGCTTCCTCGACATAATTGAGAGTATAGGCCGCCGCCATGTCGGCTTCTGTTTCGGCGAAGGCCGCGGTCTGCGCGGCGTGGTAGTCTTCCGCCTCCTCAGCGCTCATGCGCCCTGCGGCGTAGCCGTCGCCGCGCGGGCCGATGACTCCGGCGATCACGATTGGCGTTTCGGCCGTCTCCCAGGCGTCGCGAAGTCTTTCCAGCAGCTCAATTGAAAGCTTGTTGACGCGCTCCAAACTTGACGCGTCGTAGCCGAGCTTCTCGCCCCAGTCGCGGTTTGCGCGCCAGGTCGGACTGTCCAAAATCAGGCCATGTCCATGGCGGCGCGCGATCGCGAGATAGCGCTCGTAATAGTCGCGCAGCCGCGCCCGCCCTTCTTCGCTGCCGAGCAGAACGAAGGACGCGAAATGCGGCAGGTCGACGCCCTCGTGGAAAATAAGCGTCGTCTCCAGGCCGCCGTCGCTGACGAAGAGGCCCGGCTTCAATTGCGGCAGATCGGTTCGGTATCTGGCCATTTTCTCGTGTTCCTCGTTTGCGGCGCATCGAGGCTCCCCAAGGGCCAACTTGCCCATTTGCCCGCATTGCGATATCAGCGCCGTCAAATTCGCTTGTTTCGACCGGCCGACCCCGCGCCGCCGCGGCGCGGGGCTTCAGCCGTTTCTATCGCAGTAAGGATGCGTCGCCATGAAAAAGGACATCCACCCCAATTATCATACGATCAAGGTCGTCATGACCGACGGCACGGAATATACGACCCGCTCCACCTGGGGTAAGGAGGGGGATACGCTGCATCTCGACATTGACCCCAAGACGCATCCGGCTTGGACGGGCGGGTCGACCCAGCTCCTCGACCGCGGCGGTCGCTTGTCGCGCTTCAACTCACGCTTCGGCAATATTTCCTTCGGCGGAAACAAGGGCAAGAAATAAGAAAGCGTCGGGCGAACCGCCGCCAATTGGCTCGCCTGAAGGATATTATCGAACGAAAGCTTGTCGCAGCCTCGCGATCTGCGCTTCAACCGGACTGGGGTCCGGCGCCGGCTCGGCGGACGCAGGCTCAGGCGCATAGATCAGCCGGTCAAGGTGGATGATCCGCGCCTGCATGCGTAGCGAGCGCAACGAAAGCTCGCGCAGGCGCTCGGGCAGGCGCTGGAAGATATCGGGAGCCGAGGCCAGCTCCTGTTCGCGAAGCTTCACGCGATGGCGATTGCTCGCCGCCTGATGACGCGTCAGCTCGCCTTGATTCACAGCGCGCTGCAGCAACAGCCAGGACGCAATCTGCATCAGCCGCGTGGTGAGCCGCATGCTCTCGGCCGCATAGGCGAGAGCTTCCGTCCGCGCCAGCGCCTTCGCCTGGAGCCGCCCGTCCCCGTCGAGATAAGAGGCGGCCTCCTCCACCAGGCTCATGCCTTCGCGAAACAGTGCGCAAAAACCTTCGGATACCGCCAGCCTCTCGATGAAAGAGACCGGCTGCTCCCTTTCTCCGATGCTGCCTTTGACTCGAGCCATACGACATCCACGCAATTTCGGCGCAACAGCGCCTAGCGCGCCGACAATAACGCAGGCGATAGAGGAGCGCGCGCTTAGCCTTTCTTTAACCTTAACGGGATCGCGCCTCGCCTAACGCGCAAAAAGAGAGCCGCACGGCGGCTCTCAAGGCTTCTTGACAGGGAGGCATCAAGGACGAGTGGAGAAGAAGCCACTCGGACATCCCACTGAAGGGACGCATTCAGGCTAAAACGACAATCATTAATTTAAGGTTAATGCGCATGTCAGACAGTCGCTTTCCGGGAATTTTTCGGTTGAAAAGCGCGCCAAAAATAACTCCGCTAACGTCTTAACCTCAAGCCGGCGATACGGTGGACACCGCAGCGCCTAGTAAGCGCAAGGCTCTGTCGATCAAGCAAAAAAGAGGCTGGCCCTGCGGCGAAAACTAGCGCAAACACTCCTCCGCGTTCTTAGAGAACGTTCCGCCGCGCTCAAAAGCGTTGAACCCCGCGCAAGCGTCCTCCTAGGCTCTCCTTAAATGATTCGCTCCGCCTTGATGAATGTGATGACCGCCGCCGCTTTGAAAGCTGGTCGCGGCCTCAAACGCGACTTTGGCGAGGTGGAGAATCTTCAAGTCTCCGTGAAAGGTCCGGGCGATTTCGTCACCGCGGCCGACAAGCGCGCCGAGAAAACTCTTTTCGAAGAGCTGTCAAAGGCGCGCCCCGGCTACGGCTTCGTTATGGAGGAAGGCGGAGTCGTCGAAGGTTCTGACAAGAGCCACCGCTGGCTGATCGACCCGCTCGACGGCACCTCCAACTTCCTCCATGGCGTTCCGGTTTTCGCCATCTCCATCGGCTTGGAGCGCGAGGGCCGTGTCGTCGCCGGCCTCGTCTATAATCCCGCCACCGACGACATGTTCGTCGGCGAGCTGGGTCAGGGCGCTTATTTCAATAATCGCCGCATGCGCGTCGCGGCGCGACGCTCGCTTTCCGAGTCCATGGTCGCCTGCGGGATTCCGCCGCTGGCCCGCGCGCGCGACCATGAGTCCTTCAAGCGCGAGCTCGCGGCCGGCATGGGAAAGATCGCCAATATCCGACGCATGGGCGCCGCCGCGCTCGATCTCGCGATGGTCGCCTGCGGTCGCTTCGACGGCTATTGGGAGCGCGGCATAAGCTCCTGGGACGTGGCGGCGGGAATCGTGCTCGTGCGCGAAGCCGGCGGCTTCGTGAGCGACCTTTCGGGAGGCGCTGACATGCTTGCCAAGGGCGAGATATGTGCGGGCAACGAAACGATTCACCGCCAGCTGCTCGATCTGATGAGGAAAGCGTGAACGCCCTGCCCGCACATACGCCGCCCAAGCTGCGCTTGCGCGTCGACGATGACTGGCCTTCGATTCTCGATCTCTGGGTCGCCTCCTGGCGCGCCACCTACCCCGAGATCGACTTCGAAGAGCGCCGTGGCTGGCTCGTGCGCCACGTGCAAGAACTCGAGGCGATCGGGGCGGTGACGCTCTGCCTGTTCGACGCACAGTCGTCGCTTGCCGGCTTCGTCGTGATCAATCCGGCCGATGGCTGGCTGGATCAGATTTGCGTGGCTCCCGATCAATTTGGCGCTGGCCTTGGAGCGTCGCTGCTGTCGGCGGCGAAAAACGTCTCGCCAAACCTTATTCGGCTCGACGTCAATGCAGACAACGCTCGCGCGATCCGCTTTTACGAACGCGACGGATTTTCGCGCGTAGGGGGCGGGGCGAACACGCTGTCTGGGCGCGAAACCATCATGATGGAATGGCGGCCGGAGCGCTGAACTTTTTCGTAGACACGCTAGCGCCAGGTCGTCCGACAAGCGGCAACTGCAGGATTAGACTTTCGGCGCCTGGCGCTGCTCGCCCAAATGCGCGATGCGGATCATGTTCGTTGCGCCAGGCGTGCCGAAAGGCATGCCGGCAACGATGATCACGCGGTCGCCGGGACCGCCGAAACCCTCGCTCTCCGAATATTCGCAGGCGCGCCCCACCATATCTTCAATGTCGACGGCGTCACGCGTTTGAAGCGCGTGTACGCCCCAGACGAGCGCCAGACGGCGGGCGGTGTCGCGCTTGGGAGTCAGCGCGAGAATCGGCGACTGCGGCCGTTCGCGCGCAATGCGCAGCGCGGTCGAGCCAGATGACGTCCAGGCGATGATCGCCTTCGAATGAAGAGTCTGCGCGACATCGCGCGCGGCGACGGCGATCGCGTCGGCCGATGTCGGATTTGGCAATTCGCCGCGCTGGGCGTTGATGATCGAGCGATAGATCGCATCCGTCTCGACCTCTTCCGCGATCCGACTCATGGTCGCGACGGCCTCATTCGGATATTGCCCTGCAGCGCTTTCAGCGGAAAGCATGACAGCGTCCGCGCCTTCGAACACTGCCGTGGCGACGTCGGACACTTCCGCGCGCGTCGGCAAGGGCGAGAGGATCATCGATTCGAGCATTTGCGTCGCGATGACGACCGGCTTGCCCAGCCGTCGCGCCGAACGGTTGATGCGTTTCTGAAGCCCTGGAACGCGCTCGAGCGGCACTTCGACGCCGAGGTCGCCGCGCGCCACCATCAGCGCGTCCGAAACTTCGATCACCTCCTCGAGCCTCGCAATCGCCTGAGGCTTCTCGATCTTCGCCATGACCAGCGCTCGGCCTCGCGTGATCTGCTTGACCTCAAGGACGTCTTCAGGCCGCTGGACGAAGGAGATCGCCACCCAGTCCACGCCCTCTTTCAGCGCGGCGTCGAGATCGGCGCGATCCTTGTTCGTCATCGAGGTGATGGGAATTTCCGTATCCGGCAGGCTTACGCCTTTGCGGTTCGAGAGACGTCCAGCGACGTCGACGACCGCATGCGCCCGCTCGGGCGAGGTTTCGACGACATGCAGCCGCACCCGCCCATCGTCGATGAGGATCGAGTCGTTGACCTTGAGCGCCGCAAGGATTTCGGGATGCGGTAGGCGCACGCGGGTGGCGTCGCCGGGTTTCGGATCGCTGTCGAAGACGAAGACGTCGCCCTTGCGCAGATGCACTGAGCCTTCCTCGAAGGCGCCGATGCGCAGCTTGGGGCCTTGGAGGTCGACGAGCACGGCGATCGCGCGCGACATGTCGCTCTCGATCTCGCGGATCATCCGCACATAGGTTGCAAGGCCCGCATGATCCGTGTGGCTCATGTTGATGCGGAAGACGTCGGCGCCGGCGCGCACGAGGCCGGCGATGACCGCTTTGTCGACCGTCGCCGGTCCAAGCGTTGCGATGATTTTGACGCGCCGCGACCTTCTCATGATCGAAACGTTCCTGAATTGAGTTATTGCGTGGGCGCGGCGCTGGGGTCGGTGAGCTGAACCGTCCAGCTCTTCGCGTCGCGCCCGGTGTCGATCTCGAAGAATCCGGTCCGATCAAAACCGCGCGCGAAACAGTCCTCTCTCCCGTCGATGCGGAATTCCCGATCGCGCGTGCACATGAAGGCCTTGCCCTTCCACTCGCCGCCGCGTTCATCCATCGCGTAGACATAGTAATATTGCGCTGCGAGGGGACCGCGCAGAAGCGTTTCGCAAACGCTGGGCCGAAGGTTCCACCAGCCTTCCGACAACCAGTTGCGCCCGTCGGTATAGGCGATGGCGACGCTGACGCGGGCGCTCGTGTTGTTGCATAGACGAAAATCCGCGCGCGCCGGCCCGGCGGCGCAAAGCGTAAGAGCTGCAACGAGAACGGCGCATCGAATCATATCTTTAGCGAGGCCTGGAAAGTGCTGAAGATGGGTCGCTGGCGCTTGCGATGCGGCGCAGCAGGCCGTCCTGCAAACCACGCTTGGGGACCTTTGTCCACCCCGCCACGTTTGCGCCCCGCAGCCGCGCCGGCGCGCCGCCGTGAAGCCCGTTCGGAACAAAGCGATCAGCCCTATTGTTTTAGGACGCGTACGCGCTTGCGTTCCCGGGAGGCAGGACATGGACAAGTCGGAAGTCATCTCCACCTTGAACGAGCTTGCTGAAATCAGCCGCGACGGCGAGCAAGGCTTTCTCGCCGCGGCCGAAGACGTCCAAAACCCGACGCTGAAGGCTGTGTTTCGGACGGCGGCTGCACGCTGCGCTGAAGGCGCCAGGGAGCTTGAATCAAAGATTGTCAGCCTCGGCGGCGAGCCCTCGCAAGGCGGCTCCATGACTGGGGCGATGCACCGCGCCTGGACGAATTTGAGAGCCGCGCTGACCGGCCGGTCAGAACGAGCAGTGCTGGAGGAAGTCGAGCGCGGAGAAGATGCGGCCAAGGACGCCTATCAGCAAGCCATCTCGCAGCCACTTCCGCCGGACGTCAGATCCATGGTTCAGCGCCAGTATCAGGGCGTGAAGGAAAACCACGATCGCGTGCGCAGCCTGCGCGACGCGGCCTGACGATTTGGGATCAAAGGAGGTGGCGCTTCGCGCGTCACTTCCTTTCTCGCAAAGCCTGCGCGGCTCGAACGGCGAAATAGGTCAGGACGCCGGATGCGCCCGCGCGTTTAAAGCCGAGCAGGCTTTCCAGCATGGCGCGCTCACCGTCGATCCAGCCGTTCTGGGCGGCAGCGGTAAGCATCGCGTATTCGCCCGACACCTGATAGGCGAAGGTCGGCGCTCGGTAGACGTCGACGACGCGCCGCACGACGTCGAGATAAGGCATTCCAGGTTTCACCATCACCATATCGGCGCCCTGCTCGAGATCGAGCCCCACCTCGCGAAGCGCTTCGTCTGAATTGGCGGGGTCCATCTGATAGGTGCGCTTATCTCCTCTGAGCGTCTCGCTTGTTCCGATGGCGTCGCGGAATGGCCCATAGAACGCCGACGCATATTTCGCCGCGTAGCTCATGATCTGGACATTCTCGAAACCCTCCGCGTCGAGCGCCTTGCGGATCGCCTCGACACGGCCGTCCATCATGTCCGAGGGCGCAATGATGTCTGCTCCGGCGCGCGCCTGGGTGACGGCCTGTCGCGCAAGCACGGCGACGGTCGCGTCATTGACGATCTCGTCGCCGACGAGAAGGCCGTCATGCCCATGGCTCGTATAAGGATCGAGCGCCACGTCGGTGATGAGGCCGATGTCAGGAACAGCGCGCTTGATCGCCTGACACGCGCGGCAGACGAGATTTTCCGGATCGAGCGCCGCGCTCGCGCGCTCATCGCGCAAGTCGGGGTCGGTGTATGGGAAGAGCGCGACGGCGGGAATGCCGAGCGCGGCGGCGTGCGCCACAGCTTCAACCGCCGCGTCGACCGAGTAACGGAAGACGCCCGGCATCGAGGACACAGGCTCCCGCCGATCCGCCCCGTCGATCAAGAAGAGCGGCCAGATCAGGTCCGAAACCTCAAGCGAGTTTTCCCTGACGAGGCGGCGCGCCCATTCGCTCTTACGATTCCGGCGCGGTCGCTGGAGCAAGCTTAGCCGCGCCGACGCTTCGACAGGCTTTTCTGCATCGTTCATGGGGCCTCCGCTTTTTGCGCCCCCTCATTCCGCCACACCGTCATCCGCTTTCGAGGCGAACGGACTTCAGGCTATAGAGGATCAACGGTTATTTGCGCTTGCGCGAGGAAAAACCATTGAAAATCGGCTCGCGCAACTCTTCCTTGACCCGCTTGGCGCGCGACGCGGCGATCGCCGCTGGCGCCCTTCTCACTGCGAACGCCTCGATCGCAGAGGTCAAGCCCGCAACGCCAACGCCGCCGACGCGTTCCGTTCCTGCACAGCAAAAGCAAGGAACGCCCTCGCCTCAGCGGGATGTACGGCAGCCGGCGCACCAGCCAAGTTCCCAAGACGCCGTTCCGGGGACGCCAACTGCGAAGCCTGCTCCGCAAACGACACAGCCGCCGGGCGTCAGCGCGCTCCCGCCACCGCAAGCGCCGCCTCCCGTCGACACGAGTCAGCCGCCGCCTTCTCTGCCTCGCGCGCCCCGCGCGAAGATGCGGGCCTGCGCCGAGGAATGGGACAGGATGAAGCGCGCGTCGAAAGAGGGCCTGCCGATGTGGCGCGATTTCGCGACGGAATGCCTGACGCGCTAGGCGTCTCAAAGGTCGAGTCGCGCGACGAGCCGCTGGGCCAAAAAACTTAGTGAGCTGCGAACGCTATCGCCCGGGACGCGTCTTACCAGACGCGCGGCCCCGGGCGATGAGAGCGTGAAGCGCAACCGCAATGACGCGAAATGATCGATCGCGCGTGCGAAGGCGCTTCGGCTTACATGCTTTCCGGCGGAGCGGGCGGCGCAGGCGTCTTCACCTTGCGCGGAGCGCGCTTCTTCGCAGCGCCTTTGCGCGCGCCCTTCTTGGCGCCGGCCTTCTTCACGCCGCCGCGCTTTTTGGTCGCCGCCTTGCGGACGCCCTTGCGGGCCGTCTTCTTCGCAGCCGACTTTCGCGTAGCCTTGCGGGCGCCCTTCTTAGCCGCCGACTTCTTCGTCGCAGCCTTCCTCGCGGTTTTACGCGCACCCTTCTTCGCCGCAGCCTTCTTGGCCGGCTTACGCTTCATTGTAGCTCTCGCCATAATAAGTCCCCTTATCCGAATTGCCG
>Ga0233425_10009178_pt1 | contig 12691 bp, 8 predicted proteins | sample Watercolumn_Towu_2_FD_181712 | JGI IMG/M metagenome (GOLD analysis project Ga0233425, IMG submission 181712) | Freshwater microbial communities from Lake Towuti, South Sulawesi, Indonesia - Watercolumn_Towuti2014_140_MG | ecosystem: Environmental > Aquatic > Freshwater > Lake | place: Indonesia...
ATCCACCGCTTCTTGCAACATGCGTTTTTCATTGCGGCAAATTACTTCCGGAGCATCCAGCTCAAGCAAACGGCGCAAACGATTGTTGCGATTGATCACACGACGATAGAGATCGTTGAGATCCGAAGTGGCAAAACGGCCGCCATCAAGCGCCACCATCGGACGCAAATCTGGCGGGATAACCGGAATACATTTCATGATAGTCCATTCCGGACGAATCTTGTTGATTTTCAAACTATTGAGAAGTTTGCGGCGGCGAATCAGACGTTCCAATTTAGTACCTTTGGAAGTACCTTGTTCATCGGCAATCTGTTTAATAGTTTCTTCAATATTAATTCTTTCTAGTAATCCATAAACTGCTTCGGCACCAATACCAGCTTCAAAAAGATGGCCAAAACGCAAAGATAATTCCTGATAACGATTTTCAGATAAAATTTTGAGCACTTGCAATTCTTTGAGCTCTTTATCAGCGGCGGCAAAGTCTTGTTCCAAAGCGGTCAACTTGCGTTCAGTTTCGTGTTGAATTTTTTCCAAAGCAGTAGCCGAAGCTTTGTCATCGTTAGCTTTTTTGACCTGCATCTCGCCTTCGTGTTCAATCTGTTTCTTTTTGGATTTATATTCCTGGCGCATCTGTTCACTAGCGCGTTTCTTTCCCTCTTCATCCACATGAGTGACGATAAAAGAGGCAAAATAAATAACCTTTTCCAAAGACTGCACTGGCACATCCAAAATCAGACCAATTTTGGAAGGCACACTGCGCAAAAACCAGATATGGGCTACTGGCGCTGACAATTCAATGTGACCCATACGTTCACGACGCACCAAAGAGGTGGTGACTTCTACACCACATTTATCACAAACAATTCCCTTGTAGCGGATTTTTTTGTATTTACCACAGTAACATTCCCAATCTTTGGTTGGTCCAAAAATTTCTTCAGCAAACAAACCGCCCTTTTCCGGTTTTTGAGTGCGGTAATTGATGGTTTCCGGTTTGTTCACTTCACCATATGACCAAGCGCGAATAGTTTCTGGTGAGGCCAAACGCAAACGAATGGCATCAAAATCAGTATTTCTTAAAGAATCTTTTTGCATATTATTAAGAAGAAATTATTGATTATTTTCGTTTGCGCTATTTAAATCATTAAGCGCGCTTTCGTTTCTTTTGTTTTGTTTTTCTGCCTCGGCCTTTACTTCTTCCATGGGGCGGAACTCTCCGTTATCTACTTTTTTTAGCAATTCTACCTCCAGACCTAGACCCTTAATTTCGCGGACCAAGACGTTGAAGGATTCTGGGATATTAACGCGGGTAATTTCTTCGCCTTTGATAATCGCTTCATAAGCTTTACTGCGGCCGGGTACATCGTCGGATTTAATGGTCAAAATTTCTTGTAGAGTATGAGCGGCACCATAAGCTTCAAGCGCCCAGACTTCCATCTCACCAAATCTCTGTCCACCAAATTGCGCTTTACCGCCCAACGGCTGTTGAGTGATCAAACTGTATGGACCAATACTGCGTTGGTGAATTTTATCTTCCACCATGTGATTTAATTTAAGCATGTAGTTGTAGCCAATGGTGGTCTTGTGATCAAATGGTTCACCGGTGCGACCATCATAGAGCTGAGCTTGGCCAGTAACTGGCAAACCGGCTTTTCTGAGCTCTTCGTAAATTTGCTCTTCATTCAAACCATTTAGCACCGGAGTAGCGACTTTGTAACCGAGCGCATTAGCGGCTAAACCAAGATGGGTCTCAAGTAACTGACCCAAATTCATACGTGAGATAACACCAAGAGGTGACAAAATAATATCAATCGGAGTACCATCTTCAAGGAAGGGCATATCCTCAGATGGCACGACTTTGGAGATTACACCTTTGTTACCATGACGACCGGCCATTTTATCACCGACTTGAATCTTGCGCATATCGGCCACTTTGACCTGCACTTGCTTGATTACGCCTGGTTCAAGCTTATCACCGGCTTCCTCAGAGAATACTTGGATACCAATTACCTTACCGTGTTCACCGTGTTCCAAATACAAAGAAGAATCACGCACATCGCGGGCCTTTTCACCAAAGATGGCGCGCAACAATCTTTCTTCAGCGGATAATTCAGTTTCACCTTTGGGAGTAATTTTACCAACCAAAATATCACCGGATTTTACTTCGGCACCAACACGCACAATACCCTCGCTATCAAGATTTTTTAATTTTTCTTCTGAGACATTGGGGATATCAGAGGTGACTACTTCTGATCCGAGTTTGGTTTCACGAACATCAATCGTATAATCTTCAATATGAATAGAAGTATAACGATCTTTATGCACGACGCGTTCGGACAAAATTACCGCATCTTCATAGTTGAAACCATCCCAAGCCATATAGGCGACCAACATATTTTGACCTAAGGCCAATTCGCCCTGAGCAATACTTGGGCCATCACTTAGGATCTGGCCTTTCTTTACTTTTTCACCCACCATGACCGTCGGATGTTGATTGATACAAGTAGCGGCGTTGGCGCGCACGAATTTATTGAGATAATAAGTATAAGTATCTTTTTTACCTTTGAGTACAATGCGTCCGCCATCACATTCGGTGACTTCACCATCCTCAGGAGCAATCACCACCTGGCCGGAATATTTAGCGGCTTCGTGTTCTACGCCGGTACCCACTAGCGGTGGCTCCGGACGAATACAAGGCACTGCCTGGCGCTGCATGTTTGTACCCATGAGCGCACGAGTGGCATCATCATGCTCCAAAAATGGAATACAGGAGGTGGCCACACTCACTACCTGCGCACTGCCAACATCCACAAAATCCAAATCCTCAGTCTTGGCATTGCCCGGTTTGGCATTGACGCGCGCCGGCACATATTCATCAACAAAATAACCGCGTTCATCTACTCTGGTGCGAGCTGAGGCGGTAATATATTTTTCTTCTTTAAAGGCGCTCAAATAAACCACTTCATTGGTGACGCGCGATTTCACCGGAATCATCGCTAATTTTTCTTTGGCTAATTTGACGGCTACTTCTTTGGTAATTTCGGTGCCATTTTTAAAACCGCCAATCTCGCCACGCAAAATTTCACCCTCAGTGAGTGAGGATTCGTTTTTTACTTCACGCAATACTTTGCGATAAGGAGTTTCAATAAAACCAAATTCATTGATGCGGGCAAAACTAGAAAGATGATTTACCAAACCGATGTTTGGACCCTCGGGGGTGGCAATCGGACAGATGCGGCCATAGTGAGTGGTGTGCACATCGCGCACTTCAAAGCTGGCACGATCGCGAGAGAGACCGCCCGGGCCAAGAGCCGACAGACGGCGTTTGTGTTCCAATTCAGATAATGGATTGTGTTGATCCATGAATTGCGACATCTGAGAACTCATAAAGAATTCACGAATAGCACTCATCACCGGACGAGCGTTGACTACTTTGTTGGGCACTAATTGCTCCACATCATAAGTACTCATACGATCTTTCACGATGCGTTCCATCCGAGCCAGACCAACACGGAAACGATTCTGCACCAATTCACCCACGGCGCGAATGCGACGATTACCTAGATGATCCACATCATCTGGCTCTTCCTGGGTGACATTGAGACGAATTACTTCTTTGATCACCGCTATCAATTTTTCCGCCGACAAGACGCGGTTTTCTTTATTTTCATAATCCTCGGATTTGGAGGCAAGATCAAATTTGTTGTTAAATTTATAGACACCCACACGGCCTAGATCATAGCGCTCAAAATTGAAAAACATGGCGTGGATCAAACCTTTGGCGTTATCCGGCGTGGCTAAATCACCCGGACGAATGCGTTTGTAAACCTCAATTAAACCCTCATCCATATTCTTGGCCAAATCTTTTTTCAAAGTAGCCTCAATAAAATCAAGAGTAGGATGATTGTTGACATCTTTAAAGGCTTTGATGATTTCTTCGTCAGATTCCACACCAAACGCACGCAACAAAGAAGTGACAGCCACTTTGCGTTTGCGATCTACTTTTACCCAAAGAGCATTGTTGATATCAGTTTCAATTTCAAGCCAAGCGCCGCGATTAGGAATAATTTTCGCTCCATAATAGCGACGGCCACGCACATTTTCCGCGGTAAAAAAAGCTCCGGCACTACGAATCAATTGAGAGACAATGACGCGCTCAATACCATTGATGATAAAAGTGCCGCGCTGAGTCATCATCGGAATATCACCCAAATAAATTTCTTGCGCTTTGCTCTGTTTGGTATTTTTATTAACCAAGCGAGCGGTGATACGCAATGGCGCCTCATAAGAGACATTGCGTTTTTTGCAGGTTACCTCATCAAATCTTGGCTCATCCAAATAATAATCTTCCAAATACAATTCCAGACCGCGGCCGGAGAAGTCGGTGATAGGCGAAACTTCTTCAAACAATTCTTTGATGCCGAATTTAGTAAACCAATTGTAAGAGTCCAATTGGATCTCAATTAGGTTAGGAAGCGGAATAGTATTTTTTACTTTAGTAAAAAACTTTCTATCTTTTTCCTTTAGAACTTGGCGCTTGAATACGGGCATAAGGCGAAAATTTATAAAATATTTTTAAAAAAAATTATTAATTTGATAAATTTTTAAAATACGCAAACAAAAAAAGTGCCAAAAAAATAGGCTTTTATGGCTTTTTTGTTATTTTTTAGCGAAAAAACGCAAGGTTGACATGAAAAATGTTTTATTAAATTACCTTGCAAGTAGCGACTTATCTGTCAAGAGATAAGGCCACTTTTTTGCTTAACTTAGCGATTTTCTTGAGTATGAAAGGACGCTTTTTAAGTGAGTGAATAATAATATAAAATCAATTTTTTGTCAAATAACACTCGGGAATGATTTTTTGTCAAGTAATTTTATGTTTTTGGGCTAAAATTGGCTAAAAAATACAAAATAATCGCAATCTGGGCTAAAAGTTATCCACAATTACAAAATCTCTCCATCGCGATTTTCTACTTCCGCTTTGTCCAAAATATAGACATCGGCACCATATTCATCCTGCCCCACCAATTTGGCGCCGCCATTAGTTATGGTCACAAATGGCCGGCAAGTAAAACAACCCTCTTCGCCGTTTTGGCATTTAAAGCGATTTAATTGCCGGCCGATTTTTATCTGCTGAGCGATATCTAAAATCTTTTTCTGGGATTCTTCTAGATTTGGCAGGGGCTTTTCAGTAAGAGAATCACTTTCGGATAGATACCAGTAGCTAGCTTTGGTGGTTTTTCTTTTTTGACAATTAGCCACCAGCAGACTGTATATCGGTAATTGCAGAGATTTTTCTTCCTCTTGATGTTTGCCGGTTTTGAAATCAATGATATGGACACTATCGGTGTCTGGTAAATATTCCAACCAATCCACTTTGCCGCATAAAATAATATTATCTTCCTGAGATAGCCAATAATACGGCAGATCCATCTGAATTTTTACCGAGAGATTATTGATGGGACCGGGGTGGTTATAGACGCGTGCGAGCATATCCAGGCCGCGTTTTTTGTATTGATATTCCACTTCGTCATTTACAAAGCCGCCACGCTCGCCTCTCACTTTATCCCAAGCGATTTCAAATTTATTTGGTAGAGGTTCGCGAAAACGCTCAGTACGCGGCAGAACTGATAGTGATTCTAGCACTTCATGCACACTTTGCCCGAGCGCCAATGACGGGGTCATCAATTTTATTTTGTGTTTGGTTTTGGGATCGCGATAAACATTTTTTAAAAAATAAGCCCGCGGGCATTTGAGCCAGTCAGAAATGGAGGTGTGCGACACCCAAACGGCAGTGTATTTGTCAGGGGGCATAAAAATTACAGTAAATTAAAAGTAACTTTTACCTTCCGGTGATTCATGTCTAGTTATTTGTTCCTGATATTGCGAATCGTAAATTTCAATAATTTTATATTTTCCAGAAGTTGTTTGAGTGTCTTTGTTATTGCCACTAATCGTCTGCTCTAGTATGAAAATCTTCCCCCAATACAACCACTTACCATTAATATTGTGGACCAGAAAACATCGCGTTGGCGGTAGATGAAATATTCTGGCGCCAGACTTATTGTGAAATTCAAAAATTTGATCAGCAACATCCTCTAGTTTAATTAGTGAACTGCGATGTTTCTCAAGGTTTAAGATAGTTTCTGGAAAACCTTGCCCTGTAGTAATTTGCAATGTGTCATTTAGCTCAACAAAACTGCCCATAAGTTTATTATGTTATAAAAGTTTAGATTGAGTTATATCTATATTTCTAAATTTTCCGGTATTTTCATTATTATTTTTTCTATCAGGCGAAAATCGCCAACCTCTAATGTTGACCGCAATCATCCTGCCCCAAATTATTTCTTACCTAATTGTCAATTTTGTTTTTTGAAGGCAACCAATAGGGTGTAGCATTTTACCCTGTACCCATCTTGTTTTATGGTTATAGAAAAACGAGCCACCTGGTTTTGTGACACTATAAATTTCATTTAACACTTGAATTTGCCGCTTTCAAGCTAACAATTTCCTCATCTAAAATTTCACCAGCAATAATATCTACGATCTTATATTTTTTATATTTATTTTCAATAATTTGATTATTTGCATATTCTTCTTTATCCTTGATATTTTTAGGAATATCAACAGAATATTCTATCGTCTCAGTTCTTCTTATTGTTTCGTTTTTAATTAGAATGTATTTCATATTTTTATTTAAAACTTCTTGACTTCCATTTTTTAAAATCTTTCCACATTTCTTCTATTAGTTTTTGCGACGCGACCATTGTACTCTCTTTAAAATTTGGAATTGTTAAATTACTATTTCGACTTGGGTATAAATGATAATGAAAAATTGGTGTAGTTAAGGTACAACATTTTAAAAAGTCATTAACATTAAATAACTTAAAAAACCAATTATTTATATTTTCATCTTTTCCTCTGCACACTAAAAATAAATAATTATTTTTAGTATTTATTGCTTGAAACATTTCTGTGAGCATAACTGTGCCAAAAAAATTACCATCATCTTTTGAAGAATATTTTACTTCAATAAAATATTTTTGACCATTTTTATTACCAAATAAGTCACAACTACTATTTTTTGCTAATTCAACATTGCTAAATCCTTCGCTTTGTAGCCATTTAGCACACACTCTTTTTGCTAATTTATCTGAAATTGTCTTTATTTTGACCATATATTTGCTTTTATATTGCAAATATATGGTATAACAGATCACCAAGTCTGTCGAGTCAACTTTCGGTGAGATTTTAACAACCTTGCTTCACAAGCAATTGATTTTCCACCAATTGTAGAATTTTGCTTGAAGCCATTATAACCCAACTTTTTTGGATTGTGCTGATAGCCAGAGATAACAACAGTTATAAATTCTCTCAGACTAGAAGAATTTTTATCATTAATATATGCTGTTAATAAATCTGTGAGAGATGAAATTAAATTATCAATTAAAATTACCCTCATTATATCAACCACTACCCACGAAAGTCAAACAAAAAGTCCACCACATCATCGGGTGGACTTTTTATAACCGAATGGATTATTCAGTGCTCGGGGCGGGACTCGAACCCGCAAGCCTTACGGCGAGAGATTTTAAGTCTCTTGTGTATACCATTCCACCACCCGAGCATAAATATTTTCCTCCACAGAGCTGCGAGAAGAATTGCATGTTTTAATTTGCGAATCAAATCAGAAAACGTGATTTCCAGATAACGAATTATAAGGAAATCAGAGAGAGAATGTTTTCTTAAATCCGATCCGATTGAGACATCAACTCTACCGCAGCTCTGTGGAGGAAAAAAGTATGTCCATTTTAAAATCAAAAATCAGTCGTGTCAAGTGTATAACTATACTATTGTCTCACCTACACCACCGTGAGCATTGACTAAGCGCGCGGCGGCAAACAAAAAATCACTCAACCTATTGAAATACTGATATAATTCCGGACGAATTTTCTGTTCTTTGCCCAAAGCCACCAACTCCCGCTCGGTGCGGCGACAAAGGGAGCGTGCGTAATGCAGAGTAGCACCGGCATTATTGCCTCCGGGCAAAATAAAATTTTTTAATTCCGGCAACTGTTCCCAATATTCATCAATAGTTTTTTCTAGTTCTTGAATTTCCTCCTCCCCCACTTTGACTGTCTGTGAATTTACTTGCATCTGCAACGACGCTAATTCAGCCCCGACTTTAAATAAATCACATTGAATTTTTTGTAAAAAATCGGCCGGTTCTTCTTCATACAAATGCGCCACCGCCTGTCCCAAAACCGAATTTAGCTCATCTACCTCCCCAACCACACGCAAGGTGACGCAATCTTTGCTAACGCGCGCTCCCCCCAATAGCGAGGTCTCCCCGGCATCGCCGGTTTTGGTATAGATCTTGACCATATATGCTCATCCTAACAAAAATATTTTTTAAAAGCAAACAAAAATCCTATCCCGACTGACCTATAAAATAGATACAGCCGAGATAGGATCCACTACAAGCCTAGATTTTTAACTGCAACCAGTAGTACTGCCGCAATTGAGACATTTATAACAACTGCCATTGCGAATGGTGATATGGCCGCAGGTGGGGCAAGGCGGAGCGTCGCCCATCATACCCGAGAGCATTTTATCCTGACCACTGCCTTCATTTTTAATTGCCACTTTTTCCATTTTCAAATCCAAAGTATTTTCCTCAACAACCGCAGTAATATTTTTTATTTCCTCTTCAAAACTTAGAGTTTTCTGTCCTTGTGCTTCGTTCAATAATTTTTCCAATTGTTGCGCGCGATTTTTTTGGATGCCATTGGGTTTTACCTGCACAAAATCTGTGCGGCCCAAATATTCCATTCCCAATACTCGGAAAATAAAATCTATAATAGAGGTACAAGAGCGGATATTGGGATGATCGGTCATGCCGCTGGGCTCAAAGCGAGTAAAAGTAAATTTATCAACGTATTCTTCCAGTGGTACACCATATTGCAAACCGGTAGAAATAGAGATAGCAAATAAATTGAGCAGACTGCGAAATGCCGCTCCCTCGCGGTACATATCAATAAACACTTCACCCAGTCGGCCATCAGGATATTCGCCGGTGCGCAAAAATATTTTCTGCCCAGCCACTTTGGTCTTGATAGTGAGACCACTGCGTTTGTATGGCATTTTTCGCTGTTCACCATGAATATAAATCTTAGTCCCCTGACTACTGCCATCATGAGCATAAGTAATCTGCGCTTTGTCTGCGCCCACCAATTGATTCACTACCGACTGCTCTTCATTGCTAAGCGAGAAATTTTTGGCATTTATCTCCTGAGTTTTCACTGGCGCTTTTTCTTCCATTTTTATTTCCACCACTTCTTCTTTTTTCTCTTTTTTGGTATCAGATTTGGAAGCCAAAGGTTGAGACATCTTACAGCCATCACGATAAATCGCATTAGCTTTTAGTGCCAATTTCCAAGAGGCCATATAAGCGATCTTTACATCCTCAATTGTCGCTTCATTGGGCATATTGATGGTCTTGCTAATCGCACCCGATAAAAATGGTTGTACTGCGGCCATCATGCGGATATGACCCAAATAATGAATAAAACGATTGCCTTTTTTACCATTTTTATTGGCGGTATCAAAGACTTTATAATGTTCGGTTTTGAGATGTGGTGCACCCTCTATTGCCATAGCGCCACAGACAAATTCATTGGCCGATTCAATCTCTTCGTCAGTAAAGCCTATTGCTTTGAGGAAATTAAAATTGGCATCTAGATACTGCTCACTATTAAAACCCAAGCGCTTCATTGTCTCTTCACCAAGGGTCCAACTATTAAAAACAAACTGCAATTCAAACGCGCCCGGCAAAGCTTTTTCAATTTTTTCCAAATCAATAGCGGTTAGACCTTTGGCGGTTAGAGTCTGATGATTGATAGCCGGCGCACCTTTGAGCGTGGCGTGGCCCTTTAGGTAATTTACAATATCAGTAACTTCATTCTCGGTGTACCCTAGAGTCTTTAAAGCCACTGGCACTGATTCATTAACAATCTTGAAATATCCGCCACCGGCTAATTTCTTAAATTTCACCAAAGCAAAATCCGGCTCCACTCCGGTAGTAGAACAATCCATGAGGAGACCAATCGTCCCGGTAGGCGCCAACAAAGTAGTCTGGGCGTTGCGATAGCCATATTTCTCACCCATTTCCAAAGCGCGGTTCCAGGCCTCGCGCGCGGCTACCAAAAGATAGGCCGGAGCATATTGAGGGTCAACACCCATGGGTTTGACCGAGAGGTTTTCATATTCATCTTCGTGGACATTGAAAGTGGCCCGACGATGATTGCGCATTACCCGCAACATGTGCTCACGGTTTTCTTTATAGCGTGGAAAAGTACCTAGATAACTCGCCATCTCGGCTGAGGTTTCATAGGATTGAGCAGTCATCAAAGCTGTCACTGCACCGGCAAAAGCTAACGCCTCTGGTGAATCATAAGGAATACCAGCGGTCATCAGCACACTGCCGATATTGGCATAGCCTAAACCAAGAGTGCGGAACTCATAACTCATCTGCGCAATCTCGGCACTGGGGAATTGGGCCATCAAGACACTTAATTCCAGCACCAATGTCCAAGCGCGTGTAGTATATCTGTATCCTTCTACGTCAAAAGTGGCCGTCTCTGGATCATAATAGTGGGCCAAATTGATAGAGGCCAAATTGCAAGCCGTGTCATCCAAAAACATATACTCGCTGCAAGGGTTACTGCCGTTGATGCGGCCCGAAGCTGGACAAGTATGCCAGTCATTGATATTGGTATCAAATTGTACCCCCGGATCAGCACAGCGCCAAGCGGCATTGGCCACTTTCTCCCAAAGTTCACGTGCTTTTAATTTTCTAGCCACACTGCCATCGATGCGGTTTCTTAATTCCCAACCATTATCTTTGACCACCGCTTCCATAAAATCATGAGAGACACGCACCGAATTATTGGAATTTTGACCGGAAACCGTAAGATAAGCTTCGCCTTCATAGCCACCAGGGTAACCAGAGGAAATTAAAGCCGCTACCTTTTCTTCTTCTTTTACTTTCCATTCAATAAATTCTTCAATATCGGGATGATCCACATTTAAAATTACCATCTTGGCCGCGCGGCGTGTGGTACCGCCGGATTTGATTGCCCCAGCGGCGCGATCGCCGATTTTAAGCCAGCTCATCAGCCCACTACTGCGGCCACCGCCGGATAATTTTTCCCCATTACCGCGCAAATTGGAAAAATTTGTACCCGTTCCACTTCCATATTTAAAAAGACGGGCTTCACGCACCCACAAATCCATAATACCGCCTTCATTGACCAGATCATCCTTAATAGATTGGATAAAACAAGCATGAGGTTGGGGGTGGGAATAAGAATCTTTGGATTTCACCAGCACGCCAGTATCAGGATCCACATAATGATGCCCCTGAGACGGCCCATTAATGCCATACGCCCAGTAAAGACCGGTATTAAACCATTGTGGAGAATTGGGTGCTACCATCTGATTGATGAGCATATAGACCAATTCTTCATAAAAAATTTGAGCATCCTGAGCACTGGCAAAATAACCATATTTTTCTCCCCAATAACGCCAAGTGCCAGCTAAGCGATGGGCCACTTGCTTCATACTTTTTTCCGATCCTATCTCTATGGTGCCATCGGCTTTCATCTTGGGATTGCCCAATTCATCGTATTGCGGCACTCCGGCCTTACGGAAATATTTTTGGGCCAAAATATCAGTGGCCACCTGGGTCCACTGTCTGGGTACTTCCACATCATGCATCTCAAAGATCACTTTGCCGTTGGGTTCGCGAATTACCGAGGAACGTAACTCATATTCAAACATATCAAAAGGACTCACGCCTTCCTTGGTATAATGACGGGCAAAATGCATGCCTTTTTCGCTATATTTAAATTCTTTGTCGACCTTAAAAGTCTTGGTTGCAGTCGCGGTCTGCATATTAAAAGTTGAAAAAAATTAAATGCTGGAAGCTGCCCCTACTTCTGCCCTCATCTAATTTCTTTGAATTTGAAGATATTTACTACAAATTGTGCTAAAATCATATCTGTAACACAATATGTAGTAATCACCTCTTAGAGCTTGCTTATTATACCATATCGGCAAATGCCTGCCAAATCACTATAAATAAAGGATAAAAATGATTTTATCCAGAGTTATCCACACCAAAAAATTTTACTCTCATCACATTGGACTTACCCAAGAAGATTATAGTATAATGTTTACACTATGAATGATGAAAATAGACTAGTAAATAGCGAGGTAACTAATGAAGAAAATGCCATTGAAACCACTCTGCGACCAAGCAATTTGGAAGATTTTGTCGGCCAAAATACAATTAAACAAAATCTAGACATCGCTATCACGGCCGCCCAAGGACGCGGCGATGTCTTAGAACATATTTTGCTCTATGGCAATCCGGGATTAGGCAAGACTACACTTGCTCACATTATCAGTCGCGAAATGAACAGCCAAATCAAAGTTACTTCTGGACCGACTCTGGAGAAAATAGGCGATCTGGCGGCCATACTTTCCAATTTGCAAAAAGGCGACATCTTATTCATTGATGAAATTCACCGTCTCAACAAAACTATTGCCGAAGTGCTCTATCCAGCGCTGGAAGATTATGCGCTCGATATTATCATTGGCCAGGGTCCAGCTGCGCGCACTATTCGTATGC
>Ga0233425_10009179_pt1 | contig 12690 bp, 13 predicted proteins | sample Watercolumn_Towu_2_FD_181712 | JGI IMG/M metagenome (GOLD analysis project Ga0233425, IMG submission 181712) | Freshwater microbial communities from Lake Towuti, South Sulawesi, Indonesia - Watercolumn_Towuti2014_140_MG | ecosystem: Environmental > Aquatic > Freshwater > Lake | place...
GAAGAACTGAAGCGCCTGAACCTGCCGAATACCCGTCACGATCTCGACCCTCGGCGTGTCCGAAACATAACTGCCGCAGATCAGCGTTCCCTCATCCTCCCGGTCGAAGGTGTTGCGAACCCTCAGTGGAATCCGCGTCTGGCGCAGGCCGCGTCCAGCGCCCGGGTGGATCGCCTCCATGCCAAGATTGGCGAGCTGATCCGCAACGTCGTAATTGGTGCGCCCGATCTTGCGAGCCCGCCCTTGCCCGACCAGCTTGGGGTCGGCACTGGACAGGTGGAACTCCTTGTGGATGATCGCCTCACGAGCGCCGGTAACGACCGCGATCCGCGAAAACGTCATCTCCGAATAGCCTCTGGCGTAGCGGTTCACCATGCCTTCGCTGCATCCGGCATAGCCGGTCACGATTGGAAGCGTTCGGGCTAGGTCGATCGGCGCCAGTGCATCGCGAATGCGATCATCGAGTGCGGCGAGATTTTCCTGATCCCAGAGGGTGAGGTCGATGAAGCAGGCGTTGACACCCCGATCGCGCAGCAGAAGTGCAGTGCTGTTGGCGCTATGGGCCTCGCCCAGTCCGGCGAGGAGCTCGCGCACTGTCACCAACTGCTCCTTCACGCAGAAGCGCCCATGCGCCCGGAGTCGTGCGAGATCCTCGAGGCAGGCGGCAACGGCGTCGATCCGATCGTCGACGAACCGGTCCGCCTCGATCAGGCTGTCCGACCGCTCGAACATGCCGCCGTTGCGCAGGTGCATAGCCGAACGCACGTCTTCCATGGCGATGCGCCAGCCATTTTCGTCGTCATCGGCAATGAAGCGTCCGTAGACGCCGGGACGGCCGCTTTTCTTACGCTCGAGCAACAGGTCGGTCATGCCGGCGTAAGCCGACACGACGATGATGCGCTTGTAGAGCTGCGGCCCCTTACGATCGCCGATCAGCACGTTGTCGAACAGCGTCTGCGTTGCCGCCATCGAAGTGCCGCCGATCTTTTCGACGCTATGTCCACTCATGCTGCCATCTCCTCGATCAGCGATCCGCGGCGCGGCACCAGTGTCTTGGGAACGCCGCGCGCGGCGATGAAGCGCGGGCGCGGCCGATCGACGCCGAACGGCGCTTCCAGCGCGTTCGTTACTGCGTTGTAGACGAAGAATGCATTGGCCCGCGGAAACGGAGTGATATTGCCGTTCGAGCCGTGCATGACATTGCAGTCGAACAGGATGACCGATCCGGCCGGGCCCGTTGGTGCGACGATCCCATGCTGGTGCGCCAGTTCGGTCAGGCTGTCCTCATCGGGAACGCCATATTCCTGCTTCTTCAATGACATGCGGTAATGATCTTCCGGCGTTTCACCGACGCACGTCAGATAGGTATGATGCGATCCGGGGATCAGCATCAACGGCCCGTTATGCGGGCTGTTGTCGGCCAGCAGCACCGACATGGACAGCGCGCGCATGCGCGGCATGCCATCCTCGACGTGCCAGGTTTCGAAGTCGGAGTGCCAGTAGAACTCCTTCCCCTGGAAACCCGGTTTATAGTTGAGACGCGACTGATGGAGATAGACCTGATCGCCAAGCAGGAACCGTGCGACGTCGGCCAGACGCGCGTCCGAGGCCAGACGATGCAGCATCCGGCTCTGCGCATGAATCTCGAAGATCGACCGGATTTCGTTCCCACCTGGTTCGGTGATGACGGTGTCCGGATCGAGATCGGCAGGATCGCCCAGCAGGCGCCCGGCTTCCTGCTGGAGCAGGGCGAGCTCCTCCGACGAGAAGAGATTTTCCAGGACGAGATAGCCGTCGCGGTCATAATTTTCAGCCTGCTCGGCGGAAATGGGAGCACCCTCGCTCCAGCGGCCATGGACCACCGGGTCGAGGCGCGGCAGCATCTGCGGCTCGCTCGCGGTTCGCGATGGGTAGAAGTCTTTCATGGGACGTCCCCCTTTCATCTTGGTCTTGAAGTTCAGGAAGTAAGTTCGGCCTCGCGGGCGGGCGCTGCCTCATCCGTGTCTGCGGGATAGGCGCCATTCTCGTCATGGACTTCCCGCCCGGTAACCGGCGGGTTGAACACGCAGGCCGTGAGAATATCCGTCTCGGGCCGCACGATGTGACGATCATGGGCATTGAGCGCGTACATGACGCCCGGTGCGAGCTTGTGCGTCTTACCGGTACCGAGATCCTCGATCGTACCCTTGCCCTTGAGGACGAGCACTGCCTCGAGATGATTTTGGTAATGCATGTGCAGTTCCTCACCCGCGAACATCGTGGTCACGTGGAAGGAAAAGCCCATATCGTCGCCCTTGAGCAGCAGGCGCGCACTTTCCCAGCCCTTGGACTTGACGTTTTTGTCGGACGCGCGGATCGTACGAAGATTGCGAACTATCATGCTGTTTTCCTTTTATTCTGCGGCAATGCCATAGGTGACGGCATGCGCCTGGCGCACGCAGTCCTCGAGAATGTCGAGGCCGGACGACAGAAGGTCGTCCTCGATGACCAGCGGGGCCAGCACCTTGACGATCTCGTCATGTGCGCCGCTCGTCTCGATGATCAGGCCGCGTTCGAAACAGGCCGAAGTCACCTGCGAAGCCGCTTCGGAGCTGCCGAGGTTCAGGCCGCGCATCATGCCGCGCCCGCGCGTCGACAGCCCATGCTCCGCAGCCATCGCCTCCAGGCGCCGCTGCAGCAATCCGGACCGGCGCTCCACATCCTTCGCGAAGGCATCGCCACTCCAGAAATGGCGCAGCGCCTTGGCCGCCGTCACGAAGGCATGATTATTGCCCCGGAAGGTGCCGTTATGCTCACCGGGCGACCAGCAATCGAGCTCCGGCCGGAACAGCGTCAGCGCGAAGGGCAGCCCCATGCCGGACAGCGATTTCGCCATGGTCACGATGTCGGGCACGAAGCCCATGCCCTCGAAGCTGAAGAAGCCACCTGTGCGGCCGCAGCCGGCCTGGATGTCATCGACGATCAGCAACGCACCGTGCCGCTTGGCGATCTGCGCGATCGAGCGGAGCCATTCAGGCGACGCTGCGTTCAGCCCGCCTTCGCCCTGCACCGTTTCGACCAGGATCGCAGCCGGGGCATCGAGCCCGCTCGACGGGTCCGAAAGGCGCTGCTCGAGCAAGGCTGCGGTGTCGACATCCGGCCCATAATAGCCGTCATAAGGCTCATGGCTGACATGGTTGAGCGGAACCCCGGCACCGCCGCGCTTTGCGGCATTGCCGGTGCAGGCGAGCGCACCCAGCGTCATCCCATGGAAGCCATTGGTGAAGGCGATGACGAGCTCGCGTCCCGTGACCTTGCGCGCCAGCTTGATCGCGGCTTCGACCGCGTTGGTGCCGGTCGGACCGGTAAACATGGCACGATAATCGAGACCACGCGGGCGGAGGATCACATCTTCCAGCGCGCCCAGAAACTCGGCCTTGGCGTCGGTGTGAAGATCGAGACCATGAGCGATACCGTCGGCGGCGATGTAGTCCAGCAGAGCCTGCTTCAGGATCGGATGATTATGCCCGTAGTTTAGCGTCGAACATCCGGACAGGAAATCGAGATACCGACCCCCACTGTTGTCGAACATCCACACGTCCTGTGCGCGGTTGAACTGGCGGGGCATCGACCGCGCATAGCTGCGTACGCCGGATTCCCGACGCTCATAGAGGCTGATGTCGGGAATGGACGAAGTCGGCTCGGGTGACTGGATCATTATCGTTGCTCCTTTTGTACGGCGGAAGCGAGGGACAGCGGGAGCGGCCCGATGCGGGCTTGCCATTCCGTGTCGTGCGCTCCCGCAAAATGAATCTCGCGATCGAACAGGGCGGTCTTTTCGAGGGCGGCGCCCCATCGTTCGGCCAGCCCCTTGAACATCGCCCATGACGACTGATTATCCAGCGTGACGGTGGTGATGAGGTGCGACACGCCCTGCGCAGCTGGGCGCTCTAGCAGTGACTGGATCATGCGCTGGCCAAGCCGCTGGCCCCGCGCCTCTTCCGCAACCGCTACCTGCCAGACGAAGAAATTGTCCGGATGGGATGGGGGACGATAGCCCGACACCCATCCGACGATCTTTCCATTGCGTTCCGCAACCACGCAATGATCCGCGAAATGCGAACATTGCAGCAGGTTGCAATAAGCCGAGTTGCGATCGAGCGGCGGACAGGCCGCGATCAGGGTGGTGACGACCGGACCATCAGCGGCAACCGGCCTGCGCAGCTCAAACCCGTCAGCATCGTCGCGGGAGCGCGCAGCGCCCCGTTGCGGCGACGTAGCCGCGCTGGCTTTTCGATCAGAAATTATTCATCTCCCGAAGTATATTTTTAAAGCCACAAGAAGCATCTCGTCCTCGCTGGCACGGCATAATATGGACTTATTCCCCGCATTTTTCAACCTTACAGGCCATCAGAAGCAGTTTTAGAGCTAAAAGTTCCAAAAACCTCCTTCATAATGTGAATTAACTCCTTTGAAGGAAGAAGGACCTACAGCGCCCTTTGTCGGTGGCACCCGATCGGGCTATCCCATTGACATGGACCAGGAGATTCCCACCCTCACCTTGCGCGCTTTGCGGCGCATCCTGCGCGCCACCGAAATTGGAAGCCGCAAGATCGCGACGACCACGGGATTGACACCATCGCAGTTGCTGGTGCTTCGCGAGATTGCGGCCCACGACGCTGCGACCCCCAAAATGATCGCCTCGCGGTTGAAATTCTCCCAGGCTACGATCACGGCGATCGTCGACCGCCTCGTCGCGCTCGGTTATGCGGCACGTCAGCGGAGCGAACGCGACAAGCGCCAGGTCCATCTGAGCGCCGAACCGGCCGGGATCGCCGCCCTGTCCGAAGCGCCCGACATTCTCCAGACGACCTTCACCAAAAGGTTCAGCGACCTGCCCCGTTGGGAACAGGCCATGATCCTGGCCTCGGTGGAAAAACTCGCCGCGATTTTGGGCGCGGAAGATCTTGACGCGGCACCGCTGCTCGACGCGGGCGCCATCGACCGGTCGCGGCCGGTTTGAAGGCTACGGGCCACAAACAGCGCCATATGGGGTCCGCCTCCTGTCCCGAGCAGTTTTTCTTCGCGTTCCGTAGCGGGAGTCTGTAACCTCTCTGCTGCCCTCCTCACGCTGGCAGTGGTAAGATCGTGGCGTCTGGATCGAACAGAACCGCTTGTCGAAAGGCCGTTTCGGCCGATCGGTGCCACATTCTGTTCCTGACCAACAATTTTCCGCCGGAGGTAAACGCTCCGGCGAGCCGGACATTCGAACATTGTCGCGCTTGGGTCCGTGCCGGTCATCGTGTAACAGTCATCACCTGCGCACCGAACTTTCCCCAGGGCAGAACCTTCCCAGGCTATCGCAACGTCCCGTGGCGCGCCGAAGTCATGGACGGAATAGAGGTCATACGGGTGTGGTCCTACATGACCCCTAACCAGGGCTTCCTACGTCGGGTCCTCGATCATGTCAGTTTCATGATAAGCGCCATATTGGCGAGCCTGTTCGTACGGAAAGTCGATGTCGTGATCGGCACCTCACCACAGTTTTTCACAGCCTGCGCTGCCTGTGCAGCGGCGGCGCTCCGAAGAAGACCATGGGTGTTCGAGTTGCGCGACCTGTGGCCCGAAGCGATCAGAGCGGTCGGAGCGATCCGAAGCGACCTGCTGTATCGCATGATCGAGACTGTCGAACTGTTCCTCTACCGCAACGCGGATCTGATTGTCGCCGTCAGCCACGCCTTCCGCGGCAATCTCATCAGCCGCGGCATCCCCGGCGGCAAGGTCAGGATCATCACCAATGGCGTCGATCTGGCACGGTTCCGTTTAGCCCCAAAAGATGAGGAACTGCTCACACGCCATGGTCTGCAAGGGAAATTCGTTGTCGGCTACATTGGCACGCACGGGATGAGCCATGCCCTGCAAACCGTAGTGGAGGCATGCGCGCTGCTGATGGACAGACCAGACGCACGAGATATCCATATCCTCATGATCGGAGACGGAGCCGAAAAGCGCGCGTTGTCGGCCGAAGCTCGGCGGCGCAAACTCGAAAACATCTCGTTCATCGATACCGTACCCAAGGCCGATGTGGTCCGTTACTGGACCCTGCTGGACGCTTCGATCGTCCACCTCAAGGATGTCGATGTGCACCGCACGGTCATACCCTCGAAAATCTTTGAATCGATGGCGATGGGTGTCGCCATATTGCATGGTGCGAAAGGGGAGTCCGAGGCGATCATCCTCGATAACGGGGCCGGAATTACATTCGAGCAAGAAAATCCCTCGGATCTTGCTAAAAAGATCTTGGAGTTGTCTCATTCCCCCCAATCTGTACGCACCATGTCCTCAAATGGTGTCTCGGCGGCGACGCAATATGACCGCGACACTCTTGCGCAGAGGATGCTCGAAGAGATCGTGTCGCTATCGGAGAGAAGGGCTCGCGCCCGCCTGGCGGCAACTTCAGGCTAGTCGGCTCGCGCGTGCCGAAGCATTGCCGACACTCGCCCCTGTGGGCGCTATTCATCGCAAATTACTGGAAAACTGGCGGAGACGGAGGGATTCGAACCCTCGGTACCAGATTTACCGGTACGGCGGTTTAGCAAACCGCTGGTTTCAGCCACTCACCCACGTCTCCGGGTCGGCAGAGGCCGGGCTATAGCGGGCAGGTGCGGCGGGATCAACAGGCTCCGTCAGCAAAATTTCGCCAGTAATATTCAGGATGGCGTTCATTGCAGCGACAGCCAAAAGACGCTTTAAGACAGGCTGCCAAGGCAGATTTCCGGAGGATGCGATGTTCAGGACGATGACGCTGGGATTCAGCGCGGCGATTGCCATGGCGGTTTCGGCAACGGCCCAAGCCCAGGTGCGGACGGTGGACCCGAACCAGGCGAGCGATCTCGCCGCCGTTCCCGCGAGCGAGGCCAATTACGGCACCACCGTCAGCGCGCCAGCTGCCGCCGCTCCCGCGGCCGGCGATCCGGTGGCGCCCGAAAGCGCCCAGCCCTCGAACGCCGAGGAGGCGGTTCGCGTAGAAGGCGGCGCCATGCCCATGTCGACGCGCGCGCAGGCGGTCGAGGCGGTCGAGGGCGGCACCTATGCCCAGGACGACGTGCTGAGCGCGGCCGAGGGCACATTCGGCAAGGGCGCGCAGGGTCTGGCCAAGCTGATCGAGAAGATCTTCGCCGAGCAGGGCAAGCCCAACGCCTATATCGCCGGCCGCGAAGCCGGCGGTGCGATCATCGTCGGTGTCCGCTATGGATCGGGCACGCTCTTTCACAAGGTCGAGGGGCAGCAGCCGATCTACTGGACCGGCCCGTCGCTCGGTTTCGATCTCGGCGCCAATGGCGCAAAGAGCTTCGTGCTCGTCTATAATCTCTATGACACGGCGGATATCTTCGAGCGTTTTCCGGCGGTCGAAGGCACGGCCTATGTCATCGGCGGTTTCACCGCGACCTATTTGCGTCGCGGCGATGTCGTGCTGATCCCGATCCGCCTCGGCGTCGGTTGGCGGCTCGGCGTCAACGTCGGCTACATGAACTTCACGAAGAAATCGAAGATCCTGCCTTTCTAAAGCGGTTCTTCGGCGTGCGACATGCCTGCGCCGCCCGGCCCTAGGCCCGGCGGCGCTTTGCTTTTCAGGGCAAGCCGATCAGCGAAATCTGCCGGCCATAGCCCGGCTCGCCCCGATGCGTCGCGCGACGGAAGCTGAAGAATCGTTCGGGCTGCGCATAGGTATCCTCGCCCAGCGCGATCACCCGCCCCACCCCGGCCTGCGCCAAACGGTGCGCGACATAGGCTTCGATATCGAACTGGGCATGGCCCGCGCGGCGGCCGTCGGCGAAGAAGCGCTCATTCTCGCGTTCGGCGTCGCAGAAGCGGGCGACGAACGCCTCGTCGACTTCGTAGGAGGCGCGCGCGATGCAAGGACCGATGGCGGCGACGATCTTGGCGCGATCGGCGCCGAGCGCAACCATCGCGTCCAGCGTCCGGTCTGTCACGCCCGTGATTGCGCCCTTCCAGCCGGCATGGGCCGCGCCCACGACCCCCGCGCCGCGATCGGCGAACAGCACGGGTACGCAGTCGGCGGTAAGGACGCCCAGCAGCAGGCCGGGCGTGGCGGTTACTAACGCATCGGCGTGCGGGCGGGCATCGTCGGCGAAGGGCTCGGTCACGGTCACCACGTCGGACGAATGGACCTGGTGCAGCGTGACGAGCTTATGACCGCGCGCAACGGCATCGGCCGCGCGGCGGCGGTTCTCCGCTATGGCGTCGCGATCGTCGTCCGAACCCAAGCCGACGTTGAGGCCGGCATGAATGCCCAGCGACACGCCGCCCTCGCGGCCGAGAAAGCCGTGCGGCAGGCCTTCGAGCGCCGTGACGCGGATGGGAACGGGCCAATCGCTCATACGGTCGGCTTCTGTGCGAAGCCTGCAGCGACGATCCCCGGGGTATCCTCGACCTCCACCCGGTCCACACGGCTCGCCGGCGATCCGCCATGGCAGCGCTCGATAAAGGCCTCGACCACCGCCGGCGCCCCGCTGACGACCGCCTCGACCGACCCGTCGAGCCGGTTGCGAACCCAGCCATCGAGGCCGAGCGCATTCGCCTGCTCGACCGTCCAGGCGCGAAACCACACGCCCTGCACCTTGCCCGAAATCCGGACCCGGCGTGCGATGCGTGCGTCGCTCTCGCTCATGCGCCGACCTGCCCACGGTGGAGCAGCTTCTGGTCGGCGAGGACCAGCGCCACCATCGCCTCCAACACGGGCGCGGCGCGAATGCCGACGCAAGGGTCGTGGCGCCCCTTGGTCCGGATGTCCGAAGCGGCGCCATCGCGCCCGATCGTCTCGACCGGGGTCAGGATGGACGAGGTGGGTTTCAACGCGATGCGCACGATCAGCGGCTGTCCGGTCGAAATGCCTCCCGCCACGCCGCCTGCATGGTTCGCGAGAAATTCGGGGCGCCCGTCGGGGCCAGGCCGCATCGGATCGGCATTGGTCTCGCCGGTCAGCCGCGCCGCTTCGAAGCCGTCGCCGATTTCCACGCCCTTGACCGCATTGATCGACATGCAGGCAGCCGCCAGCTCGCTGTCGAGCTTGGCATAGAGCGGCGCGCCCCAGCCCGCCGGCAGCCCCTCGGCGACGCATTCGACGATCGCGCCGACCGACGAGCCGGCCTTGCGCGCCTCATCGACAATCTTTTCCCAGCGCGCGGCGGCCGCGCGATCGGGACAGAAGAAGGGGTTCTCGTCGATCGCCGCATCGTCGAACGACGCGCGATCGATCGCGTCGCCGCCGAGTTCGGTCAGATAGGCGCGGATCCGGACCTCTGGGATGACGAGCCGCGCGACTGCGCCAGCCGCGACGCGCGACGCCGTCTCGCGCGCCGAACTGCGCCCGCCGCCGCGATAGTCGCGAAAGCCATATTTGGCGTCATAGGCATAGTCGGCATGGCCCGGCCGATAGGCCAGCGCGACCTCCGAATAGTCCTTCGATCGCTGGTCGACATTCTCGATCATCAAGCTGATAGGCGTGCCGGTCGTGCGCCCCTCGAACACGCCTGAAAGGATGCGGACCTGGTCGGGCTCCTGCCGCTGGGTGGTGAAACGCGAGGTGCCGGGCCGCCGCTTGTCGAGCCAGGGCTGGATCACCGCCTCGCTTATCTCCAATCCCGGAGGACAGCCGTCGACCACGGCGCCGATCGCGGGACCATGGCTTTCGCCCCAGGTGGAAAAGCGGAACATGCGGCCGAAGCTGTTGAACGACATCATCCCTCTCCCATTTGGGGAGAGAGTGGGGCCCAAGCCGCAGGCTTGGGAGGGTGAGGGCCTGCCTCCAGCGCGTTCATGATGCTCGTCACTACCCCATCGAGATTCGTCAGAACGTCATTGTTCCAGAAGCGCAGGACGCGAAACCCCTCTTTTTCGAGAAACGCCGTCCGCCGGGCGTCATACTCAGCCTTTTCATCATGTTGGCCGCCGTCTGCCTCAATCACCAATCGACGCTCGAGGCATATGAAATCTACGATATAAGGCCCAATCCAGACTTGCCGTCGAAACTTGCAACGCATGATTTGCCGGCCCCGCAGACGGGACCATAGTTCGCTTTCCGCACTCGTACTGAATGCACGGAGCGAGCGCTGTCTTTCTAGCGCCTGAGCACCGGGTGGTCGCTTCATGTCGCGGCGCCCTCACCCTCCCATGCTACGCATGGGCCCCGCCCTCTCCCCTGCAGGGAGAGGGGTGTTACACCTCAAGCCAGTGCGATGTCGGGCGCGTCCTCGGCCTTCATCCCTATGACGTTGTAGCCGGCGTCGACATGGTGAATCTCACCGGTCACGCCCGATGCCAGGTCGGACAGCAGATAGACGCCTGCCCCGCCGACATCCTCGATCGTCACGTTGCGACGCAGCGGCGAGTTGAGCTCGTTCCACTTGAGGATGTAGCGGAAGTCGCCGATGCCGCTCGCTGCCAGCGTCTTGATGGGGCCGGCCGAGATCGCGTTGACGCGGATATTTTCGGGGCCCAGGTCCATCGCCAGATATTTGACGCTCGTCTCCAGCGCGGCCTTGGCGACGCCCATGACGTTGTAATGCGGCACGACCTTCTCTGCGCCATAATAGCTGAGCGTCAGGATCGAGCCGCCCTCGGGCATCATCGCCCGCGCGCGGCGGGTCACCGCCACGAAGCTGTAGGCCGAGATGTTCATCGTCAGCAGGAAATTTTCGAGGCTGGTGTCGACATAGAGGCCGCGCAGCTCGTTCTTGTCCGAAAAGCCGATCGCATGGACCAGAAAGTCGATCTTGGGCCAGCGCGCCGCCAGCGTCTCGAAGGCCGCATCGACCCCCTCGGCGGTCGATACGTCGCACTCGATCAGGAAGTCGGAGCCGACCTGTTCGGCCAGCGGGCGTACCCGGCGCTCCAGCGCCTCGCCCTGATAGCTGAACGCCATTTCGGCGCCCTGCTCGTGGAGAGCCTTGGCGATGCCCCAAGCCAGCGACCGATCATTGGCAAGGCCCATGATCAGCCCGCGTTTCCCCTTCATCAAACCGGCCACGACAACTCCCTTATTCGTTCGGCGCGGCTTCCTTTACAGAAGTTTCCGGGGTTTCGGCTAGTGCCGCGTTGAGGTGCGCGCCAAAGACCAGCCCGAGCCCCACCAGCCAGAAGAAAAGCAAGGTCACGATGACGCCGGCCAGACTGCCATAGGTCCGCCCATAGCCGCCGAAAGCGCCGACGACGATCGGCAGCAACATGGTAACAGACATCCACCAGCATGCGGTAAACAGAGCCCCCGGCCATTTTGGGCAGGCGGCGAGGCGATAGCGAGTCGGTGTCAGGGCCGTAAAAAGTGCATACAGCGCGCCGATCAACATCAAGAGCGGTGCGAGGCGGGAGACGCTGATGAGCGCCGTCACGCTCTTGGCGAAGGGAAGGAGCCGAACGACGAACTGCTCGACGCCCGTCAAAACGACCTGCGCACTGAACGCAGCCATCGCCATCACGACCGACGTGACGATGATCATCATGCTGCCGGCGCGGTAATGCCAGAACCCTTTGCTCGGCTTGACCCCATAGGCTCGGTACAAGATGTCGCGGATCGTCTCGACGAAGCTGCCGACGGTCCACAGTCCGATCAGCGCACCGAACCACAGCAGCGCGCCCTTATTGTTGGCGGCCAGAACATCGTTGATCGGTTGGGCGACAAGTTCCCGAACCGAGCGCGGGACGGTTGCAAGAAACCCATAAACCGCCTGCTGGACGTCCGGCGTACGACCAACCAGCTGCGCCAGCGCCGCCATGACGATGAAAAAGGGGAACATCGTCAAAAGTGCCAGATAGGCAATGTTGCCGGCATGGATGAAGCCGTCCGAATAGACGCCTATCGCCGCGCGCTTGAGCACCAGAAATATTCGCCCGCCGGGGCGCAACTGGTCGAGATGGGTTTCGAGAGGGCGTTGGCGACGGGCTTCTGGGGATTCATCCTGCATCTTGGAAGTATCCCGAAACCCCTGTCTTCACCCGTCTGTCCCTTCGCCTATTCGAACTGGGCGCGCGGATTGCGCTGGCCCCTGCCGCTCCAGCGCTCGACGAAGGCTTCCAGTTCCGCGTCTCCCTGCGGAATGTCGATCATGACGGTAACCAGCTGATCGCCGCGGGTTCCGTCCTTGCGGTGGAAACCCTTGCCCTTCAACCGTAACGTCTTGCCCGAGCTCGTGCCTTTGGGAATGGCCAGCATGACCGCGCCATCGACGGTTGGAACGCGCACCTTCTCTCCCAGCACCGCCTCTTCGAGCGCCACGGGCAGGTCGAGGCGGACGTCGTCCCCATCGCGGGTGAAATAGCGGTGCGGGCGCAGTTCGACAGTCACGATCGCGTCGCCGCGTCCGCCGGGCCCCTCGTCTCCCTGGCCGGCAAGCCGCATCTGCGTGCCGGTCTCGACGCCGTTGGGCAGCTTGACGTCGATCGTCTTGCCGCTGGGCAGGCTTATCCGCTGCGGCTTGAGCGCGGCGGCCTCCTCGAACGGGACGCTGAGCTTGTAGGACACGTCGGCGCCGCGCAGGGGGCGTCCGCCCCCTTGCGTACCGAAGCCACCGAAGCCGCCCCTCCGGCCAGCGCCAGCCCCCGGACCGGCGCCCCCTCCGCGCGAGCGGCCGAATATGCCTTCGAAGATGTCGCCGAAGTCGGCGCCGTCGCCGAACTCGAAACTGGCCCCGC
>Ga0233425_10009180_pt1 | contig 12690 bp, 10 predicted proteins | sample Watercolumn_Towu_2_FD_181712 | JGI IMG/M metagenome (GOLD analysis project Ga0233425, IMG submission 181712) | Freshwater microbial communities from Lake Towuti, South Sulawesi, Indonesia - Watercolumn_Towuti2014_140_MG | ecosystem: Environmental > Aquatic > Freshwater > Lake | place...
CTTTCGCCCTCGCCGCCGCCGTATGTCAGACTGACGCCCGAAAACTCGACGTAAGGCGTCACTTCGCGACCATGCGGTCCGCCTTGGGCGGCAGGAACGCGTCGGTCCAGATGTCGTCGGCCTTGGGCGTCGTCGCCAGCGCGAAGGCCTGCGCGACCTGCTCGATCGAGCGGCCGAGCCGCGCCTTGTCCACGTCGCCCATGCCGTTCGCCTTGACGTAGGGCGTCAGGATGTTGGTCTTGATCGCGAGGTCGAGGCGCTCGAGCTCGAGCTTGTCGTCGATCAGCGCGTCGATGCCTTTGGCGATTGCGACCGCCTCGGTCGGATTGGCGAGCGCGTCCTTCCAGGCGCGGATCGTCGCCTTGTTGAAGCCCTTCACGGCGTTCGGCTTCTCGGCGGCGAATTTCGGCCCGACGATCACGGCATTGCCGTAGAAGTCGAGGCCGAAATCGGCGTAGCGCATGGCGACGATGTCGCTCGCCGCGACGCCCCGCGCCTTGAGGTCGAGGAAGGACGAGAAATAATGTCCCGATATGAAGTCGACCTCGCCCCGAACCAGCATGGTCTCGCGGAGCGGCGGGTCCATGTTCTTCTTGTTGACCTTGGCGTTGTCGATGCCGGTCTTGGCGGCGAAAGCCGGAAACAGGCGATAGCTCGCATCAAACACCGGCGCGCCGAGCGTCTTGCCGACCAGGTCGGCCGGCTTGGTGATGTTGTTCTTCTTGAGCGTGTAGACCCCGAAAGGCGGCGCGTCGTAGACCATGAGCACGGCCTTCATCGCCTTATCCGGGTTCTTGACGTTGAACTCGATCAGCGAGTTGATGTCGGCGAAGCCCATGTCATAGGCGCCGCCGGCGATGCGCGTCACCGCCTGACCGGAACCCTGGCCCTTGTCGATCGTGACATTCAGGCCTTCGTCCTTGTAGTAGCCCTTCTTGTTCGCGACCAGGAAGGCCGCGGTCGGGCCCTGGAAGACCCAATCAAGCGTGAATTTGAGATCGGTCGTTTGCGCAACCGCGCCTTGCGCCAGACCCAGTCCGGCCGCGACGGCCAGCACGCGTCCCAGATTCCTCATGATAACCCCCTGTTGTCCTTGGTTGCGCGAAGAGTGGCGGCAGCGGCGCAAAAACGCAAGCCGCGAGATGCGAAAGCCGGCTCAGGCGGCGAACTGCTCGGCGACGATACGCTCCTCGAGATTGTGCTCGGGATCGAACAAGAGGCGGATGGTGCGCGAGCGGTCCTCCTCGATCTCGACTCGGCGGACGCTGCGCACCTCGGTGTGATCGGCGACGGCCGAAACCGGGCGCTTGGCGTGGTCGAGCACGTCGATCCGCACGCGCACGCCGCGCGGCAGGATGGCGCCGCGCCAGCGCCGCGGCCGAAAGGCGCTGATCGGCGTGAGCGCGAGCACACCTGCGCCGAGCGGCAGGATCGGACCGTGGGCCGAAAGGTTGTAGGCCGACGAGCCGGCGGGCGTCGCCAGCAGCAGGCCGTCGCAAATCAGCTCGTCGAGCCGGGCGCGCCCGTCGATCGAAATCGAGAGCTTGGCCGCCTGGCGTGTCTGACGAAGCAACGAGACCTCGTTGATGGCGATCGCGCGCGTCTGGTGCCCGGCCGACGTCACCGCGCGCATCTCGAGCGGATGGAGGACCGCGACCTCGGCGCGCGCCAGGCGTTCGATCAGGCGACCCTCGCGATAGGCGTTCATCAGGAAGCCGACGCTGCCCCGGTTCATGCCGAAGATCGGCACGTCGCGGTCGAGATGGGCATGCAGCGTCTGCAGCATGAAGCCGTCGCCGCCAAGTGCGACGATCACGTCGGCGCGCCCGGGCGACGCCGAACCGTAGCGGCGCTTCAGCCTTTGGCGCGCGGTCTGCGCGCTCTTGGTCTCCGCCGCGACGAACGCGACTCTCGGTCCCTGCATCACCGACACCCTGGCGACCGCGTCGAGCGCGGCCGAGGCAAGTATAGCGATCCGGACAAGACGCGAAACCCATCGAGCCGGCAACCCCCGTTCTGGAATCGGCATAAGGTAGCCCTAATGTCCGAGGCCTAGCGTCGGTCGATGCAGTACGACCCGACCCGACCGGCCGCCCGGACGGCGTCGGCCGCGTCGCGCGCGGCCGAAAAGGCGATCGTCGCCGCGATATTCGTCTTATTGCTCGGCTTCGATTGGATCGTCTGGTCGACGCTCAGCGACCGCGAAGCCGAACGGATCCAGGCCCAATTCGAAACGGCGGTCGGCGACGTCACGGGCGATATTCGCGCCCGCATGGCCGTCTACGAGCAAGTCTTGCTCGGCGGCGTCGGTCTGTTCGAGGCTTCCGAGCACGTCACCCGACAGGAGTGGCACGCCTATATCGGCAGCCTCAAGCTCGCCGAGCGTTTCCCGGGCATCCAGGGCGTGGGCTTTTCGCTGCGCGTCCCCGCCGCCGAAAAGGACGCTCATGTCGCGGCCGTTCGCGCCGAGGGCTTTGCCGACTACGACATTCGCCCGCCGACGCCGCGAGAGGAATACCATTCGATCGTCTATCTGGAGCCTTTCGACGCGCGAAACAGGCGGGCTTTCGGCTTCGACATGGCCTCCGAGACGACGCGCCGCGCCGCCATGGCGGAGGCCCGCGACACCGGTAGACCGATCCTCTCCGGCAAAGTCACGCTGGTTCAGGAGACCGAGCGCGACGTTCAAGCAGGCGTACTCCTCTATCACCCTGTCTATGCCAAGGGCGCGCCGCGCCACACCGCGGCACAGGCTGCGAGCGCCTTGGTCGGCTACGTCTACAGCCCCTTTCGCATGAACGATCTGATGGAAGGCATTTTGCGGGGCGAGCGGGCCTCTATCCGCCTCGAGATCTTCGACGGCCTGGCGCCGCAAGCCGCCGCGATGCTTTACGACAGCGCGCGCGCCGATCGGCGGGCGGCCGCGCATCGACCGGCCTACGTCGCGACCAAGGTCATGCGCATCGACGGTCGCGATTGGACGATTCGCGTGTCCAGCCTTTCCGAATTCGAAAACGAGAATCGCGTCAGCGTCTCGGCGCTGATCGCACTGATCGGTGCGCTCTTGTCGGTCATGCTGGCGGCGCTGGCCTGGTTCTTCACCGTCTCGAAGTCGAACGAGATCGCCAACGTGCGACGCCTCGTCGACGAACGGACCCTCGAACTCAGCGCCAGCGAGAGCCGCCTGCGTTCGATCATCGACACGGCGATCACGGCGATCGTCACCATCGACGAAAAGGGGCTCGTTCAATCCTTCAATCCCGCCGCCGAGCGCATTTTCGGCTACGCGGCGGACGAGATCATCGGTCAAAACGTCAAGGTCTTGGTCCCCGAGCCCCATCGCTCAGCGCATGACGGCTATGTCGCGCGCTATCTCGCGACGGGAGAGGCGAAGATCATCGGCATCGGACGCGAGGTCAGCGGCCAGCGCAAGGACGGCTCCTTGTTTCCGATGCGGCTCGGCATCGGCGAGGCGCGCTCGGCGACAGGGCGTCTCTTCACGGGCGTGATCGCCGACCTCTCGAAGGAAAAACAAGACGAAGCGGCGCTTCTCGAAAGACAGGAACAACTCGTGATCGCCCGCGACCAGGCGGACGCCGCCAACCGCGCCAAGTCCGACTTCCTGGCCATGATGAGCCACGAAATCCGCACGCCGATTCACGGCGTCATGGGCGCGCTCGGGCTGATCGCCGCCGCCAAGGACGGCCCCGAGCGCGACAAATGGACGAGCCTCGCCAAGCGGTCGATCGAGTCGCTCCTCGTCATTATCAACGACATCCTCGATTTCAGCCGGATCGAGGCGGGCCGCATCGAGCTCGCGCCCGAGCCCTGGCGTATCCGCGGGATCGTCGAAGCCGCGACGGCGTTGTTCGAGCCGCTCGCCGCCGAGAAGGGCCTGGCCTTTCGTGTGGATTATGCGGGCGATGTCGACGCCTGGGTTTCGGTCGACGCCAACCGCCTGAGACAGGTCCTGACCAATCTGATCGGCAACGCGATCAAATTCACGAAAAAGGGCTTTGTTCGCATCGGGCTCGACGTGTCGCGGCGGACAGCCGGCGGCCTCACGCTCCGCTTCACCGTGACCGACAGCGGGATCGGCATTCCTGCGTCCCAACTCGGAAGTCTCTTCGGCATGTTTTCGCGCCTGCCCGGCGAGGCGCGCGGCGCGGCCGAAGGCACGGGCCTGGGCCTCGCCATTAGCCGGCGCATCGCGCGCCTGATGGGCGGCGACATGTCGGTATCCTCGACCGAAGGCGTCGGCTCGATTTTCACTGTCTCGCTGCCGGTCGCGTTGGCGGCGCCGCCCAAGACCATCGCGCCCGACACTTCGATCGAAGTCAAGGCCGGGCCAGCGCTCGACGTTTTGGTGGTCGACGACTCGCCCGCAAATTGCGACATCGCCAAGGCCTATCTCGAAGGCGCCGGGCACCGCGTCGCGCTCGCCAAGAACGGCGCCGAAGCGGTCGAGGCCGTAGTCAAAGGCGCGTTCGATGTCGTGGTCCTCGACATGGTCATGCCGGTCATGGACGGCATCGAGGCCGCGCGCCGCATTCGACGCCTTGACGGCCCTAAGGCCAAGATTCCGATCCTCGGCTTGACCGCCGACGTGACCACGGATCGCGCCAAGTTCCTGGCGGCCGGCATCGACCGTATCCTGACCAAGCCGATCCTGGGCGAGGCTTTGATCGCGGCAGTCGGGCGGGCGGGCGATGACAGGCGAAGCGAGGCCGAAACCGCGGCCCCGCGCCGCGCCTTGCCCGCCGCCGACGGGATCGATTGGGAGGTCATCGCGAAGCTCAGGCTCGATCTCTCGGCGACGATCGCCGACAAATTGCTCGGCGGTTTCGTCCGGGAAATCGGCGCGCGCGCGGACGAATTGCGCCAAGCCATGACGGCCGGGGATCTCGCGGAGCTTCGCAAGGAGAGCCATCGCATCGCCGGCAGCGCGGGATCCTACGGCCTCGCCGAAGCCTCGATGGCCGCGCGGCGCGTCGAAGCCGCGGCGGAAAGGGGCGATGCCGCCGAAGCCTTCGCGGCCTCCGCGCGCCTCATCGAATGCCTGACCCGCGACACCGAGACCCTGCGCAAGAACCTCGCCGCAGGCTGACGCGGCCTATTCCGAGCTTTCGGCTTCCGTCGGCTCGGGCTTGGGATCGATCCGCGCTTCCGCGGGACTTTCCTGCGCGACTTCCTTGTGACCAAGGCCGCGCTTGAGATCGGCGGCAATGCCGATCGGCACGGCCCGACCGGCAAGGCGTTGGCGATAGATTTGCAGATTCTCGACCACGCGCTGGACGTAGTTGCGCGTCTCCTCGAAGCCGATGCTTTCGATCCAGTCGACCGGATCGGTCTGGGGATCGCGCGGATCGCCGTTTTCGCGAATCCATTGGGCCGCGCGACCGGGTCCGGCATTGTAGGCCGCGATCGCCAGGATGTAGGAGCCGCCGTACTGACGCACCAGTCCTTCGAGATAGCTCGAGCCGAGGCGCATGTTGTAGTCCGCATCGGCCGTCAGGCGCGGTTGCTGATAGGGCACGTGGAGCGAACGCGCGACCGATTGCGCCGTCCGCGGCATGAGCTGCATCAGTCCGAGGGCGCCGGCCCGCGACACGGCGCGCTGGTCGAATTCGCTCTCCTGGCGCGTGATCGCGAGCACGAGCGCGGGTTCAAGGCTGCTGCCCGACGGCACGGCGATCGTCGGATAGCCGGCGGCCTGCAGATTGATTCCGGCTCGCACCGCGCGCTTCGACGCCTGCACGACCCACTCCGGACGTCCCATCGCCTCGGCATGGCGCGAGATCAGGACATGCTCGCCCGGCGCCTCGACGATCTCGGCGAGGCGGAGCAGGAAATTCTTGGCGCGTCGGAGATCGTCGGCCGCGACCAGGAGATCGAGCGCTCGCCGGATCTCGTGCGCCCGGTAGCGTGCCGCCTGCTCGGCGGTCGGTTCGGGCGGCGGCGGTATCGTCAGGCCGCTCGCGCCGTTCAGCCGCACCGCCGCGAGCTGGCCGTAGAACGTCGTCGGATAGGCCGCGGCGTCGACCAGCCATTTGCGCGCCGCGTCCCGCTTGCCGAGCGCCTCTTGGGCGAGAGCCGCCCAATAGCCGGCGCGCGCACGGCTTACCGGCAGGCGCGCCGCGTCGGCCAGACGCTCGAAATGCTGGCGCGCCAATTCGGCTTCGCGCAGAAACCTGAGCGCGACCCAGCCCGCGAACCATTCGGCGTCGGCGAAACCCTGGCCGCCGGTCAGGCCATGATCGCGCGCCAAGCGATAGGCGTCGGTCACCAATCCGGCGCGAAGCGCCCGGCGCGCCAGCACGTGACGCTCGTTCCAAACCTCGGCCGCATGGGGACCGCCCGTGGGGATCTGCAGCAACAGGTTGCGCGCAGCGTCGTCCTGGTTCTTGCGTCGGTAGAAGCGCGCGCGGTCGAACACCAGACCCTGATCGGCGGCGAGATGCGCCGGCACTTGGCTGGCCAGGCGTTCGGCACCGGCGGCCACCCCCCTCAGCGCGATCCGCGCATCGCCCAACGCGCGCAAATCCGGATCGACCCATTTGTACATGCGCCGCGCGGCATCGGCATTGCCGGTCCAGAGCAGGCGCTCGAGCCGCGCTGCGTGGTCCTGGGCGCTGAGGGCCGCCGGAAAGCGGACGGGCAGTTCGGTCTCGCGGCGCGGCCCGAGATCGCTCGCGATCCAGGCATTCCGGATCCAGCCTTCGCTCGCTTCCTTCGAGCCGAGACGCCCGAGCGCCTCGGCGTAACGGATCTTGCCGTCCGCGGTGCGCGGCGGGCGGCGACCGAACCAGGCGACGGCGCGCTCGTCCGGCTGGTCCTCGATCGTCTCCTCGGCCCGGCGTTCGAGCATGGCGCCGAGCGGCCACGACGCGTTGGCCTCGATGAAAGCGCCGATCTCGTCGAAGGTTGCGGCACCCGGCGTGAGCAAGCGGATCCATTCGACGATCTTGACCCCGACCGGATCGCCTGCGCCTGCCGCGTGGCTGCGTGCTTGGTCCCAGAGCGTGCGATCCGCCGCCGCGATCGCTGCGGTCATGGCCGCGGCCGCCGCAGGCGACACGGTCGGGGCGAGCGCGCTCCTCGGCGGGCGTTGCGGCTGCGCCTGGGCCGCGACCGCACCGAGAGCGATCGCCCATGCCAAACCAAATACCCAGACGCGCAACGCCACGCTGCCGATCCTCCACCGCGAATCGCCGCATGATAGCGGCGCTTGGTGCGGCGAGGAATGTCAGTCGGGCGTTCTATGCGGCAAGGGGACCGATATAGCGCGACGCCGGGCGGATGATCCGCCCGCCCCGCTCCTGTTCGAGCACATGGGCGGTCCAGCCGGCGACGCGTCCGATGGCGAAAGTCGGCGTGAAGCTATCGCGCGGCAAGCCGAGGGCATCAAGCAGCAACGCCGTGTAGAACTCGACATTGGTGTCGAGACGACGCCCCGGCTTGAGCCGCGCCAAGGTCTCGACCGCGCTTTTTTCGACAATTTCGGCGAAGGCAATCCGGTTGTCGCCGGCGCGCAGGCTCGCGACCGCCGCCTTGAGTACGTCGGCGCGGGGATCGCGCACCTTGTAGACGCGATGGCCGAAGCCCATGAGCCGCGCGCCGGAGGCGATCTTCGCCTCCATCCAAGGGGCGACGCGCGCGGCATCGCCGATATCGTCGAGCATGTCGAGCACCGGGCCCGGCGCGCCGCCGTGGAGCGGCCCCTTGAGCGCGCAGAGCGCGCCGACGACGGCGGAGACCATGCCGGCCTGGGTCGAGGCAATCACGCGGGCCGCGAAGGTCGAGGCATTGAGCCCGTGATCGGCGATGGTGACGAGATACGTGTCCATTGCCCGCGCTTCGGCGGCCGTGGGCCGCGCGCCCCGCATCATGCGGAGATAGTCGGCCGCGTGATCGAGCGCGGGATCCGGCACGACCGGCGCCAGGCCGAGGGCGCGACGATGGAGCGCTGCCGTGAAGACGGGCGCCGCCGCCGTCAAGCGGACCTCCGGCGCCTGATCGGCGTCGTCGGGCATGAGGGCGAGGCCGGCGCGCAATCCCTCCACCAAGGTTAGACCCTCGACCGCGCCGAGGAGACGCGGGACAAGGCGATAGGCCTCCAGGCGGGCACGGCCAAGCTCCTGAGCGACCAGGCCGCGCGGCGCCGGCGCCGGACGCAAACCGTCCCACAGCAAGGCTGCGGTTCCGGCAAAATCGGTGTCGCGGACAAGCTCGCGGAGCTCGCGACCCTTGACGATCAACCGCCCGCCTTCGCCGTCGACATCGCTCAGGCTCGTCTCGGCGGCAATCACGCCTTCCAATCCGTCTTTGGTCATGTCGGCCTCCTGCCGTTGAGTCGATCCGACCTTGACGTTTCGGTTTATATATCGTCAATATTGATTTTATAAATCAATATATAGCAAAGCCATGGCCCAACAGCGAGTCTTCATGAACGCCGCCGAAGCCGCCGCCGAACTCGGCGTCTCGCGGGCGACCCTTTATGCCTATGTGAGCCGGGGCATGATCGCCTCCGAGGCCACGATCGGCCGGCGCGAGCGGCTCTACCGCGCGGACGATGTGCGCGCGCTCATCGCGCGCCGAGACAAAGGCAAAAGCGCGGACGAAGCCGCCGAAAGCGCGTTGCATCTTGGCCTGCCGGTGCTCGACTCCGCGATCACCTTGATCGCCAACGGCCAGCTTTCCTATCGCGGCCGGGATGCCGTCGCGTTGGCCCGCGAAGCGTCGCTTGAAACGGTCGCGACGCTGCTTTGGCGCTGCAAGGCCGATCCTTTTGCCGACGCCGTGCCGCTCATGCCGAAACTCCTTGGGCCGACGCCGATGTCGCGGGCGATGCACGCCATCGCCCAAGCCTCGGCGACGGATGCGCGCGCCTACGACCTCTCGCCCGCGGGCATCGCGGGCACCGGCGGGCGCATTCTTCGCCTCCTGAGCGCCGCGTTGACCGACACGCCCCCGTCCCGTTTGCCTATCCACGAGCAGCTCGGCCGCGCTTTCGGTCGCCCTCGGCTCGGCACCCTCGGTCTGGTCCGCGCCGTCTTGGTGTTGCTCGCGGATCACGAGCTCAACGCCTCGACTTTCGCGGTTCGGGTCGCGGCTTCCACCGGAGCCAATCCCTATCTCAGCGTGCTCGCCGGTCTCGCGACCCTCCAAGGTCCCCGCCACGGCGGCGGCATCGAGCGCGTGCTCGCTTTCCTCGACGAGGCCGCGGCCGCCGCCCTGCCCGGCGAGGCGGTCGAAAGACGCCTCAAGCGCGCCGAGAGCCTTCCCGGTTTCGAGCACCCGCTCTATCCCGACGGCGATCCGCGTGCGCTTGCCATCCTCGAACGCCTGGACGCCATCGCCGGGGACGACGCCGCGATGGTCCGCATCCGCGGCATTCTTGGCGCGGCGCGGGACATCGCCGGGCTCAAGCCCAATGTCGATCTTGCCCTGGGCGCGGTCGTTCGCGTCTTGGCTTGGCCGGACGAGACCGGGCTCGCGCTTTTTTCGGTCGCCCGATCCTGCGGCTGGATCGCCCATGCGATCGAGCAAGCCGCCGACTTCCGGCTCATTCGGCCGCGCGCTCGCTATGTCGGGCCGCGCTAGATCCGCTCGGCCTCGGCCGCGTTCTCGAGCAATCGCGTGACGCCGATCCTGTGGAACGGCAAAATGGTCCGCAAATAGAATTGGCCGAAGCGATTATGCGTCTTGACGGCCGTGCTCAGCACGACGCGACCGTTGCGGTCGATGCGCTGGCGGAAGAGCGAGACCCTAAAGTCGAGATGCTTGTCGTTCATGCCGGAGACGATTTCGTCGGCCGTCTGAGCGTAGAGCGTCCAGCGGACGATCTTGTCGCCGACGGCGTAGGAGTCCCGGAACTCGATATGGTTCATGTCATGCATCGTCGGTCCGGAAATGCCGAAAGGCGAGACGATGGCATTGCGAACAACCAACAACGATTTCAGCCAAGACGGAATATGGCCGAAAATGCCCAAATAGATTTCGTGCATCTTCAATTCGGATCGATCGAGGCCGATCGCAAAAGAATCGGAATAACCGAAAGCGCCGAAGATGCCCGGTAGGGCGCTCTCGGGGGGAAAATCGCAAGCGACGGCCGACCGGCTACCCATGATTTAGGTCGCGCTCTCGGGCGCGAGCGCGCGATAGGCGCCGCGGAAATAGAGCAGCGGATCGCCCTCGGCGGCCCTGAGTTCCAGGACCTGGCCGACGAAAATGACGTGATCGCCGCCGTCATGTGCCGCGACCGTCCGACAATCGAAGGTGGCGAGCGCCTCGGCGAGGACCGGCGCTCCGGTCGCGAGCGTCGCCAGAGCGAGACCCTCCCAGCGCGGCAAATCGGCGGAGGCGAAGGCCTTCGAAAGCCACGCCTGATCGGCCCGCAAAATGTTGACGGCGAAGTGGCCTGCCTCGACGAATTGCGGGCAGCTGCGCGCCTTGCGGTCGATGCTGAACAGCACCAAGGGCGGATCGAGCGAGACCGAGTTGAAGGAATTGACCGTCAGGCCGACGCGCGATCCGTCCGCCTGTCGGCAGGTCGCAACGGCGACACCGGTGGTGAATCGGCCGATCGCGTTGCGAAAGGTCCGGGAATCGAAGGTCATGTCGTGGAAAAAGCCCGAGAATCCAGCGCGCAAACGGGACTATAACCGCCTCCTTGCCGGCGCGCTACCGAGCGAAGCATTTGCGCCTAGGCCCGGAATCCGGCACAGTACGGCGCGAGACGGCTCGACGGCGATTCTGCTTGTTGCGTCGGGTGTTGCGCGAGATTGCAGAATGCGTCGCGAGGACGTGAAGCGGGGAGTTCGATGTTTGTCATCCTAGGACTCGTGTTCGGCGTCGGATGCATCATCGGCGGCTACCTTCCGCACGGCGATATCAAGACGCTGTGGCAGCCCTTCGAATACATCATCATCATCGGCGGCGGCATCGGCGCCATGGTCTGCGCCAACCCGAAGCCTGTGCTGGTGGCGGCGCTCAAGGGCTTCGGCCAGGCGGTCAAGGGCCCGACCAAGAACAAGCAGTCCTATCTCGAACTCCTGGTCATGCTTTACACGGTGTTCCGCCTCGCCAAGTCGAAGGGCATGCTGGCGCTCGAAAGCCATGTCGAGAACCCGAACGAAAGCAATCTGTTCGAGAACTTTCCGAACTTCATGAAGGACCACCACGCGGTGGAATTCCTCTGCGATTACCTGCGTCTCCTGACCCTCGGCACCGACAATCCGAACGAGGTCGAGACCATGATGCAGGACGAAATCGATACGCATCACACCGAAATGCTGGGCGCAGCCGGCGCGATCGCGGCGCTCGCGGACAGCCTGCCGGCTTTCGGCATCGTCGCCGCGGTGCTCGGCGTCATCGTCACCATGGGCTCGATCACCGAGCCGCCCGAGGTGCTGGGCAAGCTGATCGGCGGCGCGCTCGTCGGCACCTTCGCAGGGATCATGTTCTCCTACGCGATTTTCGCGCCTTTCGGCGTGAACCTGAAGGCGCTCGCCGACGCCGAGGGGAAGTACTATAGTTGCATCAAGGCGGGGATCTTGGCCTATCTCCAGGGCTACGCGCCTCAGGTGTGCGTCGAATTCGCGCGCAAGACGCTGTTTAGCCACGAGCGGCCGACCTTCGCCGAGGTCGAAGAAGCGATCCAGGAAGCCCCGAAGGTCTAAGGGACCCCGAAGGGCCGAAATTCGCGGGAGGCGAGAGCCATGGCCGACGGCGATGTCATAGTCATAAAGAAGATCAAGAAGGGCGGTCACGGCGGCCATCACGGCGGCGCCTGGAAGCTGGCCTACGCCGACTTCGTCACCGCTATGATGGCGTTCTTCCTGCTGCTCTGGTTGCTCAACGTCACGACCGACGAGCAGAAGATGGGCATCGCCGACTACTTCACGCCCGCCTCGATTTCGTCCTCCAAATCCGGCGCCGACGGCATCCTGGGCGGCCAGTCGCTCGATCCCGACGGCGCCAAGATTTCCTCGGGCGCGCAGACCGCGGTCGTCGGCCTCGGCTCGGCTGCGGGCGGCGGCAAGTCGACCATGATCGACCAAGTGCTCCAGGAGCGCGAGGAGCAGCGCTTCAAGGAAGCCGAGGAGGCGATCAAGGAAGAGGTCGAGCAGAACAAGGAGCTCAAGGAGCTCAAGGAAAACTTGGTCATCGACAACACGCCCGAGGGCCTGCGCATCCAACTGGTGGACGCCGACAAGCAGGGCATGTTCCAGTCCGGCTCGGCGCGCATGCAGGAGAAGACCAAGAAAATGCTCGCGATCATCGCCGATGTCATCAACCAGATGCCGAACAAGGTTCAGATCAGCGGCCATACCGATGCGCGCCCCTTCAAGACCAAGGACGGCTATTCCAATTGGGAACTTTCCTCCGACCGCGCGCAAGCGACGAGGCGCGCGCTCGTCGACGGCGGCATCAAGGAAGAACGGGTCGTCCAGGTCGTCGGCCGCGAGGCCAAGGAACCGTTCAAGGAGGACGATCCGGCGCACGCCTCGAACCGGCGCATCTCGATCGTGCTCATTCGCGAAAACCCGGCGATCCCGGTGATGAACGTCGACCCGCGCCAGCCTGGCGCGCCGCAAGCGGCCGGCGCCAAGAAACTTTAGCCGCCATCGGGCGCTTCGAACCAGGCGATCGCCTCGGCTTCGGTGCGAAAGACCTTGAAGTCGAATT
>Ga0233425_10009181_pt1 | contig 12689 bp, 16 predicted proteins | sample Watercolumn_Towu_2_FD_181712 | JGI IMG/M metagenome (GOLD analysis project Ga0233425, IMG submission 181712) | Freshwater microbial communities from Lake Towuti, South Sulawesi, Indonesia - Watercolumn_Towuti2014_140_MG | ecosystem: Environmental > Aquatic > Freshwater > Lake | place...
CGCTTTTTCATTTTATTTCTTCAATTTGCTTATCTGTTCAACTTGCTTCATATCAACATCAAACTTCTTTTCTATAAAGACTCCTTTGAATGAATCAACAAAATTCTTGTCCTTCGCTGTTCTTGCAAGTTCTTTCAAGAGATTATTTAACGCTTTTTGATCTCCAATGAATAAGAAGGATTTTATTGTCTTCACATCAGTACCTTTGGCTAATGCAGCAATATCTCTAAAATCAGTTAATCTCCCCGAATGAACTTTCATGGCAATTAACATCTCTTTTGTAGGCACTCTTGCAATAATTTCTTTTTCAATACCAATTATCTTCTTTTCAATAGAATTATCCGCTAATATCTGATAGCTAAACGAAGCTCCGGTTGCTCTGGCGGCAACCGCATCAATTAAAAAGTCTACGCTTGCGGCATCTTTTTCATATCTTATGAATTTTGACACATAAACATTCTCAATCTCTTTTTCTCGTGTTTTATTGAAGCCTTCTTTATGGACTATTGCTTCAAATTTATCCAAATCCTTAGATTGGACTACTATATCTGCATCTATCGAAAACCTATGCTTGAAAGCGGATACTGCATAGCCCCCAACGACAATAAAATCTAATTTTGCATCTATGAATTTCTGTAATATCTCAAAGACATTATTCTCTTTTCTTATCAAATATTCCATTTTATAACGTGCTTAACTCCCTATATTTAATCCCCAATCTCTTTTTGTACATTTCATCTACTATCTCTAAAGCAGGTTCAAAATTATAGATATTCTTCTTCATAAATGAGATAGTATCATCTAATGGTTCTATATAAGAATCTCCCTTCTTAGTAAATTTAAATCTATCAACTATTTCAGGGGCATAGAAAACCCCTTTTTTTGCATTAATCTTTAAGTTCAACTTTTTGCAATACCACTTAAACATAGGATAATCATCTGATTTTACCTTAATGAATATTGGATAATACTCCCTATATCTCGCAATATTATATCTTCCTTCAGTCCAGAAATAAACTGCATCTGTTTTAGTAAAGCAATAATCAACTCCAAATAAGTTTAAGACTGAATAATATAATCCCGTCTCACTTATATTATTTCTGATGAACTTTAAGATTTCTTGATAATGATTATTATCTTCCTGCAAAACAACTCCCTTCCACTTTTCTTTTAATATTCCTTCTTTAATCAACTCGCTAACCCATTTATGGGTCCATCCATAGGATAAATTGATTCTTTTTGAAATAGAGCTAATGCTATCTTTCTCTCTTATCGATATCAATATCTTCATTACATAAGGGTTTATAGTCTCTAAATTCATACTATCAGTATAATGATAGTATTATTTAAACCTTTTGGAAAAAGGATACTGCATAGTTAAAGAGATATGCCTGATTTTTATAGTAACAAACAAAATATCAACATTTACTCATAAACTGATACTAAGAATATATCATCGATAAGATAAAGATGATTTTATTAGATATTCCTTAGCAGCAGACCTCTTAAATGCTATAAGCCGATAAGTAAACAATATCTTGCTTCTCAATTTCACTTTTTTCTAAAATAAAACACTGCGGCAATCAAAGCGATAATTAAACAAACCATTCCAATAATGCTAGATGAGCCCTGATTCAAAAGAGCAACGGCATTTCCAGTCACAGAAGAATTCATAAATAATATTGCACCCATTAAACCAACAATTGCAGTCACCGCAGCAACTTGTCGTGAAACCATAATTTCTAAATCTCCTTCAGGAGTATGTTGCTTTATTGATTCTCTTTTTTTATCTTTTTTATCAAAATACTCTCCGATTCTGACATATCTTTTATGTCTTAGCCTTTCTTCTAAATAGTCATACAATTTTATTTCCGCTTCAACATTATTTTTTCCTTTTCCTCTTATTGCAGAATCTCTCGCCAGTTTAACTGCCCTTAATGCAAGCCCATATTTTTCCTTTTCTCCAAATTGTTTTATTGCATGACTTGAATAATGCTCTGCTCTGAGAAATAAACTCTGCCTTATGGGATTATCCATATCCAAGTCTTCTGCCATTTCATAAAGTTTTTTTGCATTTCTATAATTTTTGAGGGGCTCTGCTTTTTCAGGGTCATATGAATCCTCTTTTGTCATCTTCTCCTTAGAACTCACTCATTTATAAATATTCTTGCAAAAATCATCTTTATCATCTCCTTAGTTTTTTAATCAAAAAGAAATCCCCAAAGCTCTGCTGTGGTGGGATAAATGAAGCACAAGACAAATAATTATCTTTTATATGATATCCTCATCTTATTCATATGAAGTTAGCAGTATTGTAGATATCTATGCTGTTTTCAATATCTTGACTGAATTACCCAAATGGTATTAACTTGGTTTATAAGTAGAAAAAGAATGTACGGGAACGACTAATTCTTCAATATTCACTGGCAATTTACCCTCAGTCTGACTTATTCTTATAAGTGCATTGGCATAATCCCCAACAATATTTCCAAAATAAGTAATATCTCCCTTAAAGCTGGGAAAGTCTCCAAATTTCATTTCTCTGGTTCCTGCGTCTCCCATTTTGATATTAACGAATGATCCTCTAAGAAATCCTCCTATCAGCACTCTTGTATTGCCTTCCTCACAAATAAATGCTCCAGTTTCATCTACTCCTGCTTTTATATATCTTTTTCCAAAAGTCTCTGCCAAAGCATTTCTAATTTCAAGATTTCCCGGCGCACAACTGTTTGTTGCAAATTCTGCTTCAACCTGATAGGTTTCTCTCCGTCTTGTAAAAATAAATTGAATCCGCTCGAATGGAGGAAAAAGAGGTATTCTTTGGGTTTGTATTTGAATTTGAGAATGAATTTGAGGTGAAGTGGTTTGCTTTTTCCATCCGTCTCCTTCATCTATTTTACCTAGTAATTCTCTCATCAACTGCTCTTCCAAACTAATATTTTTTACATTCAATTTTTCATATGCTTCTCTTATATTTATGTCAAATATCATAAATTTCGGCTGAATTTCTCCTATTTAAACCTTTCGCTTTTGTTATTACTAATAAGTGACATTATAACTAAGAAACCATACATTTTATCCCCATAACCTATCAGATTGCTACAAATATAAACAAAATCAAAATTACAATATAAAATATAAGTTAGAACATAAATAATCGCCCAATGCACGATAGGATTAGCATATATAAGATGATAATAGTTTTATTTATTCTATCCTCGTCTCAGCTTCCTCACAACATCCACAATAGGATTCTTTGTCTCCTGCTTCCTGTCAATCAAGCCTAAATCTTTGTAAAAACTTTCATTATCATAATTAGGGGGAAGAATCTTTTTTCTCTGTCGCAAGTGCCAATCCAATTGACTCTTCACATAGCCCTCTTTTAACGGCGGGTTGTTAAGTTTATTCCACTCTCTTACCTTATTATTAATATATTCCGGTGTGAAATTGAGAGTTTTAAGGAATGTAATCAATATGAACAAACCCCTTTTCTTTCCATCATTTAATCCTTTAAGCAACTTATTTATCGCAGGAGGAAACATCTCTTCAGTCGCTCCTTTTATCTCCAGATTTTCATACTTTGCCTTTTCTCCCTTATATTTTTCCATTTGTAATTTCTCATCTTCCGTTTGCTTATTTTTCTTCCAGTTTAATGCATCAACTAGGAGTTTTTTAGCTTCATTCTCCGTATTTTCAGGATAGAATTCTCTTATCTCAACATTTAATGGCGAGGCATCCCTCAAAGTGAAATTATCCAACTCTTCTCTTCTTAATACAACGCTCGCAAGTGCAGTCTTTTCGTGCAGAGAATAGGGCATTCTGAAAAGATGCCTTGATGCCACCAGCACAAGATCCAATTCGGCGTGTTCATCAACTGCCTCCACTTCTTCAAAGCTCTCAGGATATTTATTAGAAGACAAAGGTAATTTTTCATTCTCTGGGTCTTTGCAGCTTTCACATTTATAATAATCTTGCGAGTCCATTATCTCCAAAACTCCCGGACAATTTTTTCCCAAACATCTCAATCTTCTCTTAGTTAATTTATAATCTCTTCTTTCTATATCCAGATTACAAACAGGACATTTTAACTTAGTAAGGTCGCCCTTTAAAGCAATCTTATGGCAATTCTTGCACGCAACCTTTATTCCTTTATCATTCTTATCATCCAAACTGCTAAAGCTCATTATCTTTCCCACCCTTCTTCTAAACTCCGGAAGTATCTGCTGGAACATATATTCAGTTATTGCCCTAGGCCATTTTGGAAAAGAGTATTTCATCTTCTCTCCCTCATATTCTTCTGGAAATGCTTTCCCAGAAACAATAATATGAAGCCCCTTACTTCCAGAAAATTTAATTCCATAATTTTTTATTCCATATTTCTCAAACAACTCCACAACTAATTTTGCTGCCTCTCTTGAAACATCAAAATACGGAGAATCAATATCAATAAGCAAATCCCAGGATTTTCTTATCTCTCCCAATTCATCAAGCTGCATCTCAGAACTTATTTTTAATGGGTCTTGCCATATTTCTTCAGAGCAGTGAAAACTCGTCGCGCCCTTATTTACCAAGCCCATAATATCCGGGGGATATTGAATTATATCTGGCCTTTTCCCAAATCCTTCAAAATACCTCGGAACAACTTCTCTTTCCTGTCCAAATTTGAGAAGCGCTTCCTGTATCTTGGGATTAGAATAATATATTTTGGTCAATGCTCTTACTCTTTTCTCTTTTTCGCTTTTCTCTTCAGGCTTATACTCTTCCTTAGTTTCCTTAACTTCATCTTTCATCTTCTCTTTTTCCATTTCATATCAAGCCTTTTTTCTTTTATATTCCTTATTGTGCCCTTTAAAGTAGTTATTTATTCTCTTCAAAAAGGTTTAAATACAAAAGATAAAAGAGATTTTCATGGAAAATGAGCTTGAAAGGCTTAAGCAAAGAGCAGAACTCTTAGGCAGATATTATTGCAAGGGACTAGGAGCATGTCTTTGTTTTGTTACTGACTGCATAGATGGGCTGATGAATCATTTTGATCCAGATACTGCTAAAAAAGAGATAGAGGATGCAAATTTTGGTTTTAGCAAAATAAAAGATTTTTATTCAAAAATTCCCTTTGACGAATTAAAAACTAGAAATGATGAGGTTTTCTTTCCTTTATTTATAGCAAGAGATTTTCTAAAATTATATGAAAAAAATATGGAAGAATCTTTCAGACTAGTTCCTAAACAATATATCGCAGCTAATGCAAGGAACTATAATATTTCGATAAACCTCGTTGGGCAGATTTACAGGGAACATTTTGCAAAGGCACTAAAAGATGTAAGGCATACTTCTGGGGGAGAAAAATTTAGAGTTAGACTTGTTGATTTGTCAGGACGCGTTTGGAACATAGGGGCAATTTAGTTCTGATAATTTCAGTACAAGTCTCTTATTTTTAAACCTTCTTTCTTCTCTTTATAAACTTCAATAAGGTTTATTATACTTCCAGACAATAAACCTTAAAAGCTCAAATAACAAGAGATATTTATGCAGTTAAAGCTAGATAATCCGAAAATCCTTTCAGATATCGTTTCAATCATATCTGATTTGGTTACGGAAGTAAAATTGAGAGTGAACAAGGACGGGCTTAGTGTCACAGCCATAGATCCTGCAAACGTAGCAATGATTTATTTCAAAATTCCTGCAGATCTATTTTCAGAATTTCAATTAGATAAAGATGAAGTTCTAGGATTAAATCTTGAACACCTTAGAAATATTCTAAGAAGATGTGAGGCTGGAGGTTCTCTAACTCTAAAAGTGGAAGAAAGCTCATTGAAAATAGGGATGCAAGGGAAAATAAAAAGAGATTTCACATTGGCTTTAATTGATATTGAAGGTGACGATAAAGAAATGCCTACTTGGGAATTCAAGTCAGTTGTTAAAATGGATTCAGCATCATTCGTTGAAGTAATTGAAGACTGTTCCGTTGTTGCAGATGCCTGCACATTCATTGCCGAGCCTACAAAGTTTATTGCCGAAGCCCGAGGCTCATTGAACTCAGCAAGAGCAGAATTCACAAGCGATGAAATAGAAATCTATTCCGACAATAGCACCGCGAGATTCTCTCTTGAATATCTAAGCAAATTCACAAAGGGCGCAAAAATCTCAGCACGAACCACAATTTCATTTTCAGACAATCACCCTATGAGAATTGACTTCCCAACAGGAAATGTAATGCTCTCTTTTGTTCTCGCTCCAAGGATAGAACAAGACGATTAAAATGCCTGTAAGAAGATTCACTAAACTAATAACGGGTCGCAAGGACCCTGTTATTTTTCAAGCCATATTAAAAAAATCTGCCGACGCCAATTCAGTTAAAAGTGATCTCGAAGGTTTAGTAGAAGGCATAAGGGTAGAAGTTCATAATTTCAAAGATAAAACAATTCAATATGTAAGCGGAATGACAACTCAAGAGAGATATGAAAAAGTTTTCGGAGTAAAACTCACATATGAAGAAAAAATAGTAAAAAATTTAAGCAAAAGTCCAAGAAAATTTTATGAATGGACTGAAAATGAGCCTGCGAAAGTACCAAAAAATCTTCAGGACAGAGTGGAATATATTCGTTTGGCAAGAAAAATCTATTTATCCGATTAAATTTTGAAGCAGAGATAGATTTTTAAGAGTAATAAGGCTAAACTTCTTATGTTAATTGAGGTAAGCTTAATTTTTGCTTTTCTTGCAACGATTTGCTGGGGTTTTGGAGACTTTTTGATACAGAAAAGTGTTAGAAAAATAGGGAATTTACAATCTTTAGCTTTGATAGGTATTGTTGGAGCGATAGCATTATTTCCATTCATTCTTCATGACATAAAAAATATATTTAATCTTTATAATATCGGATTACTTTTATTATTGGGTATTATAACTTTTGTTGCCGCAATATTTGACTTCGAAGCATTGAAAAGGGGAAAAATATCAGTTATTGATGTTTTAATAGAGCTGGAATTACCAGTCACAATTATTCTAGGGTTTGTATTCTTTAAAGAGGTGTTATCCTTGCAACAGATTGGGATTATCTCTTTGATTTTCATAGGGATTTTATTGATGGCTTTTAAACATTTGAATTTTAAGAAGCATGTAAAATCATTTGAAAAAGGGGCTTTTCTTGCCATACTTGCAGCTTTGGGGATGGGTTTAATCAATTTTCTTACTGCTGCATCCTCAAGACAAATTTCACCTTTAATGGCTGTTTGGTTTCCCTGGATTGTATTTACAATAATCTGTATTTTTTTTATCTGGAGCAGGGAAGGGATTCGGAATTTTTCAAATAACATAAGTAAATTTAAATGGCTTGTTCTTGCAATGGGAATATTTGATACTCTTGCCTGGTTAAGTTATGCTTATGCTACAAATAAGGGGGAGATTGCGATTATTACTGCCATAACTGAAAGTTATCCTGCTTTAGCTATGTTTCTTGGCTTATGGATAAATAAGGAAAGAATAAACTTACATCAGTATATCGGAGCAGGGTTGGCAATTGTTTCTTCAATCTTTCTGTCATTTATTTCTTAAGATTAAATCTTTCTCTTTATCTCATCTCTTATCTTAAATAAAATCTCCTTTTCTACTTTGAAACTCTTATCGTAAGGAACATAATTCTTTCCCCATCTCTCATCTCTAAACATAATTCCAGAAAATTCCCTCTCTGTTTTATATCTAGGAATAACATGCGTATGCAAATGAGGGCTCACATTAGCAAGAGTCGCATAATTGTACAAATCTGGTTTGAACGCCACATTCAATGCTTTCTTCAATGTCTTTCCAACTCCATAATATTCTTTTATTTCTCTATCATTCATGTCAAAGAAGTCAAGTGCATCTTTCCTCTTAGCCCATATGTAACTTCTTCCCAAATAACATTGACTTTCGTGCAAATATACTTCCCAATGTTTGAAATCAGCAATCAAAAGCTCTTTGTAAAAATCTTCTTTTTTTATCATTTTCACTATTCCAGTCCTTGGATTATCAATTAATAAATATTTGCTCCAATTAACATCTCCAGTTACATCAACTTCATCTTTTTTGCCAACTTTCAAGTTAGTGCTCTGTAAAATCCTTCATTTTCCAGATTTTGATATATCTCTCCGCTTATGTAATCTAAGCAATATACAATCCCCGAGCTATTTTTCTTATATACTTTTGTTAGCCCCAATCTTCTAAGCATTTCACTCGCCTTCATTGTTTTTCTCCTGTTAATCTTTCAACCAATTTTTCTCCAGCTAGATTTCCATTTCTCCCCATCATCGGCCTGTAGAATGATGCGCCATGGAAATCGGAGCCGTAGGTAATCACTAATCCTTTTTCTTCCGCGTATTTTCTAAATTCATTGTTTTTATCTCCATAGAAAGGCTGAACTTCAATTCCATCTATTCCTTCATTAACCAATTCATCAAGCGTTTCTCTGATATTTTCTTTTATTTCTTTAAATGGATGTGCGATTATTGCTATTCCTCCTGCTTTATGAATCGCATCAATCGTTTCTTTTGAAGAGACATATCTATTTTCCCCACTTATCTTACCAGCAACTCCCTTATTTCTAAGATAGAAAGTGAAAAGTTCATCTGGAGATAAATCACTATGCTTTTCTTCAATATAGAAATTGCATTCAGGATCTCTAAGCATTGTCATGAATATATTGTACTTTCCCAGTCTAGATTTAGGAAATGCATTCTGCAATTTTTCCATACTTATTGGAACGCCATAATCCTGAAGTATCTTTATTCTTCTTCTGCATATCTCTTTCTGATATTCTTGCACTCTTACAAGGAAATTCTGAAACTCATTATCCTTGGGATTTACATTTAATCCAAGAATGTGATATATCTTTGTGCTAATTTCAACTCCAGGAATTAATTTAATATTCCATATCTCTGCTTCTTTCTTCGCTTCCTCATATCCTGCCATTGTATCATGGTCTGTTATAGCAAGAATATCTATCCCTTTCATCTTGGCATTTCTTACTATTCCAGAAGGATTGTCCACACCATCGGAGTAAACCGTATGATTGTGCAAATCAACAAATTGCCCTGTCATTTTTCTCTCCTTATTCTTTCAAGAAATTTATCTACCTTATCCCAAGTAAAATCTCCATTGTTATATGGCTGTTTATACAATACTTGTTGCCAGAAAGGTTTCATTTTGCCACCAACTTCTGCATTTGGCCTATCATCAATTAGATAATGCCCAAACACGAAGGTTTTATCTTTGGCAATTATTGTTTTCATAGGCCATTCCTTTCCCAGTTCTCTCTCACTCCATTCCAATTTCTCAGCAACACAGTTTCTATAATCTGATATGGGTGCGGTGCATATTCTAACTTCATGTTCTCTTGCTAATTTCTCAATTCCTTCTCTTGCCCCATCAATAATCGGGAGATTAAGGTAAAATCCCTTCGATGCAGTTATCTCGTGCATCAACTGTTTATATTCAGCAGGATATTGATCTCTGGCATAAAACGTCTTTCTTTCTTCAACTGCAATGCTCATCTTTTCAGGATGTCTCTTTCTCCATTCATCCAAAAAGCCGAGTTCATAGTTAGTTAAGACTCCATCCATGTCAACAAGTATAATTTTTCTTTCTGTCATTTTAGCATCCATTTTCCCAGCTTGAAAAAACAACTTTTTTCTCGTCTTTCATTATCCTTTCAAGTGTTTGTTTAGTTACATATCCCTTTTCAGGATAAGAAGATGGCGCCCACCAATTAGGAGTTCTATATTTTTCTGCTCTTTTCTTATCAAGATGTAGTGAATATGCAAATCCAACCTCAAACCAATCATCTGTGACCAATTGATATCTTCTAACCCAAACTTCTTGATTATGTCTGCCAGATTTTTCTTTTCTATATGTATAAGGTATTATTCCTGTCGCTTCGTTTATTATTCTCATCTTCTTTTCCATACTATATTGAGCAAAAGGAAACATTTATATATTTTCGATATAATTTATATAAATAATATAATTAGTCGTTAAACCGGATAAAATTGATTAAATGAAAAGAAAAGTCATAAAACAGGCAAATCAGGCATATACAATAACTCTTCCAATAGACTGGGCAAGAAAGCACAATCTCGATAAAAACCCTGAAATTGATGTTTTAGAATCTGGAAAATCTCTCATTATTAGCTCAGATAATGCAGTTAAGGGAGAAAGTCTAACAATTGATGCTTCAGAATGGGAAGAAAAAAGCTTCAATACTGTTGTAAGTGCCCTATACGCAAGGGGAGCAGATGAAATAACTTTCATTTCAAAACAAAAAATATGCAGAGAGATTCTTTCAGAAATCTCTGGAAGGTTTCTTGGATACGCTTTAGTTGCTCAAGAAGGGGGGAAATACACAATAAAAGATATCTCAGGGGCAAACTTTTCAAATTTAGATGAAATATTCAAAAGAGTTTTCCAGATGATAATTTCCTTCTACAATTCTGCTATTAATGACGTCTTCGGAGAGGAAAAGGAAACCATGCAGAGATTAGACTCAAGAGATGTAGAAGTAAATCGATTTTGTTTATATCTAGAAAGGGCAATAAACAAAATGTCCTATCACGATTCTATAAATGGGAGAATTCTTTTCACCTATTCATTCGATTTGGAAAAGATAAGCGACGAAGTTCACAGACTCTGGAGAACAAATATAAAATATAAAGTAAAAAAATCAAAACAACTTAAAGACTTGGCTTTAATGTCCAAAGAATGTCTTGAAATGGCATTTGACATCTATTACAACGCAAATCAAAACAACCCCAAACTAGTTTCAAAGCTCTACAATCAAAGGAACAAACTTAGAGAATTATCTATGGCTCTCGCAAAAAACGATGCCATAACCACAAGATTCATAAGGCACATAGTAAAAATAGCCGAAGACGCCGCAGACCTCTCGCACTTGGCTTTGATGAAACAATCGAATTAAGAAAACCTTAAATACCATACCCGAATGAAATTTTTATGGGAAAAATAATAACAATCTCTCCAAGACTGGCAGTTCCAACTCAGAATCTGCTTTCTGCAGCAGATTTTAGACTTTATCTAGAGGAATTTAATAAAAAAGGCAGTTCTGCTCTTGATTATATTCCCGTTCAAGAATGCAATGGAAAGTATTATCTTCTTGATGGGCATCATAGAATGGCTGTGGCTTTTCTCGCTAACACAAGAATTAGAGTTTTTCTTCCAAGAAATAAAGAGGATTTAATGCAAGAAAGTGAATTTCCAGGCGTCTCCTCTGCAGATATCTTCTACATGAATGATAATATTGAGAGAAGATTTGAAGATGTTATAGATTTTGCAAATACAGTAAGCGCAGATTACGGAATAAACAATATGGGTGATTTAATAAGAAAACAGGTAAGAAGAGGGGATTTGGACAAAATATGGGAAGAAGTTCTTCATCTGCCCTTTCCAAATCAATATCTCCTTCAACAAATAAAATAAACTTAAAATTCTACATTATCTCCCTAAGCAATCCTGCACTCTTCACTTCTTCCTTAGGGGGAAGAATATATGCCTCTAGCCCCCATGGATGTGGAAGCTTTGTATTATAATCAATTCCCGCAAGCTCATATATGCTTGCAAGCAAATCATAAGGGTAAACTGGTCTATCTTTTACTTCCTCTCCCTTCGCATCACTCGCTCCAACAATTTGCCCTCCCTTAAATCCTCCCCCCGCAACTAAAACACTAAATACATTTCCATAATGATGTCTTCCGCCATTCCAAGGAGGCTCCCAAGAGACCTTTACAGTCCTTCCAAATTCTCCCGTGCACCAAACTAATGTTGAATTTAACATTCCTCTATCTTTCAAATCCTCAAACAATGTAGCTAAGCCTTGATCCAACTGAGGACATTGTCTTGCCATAGTATTAAAGTGTCCCGAATGTGTATCCCACCCTCCAGGATAATTAATTACTACATAAGGAACCCCTGCCTCAGCCATTCTTCTTGCAGCCAAACATTCTTGTCCAAATGTATTTCTTCCATATTTATCTCTTAGAGACATACTTTCCATTGACAAATCAAATACTTCCTTTCCTTTTCCTAAAATTAAACCGTATGCTAATTTCTTTTCTTCTTCAGCATTTTTTATAGTTGGATCTTCAGCCAATCCATTTCCAATTATATTCAATTTATCAAGAAGATCTCTTCTGCTTCTTTGTCTATTATCGCTTATACTTCTTGAAACAACTCCTTCAACTTCGAATCTTTGATTGTTTGGATCACTTCCTGTTGCAAATGGCTTATATCTAGGTCCAAGGAATCCCTCTTCAGAAAATCTTCCAGCTGCTTGAGTCATAACTATATAAGGAGGGAGCATCCCTCTATATTCTTTTTTCATTAATGCAAATATCGCTCCAATTCCTGGATATGCAAGTCTTTCTCCAGGAGTGTGTCCAGTCTGCATTAAGTAAGCAGCAGTCTCATGTCCATTATTTCTATGAGTCATGCTTCTAATCAAAGAAAACTTATCCATCTGTTTTGCTAATCTTGGGAACCAATGACTTAATTGTATTCCCGGAACATTTGTAGGAATTGCTCTTACATCATTCATATATTCATATCCTGAATCAGGTTTAGGATCCCAGGTATCATTGTGAGACATTCCTCCCCACAAGAAAACCTGAATTACAGACTTCGCCTTATGTTCTTTCTTTACAACAGG
>Ga0233425_10009182_pt1 | contig 12686 bp, 8 predicted proteins | sample Watercolumn_Towu_2_FD_181712 | JGI IMG/M metagenome (GOLD analysis project Ga0233425, IMG submission 181712) | Freshwater microbial communities from Lake Towuti, South Sulawesi, Indonesia - Watercolumn_Towuti2014_140_MG | ecosystem: Environmental > Aquatic > Freshwater > Lake | place: Indonesia...
ATGCTCTACCACGAAATCAAGGCAAACCGTTTCGGCGTGATCTACAAGAAGCTGCCAAGTCTTGAAACGCTCGAACGGATGAATTTCATCGCAATCATTCTGGCCTTCTCATCCCTGACGTTCGCCATCCTCGCTGGATTTATCTGGCTTCCCCAGGCGTTCGCGGATTTTTCATATCTGGATCCAAAGCTCGTCGGCACGGCAGCGCTCTGGCTCCTCTACGGCGTCGGCATCGCCGCCAGACAGAAAGGGGCGCTGAGGGGACGAACCATCATGGCTCTCTCGATCATTGCGTTCTTCATAGCGCTCTTTTCGATGTCTGCGATCAATCTGTTCTTCAGCGGATTTCACCGGTTCAGCTAATCGACGAAGCACGTCCATATCTGTGAACACGGTCTGCGTCGGCATATCACACCAGACAGCGCCCGCAGAATTGCGCGCCCTGCTGCAATTCAGTCCGGAGGAAACTCGGGCTGCCCTCCCGCGCATCCGTGCACTCGGCTTCTCCGAATGCGCCCTGATGTCGTCTGTCGACAGAACCGAGATCTACGCTGCCGGGGCAGGACACGAGCCATCCGTTGACGCGCTTGTGAAGTACCTGTCGTCCGAGAAGGCGGGTGATCATCCGCTCCAGCCAACGAGCTTCTTCACACTGAAAGGGAGCGACGCGGCTGAACACCTGCTTCGTGCTGCGGCAGGCCTGGACTCTATGATCATCGGTGACATGAGCGCATTCCCAGCGATCAGGGAGGCCTGGCTCATTGCACAGGAAGCAGGGACAATCGGATTTCTCCTCGAACAGTTTCTTTCAACGGCCGAGATCGTCCACGAGCGGGCAAGGACCCAGACGCTCATAGCAGAAGGGTCCGTTTCGGTCAGTGCAGCTGCCGTGGAACTGGCCCAGCGCATCTTCGATGATCTTACCCAGCGGCGGGGTCTTATTATCGGGGCAGGCGAGACGGCACAAACAACCGCGAAGCTGCTCCGCACAGAAGGAATCGGTTCCCTCACCATCGCCCACAAGAATCAGGAACGCGCATCGCAGCTCGCGGCATCAGTTGCAGGCACCACTGCACCCTTCGAAATCCTGCAGGACTTTCTCCCGACGATCGATATCGTCATCGCCTCGCTTCAATCCGAGCAGCACCTTCTGACGAGCAGGGATATCAAAGCCGTCCAAAAACACCGGCACGGACGGACGCTCTTTCTCATCGATTGCGGGGTACCTCACAACATCGACCCGTTCGCCGGGGAGCTGGAGAATGTCTTTCTGTACGATCTGGATACACTGAACCTGATGGTGAACGAGAACATCGCGCGGCGGCGGGCACATGCACCGGATGTTGAGAGTATCGTGCGTGACGAATTGAAGAGGCTCGTGACCTGGCACTCATCGCTCGAATCCTCCCCCACCATTGAAGCTCTGAGCAGCGTCATTGAGAAGATCCGTCAGGATGAGATCGCCGGGCACATACACCACTTCAGCCCGCAGGATCGCAAGGCGGTTGAGGAGCTCACGAAGCGCATCACCGACCGCATCGTTCAGATTCCAGCCCGCCATCTGACAACAGGCCACGGAAAAGGGCTGCTGGACCGTCTGCAGAACGTAATTCTTGTGCGAAAGCTCTTTGGGCTCGATGCCCGTGAGAACGATTCGTCAGAGTCCGACTAAGCAACAGCTGCGAACGTCCCTCCGAACAGCGCACTCATTCTCGTACAAGCCCCGGTTGTTCATTCTTCCGATGTGATCCCGCTCGCAGCAGGTCAAGAAACATTATGCATATTTAGGGAAAATATGTATATTTGTAGCGGATCAGGCTGCTGGTGGACGAAAGCGACGCGGCCTGAGAGATTCGCCGCACCATGCGGAAGTTTGCGAATGACATCTTCAATCAGAGCACGTAGGGGGCACTTATGAGAACGGTTTTGAGGATACTATCTCAGAAGAGCGCGCTGTTGTTCCTGCTCGTTCTGTTCCCATCGCTGATGGTTTCGCAGTCGACGGCACCCACGCAGGCAACACCGTTGCCCGAGGACAGCCTTTCACCCGCCGAATTTACAGCCATCATGAAGGAAGCCTGGTCGTACGTCAAAGACGAGTATGATGGGTATGTGAAAAACGTCGGGAAGAAAACCGAATTCGAGACCACCGCCGAATTCGAGAAGCGTTCGGTCGAGGCCCGCCGTCAGTATCTGACGAAGATAGCAAAGTACATCAAAGACAAGAAATTCGACCAGAGGGTCATGGGAGTGCTGCTTCCCGCGTCGCTCGACCAATACGATGCAGACAATCAGCTTTACAGCGTCACCTGCCCGACAGTCATTGAAGCTCCGTATAATCTGCCGACAATCTCCACCGAGATTCAAACCAATGATTACGTCGCTCTCGCCGATTCGATCCGGAAGGGGTACCGTACATCGTCGGTCTATCTCGATTTCAATCCCGCGTTTCGATGGCAAATCAATCGTGAAGCTGCGCAAGCGGCAAAGAACGATCAGGCAAGAATCTTCTTCAAGATTCGATTCAAGCTCGATTTGTCTCAGGGTGACGGGAGAAAGGGTTCGCGCTTCCTGATTGTGCCCAAACACGTCATCATGTACAATCAGAGAACGGGCACTATCTATTGGGATCAACCGTTGCGTTGAGATGCGTGAAGGCGCGTACAGCAGAAGGCCGGTATCCATTTCCTGGATACCGGCCTTTTCATTTTGCGCCGTCGCGCCACGTTGCTGAAGGTCGCTTCGGGCGACCTTCCGGGCCGGTCCTATTTCGGCTTCGACAATGAGCGCTCGAGTTCAGCGTGGAAATCGGGATGAGAAATCGCAATAAGCGCCTCGGCTCGCTGTCTGAGGTTCCTGCCATGGAGCGAGGCCACTCCAAACTCCGTAACCACATAGTGCACATCGGCCCGCGAGGTCACCACGCCGGCGCCGAGCTTCAACTGCGGTACGATCCGCGATATCTTTCCGTCTTTCGTGGTCGCCGGGAGGGCGATGATCGGCTTCCCCCCTTTTGAATACCCTGCACCCCGGATGAAATCGACCTGCCCTCCGAACCCGCTGTAGATTCGGCTCCCAATGGAATCCGAGCACACCTGGCCTGTGATATCGACTTCGATCGCAGAATTGATCGCCACCATCTTCACGTTCTGAGAGACCACAAACGGATTGTTCGTGTAGTTGCAGGGGTGCATCTCGAAGAGCGGATTGTTGTGGACGTACTGATAGAGGTTCTCCGATCCCAGGACGAACGTCGCTACTACCTTCCCCGGATGGAGTGTCTTCTTCTGATTGGTGATGATCCCGCGATCGATCGCCTTCACCACCCCATCGGACACCATCTCCGTGTGAATGCCGAGGTCCTTTTTCCCGTCAAGAAGTGCGAGAACAGCGTCGGGGATCCCGCCGATTCCCAACTGGAGGGTGGAGCCATCTTCCACCAGGTCGGTGATATGACCTGCGATGCGTCTTTCGAGGTCAGTCGATGCGCCTTCCTTCAGCGTTTTCAAAGGTTCTGAACACTCGACAACCTTGTGCACCCTCGAGAAATGGATAAACACGTCGCCCAGTGTGCGCGGCATGCGGTCATTGATCTGCGCGACGACAATTCTGGCATTCTCCGCAGCAGCTTTTGATGCGGCGCATTCCACGCCGAAGCTCATGAATCCGTGTTCATCCGGCGGAGAGAGGTGAACGAATGCCACGTCAATCGGGATGATCTTGTCGATGAAGAGGTTCGGGATTTCAGAGAGATGGACGGGGACATAATCGGATCGTCCGGCGGCAATGGCTTCGCGGTCGGCAGCCCCCACAAAGAGCGAGTTGTGCCGAAAGTGCTTTTCCATCCCCGGTTTCGAGAGCGGATCTTCGCCAAGCACAAGGATATGATTGACCTCAATATCGGACAGCTCATCCTTCCGTTTCGCCAGGGCTCCGGCGAGCAGTGTGGGAGTTGCAGCGTTGCCGCTGATGAAAATCCGGTCCCCCGGCTTCACCACGGAAACGGCTTCCTCCAGACTGACGATTTTCTTCTTGTATTGATCTAACCAGTTCATAGGAATCGGTTCGCAATCGCTGGAAGTTCTAGAGAAGATTCTCAATTGCCTGCGGCTTGAAGTCGAAGATCCTTGCTATGACTTCATTCGTGCATACACCGTTGAAGGTGCATACGCCCTTGCCCAGGCCTGGGTCCCGCTGAAGGGCTTTCACGATCCCCACCTCACACACCTCCTGAACATACGGCAGCACGGCATTCGTGAGAGCCAGGGTGGCTGTGCGCGCCACCACCGCGGGCATGTTCGGCACGCAGTAATGGATGACACCATGTGTGACATAGATTGGATCGTCGATCGTCGTCGGCCGGCTCGTCTCGACGCAGCCGCCCTGATCGATTGAAGCATCGATAATCACGGAGCCCGGTTTCATTTCCTTCACCATGGCCTCGGAGACGACATGCGGAGCCTTTTCGGCTCTCAGCAGCACAGCACCGATAACCACGTCGGCAAAGCGAACCGCGCGGGAGATGTGATAGCTTGTCGCGACGCCGGTGCTGATCTTCCATTGAAACAGGTGCTCGAGTTCACGGAGACGTGCAATGTCGCGGTCGAGCACCGTAACATTCGCACCCATGCCGAGCGCAACGCGTGCGGCTGTTCTCCCGACTGTTCCTGCACCGAGGATGACAACATTTGCCGGAGGGATGCCGGGGAGACTGCCGAGCAGCGTCCCTCGTCCGCCCTGTCCCGCCTGGAGGAAATGCGCTCCGACCTGAATCGCAATCTGTCCCGCGATCTCGCTCATCATCTGCAGCACAGCCATGTCGCCTCTGTTGTTCTCGATGAGCTCGAAGGCGATCGCTGTCACTTTGGCGTCCAGAAGCCTCTCGAGCACCTTCCTTCGCGAAACAGCGAGATGCAGCGATGAGAAGAACGTTTGCCCTTCACGAAGAATGAGCAGCTCACTCTCGGTCGGAGGCGAGACTTTCAGCACGATTTCCGATCGGTTGATGATCTCATCCACGCTGTACGAGATTGTCGCCCCGGCCATTTGATAATCCTCATCGCGGAAGATTGTACGGCCGCCGTCCAGGTGCAGTACGTAGACGTTGTGACCTTGGGACGCCAGATCCTCGATTCCCGCAGGCGACAACGCCACCCGCCGTTCGATGGAGGCTTCCTCTCGGATGATTCCGATGTTCATATGGTTGTCTCTACGAAATGATTAATGGTTGGGGTTGGTTCAGAGTCGTCGGAAGATCTCAGTTGGCACTGCTGCGTTCCTGTCATCAACTTCATTCCACCGATCTCGTACCTTCCACTGGAACCGCCGCACACGCTGAACTGCTGTCGCCGGCCGGTTCTGTGTTTCGCAGGAGAGCGCTCGGATGCTGAGTCACGTAAAGCACGGACAGGTCAAAATGGTCAAAAATCGTGCCGATTGCCCTCGGCACTTCATCCTATCTCCAGTGGGTCTTTCCCGCACGATTTGCCCAGGAGTTTCCCAGCATTGGGAAGCCCGTTTCAGCCCTTCTCAAACGTGAAACACACCCCGGACAGACGCCAACGCAAAGAACAGCGCATGCCAGGCTGATGCGATTCTCCTGTTGCCCCGACCTGCCGAAAAACGCACCGAGAGCGTGATTTTTGACAACACCTGATGGCTGAAATCTTCTCATGTTTCTTTCAACTGATACCACTATCTTTGGGAAAGAGTCATGTCGCTTCACGCTCACCCAAGGCTTCGTTGTGGACCGGGGATAGGCGGGGGAGGAGTCTTCAATCTCAGGAGGAACCAATGGTCACACGCAGCATCTTGATCGTCGAAGACGAACCCGCGGTAGCACTCACCTTCCAACACATCCTGAAACGATCGCTTGAGTACCACTACCAGGTCCAGGTGGTCTCCTCAGCCGAAGAGGCGCTTGACGCAATCAAAAAGGTAGGCGCCTTTGATGTGATTTTGCTCGACTACTACCTTCCCGGTCTCACGGGCGGAGATTTTCTGAAAGCGCTCCGTACGCGCGACCTGGAAACCGTCGTCATCGTAATCTCCGCAAGTCAGGAGTACAAGATCGTCCACGACGTCTTCAAACTCGGTGCTGATGATTATCTCACGAAGGATGAACTGGGCAGTGCGTACGTGCTCGAGAAGGCAATCCTGGCGGGGCTGGAAAAACGGGAGTACCAGAAGGAGCTCAATCGTACAGAGGTTGCGCGACAACGGATCGATGCCATCACCACGATCATTCGGACAGTCCATCACGAACTAAACAATCCGATGGCGATCATCGATCTTGCACTTGGGAAGATGTCGAGCGCCGCCGAAGCCGGGCTCCCGCTCAACCCGGCTCACCTCAGGGAAGTGCAGGAGAATATCAACAGGATGTCGGACATTCTCCGCAGGCTCCACGGATTCAGACAGGAGAATTTTAATGATGAACTGCGGGGGCTGAAACTCTTTGCGTTGCCCGGGACTTCGCCTCCGCGTGAAGGCAACTAATCAGCTCCGGCAACCGATCGTCCTCTTGGTACAAAAAGAAGCCCCGCACAAAGCGGGGCTTCTTCATTTGTTGCATGAGGGCCTGTCATCATGCCCTGTTGGCGCGCACTCCGTTCAGTTTGGTTGTGAGAGCGATGGCGAGCCCCAGCATCATCAAGAATGCGCCAACCCAGACGAGGCTCATGAACGGTTTCAGACTCGCCTCGACGACGAGCAACTGTGACGTTTCCGTCGGTGCGGCACGGAGTTCCTCCAGGCCCTTGACACCGAGCTGAATGGTGGATCCTTTGCCCGGTGCGTCGACATTCATTCCCAACAGCTCGAAGCTGAGCTTGCCATCCTTCGTGGAGGCAGGCTTTGTTTGGTGCGTTTGCGCATCCTTGTAGAGTGTAACCGCCGTGACCTGCTCGGAGACCGTTCCTCGTTTCACCTCAAGCACAGCTCCAATTGCGATTTCGCCGCCGGCAGACATCCCGCTCGATCCACCATGATCCATGTCGAATTTCAGGAAGCGGATCGCCACATCGCCGACCGTCTTTGACTCCCCCTTCTTCAGCTCAAGAACACTTCCTGGTTGCATTTGTACCGGCGCCGATTCTTCAAGCGAGACCGGCTCAATGTAGAAGTCACGGGTGAGGAATGCCGCATAGTCCGGATTCCTCATGAGGCTGTTGTTGTATTCACTCTCGAACATGACCGGGTCGAGGACAAACGTCGAGCCGTCTCGTTCCACGTTGACGGAGAAGATATGCTTGCCGTCGGTCGTCGGCTTTGAGCCGGTGAAGGTCAGTTTGTACCCGAGCACTTCTTTCGCCTCATGCATCGGAAGCGACGCCGTCTGCTTCTGTCCATAGCGGCCCGAACCGACAATGCCGAGGAACAACAGTGCGAGACCAAGGTGCGAGAGGGCTCCGCCGGTAAACCTGATATTCTCTTTCGCCAGCTTGTAGAGCCGGATGGCGTTGACGGTGAGAGCGAAGAGCGACGAGAACGTGAACACCCCAAACAGCACATCATCAAGGCCTGCGAACACCAGTCCTGCGGTCAACACCGCCGCCACGATGAGTGAAATTGCAGAGTTCTTCAGGAGCAACGCCGAGGAATCTTCCCTCCATTGAACGAGAAGACTCAACCCGAGCAGCAAACCCATCGCGATAGCAATGGGAAGGTTCGTTTTGTCGTAGAACGCCGGCTCCAGGGATGCTTGAGAGAGGAGCGGCCAGCTGGTACCGAACAGGATCACGAGAGCGCTGGCACCCATGACGGCAGAGCTGATTGCTAGAATGGACTCACGCGTAAAAAGCGGAGACCGGCTTGCGAACGCTTTGAGGTCTCCCCATCGCTTGATCATCATCCCGAATCCGATCAGAACAGAGGCAACGATCCAGATGACCAGCAGCGTGTAGGCGATCGCTCCAGGATCAACGAAGGAATGAACAGACGACGATCCGAGGATGCCGCTCCGTGTCAGGAACGTGCTGTAGACAACCAGGACATACGTGCTGATGCCGAGGAAGAAATTCGTCTTAGCCAATCCGCCCGTCCGCCGCTGCACAAGCATTGTGTGAAGAAGAATGATGCCGACCAGCCAGGGGATGAGTGACGAATTCTCGACGGGATCCCATCCCCACCAGCCGCCCCAACCAAGCACACCATAGGCCCAGTACCCGCCAAGCATGATGCCTGCTCCAAGAGCGATCGTACCGCCCAGGACCCACGGAAGAGCATGGTTCACCCATTCGAGATACGATCGACGCCAGAGGGCGGCCATCGCGAACGAGAACGGGACCGCCATCGCGGCAAACCCGGCAAACAGAACCGGCGGATGGATGATCATCCAGAAGTTCTGCAACAGAGGATTCAGCCCCCGACCGTCCTGCGGAATGGTGCCAACGGGGACATCGGCCTGGGCCTGCCAAAGGTATTGAAAAGGTGATTTGACAATAAGAAGCACCAGCAGGAAGAGCTGGACGACGGTGTAGACGGTCATCGTCTCGGCTTCGTTGCCGGTCTTCCGCGAATACGACATGAGTCCCAGTCCAATGAGAGCGGAACAGAGCGCCCAGAAGAGGAAGCTCCCCTCCTGCCCTGCCCAGAATGTTGTTATCAGCAGTTCGAGCGGGAGCGCACGTGAGCTGTACCCCCACACATACGCGTACTCAAATTGATGGCGGAGGATGTACATCATGAGCGCGGCCGAGGCTGCAAGCACGGCCATGACCATAACGCCGTAGCTGTTGCGGGCTGCGCTCAACTGTCGCTTCTGTGATCCCACACTTCTGTAGTATCCGAACGCCGAGTAGCCGGTCGCCAGAGCTGCTATCCAGACAATAATCGTCCCTACCATATTTCCTTCAGCCTCGTCCTTTCGTTTGATGGTTTTCTTCGCTCAACGAACTGTGATCTTGCGTCGAATCAGAATGCGTACTCCTGACCGAACACATTGACCTTTCCGTTGACGTGTTTCGATTTGTCCGTGATTGTTCCATCGCTGCCCACGACTCCAAGGTGGCAGGATCCGCACGTCGAAAGCGCTACATTGATGTGCCCTGTCGGCGGCAGACCATGGCAGCTTCCGCACGAGGCGTTGGATGGTCCTCCTGTCCAGGAGGGTGCGAAGTTCGCACCGACCATCACCGAGTCCGTGTACACGTACGGCGTCGCCGATGTCGCCTTGCGAATCTTCCAGCTTCCGTGACAGTAGGTATTGCTGCACTTCAATGTTGCAGAGCTGTAGGATGGAATGGTCGTGAATGAACCCCTGGCCGTTTTCAGTGACGCAAGCGTGTCATTGAACGCCACCTCGGCAGGAAGCGTACCGAGATGTCCCGCGGCATTAAGCTGCGCGGGCACCGTATGACATTCCTGGCATTTGAGCGTTTTGCCGACGGTCCCCGTGGCAAGGTGTTTCTGGTGAGCGCCAACGCCGCGAGCGCCCGTACTCGTTTCGCCCTGCACGGATGACGGCGGGGCAGCAGCACCCGGCGTGCCTGGCGTGGCAGTGAATGAGCCGTGGCAGGCGCTGCATGACTCGGGCGACTTCGGCGCGTTGTTGGCATCGACATGGCATCCGGACTTCATACACGTGAGTACGGTGTTGCCGTCGCCGTTGTAAGTCGCTCCGTGGCACGTTTTGCACTGACCGAGCGGATAGCTCTGGTTGTACAGGAAGGCCGGATGCCCGCTTGCCGACTTGAATCCGGCAGGATGCGGATAGAGGGAATGACATGAATAGCACGAGACTCCGCTCACACCGCCGGTGTACTGCTTCGAGTGGCACGTCGAGCAATCGTACAGATCATATTGGGTCTTTTTCAGTGCCTCACCGTGAAAATTGGCAGAGGCCGTCGTCAACCACCCTTCCTCGTGCACTTTCTGGCTTCCCGATACCGCGACGGGAAGTTCCTTGTTGAGGTCGCTGCATGAAGTAAGCATCAGCGACGCGATGGCGAGAAAGCCTGCTAGAATGACAATGATGTGTTTATAGGTTCTCATAGGTCTCTGCTCACTTATGACAGTAGCCACAGAACTTCTGTCCTTTCGTCCCGCCGACACGCGCATTTGCGTCCGTGTGGCAGACGTAACACGTTGCGCCCGGATCCGAGTGCCATGTCCCATGATCACCTGCCATGAATCCCGGCAAATGGGTTCTTGGATTCGTCCCTTTGATGCCGTCGGTGTCGGTATGGCAGAGGATACATGCCGGATCAGCACCCTGAGCATCGTGGCACGCTGCACATGTTTCGATATCGCGCTTGGCAAGCTTTGCATGAAGCCCTCCACCGCTCCCAACGCCGAGCGTCGCGAAACGGGGCTGGCGGTGCGATTCAGGCATGAACGCGTTCTGGTTGACGTTCCCCCCGGCCTCGTGGCATTGGGCGCAGAAGGTTTGCTTCTCGTGGCACGTCTGACAATCCGACTTCTTGCCTTCCACGGCGAGACCGTGCGTAAATTTGAAGTTCAGGTCATGTACTTTCGTCAGGCCCGTGCTTTGGCCGCGGTCAATCGTCGAAAGTCGGGGCGAACGGAGCGTCATCATATCCTTGCCGGGGAGGCTCACCTTGACCAGAGCAGAGCCGTTGTGACAATCAGTGCACGACTCCTGCGCATGGCAGCTGGCACACGTCGCCGTCGAGAGCCGGGCAACCATCTTGTGCTCGCGTGCAAAATCGGTGCGATTGTGATCCCGGGGCCGCAGGGCTGCCATATCCACGTGGCACGATTCACACGTATTCGAGGCTTTCACGTCGTTGTGGCAAGAGTTGCAGGACGGCATGTCCGGAATTTTCATCGCAACACCGATTTCCGCCGCGTCAACACCAGTGTGGCAGCGTTCGCATTCGAGCTTTTGGCCCGTGAGGTGGAACTCATGCGAAAACGCGAGATTCCGCTTCGGGAGCTCGGTTGTCACATACGTCGACGGGTCGTCGCTCGTATGGCAGAAGGTGCACTTCGAGTTGATCTGCTCCTCGTGGCAGCTCTGGCAGTTCTCGTGCGTCGCCAGCAAATTGTCGGCAGCCAGCTTGCTGGCCGCCGCCTTAGTGTGGCAATCGGCGCACGCGACTCCGGCATCACGAACGTGGAACTTGTGAGAGAATTTGACGGACGACGGTCCATCCTTTACCGGGGCACTCTGTCGCACAGATCCCATGAGGGCAAGTGCGACGACACAAACGACTCCCAGCAAGGCTCCGGAATAGATCCGGCGGACTGTCTGCTGAACATTCGACATTGAGATGGGCATACGGTCTCTGCTAGAAAATTGCGAGTTGTTGGCTGAGAAGATAGCTGACCCTGACGAAGAAGCGCATGTCGGTGTTGTAGATCTTGTTCTGGATCCACTGAGCCTGGGCATCGACGGAGAGCGCCCGCATCGGCCGGTAGACGGCACCAATCGCAACGCTGAGAGCGTTTTCAAGCTCCGAGTACTCGCTCAGCTTGTAGTGGGCATAGCCGATCAGGAGTGTCGGGGTCAGTTTGTTTTCGAGCAACGGGTAGCCGAGATTCAGCGATGCGGCGCTCAGTTCGCCGCCGTTGCCGTCATCGCGCGTCAGGCTCGCCGAGATGTGCTCCCCGTTGACACCAAAGGTGATCTGGTTTTGGGTCGCATCGTTGTACGACACCGCGCCGTACTTGGCAAAGACTTGCCAGCTGGGGCCGATCGCGTATTCGGCGCCCGCTTCGTATTCTTTCAGCGAAGCGAATGAGAATACGGAGAAAATCGAGTTGAACAGAAGGCGCGGTTCGCGCTGGAGGTATTCGGCGGTGATGCTCAACGGTTGAAGCGCCTTCATGGTGCTGGCCGCGAAGGGCGAGACCCGCGCGAACAGCTGTGTGCGTGAACTCTTCTCGAGCAACACATCGTAGTCGAACCTCGCGTAACCGGAGATGATGTCCTTGAAGTCAAGGCTGACATCGCCGCTGAGGTATTCTTCCGCCGTGGCGGAGGGCTTGATCTCCACGAGGTACGGATTGAACAAGGAGTCCCGCCGGGTGCCGAGGTACGTCTCGGGTCTCATGTTCTTTTTCAAATAGCTCACAGACGCCCTCCCAAATTCAACAGGCGCGACGACCAACTGACCACCCATCATGGAGTTGTCGGCTGCGTTCTCAATCAACGAAGCCTTGTACCCAAGAGACGGGAGCGAGCCGTAATATCCGACAAGCTTCAATCTGGAGTCGAGGAACTTCAAGGAGGCGATTCCGCCGTCGATGGTTCCCGAGCCGACACCTGCAAATACCGCCTGACGGCCGACACTGAGGTCCGCGAAGCCCGCGATATTCGACCATTTGGCATACAGATTATAGAGCCGCAGGGTCGGGTCATTTTTCACCGGACCGCCGAAGTCGTTGAACCCCTGGAGATAGGTGTGGAACGACAACTGCTCCCCCGCGAGCGAGAGCTGAACGGTCTGATAACCAAACAGGTGTTGGGATGAGATTCCAATCGTGTCTTGCCGTTCCCAGGCGTAGGCAGAGGTCACAAAGCGAGCCTGCAGCCGCTGTCCAAACGCCCCGGACACCGAAAGAACGAGGAGACAGGTGAGTAAGAAGAGGTTCTTCATAGGTATTTGAACTTGAAAAGTGATCGTGACGTGAGCACGGTTTTGGAACAATCCGGAGAAGGTGTCAACGGAGCTCTGTCGGCCGCTCCTTGCGTGGCATCCGACGTTAGCGGCGGTTCGAGG
>Ga0233425_10009183_pt1 | contig 12684 bp, 9 predicted proteins | sample Watercolumn_Towu_2_FD_181712 | JGI IMG/M metagenome (GOLD analysis project Ga0233425, IMG submission 181712) | Freshwater microbial communities from Lake Towuti, South Sulawesi, Indonesia - Watercolumn_Towuti2014_140_MG | ecosystem: Environmental > Aquatic > Freshwater > Lake | place: Indonesia...
GATGCTCCCGGGCAGGCCCGAGCGCAGCTCACGGGCCTCGAAGAGCGGTTCGTCGGCCATCAGAGCACCTGCCATCCACACGGTCAAGGGGGCCGCAAGCATCATCGTGCCTCAGCTCCTGTCGGTCCCAGGCGGGCCGTGGCGCGGGCTACGACCTCATCCTGCAGCGCCTCCGGTAGCGAGACGAAGTAGGCGGTGAAGCCCGCCACGCGGACCACCAGGTCGCGGTGGTCGTTCGGTCGCTGTCGGGCCTGGCGCAGGAGGTCGGCGTCCACCACTGACACCTGCAGCTGCTCGCCGCCCAGCTCGAAGTAGCTCCGGAGCAGAGCAACCAACCTCTGCAGTCCGGCTTCCCCGGCCGCATCGGTGGGAGAGAGCCGCAGGTTCATCGCCGCGCCGCCCGGCACCGCGCGGAAGTCGGGCCGCGCCATCGACCGCAACGTCGCCGTCGCCCCGCGTACGTTGCAGCCCTGCGAGGGCGACCCACCGTCGCTGAGCGACTCGCCCGCCCGACGGCCGTTGGCGGACGCCCCTGTGCGCGCCCCCATCTGGGTATGGCTGATGACCGAGCCGACCATCCCGTAGTGCAGCGCCCGGGGCGAGGGCGTCGGGCACTCGCGCACCAGTCGGCCGAAGCTCGCCACTACCTGTGCCGCGAGGGAGTCGGCGCGCTCGTCGTCATTGCCGTACTTCGGCGCCTGGCGGCATAGGGCCAGAGGGCGCTCGTAGCCGGCGAAGTCGGCCGCCAAGGCCCTCAGCAGGTCCGACATCGCCAGCTCTCGTTCGTCGAAGACGAGCGTCCGGATGGCCGCCAGGCTGTCCACCGTCGTGCCCAGCCCGACCGCATAGACCCCGGTCAGCAGGTAGGGCGCGCCCTCGACCGCGTCCAGGCCATGCTCCAGGCAGGCCGGAGTCAGGGCCGAGATGAGCGGCACCGGGGCGTGGCGGCTGACGCGCTCGTCGTAGGCATACCGGCGCGCGAGAGCCTGCCGCAGCACGTGTTCGACCTGCGCCTCGAAGGCCTCATAGAGCGCGGCGAAATCGGCGAAGCCCCCCGCGGCCACTGGATCGGGCCCCAGCTGCGCCCCGGTGATGGGATCTCGGCCCCGGTTGAGCGCGACCTCCAGGCACTTGGCGAGGTTCACGTAGCAGTCGATCCACGGCGCCGCGAGGCCCGGCAGGTACGTCTCCACGCAGCCCACCTGCGCGTGGCCGCACGCCGTCGCCTCATCGATGCCGTGCGCCATCAGACCCGGGATGATCACCTCGTCGTTGAACACGGCCGGGTGCCCGGCGCCCGCCCGAAGTGTCAACGCGATCTCTCGCCAGTAGGCGGAGCTGGTCCCGGCGTGGATGCGCGTCGAGAGGTTCGGCTGCTTGCGGGAGACCCAGCGGTCCACTTGCAGGCAGAGCAGGCTGAGGTCGTTGGCGGCATCGCTCCCGTCTGGGTGGCGCCCACCGAGGCTCAGGTGCGCGATGTCGTCGCCCTCGGCGTTCAGCTTCAGCCAGAAGAGCGCGATCAACTCGGCCGCGCCCTCGCGGCTCAGCACTCCATCGGCCAGGTCGCGGGCGTAGAACCAGTGCAGGTACCGGTCGAAGCGGCCGAAGGAGTGCCCGATCCCTCCGTCGTCCAGCTTGATGCCCAGGTGCGCAAACCAGAGCAGCTGCAGGGCTTCCCACAGCGTCCGGGGGGCCTCGCGGGCGATGTGGTCGCAGACCTCGGCGATGCGCGTCAACTCGGTTGCCCGGTCCGTACCGCGCGCGGATAGGGCCGTCTGCCGGGCCAACGCCGCGTGGCGCTCGATGTAGCGGGTAAGGCCGGCCAGCGCCGCCCGCATGGCCGGCCCGTTGGGCCCCCCGGCGCGCTGGTGCAGGGCGCCGATCCCATCGGTCAGCAGCACCCCGAAGTCCGGGATGGTGTGCCCGTCGCGACCGGGGCCGCCGCAAAGCAGTCCACACGCGATGGCCTCGCGGGCGTACCGGGAGTCGACCTCGGCCTCGAACTCCGCCGCCCGGGCGCTCCAGTACTGCCACGCGCGGGCCAGGTCATCCGGGCGCGTCGCCGCCACGTCCTCCAGGCCCACCTCGCCCACCAGCAGCTCATCATCGTGGACCGCGATGGCGATGTGGTCCAGCGCCCAGCCCAGCCCGCGACCGCGCCGCAGCGGCAGGGGCTCATCGCTGGCCTGCGTGAAGTACTCCCACAGCAGGACGGCCCGCTCGTCGCAGCCGTTCGGGCGCCACGTCCGCTCGCGGCCGGTCGGCGGCCGCCGAGCGAGCAGCCGGGCGACGCGACCGGGCGGCCGATCGGGCAACGACGGTCCGGCCGGCGCAGCGGTCAAGAGCTCCCTCCCAGGCGCCTGCTCAGGCCCTCGATCGCGTCGGCCAGTGCGGCGCGGGTCTGGTAGAGGACGGTCGGGTCCTCCGAGTAGGTTCGCAGGTCGGTCAGCAGCGGCTCAGGCACACCGAGCAACGCGCGTTCCGGTACCGACGCACCGTCTGCCTCAACGCGACTCACAAGGTCGCGCAGCAGCCACCAGTACTCGAAGTCCTCGAGCCCATCCCGCAGATTCTCCAGCCGGATCGTGGTGAGCGGTCCCTCGGGCCCGGCGCACAAGAGCAGGCCGTCTCCGTCGGGGAGGCTGGGATGGTAGCGGGGCGTCCAAGCTGTCAGGGGCCCGGAGGTGACCTTGCGCTCGTTGTACGTCCAGCCCGTGACGCGGTAGTACAGGAACCCGTCTGGCTGGTACTTCCACGTCGCGGCCCCCATCAGCAGTCGAGCGCGGATGACGGGGTACTGCACGAACCAGTTCAGGTCACTTCGCCCCCGTGGCGCGACGCAGATGTACCACCACGCCTGCTTCCCGAGCGTGCGCCCCTCACAGATGCGCTCCCAGTCCTCCTGGTAGCTCGGGGTGAGCGGGACCCAGATGTCGAGGGCCTGGGCGACCGGCGAGTCCGCTCCGACTCCGTAGCTCCGGTCGTAGCCCGTCGTCATCAGCGGGACGCCGGGGAAGTGGGTGCGCAGGGTCTCCATCGCCTTGGCGAGCGCCTCGAAGTCGGTCGTCTCGTCGAGGAAGTAGACCCCGTAGCTGCCCTCAGGCCAACCGGCGGCGCGGACCCGTTCAAGTTCGGGTTCGAACATGCGGACACACTCAGCGAGGTAGTCCTCGTAGCTCCCGTACGTCCTGCCCGGGCCGATTGAGACGTGCTCGGGCGCCAGTACGTAGCCGATGTTCCACCAGGCCGACCCGGTCTCCCGCAGCTTCCTCAGGGCGTCAACGCTCGCCAGGTGGTAGACGCCGTCTTCCCCCGGGCGCCCGGTCGGCCGTGTGCGGTAGAGGTCGTTGGGCGCCATGCGGTGGTCCAGCATCAGGTCGAAGTACTTCCAGGCCAGCGTCTCGTCGTAGTCGGGGTAGAAGTGCGCGAACATGTCTTCGCCCGTGCCCCACACGGTCTTCAGGTGCTGCTCTTTGGGCACGTCGAAGCCGAACACGCGCAACCGGACTTCGAGGCTCTTCGACCGCGCCTCCCGCGCGCTCACGGTCAGGCGGGTCGAGTACCGACCGGGGCGCGTGCCGGGGGGCACGTACACCGAGAGCCAGATCGGCTGCACCTCGCCGACGGGGCAATCGAAGTGCTCGAGGAAGTCCAAGAGGGGGTCGGGCCACCACTCCGAGGGGCTCGTGGCCGTCGCAAGTGCCGGGCTCGCGCTCCTCACGTAGCCCACCGGGGCGGCTGTGATGCGCACACCGGCGGCCGAGTCGGTGAAGGGTTCGACCCGCCACCGCACGCGACGCAGGTCAGCGTCGATCGGCACCACCACGACCTGCCCGCCCTCATGCTCGTTCCCCGCGGCCGCGAGGTGGAGCGTCTCCCGGAAGTCGCCTGTGAAGGGCACATCGCGACGGAACACCTGCTGCATCGAGGTCGCGACGCCCAGCGCGAAGTCCGTGGGCAGGCCTTTCGCCTCATTGCGAGCGGCGCCCCGATCCGACGACAGGCGGGTACGAGCCTGCGCCAGGAGCTCGGCGGCCGCGCTCAGGCGCTCGGCGGACAACTGCCCCTCGGCCGCTCGCAGTCGCGCCCGTAGCTGCCGCAGCCGCGCCGCTGCGCGCGGAGGCCGCCCTACCTCCTCGACGACGCGGCCGTACTCGTCCACTTGTCCGGTCAGTTCGGCCAAGTGCTTCGCGCGCTTCACGCGCTCGAGGTCCTCCGCCAAGCCCGGTCGCTCCACCAGCTCCAGCACGAGCCGGGGTCGCTGCGACGGATCGCCCTCGGCTTCCGAGGAGGCGAAACCCGCTACGTCCCCCTTCTCGAGGGCCTCGCCGACGGGGTACAGCCGCAGGCCCGTGTTGGCGTCGGGGTCGTCCAGCCAGCCCTGAACGAGGTCCGGCGAGAGCGCGAACACCACCCAGCCCTCGCTCCCAGCCGGCACCGTGGCGCGGCTCATCGGCGCCTCGAGGTAGTCCACCCCGGCGGTCCCGAGGCCCGCGCTGCCCGCCCAGGGCTGCGCGTCATACGCCAACCAGTTCCAGCACGCCGTGCCGGCGACCGGCACGCGCTCACCGTCGTTGGTGCCTTGCCGCCAACGGGCGTTCCCGACCGCGACCGGAGCCGCGCCGATGACGACGTCGCGATAGGGGTAGGGGGCGGCATCGGCGTAGAGTTCGAGGCGGGCCTGCACGACCTGTGCGTGGGGGAGAGCGGCCAAGTCGAAGCGGACCAGCGCCACCTGCAGCTCGCCCCAGCGGTTCATCCCGCACGCGATGGAACTCGCCACGCCCCAGTTCACGTCCGCCACGACCGAGGGCGCATACAGGAGGCAATCGTCGGTGCCCTCGTACCCGTCGAGGCCGTCCTGCAACACGACCTCGAGGGCCGACGCGCCGCCGGCGAAGGTGAGCAGAACCAGGAGGCAGAGCAGCAGCTGACGTGCCACGGGTTCACCCCCTCGATCGGCGGCCTTCGCTGACCGAGGGGGCGAGCCCTTCCGGGGCAGTCAGACTACCCGTCCGGCGGGATCTCGACGTCCGGGAAGGACGCCGAGGAGGTCACGAACCCCCACTGCGGCGCTGCACTCACGGTGGCCGATGGCCCATCGGGAGGCCGCAGTACGTCCATGGGTCCGGGTCCTTGTAGTTCAGAAGGTACACTTCCCCAGTCACCGTGTCCATTACGTAGGCCTTGGGGTACTCCGCGAGTGGCACCAACTGCCACGGGCCCGGCTGACGAGGCCCATCATCCTGAGCCAGGGCCGACTGGGGCCGGATGTAGCCCGACAAGGCTCCACCGACCATCCCAGCCACGACAACGACAGCCAACGTCACGGCGAACTGCGCTCTGGTCATCGCGCTCCCTCCCATCGCTCTCGCTCGCAGGCGTTGTGGCCTGAACTCATCTCGCCATCCGCCGGGGCCGGGGACCGCGTCTTGCGCGCGCGGGACGCGGCTGTGGCGGGCGATGAGTCGTGCCGTCCGCTACTCGTCCGGCGGGATCTCGACGTCCGGGAAGGACGCCGAGGAGGTCACAAACCCCCACTGCGGCTTGCGGGCGCCGTCGAAGGACGCCCAGCCCGCCGCACCGTGCCCGGCCACGAAGATCAGCCGCATCTTCCCCTCCGAGTCCAGGAACCGGATGTCGGCCTCACCGCCCTCGTTGACCGAGAGCATGAGGCTCTGGCGGTTGTCCTGGTCGAAGAAGATCGCCCGTGGGAAGCCGCCCTCGGTACTCGTGTAGAGGTTGATCCTCCGGCGGCGTTCGGCGTCGCGGAGGGTGTACTCCTGGGCGCGGACCTCGCCGAACTCCATGGTGTAGATCATCGCCGGAGGCGGCTTGGCGGAGGCGCCGGACGGCAGCAGGATGACGCCGGCCGGGGGCGCCGGGAGCTGCCCTTCCGGTGGCTCAGGCACCGGGGACTTCAGACCCGCCGGCGCGGACCAAGCGTAGCGGCCGTCCGGATGGGAGATCGCGACGATGGGGTTGTCCTGGTCCAGGGCCGCCAGGAGGCTGGTGGCGCCCCACTCGGGCACGAGCGCCAGGTTCGGCGCGCCGCCTGCCGTCACGCCCAGGCTGCCGCGCCAACGGTCCCACGGGTCCCAGAGGTGAATGGCGGGCGCGCCCTCGATGTCCCCCAGGGAGGCCATCGCGGCGCCGTCGCCGTCCGTAAGCCACATGGCGTGAGCCTGGACATGGGGCTCATTCAGGTCCACGACGAGCGGCTGGCCGACCTGGGCCGCGGCGCGGGGCCACTGGCGCACGAGGCTGCTCGTCAGCGCTCCCGCAAGGGTCGAGCCCACGACGGCCGCCATCAGGATTGTCGATCGCATTCGGTTCATCTGGATCGCCTCCTCTCTTGCGCCGCGCTCAGGGCTGCAGCAGCGGATCCGTAGACCACGCCACCTTGCCTTCTTCGGTCAGGACCTCGATCTTGGGCAGCATCCCATCCCCGACGATGCGGGGCCCTCGCGGCTCCGGCGGCGCCTCGCCGATGTGGATCTCCGTCTCGGGGGTGATCCGGATCTCGGTACAGGGCTGGAACAGCTGCACCGCGGGCCGTCCGCCCGGGTAGCGGACCTGCAGGAAGGGCGCGCCGGAGCGGTCCACGGCAAAGACGATCCGCGACGTGCCGGTCTCATCCAGCATCGCGAACTCCGGCACGTTCCCCTCGGCGAACTTCAGGTGGGCCTTGACCTTGCCGTCGTAGTCCGTCAGGTAAAAGGCGTCGGCGGTGACGACGTAGCTCTCGGCGTGGGCCGGGCGCTCCGGCGGGTGGTCTTCCAGGAGGAAGCCCGCGCCGAAACCGACCGCCGCCAACAGGATCACGACTGCGACGAACCAGTGCGTTCGCATGGCGGAGCCTCGCTTTCTCATGGCGTCACCGTGAATTCGCGGCGGGCGAGCGTCTCCCCGCCCTTGGTCACTGTCACGGAGTAGTTGCCGGGTGGGAAGCCCCCGGCCCGGGTGGTGGTCCAGCAGAACCAGGCGCTGCCGTTCCCGCCGACGTTCTGGCGGGAGGTCGCGCTCTGGCCCACATCCGACTGCCACTGCACGACGAGTTCGGTGTTGTCGGGCAGGCCGGTGTACTCGAGGTACGCGCACAGCTTCCCCGCGCCGCTGAAGGCTGCGGCCTCGCCGACCGGCTGATTGTCGACAATGTCGGCGCACACGACCAGTTCGCCGATGTTTCCGCCCGCGGGCGCGCCGTCGATCGCTCGCCCGACCGCTTCGATGATCTTCTCCGGCAGCTCCTCGGCGGTCTCGGTGGTCAGAACCTGCCCCCGGCAGCCGTCGGCGATCTCCTGGAAGGAGCTCAGCGTCGCCGGGTCGATCACGCCGCCGTTCGCCACCGCGATCGGGTAGATGTCGGCCGGGTCGACCTCCAGGGCGCGCCGCTTCACGTCCCCCAGCTTCACCGGGTCGCTGGAGTTCGGCGGAGCATCGCCGATGAGCACGATCAGCTTCTGCACGCCGGTCCGCCACTGGCTGTTGATGGCGGTCATCAAGCCAGTGTAGACGGCCTCGGGGGTGTCGCCCCCTCCGGCCACCTGGACCGTCTCGATGGAGCGCTGCAGCTCCGCGGTGTTGGTGGTGAACGCCCACTCGCGGATGACCTGGGTCTCGGTGTGGTCGGTGAACACCACGAGCCGCACACGCAGGTCGTCGCACTTGCTCTTCAGGTCGGCCATCAGCCGCTCGGTGCTCTTGCGGACGGCAGCCATCTCCTCGCCCATGCTGGACGTACCGTCGATGCAGAAGACCAGGTCGATGGCCCGCGTCTGGTTCCCGCGCTTCACCGTGAGGTCAACCTTCCCTGGACCAAAGGGCGCAAAGACCGGTAGCTTCACGCTGAACGCGTTCGCCGCGGGGTCCCACGTCCCGTCGATGGGGAGGTCCATTCGGCTACCATCGGCGGCCTTCGTCCGCCAGAAGCACTTCAGGCCGCGACCGTCCGGGTAGTAGGTGCCCGAGACCGGCCGAGACTCGCCGCTGTCCACAGCCTGGGCCGTCCCGCTCACCTGAAAACGACCGTTGGGGCGCTCCGAGAGCGTAAGGGTCAGCCCGACCCCCGCGGCCTCGTGCAGCCCAACGTACACCCCGGCCTTCGGCCCATCGGCCGACACCACTTCGGCAACCGTAAGCGCTGCCAACACCGCGATCACGCTCTGAATGGCTCTCATGGTCATCACGTCTCCCTTGGTTGGCTTCCGCTCGGGATAGGCCATGTTTTCAGCATTAGAGTATTGGTATGATTAGATGTACAACCCCGTTGGGAGCCGCAAGGTCCCCGGCGAGGTGGGGCCGAATGCAGAGGTTCGTCCCGTCCCCTGGAGGCTACTCATGCCCTTCCCGCTCACTGTCTTGCTTTCCTTGCTCCTGGAAGTCCCGGCCCACAGCCAGCCGCCGGAGCTGTCTCGGGACTGGGGCAACCTCGACGGCGACTGGCGCTTCGCGACCGACCCGGACGAGGCGGGGGAGAAGGCGGGCTGGGGACAGCCCGACTTCGACGACTCCGCTTGGCGCCTGCTGAAGGCCCCCGGCTACTGGGAGCCGCAGGGGATCACCGACCCGCACCCGGGCCAGCCTCCGAAGCCCAAGAACGGGATGCCCTACACGGACTACGACGGCGTCGCGTGGTACCGGAAGCACTTCACCGTCCCGCAGGACTGGGACGGGCAGTCGCTGGTCCTGCACCTCGGCAGCGTGGACGACTTCGACCGCGTCTTCCTCAACGGGGAGCTGGTCGGTGAGACGCCTCAGGCCACGCAGCAGGCGGTGAGCCTGACCCGGACCTATCGGGTGGAGGCAGAGCAGGTGCTGTCCGGCGAGGAGAACGTGCTCGCCGTTGAGGTACGGGATGGCGGAGGGCCCGGGGGCCTGATGGGACCGCTGCTGACTTTGCTGCCCGAGAGCCTTGCGGAGGTGACTCAGATGCTGCCCCAGGATGACCGACCCTTTGCTGAACGGTTCGCCGATCCGCCCGCGAGTTGCCGCATCCTGAAGATCGTGCACTCGCTGCCCGACCAGCCCAACGACCAGGACCTCCTCTTCCGGGGTCTGATCGCGCAGGGCTTCGGCGGGGTGGTCTGCAACGTGTCCTTCACCGACTACCTGACGAGCGATGAGAAGTGGGCGGCCTTCGTGCGCGGTGTCACCGAGGCCAAGAAGCTCGGGATGGCGATGTGGCTCTACGATGAGAAGGGGTACCCCTCCGGCAACGCCGGCGGGCTGACGATGCAGGGCCATCCCGAATGGGAGGCGCGCGGCCTCCTGATCGCCGAGGCGGACTCGACCGGCGGCCCGGTCGCGCTCGACCTGCCGCCCGGCACGCTGGTGTCCGCGGCGGCCTACCCGCTGACCGAGGGCGTGATCGATCCGTCGGCGGCGGTTGACCTGTCTGCGCAGGTGCGCGAGGGCAAGCTGTCCTGGGAGGCCCCTGCGGGGGACTGGCGGGTGTTGGCGATCACGGAAGACTTCATCTACGAGGGCACCCACGCCGCGGTCAGCCTCGCGGACAAGCTCCCGTACATCAACCTCCTCGACCCCGCCCCGACGCAGCGGTTCATCGAGCTGACGTACGGGGGCTACGAGCAGCACTTGGGCAGCGACCTCGGCCAGCACTTCATCGCGAGCTTCACCGACGAACCGTCGCTGATGAGCTCCTTCATGCGGCCGATGCCGTACAAGGTGCTGCCTTGGGCGCCGAACCTCTCCGCGGAGTTCCAGCGTCGCCGGGGCCGGGAGCTTGCGCCGCTGGTCCCGGCGCTGGTGACCGACGCCGGGCCGGACGCCGCTCGGGCGCGGTACGACTTCTGGCTGACCATCGGCGAGCTGGTCTCGGAGGGCTTCTTCGGACAGATCCAGGAGGCGTGCGGGAAGCTGAACTTGCGATCCGGGGGCCATCTCCTGGCCGAGGAGGGCCTGCGGAACCACGTCGCCTTCTACGGAGACTTCTTCCGCTGCGCGCGGCGGCTGGACGCGCCTAGCATCGACTGCCTGACCAGCGTCCCCGAGCAGGTGCCGTGGCAGATCGCCCGGCTCATGGGTAGCGTCGCCGACCTCGAAGGCAAGCCCTACACGATGAGCGAGACCTCGGACTTCGTGCAGCGCTACCGGCCCGGCGGCGATGAGCGACCGGTAATCGACGTGACCGAAGCGCAAATCCGGGGCACGTGCAATCGGGAACTCGTCGGCGGCATCAACACGATCACGAGCTACTACAGCTTCCACGGACTCACCGGCGAGGAGCTGCGGCGGCTCAACGAGTGGGTCGGCCGGTGCGCTACCGCTCTGCGCGGCGGCCACCAAGTCACCGACCTCGCCGTCGTCTACCCCATCGAGAGCCTCTGGCTGCGGTTCACTCCGGCCCGCCACGGCCCGACGGCCTCCGCCGCGGCGGCGGAGCTGGACGGCATCTACAACGCGGTCAGCAACGGGCTGTACGCGGCGCGGCGAGACTTCACGTACGTGGACTCGCGCGCTCTGGCCGAGGCGAGGGTCGAGAACGGTGCGCTCGTGCACGGCGACCTGCGATGGCGCGTCGTCGTGCTGCCGTGTGTAGATACGCTGCCGGATGAGGCGTGGCTGAACCTGCGCGAACTCTGGCGGCAGGGAGGTGTGGTGATCGCCGTGGGCGCCCGGCCCCTGAACAGCGCTCGTGAGTTCCCCTCGCCGCGCATTCGGGACCTCGGCGTGGAGGTCCTCGGGGGCTCGGATGAGCTTGGGGTAACCACGAACGACGCGGGCGGGGTCGGCGCGTATGTGCCCCGCAGCGCGACGGCGCTTCTCCCTACCGTGCTCGACGCGATCATCGAGCCCGACCTCCGGGCCGATGCCCCGGACTCCCCGCTGCGGTTCACCCATCGACGCATCGACGGGCAAGAGGTGTACTTCGCCATCAATGACAGCGCGGAGCCGGTGGAGGCGACGATCACGGCCGCGACCACGGGCCCGGGGGAGCTGTGTGATCCGGCGACGGGGCAGGTGACCGCGCTGGAGTCGGGGGAGGGGGTGAAGCTGACGCTGGAAGCGTACGGCGGCGCCCTGTTGCGTTTCGCCGAGGCTCGGGCGCTACGGCTGCTGCGTCCGGAAGCCGGACCGCTGCCGGGGCTGACGGTCTCGCCGCTGGCCGCCGTGGAGCCGGTGGAGGGGCACGGCGAGTTCGTGCAGGGCTCGCTCGCGCCCGACGCCGAGCTCGGGGGTCCCGCGAAGCCGGTCTGGGCGGCGGTCGGGACGCTGACCAAGAGCGATGTCGACACCCACCTGTTCGTGAGCTTCCGGTACCCAGGCAGGACCGACCTGACCGCCGCCGCCTGCCTCGTGCTCGACACCTGGGTCCCGCCGGGGCAGCAGACCCCCGGCGAGCTGCTCGTGCTGCTGCACGAGGAGGGCGGAGCCGTGTACGTCGGCCGAGCCGACCGATCCCTGGCGGCGCCGGGCGAGGCCCGCTCGTTCATCCCCTTGAGCGGGTTCGATCTGGCCGGCTGGACGAAGGACGACAACTCGCGCCTCGACCGCGACGCGATCACCGCGATCAGCATCGGCTGGGGCGGCTACTTCGGGCGGGATGGCGAGCGCATCGCCTTCAGCGTCGCCCGGCCTCAGGTCGCCCGCGAGGGAGGGGCGCAGTAGGCGAGAGGGACGGCGTCTGTCGCCGTGAGACTCCCAAGGGAGGTGCACGAGATGGGCCTGAACCCGCTGGACGGCATCGAAGGACTCGAAGACGTGGAGGAACTGGAGGCGCAGGAAGCCGAGGAAGCCGAAGCCGCGGAAGCCGAGGCTGAAGCGGAAGCCGAGGCCGCTGCAACGGAGGAGCCGGTGGAGGAGGCGCCGCAAGACCCATCGTGGGGGCAGCTGATCGACACGGTGGATGTGACGGGCGACGGCATTGCGGATGTCGAGCTGCGGGATGCCGATGCCGACGGGAACGTCGACTACGTCGAAGGAGACTTCGACCACGACGGCATCGACGACATCAAGCTGCAGGACACCGACGGCGACCGGATGGCGGACGAGGTGACCGGCGGCGAGAACTGGGAGCTGCTGTCGGACATCGGCGACAAAGACCTGGACTGGATCAACCGCAACAGCGACGCCCTCGACAGCGACAAGGACGGCGTGACCAACATCGAGGAGCATGACGCCGGAATCGACCCGCTGGACAAGGACACCGACGACGACAACCTACCCGATGGCTGGGAGGTCGATCAGGGCTCGGACCCGGCCGACTGGCAGAGCACCCAGGATGCCGACCTCGTGGCCTGGGAAGCCCAGACGGAAGCGGAGTCCGAGGCGAGCTTCGCTGCGTCCCAGCTGGAGACCGAGGCGCAGCAGGCCTGGAACGGAGCGGCCGACGCGGCCTATGACGCGGGCTACGATGCGGCGGCCGATGCGAGCTATGATGCCGGCGCAGACGCGGGCTCCGAGTACTGACAGCGCGGCAACTCTGACCTCCAAGGAGGGCTGCAGTGTTCTGCTCGAAGTGCGGCACGGCGTTGCCGGAGGACGCGCAGTTCTGCCATCGCTGCGGGGCGGCGACGGTCGGCGCGGTCGAGCCCGCCGCCGCGCAGCCCCCACCGGCGCCGGCTTCCGCGGCGGCGACCCCGGTGCCGGCGGCCCCCCTCGCCCCCACGCCGACCTACGTGGCGGTCACGGACAACGCGGTCGCGGGGACGAACGTGGTGA
>Ga0233425_10009184_pt1 | contig 12681 bp, 9 predicted proteins | sample Watercolumn_Towu_2_FD_181712 | JGI IMG/M metagenome (GOLD analysis project Ga0233425, IMG submission 181712) | Freshwater microbial communities from Lake Towuti, South Sulawesi, Indonesia - Watercolumn_Towuti2014_140_MG | ecosystem: Environmental > Aquatic > Freshwater > Lake | place: Indonesia...
CAGGATAGCCAGGTTCATCGAAGGGATAACCCCGCTCAGGCTCAGCAGGTGCGCCAGAAGGGCGGCGTCGATAGATTCGGAGCATCTAAAGGGACACGTCATCATCTGCGGGTTCGGCCCGCTTGGGTCGAGCGTCGGGCACATCCTGGAACAGGCCGGGAGGGATTACCTGGTGCTGGAGCTGAACCCGGCCACCGTCAGGCGTCTGCGCACAAAAGATGTCAACCGTCCGGTTTATCTGGGCGACGGTGCGAGCGCCGAGATACTTTACAAGAGCGGGATCGAGCGTGCGGCTGTCCTGGCGGTTACGGCGCCCGATTACATGAACAGCGTAGCGATAATCAAACAGGCGCGTGCCATGAATCCGCACATCCATATTATTACCCGCGCGAAGTTTCGCAACCAAGTGGACGACCTTTACGCCTCCGGCGCCGACATTGTGATCTCGGAGGAGCTGGAGGCTGGAATAGAGATGGGGCGTTATATCCTGTTGCATATGGGATTCGACGAAACGGCCATCGACCAGCACATCCAGACGATCCGAGCCTTCGGCAGTGCCGACTTTTTCTAGACGATCCACCGAATACGCAGGCGGCCTGGGCGTGTGCCCGGAGGGTGTGATGTCGCCATGAGCGAATGCGAAATGGCGATGGGGTGCTTGGCGTATGAGGCTCAAAAACTTGCTTCGTGCCCTCAAAATTTGGCGCCTGAACGGAGGCTCCGACCGTAGTGAAGACGCCAAATTTTTGTTCGGTACACCGGAAACGCAACCCTCTCCCTAACCCTTCCCCTTAAATGGATCCCGACTTGCGTCGGGATGACGTTTTTGAAGGGGGGAGGGGATTATTAAAAAAACCAGAGGGCACACAAGTTTTTGGGCCGAAAAGCAAAGCACCCCACAATCCACCCTCCGGGCACACACCCCTAAGGCACACTTCGTGGCGAGCCGACACTTATTGACAACCAGGTGCCGCTGTGGTAGCTAGACACCCATCCAGAAGATTAAAAGGGTCTTCTGGATTTTTACTATTATGAACCTTTGCCACTATCTAACGCCCCAAAATATTGTCCTGATGAAGAGGCCGGTATCCAAGGAAGATCTTTTAAAGGGCCTTGTGACGGAACTTGCCAACCAAAAAAACATTAAGAATATCGAGTATTTATCTAATGCCATCGTGGATCGCGAAAGAGAAAGTTCCACATTTCTGCCCACCGGGATAGCCATTCCGCACGCCCGCGTACCGGACGTGGAGGAGATCACCCTTATCATGGGCGTGATGCCGGAGGGCTTTAAAGAGACCCAGGAGGCCGACCCAACGTATCTGGTATTCCTGTTCTTTTCCCCGATAAAGGACAAGGAGTTTGGGAGGCACCTAAAGCTCCTGGCCAAGATAGCGGCCATATTCAACGACCCCACATTTGTTCACGATGTGGCGGTCCTTTCCGACAGCGATAAGATTTTTGCGTCCATCCAGCACAAGGAACGCGAATCGGCCGATCAGTAACGGATAAAAGGGGCATCGCCGGGATGCGATGGGGATTCCCGCTTGCGCGGGAATGACATAATGAGCCAACTATCAAAATATTCGACCAAGACCACCGCCGTCGTTATCACGACGGCGATGCTGACGTTTGTTTCCTCGTGGCGCGCGGCATCGGTCGTCCTCTGCGACCTTGGTAGCTCAGCGTTCTATGCCTGCGGCATAGCGGAGCAGGCGGTTGGCAAGGCCGCCCCGTGGTTCATTATCGCCATCATGCTGTTCTCGCTCTGCGTAAGGGCCGTTTACATGGAGTCCTGTGCCATGTTTGTCAGGGGAGGGGTCTACAGGGTGGTGAGAAATGCCCTTGGTCCGTCGCTTGGCAAGATCTCGGTCTCGGCGCTCCTGTTCGATTACTCCTTAACCGGTCCTATCAGCGCGGTCTCTGCCGGTCACTACCTGGCCGGTTTTATGAATCAATTTTTTATGCTGATCGGGAGACCGGAGCTCCAGGTCCCAAAGACCCTGTTTATCACGGTCTTTGCGATAGTGGTGATCCTTTATTTCTGGCGCAAAAACGTCATCGGCATCGGCGAGTCCAGCGGCAAGTCACTCCGGATCGTCCAGTTGTCCGCGCTGGTCATTGGAATAATGTTCATATGGGGCGTCGTGACGGTCATACTGCAAAGGCCTCCGCTGCCGACGCTTGTCCCGGCCCCGACGGATGAGGCTCTAGGCTGGCTAAAAAATGCCCACTGGCTCCACGATATTGGCCTCGTTGGCATATTTATCGCCCTTGGCCATTCGATCCTTGCCATGAGCGGAGAAGAATCGCTTGCCCAGCTCTACCGCGAGCTCGCCTCTCCGAAGATAAAAAATTTGAAGATAGCGGCCATAATAATATTTGCCTTCAGTTTCTTGTTTACTGGGATCCTGAGCCTGTTTGCCGTTATGCTGATACCAGATGCTGTTCGGCCGTCGTACAGCAGTAACCTTTTGGCAGGGCTCTCGATGTACCTTGCGGGGCCTACGATGATTAAGATGGTCATGCAGGGATTCCTGGTCCTCGTCGGCGTACTTTTGCTGTCCGGGGCCGTGAATACGGCGCTGGTCGGCGCCAACGGGGGACTGAACAGACTTGGAGAGGACGGGGTCTTTGCGGATTGGTTCAGGCGGCCGCATAAAAAATATGGCACGACGCACAGATTTCTTTCGCTACTGGCCATCATACAAATCGTGATTGTCTTGTTGTGTGAGGGAGATGTGTATCTCCTCGGCGAGGCCTATGCCTTCGGCGTCATTTGGTGCTTTGTCAGCCAGACGCTTGCGGTACTTGTCCTGCGCTGGAAAGATAGAAGCTCACGCGAGTTTATGGTTCCGATGAATATCAGGATCAAGGACGTCGACGTCCCGATAGGGATAACGCTTGTGTTTGTGTTCTTGTTCGGCGTGGCCATTGCAAATTTCTTTACAAAGACGCTGGCGACAAAATTCGGCGTCCTGTTTACGATAGTTGTTTACGTCTTCTTGAGGATATTTGAATTCGTGAATAAGAAAAAATCCGGCGCCGGGCATGAACACGCGCTTGAAATGGTGAATCTGGAATTTTTTGAGAACGCCGATCCTTCCTCCTGCGGTTGCAAACATGAAAAGCGCGTCCTGATCGCCACCCGCGATCCGAACAACCTTTCGCATTTGAAAGAGGTCTTGCAGAAGACCAAGGTGGACGAAGAGGACATCTTGGTCATGACCGTGAAGCAGGGAGACATTGCCCATCAGGGCAGTGTTGACGATCTGCCTACCGATGAGCGAGTGCTCCTGACAAACATCGTTGCCTTGGCGGAAAAATTCGGGACGAACGTCATCCCGATCATGGTCCCGGCCCAGGATCCGATATATGCGACCGCCAAGGCGGCGTACGATCTGGGTGCGAGCGAGATTGTCCTGGGCAGGTCGTTAAAGACCACGCCGGAGGTCCAGCTGGAAAAGATCGCGGTGGCGTGGGGCTTCGTCTCCAGCAAGAATCCGCGCAAGGTCCTGGTCCGCGTCGTCTGGCCGGAGCATGAGTTGAAGTGTGAACTTGGATAAACCCCCGGCAAGGATTGTCATTCCGACGGAAGTCGGAATCTACTTTTTTTAACAAGTTCTGGACCCCGGCTTTCGCCGGGGTGACGATTTTTGCAGGGGTGAGGGGGCATTTCACTTGGATACAGTCTTATTCTCCGCCATCTTTACCGCGCTTTTGGTCGTATTTGCGGCCATACTCCTTGGCTGGGCGGCCGAGGCCCTGGAAAAATTTATTGCGCCCGGTCTGGCGCTTGCACTTTTGGCCCTCCTGCAGACCCTTCCCGAATACACCGTAGAGGCGGTCATCGCCTGGAGCAAAAACACCTCGCTCATGGTGGCCAATCTCACCGGTTCGTTGAGGCTCCTCTTGGGTTTCGGCTGGCCGATGATATTTTTTATCGCCGCGATAAGCCGCGCCGTCCGCGGCAGGGGATTTTTGCGCGTCCTGGAACTTTCCCCGCATCAGGCGCTTGAGACGATGTTTCTCTTGCCGGCGGTGATCTATTTCATGTTCATCTGGATCAAGGGTACGATGACGCCGGTCGACGGAGTGATCCTCATTGCCATGTTCCTGGTCTTTATCAAGGTGATCTCTAAGGCCAAGGTCACGGCGACTGATGAAGTAGAAGAGTCGGACATGCCCAAGGTTGTTAAGGGTATCGTGAACTCCAGCAAGCGCCGGAGGAATTTTTATATTGCGGGGCTCTTTGTTGTTGGCGGCGCGGCAATATTCATTGTCGCGCACCCGTTCGTTGAATCGCTCAAGACGCTTGCCGTGTCCTGGGGGATAAGCGAGTTCCTGTTCATCCAATGGGTGGCGCCGTTCGTCAGCGAGTTCCCGGAAAAGACCACCGCGTTCATGTGGGCGTCGCGCCCGAACAAGGCCACGACCGGCATGATGAACATGGTGAGCTCCAACCTGAATCAGTGGATGTTGCTCGCCGGTTCCCTGCCGCTGATTTTTAGCATAAGCTCCGGCGCCTACAGCGTGATCGCGTTCGATGCCCATCAGCTGGAGGAGATAATCCTGACAATACTACAAACCGCGATGGTTATGGCCTGCATGTGGGATGCAAAGATCACCTGGTGGGAGGTGACGCTGATATTCGCCCTGTGGGTGGTCGGATTTTTCTTCCCGATGGAACGGGCGCATCTGATCTACGCGCACCTCGTGGCCTTCGCGCTGATAATCGTTATTTCATTCATCTATCAGCCGGTGCCGGAGATCTGGAGACGCGCAAGGGCCGCCCTGCGTCCTAATTAATCAAATCATACACCGTATCATATAGCACCTTGTAACCGACGGACTTGAGATACGGGGAGTTCTCCATCCTGAATAATTTGTAAGAGTGATACAACCGTTCAAACGGATCCATATCTTTTAGCGTCGATTCGGTGATTACGCAGGCGGCAAAGCGGTTATCCATGCATGCCTCTACCACGTAGGGAAGGGACTCGGTCGGGTAGTTGTTTATGATAATGGTGGCGCTTGCCCTTTGTTCCCGCTTGACGGTCTTGTTTCCTATAAACGCGATCAAGGATTTTAATACCACCGGCGGCGGTGGCGGCGGTAACGGACTCCGGTATATCGGGCTGTAGACGGAATACCGCTTGCTCAAAAAATCCAGCGCGGCGTACCTTACCCTGTCATCTTTATCTCCCAATCCGCGCGCGTTGTAATCGTCTTCTAAGGCAGAGGCCCCGAGGAAATTGATATTCTTCAGGATGGCCAGCCTAACCTCCGGCTCGGGATCATTGAATAACTGTATAAATTCCGGGACGTCCAGGGCCTTTTTCATGAACATGTTTGCAAATAAGTCCACGGCGCCGGCGCGTTGTTGCGGGGTTCCCGTACCCCTCGCGGCCTGGAGCACTATGGGCGCGGCCTCTTCTTTGTAGCTGAAGAGGACGGACCTGGCGTCTTCGTTGTAGCGGTTGGCATTGTCCAATAGGGAAGTAACGGCCAGGAGCTGTTCCGTGGTCAGGGCGTTTACTAAATCATCATTGTGAGCAAGCAGGCTTGTGGCCGCGCCGCGGAGGGCCAGGTCTTCGGTGGTGAGGGCGTTGGCCACCGCCGGTATGGTCTTTGGCGTGTGTTTGAAGTCAGCGGTTAGAAATGCGATTGCCTCTCCTCTGATCTCGGGGTTGGCGCCCTTCTCCGCAAGGGCAAGGGCGTTTAGGGAATCCCCTTCTTCCGCGTAACCATGCTCGTGGATCCTATTTAACATGCGCAGGGCCCCGAGTTGGAGGTCGGCATCGTTGTCCAACCTTAGCTGTTTCAGGGATTGCTTGATTAAGCGGTTGTCGGAGACCCTGGCCTCATATCCAACCGTTAGTGCGGCATCGGAGATGTGGTAGTCATCTGTGGCCGCCATCTTCAGTAGCTCCTTATAAGGCATTCCCGTGAAGAGACTTTTTGCCAGGTCACGTAGTTTTGATATGTAGATCGGGGCACCGCATTCTATGAGGTGGAAGTCCTTCATGGCGTCTATCCATGGACTGATGTCATTCTGGATCTTTTTTAGGAGATAGCTCCTTGTATAATCCACGGCAACGTTATCGCCCTGGAACGGCCTGTAGGTGGTGAATTTTATGTTCGGATTTGTGGCCAACTCAAGGACCAGATGGCGTACCGTGATGTCTTTTGAATTTAGGAGCGTATCTACGGCCGTTCTTTGCACAATGACCTGCGGGTGCTGGAAGAGGTAGGATAGAATGTCATATTTCTCTGCAAAGAGCGCATAGTAATTGTCGGGGGTTACCGTGAGTTCTTCCGCCATCCGGACGATCGCCTCTATCTCACCCTTCATGGTATCCTTGTTTAGGATGGCCCCGTAGTTTGCAAAGACAGGACGTTCCAAGCAGTCCTCATCCCAGTTGGTAGGCAGGCCCCACGAGTTACCGCACGAATCACACGCAAGAAATCTTTTTGTTGCACGCAGGGCGGCCAGCCTCACCGCTTGCGAATCGGAGGCGAGGTGCCTGCTCAGCAGGTTTGCCTCTTCTACGCCGCCTTGGCCTAGCCTTGCGAGTTCATCCAGCATGTCAACAAGGTTATTGTCGGGATATTCATATTTGCCGGTGTCGCACCGCTCCAGCAGAAATTTCTGGCGCCTGATCCAGGCCGTCGAATCACCGGCGTCGAGCGTCCAGGCAAATTTTTCCAGGTATTCTCGGGTGTAGCCGTGTTGCAGAAGCCTATGTTTGTCGATTTCATTGATCAACGGGTCATTGTATGACGACCGCTCAAAGACGTCGCGCCACATCGGGAGCTCGTCTTCTGGCACAATGCCATTGACGAGCGGCAGGCACTTCTCGTCCCACAGGCCATAGATCTTGGTCGTGTAGCAGTCCCCGAGGGCCGTTGCCTTCTCAATCGCGCTGGCTAAACTGTTGTCTACCATAAGGACTCCTTAGTTTATGTCATCCCGACAAACAAAAACGTCATTCCGGCGTAAACCGCAATCCAGCAATCCTGGATCCCGACTTTCGTCGGGATGACGGCTCAATTAATCAAATCATAAACCGCATCAACGATCGCCTTGTAGCCGATCGACTTGAGATAAACGGAGCCGCCGGTCACAATCAGCCCGTGCGCGTAATATAGCCTCTCCAGCGGGCCCATGGAATCCAGCACGGAGTCGATGTCCCTGCATACGGGGATATTGTTGTTGCGGCATTCCTCTGCCATGTGCGGCAGGAAGTTTGTCGGGTACATATCTGCAAGATTGAGTGCACCGGCTACAACGTCGGCACCGGAGGAGCCGTCACCGATAAGCTTGACCGCCGACCGGACGATGTCGTCTGAGGGCTCATATGAAGATCTACGTAGCGTGGAGGCGTTTTCAATGGCGGCCTTTTTTACGTTGTTGTTGGGATTTTCCAGCGCCAGCAGGCGATATTTTTCGCTGACCTCGCCGGGGAAATACGACCATATATTTTTCAGCGCCTCTTCCTGAACTTTTGGACCCTGTATCTTGTATATCGTCTCCAGGTCAGACAGGGACTTGTCGCGTAGGATATTTCCCAAGAGGGCCGTTGCCAAGATTCCCATGTTGTCGGAGCCAAAGTATGCGGCCGCACGCAGTGCGGTAACTGAAGCATAGCCGTAATGGAGGAGTATATTGAATGCGGCCGAGGAGGCCCCTTTATCGTTGCTCCCCAAAATGGTCGCGATTATCCCGAGCTGGTGAGGTGTGAGCGAAACGCCCGCCTTGAGATTGTCAAGACTATTCCAGATTAGGAATGCCGCCCCGTCTCGAACGGTCGGGTCACTGCTCTGTAAAAGTTTTTGAATGACCTTCGAGATATCGGCCTTTGGGACAATATCTATCCATTTATCTCCCACGCGGGTCAATAACCTTAATAGCAAGCGCTCTGCGCCCGGTTCGTCGGAATCCACGAGGGCGCTCAGCTTGTTCAGCGCTGTTTTATTAGTGGTGTCACCGAGCCGGCCTAATATGATCAAATCTAAATCATAGGCAAAGTCCGGGTCCCGAATTGTCCTGGCCAACCTAAAGAGCGATGCGTCCGTCAGGCCACGGAATACTGTGCGCGCCCTCACTATCGTTGCGTACCTTTTGTCCCCTTTCCCGTTTTTGGAATCATCGCCGTAATCGGATTCCGGGTATGGAACAGTTTTAAGGTCGGGCATCCAGTTGTCGATGTCGGCGCGTATCTCCTTTAGGATACCTTTCTGTCTCCTCATAACGGCCGCGGCATAATTCTTGTCGTGATCGTCGCCGTATGCGTCGAAGTTGAGAATGGTGGGGTTTGTGGCCACGTAGAGCATGATCTGCCTGATTTGCGGGTCCTTAGAAGTCATGGCGTAATCGACTGCGGCATCCTGGACCTCCGCGTTGGGATGGGCAAAGAGATATGTTAGGAGCTTATATTTTTCCTTGCATGCAACGGCGGGGTTGGCCCCGGCAAAGGAGACGTCCTCGACCATCTTTATGAAGGCCGCTATCTCGGACTTGAAGGCCTTCGTCTCGTCGGCCTTTGCCGACAGACTATTGTAGTTGCTAAGGATGGCGTAATTTTTGAAGACGGCGTGTGAGGCAAAGTCCTTATTTTCGCTGTTTGTGTCCGCCCACATCATTCCACTGGACAGGCACCCCATTGCGCGGATCGTGGCGATCCTTATTTTTTGAGAGGGGCTACCAAGATTGGCGCTTAGGCGGATGATGTCATCGCGCCAGCCGCTTTCACCCGACAAGGACAATTCGTTGAGCACATCAAGTCGCAGATTTTCAGAATAGTCGGTTTTAAGGGCGGCGTTTATTATGGTGTCCTGGCGGGCCCGGTAAGTTGAGTCATTGCCGTGACGCACGGTGGACGAAACAAACGCAGACATAATGTCTTTCGACCAATTTTTTGTGGCGGCGATCAATTTTCTATCGGCCGAATTGAACAGCGACTCCTCGGGCGAAGATATGTCGAATTTGTCCCGCCAGAAATTTAATTCTTCAAGGTCCTTTACCGTGCCGTTCTCGATGAGCGACCTACAGTTCTGGTCCCTCAATCCATAGACCTGGGTTACATAGCAATCAGTAAGCGCCGCCCCAAGCCTTCTCGCGTCATCCTTTGTGAATACCTTGTCTGCCATAATAGCTCCTTCCTATTTTATGTTATTCCCGCGAAGGCGGGAATCCCCCGCATAAAGTCGTCATCCCGACGAAAGTCGGGATCCAGTCCTTTAACAAGTCTTGGATTCCGGCGTTCGCCGGAATGACCGTAAGTCGTCATCCCGACGAAAGTCGGGATCCAGTCCTTTAACAAGTCTTGGATTCCGGCGTTCGCCGGAATGACCGTTATATCCGAGACACGCGAGAGTTACCCCTCCCAGTCGAATAATGTCAAATGAAAAATCGACTAACCCATTAAAAAACGTACACAATTTGAAAACACCCCCCATACCCCCCCAGAAATGTCATTGACTCCGTCTTGTGATTTCGTCTTGTTATTTATTTGTTAAAAAGTTCTTGCTTATCAAGTCAACCGGATATACTATTATTACCGGGATTCCCGGGAGTTAATTTTATTACCGGGATTCCCGGTAGTTAATTTTTGGAGTTATTTTTGTGTTAATTGACGGTAATTATTATGAAAATTTACTTACCCAACAGTGCTTTTTTGGGAAATATAGATCCCTTTCTAAGGTCATTTGATCCGACCGACCCCTCTGTGTTAGAGGTCACCTCAAATCCCAGGTGGATATCCATACACCCTGTTGTAATATGCATGGTAGCGGCCCTGGGCATTACCGTTGAACCTGAAAATATCCATATCGAAAAATTAGAGGCCAGGTCAAAACACTATCTTGAACGAATGGGACTATTCAGTGTTTTAGGAATGGACTCAAATATAAAGATCGTAGAACACGAGCCGGCGGGGCGTTTTATTCCCCTGACGATCGTAAAAAATTCCAAAGAACAGTCGCATGTTATTGCGGACATGATACCGCTTTTGCATCTTAAGCCACAGAAGGCGGAGCCGATAAAATATGTCATTAGCGAATTGGTCAGGAATGTGCTTGAACACTCACAGTCTCCGCGCGGTGCCATTTTGTGTGCGCAGTTCTATGAAAAAAGCAATACGATCAGGATTGGGATCGTCGATACGGGCATCGGCATAAAAAGGTCGATCAGTGCCTCACATGGCGTGACTACGGACATGGAGGCGATCCGTTTGGCGTTGACGCCGGGGATTACCGGTACGACGAATAGGATAGGAGGAACGGAAGAAAACGCCGGTGCCGGATTGTTTTTTATCAAATCCATTGCCTGTGCTAGCCGTGACTTTTTCATGCTATATAGCGGGGATGCGATGTTTAAGCTTCTAAAGAGGGGTCCATCCGCCAAGAGGATAATTTTGAATACAAATCCATTCGACGATAGGCACTCTACGGACCCGCATCTTCCATATTGGCAAGGGACGGTGGTGGGGATAGATATTTCTTTGGATCAAGGGCAGGAGTTTACAAGTTTGCTTGAGATTCTTCGCACCGTTTATAGTCGGGCGGTGAGCGAGCAGAAAAAGATGAAATTTAAGAAACCAAAATTTATATGATTGAGATAAAACTGCTTCCGTTGGTGGGGTCGTTTGCCGAAAATAAAGACGAGGCCAGGCGTTTAAGACTTGTTGAGCTTGTTCCGGCCATGGAAAAGAATGAAGAGGTTGCGCTTGATTTTGAGGGCGTGGATTCTGCGACCCAGTCGTTTATTCATGCGCTCATAAGCGATGTGATCAGAAGATTTGGAAGCGATGTTCTGGATAGGCTATATTTTAAAAATTGCAATAAAACGGTGCAGGGCATAATTAATATCGTTGTGACCTATGTTCAGGAGGCTGGGTAATTATGAACATTTTCATTATGCTTTTGGTCGGCCTTTTGGCCGGGACGCTTAGTGGGTTCTTTGGAATAGGAGGGGGGATCATCATCATCCCCGTGCTTATCTATCTCGTTGGGTTTAGCCAGCACATGGCTCAAGGAACGACCCTTGCCGCAATGATCCCGCCGATCGGGTTGATGGCGGCCATTGCCTATTGGCGTGCCGGCAACGTGGACATCAAGGCCGCGGCCTTGATAGCGGCCGGATTTTTTATCGGCGGGTGGATAAGCGGGACATTGGTGCAAAATATCCCGGAGGCCGTGTTGCGACGGTCGTTTGCGGTGCTACTTGCGCTGACAGCGGTCAAAATGTGGTTCACAAAATGAATGTAGCGGAGCCCTTTAGGGCTCCATCAATCCATGGAACGCTAAAGCGTTCCGTTGCAATATTATGAACAAGTTACATGCCAAGGATAAGATCCTAAACGCCGCGGAGGAGGTCTTCGCCCACAGCGGCTTTGGCGGGGCCAGGACGGCGGACATTGCAAAAAAGGCCGGGGTCAACAAGGCCCTCCTCCATTACTATTTTGCTACAAAGGAAGGACTGTATCACGCCGTGATGGACCGCCTCCTGTTCGAGCTGATCGAGCTGGCGCAGGGCGTCCTAAAAAAGGGCCTAAAGGGGCGCGTCCTGGTGGAGGGGATATTCGACGCCTTCTTTGACTACGCCGCGAAGCACAGGCACTTTGTTAGACTGACCACGGCGGACAACGCCGGGAGCCAGGCGCGCTACTTAGAGAACATTCTCCGCAACTTTTTCAAGCCGCTGTTTGATAGGGCGCAGGACCATCTGGAAACAGAGGCAAAGAAGGGGAGGCTAAGGGCGATTGATGCGCCGAACTTTTTGACGACCGCCTATCTCTCCATCCTTTCGTTCTTTTCGGACCACAAGTTCATCAGCGCGATCGCGGGTGTCGACGTAACCGCGCCAAGGGAGCTTGCCAGGCGCAAGGCATTTTTGAAGAAGATGATCGATGATCTGTTGTACAGCACATAGCGGCCATCATACACGATCTTTTTCCTATTCCTTATTAGAAACAATAAGTTAACAGGTTGTCGATCGGTCGGATGAGATATCTAAACTTGACAAAATTTAACCGTTTGGTTAAGCACCTGGTCCATGCAAAACGTATGCGTCGGCATCGATATCGGGAGTGTCTCGGCCAAGGCGGCTGTGGTTGGCGAGGGCGGCGCAGTCCTCTACAAGGAGTCGTGCAGGACCCTGGGGCGGCCGGTCGAAACGGCAAGGTCGTTACTGGACACCCTCAAGGAGAAGGGCTTCTCGTTTGAAGAGGTTGTTGCGACCGGTTCCGGGGCAAGGCTCTTGTCCGGCCGGGACATCGGGGCCAAGGTGGTAATCGTCAACGAGTTCAAATCCATCGTCACGGCGGTCGGGCGTCTCTATCCGAATGTGCGTACGATCTTTGAGATGGGCGGTGAGTCGAGCAAATTTATAAAATTGTCTACCCCCTCACCCCAGCCCTCTCCCCAGGGTGGAGAGGGAGATTGTCCCCTCATCCTAGAATACGGCATCAACGGCGATTGCGCGGCCGGTACCGGTTCGTTCATCGACCAGCAGGCCGAGCGCCTTCACTACAGGGTGGAAGACGTCGGTCCGCTTGTCGTCTCCGCGCAAAAGGGCGCCCGCATCGCAGGACGCTGTTCCGTCTTTGCAAAGTCGGACATGATCCACGCCCAGCAAAAGGGATATCTGCCGGAAGAGGTCCTAAAGGGGCTCTGCAC
>Ga0233425_10009185_pt1 | contig 12680 bp, 10 predicted proteins | sample Watercolumn_Towu_2_FD_181712 | JGI IMG/M metagenome (GOLD analysis project Ga0233425, IMG submission 181712) | Freshwater microbial communities from Lake Towuti, South Sulawesi, Indonesia - Watercolumn_Towuti2014_140_MG | ecosystem: Environmental > Aquatic > Freshwater > Lake | place...
CAGGATATAAAATAACACAAATAGGAGTTTCACACTATCCACGCACTGCTGGAGAAGCTTGTTTTGAAATGCCTGCAGGGCTTAATGTTCCAAAACCAAAAGTAGTCTGGGAAATTGTTAAGGAAATAATACACTTAAGAAAAGATATTGCAGATTTTAAGAGAAAATGTCATTATTCTTCTCACAAAAAGCGCGGGGGAATACAAACGGCTATGAAAACAATAAAAAATAATGCACTCATCTTTTGGCATGCTGTTTTATTTCGTCGATGTCCCCTATGCCAATCTCCTATTCTTGAGAAGGATTATCCTGAAGAATTAACACAATACGGCATATGTACTAATGAACACTGTACATGGGGTAAACATTGAGGATAAAATGTCTAATCTTGAAAAAACAAAACAATATTTTGAAAAAAATCCGGAGCATCTTAAACATGCAAAAGAAGCATATATACTTCTTTATGAGAATTCAGGAAAAAAGATAAGCCCTCACATCAGTGGGACTGTGTTGGATATTGGAAGTGGAGGAATTATCAATTATAATAGTGCAAAAGCAGAAAAACTTGTCCTTATTGATATTTCTGTAGCCAACAAAGAAAATGCAGTGAAAAACATTTTTTTTGTTAATAGCAATGTAAAACAATTAGGATTAAAACGTGGCATCGCAAATAGTATTATTATACAACATGTTTTACATCATCTTGCTGAGGATACTAGAAAAAAAAGCGAAGAAAGCCTTGCAAACAGTATACACGAAATATCATCAGCACTAAAAAAAGGCGGAAAATTAATTATAATAGAAGGCGTTGTACCTTATTCTTTAGAAATAATCCAAAAAATTCTTTTTCCTTTAAACAAAATTCTTTATCAAATTTTGTTTAACTTTCCTATGGTTCTTCAATATTCACAAAAAACAATCATAAAACAGGTTCAACAACATGGATTAAATATAGAATCTATTGAACTTATTGATGATGGGAATGTTCTCCCAATATTTGGAATGAATCTTCCAAGAAAATATATTCCCTTGAAACACCTCTGTATTATTGCGAGAAAAGAATGAAAATGAAGAAAAATTTAGGAATTTTATTATTTTTTTTACTCCTTTTTTTTGGTCAACTCTACATTGCAGATCGTGCTTTATTTGGGGATGATGTTATCTTTGCAACATTTGCACGTGACCACACTTTTTTTTATACTGAAAATGCTCATCCTCCCTTACCTGTTTGGGGTGATATTTTTTTGACAAGCATCTTTTCTCTTAGTGAGCGAACATTGCGTTTGACGTCGATTATTTTTACAACTCTTACTGTAGGATTAGTTTATGTATTTACAAGAAGATTCTATTCTGAGAACGTAGCGATTGTTGCAGCAATTATAACTGGTATTTCTGCATGGCATATACGAGCATCACAGATGAACAGCGGTTCTGATGGAGGAATGTTTACTTTCTTCTTCTGTTTAACGCTCTTTGTGTTTTGGTTGAGCAGGGAAAAAAAAGAGATGAAGTATACGCTTATACTTGGGATATGTGCTGGTCTTACTTTGCTTTCAAAAGAAACAGGATTTTTGTTGTTTGTTATAATAATATTATACTTAATTTATGAAATTAGAAATAATCTCCAACTACAATTGTATAATACTATTAAAACAATTATCATTATTAGTATACTTGCAATAATCGTGTTTAGTATCTTTCCAATCCTTGACATTATATACAACAATCATCAAAATATTAACGCAATTATACAACGGGCTGATAGTGCAGTAATACATCCTGTCCTTCAGAAAGACTATGGTTCTTTATTCCTTATTGTGTATTCTTTATTTAAAATATTTTTATGGGCTGGTCCATTGATTGTGTGTATGCCTTTGTTACTATTAAAACATTCAAATGAAGATAATAAAAAAGAAATAAATTCCTTGCTTTACATAACAATAGGGGTCATTTTTTCTTTTTACCTGTTTTTAGTTCCTTCAAACTTAGATAAAACACGATATCTTATGGTTAGTATTCCTTTTATTGCAATTCTTAGTGCACAAGGAATAGTATATGCTACAAAACATTTTCAAAACAGACATTGGGCGATGATTGGGGTATTAAGCGTGCTTTTTAGTGTATTCTTTTTAATTATAAATACAGATATTAGAATTATTTCTTATGAATCCAATGAAAATCCTCTTGCACAGCTCAAACAATGGAATACAAATTTCTCTATCCCTGTATTCACTGAAACTGATAACTCAGGATTTTTGTTGAACTTTAGAATTTTTCTGATTACATATGTTCTTACGGGAATTCTATTTGTTATTCTTTTTTTTAGTACGAGAAGGAATATTTGTACTATTGCAGTTATCTTACTTTTAGGGCTTAGTTTAGCGTACAATTTTATTCTTGCAGAAGAATACGGATTGCATTGGACAAGTCCAAATTACAGTGCTGCAATCAAAGAGTTGGTTGTGTATGGGCAAGAGCATCAATTAAAAGAGCCATTATATGTTTTGAAGAACTATGAACTACAATATTATTTAGGTGATACGTATACACAATTTGTTACAACATATGGGTTGTCAGATACAGACCCTACGAAAATAGCACAGTTCCAGCAAGAGATTCAATCCCACGGCGGTACAATTATCTTTACAGATATGCCTCCTATTGATAGGCAAGGGTTGCTTTGGCAGACAATTAATCTCTGTACAAGAGAGGTTACTATTCTTGACAAAAATATAGAAATAGGATATATTTTTATCTGTGATTCTTCTTAAATTCTATTTTAATAATTATTCTATCGTTTGTCTTCCAGAAATAAACCCTTTCCATGTTACAATAATTGTTGCAAACCAGATACATATGTACACAATAGGAAGCGCAACTAAACGTATGTCTTGAATATATTTAATGACTGAAACGTGCGTTATATTTGCAAGAAGTATTATAATTCCAAACAAGATAATGCTTACATATATATTATAAAATAAAAAAACAACAAAAAATAAACAAAGAATTGTTTTAAGGAAGTCATATGTTATTTGACTTTTCATCTTGAAAAGATATTTTCTATGCAAGACTCCCATTGCTTCATGGCATCGAAGAAATGTTTTGATAAATTTCCATAATGAATTGTTATGCGGGGCATGATTATGAGAAACAACAGCATCACTCACGACAAATCTGCCATACTTTTGCATTTTCATGAATAAATCACTGTCTTCTCCTGCAGTGTGGAAAGTTTTATTATCAAATAAACCGCAAGAAACAACAACAGACTTTCTATATGCTGTTGCACGCTCATGAATTGTCTTTTGAAGTTTTAGTTCAGGAACTGCAAATACTTTATGCCAAAATGAGAATCTTTGCCAGACTTCTTTTGGAAGAATCTGTTGTGAACTTGAAAGAATGACATTTAGGGTTTCAAGAGGAGTGATGAGTTCAGTGAGCCAATTATCATTTACAGGAATGCAGTCTTGATGCAATGTAATAATTAATTCTGTTTTTGCAAGCATGATGCCTTTATTCAAAGAACCTGCTAAGCCGAGATTTTTCTCGTTTTTAATGTACATTATTCCTTTAGGCATTTCTTTTGTTCTATCTTTTATTCCATTATCTAACACAATAATTGTGACTTTTCCTGCATATTTCTGTTGTTTAATTACATTAACAACTTCAGTAATAGGTGAAGAATGTGTAGGAATAATTATAGTAACTGGTTCTTTCTTTTCTTTCTTATTTCTCATCTATATCCCTTTTTCTCTGAAGAAATTCTCAATTGTGTCTATCATATACTGAATGTGTTCTTCACTTAGTCCAGGATAAACTCCAATAAAAAAAGTATTTTGCATAATGTAATCAGTATTTTTCAATTCTCCAACTCTTCTGCATGCAATTCCTTCATATGCTGGCTGTCGCAACAAATTACCGCCAAATAGTTCCCGTGTTGCAATCTTATGATTTTCTAGGTACTGCACTAATTCTGGTTTTGTGAATAATGTGTTGTCTCTGACAGTAATGATATACCCGAACCATGACGGATCTGCAAGAGGATTTTTTTGAGGCAAAATCAGATAAGAAGAATATTTTTGCAGAGCTGTATGAATCAATGAAAAGTTCTTTTTTCTTGCTGCGATGAAAGAAGAAAGTTTATCTAACTGCGCAAGCCCAATAGCAGGCTGGACATCTATTGGTTTAAGATTATATCCAATATGGTTGTAGATATATTTGTGGTCATACCCTTCTGGCAATGTACCGAGCTTCCAACCAAATCGGCGTTTGCATGTATTTGAAGCACCAGGTGCACACCAACAAATTCTACCCCAGTCTCTATAAGATTCAATTGCACGTTTTAAAATTGGATTTTTTGTGACAACTGCACCGCCTTCTCCCATTGTCATGTGATGCGCAGGATAAAAGCTGAATGTTCCTATATCTCCAATTGTTCCGACGAGTTTTCCATCATATGTACTTCCAAGAGCATCACAACTGTCTTCTATAACAAACAAATTCTTTTCTTTTGCAAACTGCATAATCTCATCAAATTTGAATGGCATTCCTAACGTATGTGCGACGAATATTGCTTTTGTCTTCGGTGAATATGCTTGTTTGATTTTTTCTAAAGAAATGTCATACGTTCCAAGTTCAATATCTACAAAAACAGGGACAAGATTATTCATAATAATTGGATTGACTGTTGTTGGAAATCCTGCAGCAAGAGTAATAATCTCATCTCCTGGTTTTAACTGCTTCTCTTTTAGCAATGGTGAGCACAATGCAGTGATTGCAAGAAGATTTGCAGAAGAGCCTGAATTCACAAGAGTTACAAAAGGAACATTAAGATATTCTGAAAATTTTTTACAAAATAATGAGTCGTATTTTCCTAATGTAAGCCAGAAATCAAGGCTTGCATCAACTGCGTTTATAATTTCTTTTTCATCAAACACTCTTCCTGCATATGGGAGAGAGGTTTTTCCAGCAACGAACAGTTTTTGTTCATGGACTTGTTTGTAAAATTTTTTTGTTTGCTGAAAAATAGATTTTTTTATTGACTCTGCTGCATAATTTTGATGCTCTTTCATATATTGCAGTGCTTCTGAAGGCTTTTTGAAATAAAATTTAATTTCTTGTTCAGCTTTTTTACATACTAATCCAGCGTTCAACGGCCGATTTGCAGGTTGTTTAAGCTCTGCTGTTGAGATGCCTCTAATGAGACTTTTATTTAAATTGAAAATATCTGCAATAATTTCTGCAAACTCAACTCTGGACATATATTCTTGGCCAGCTGTATGGTATATGCCTGATTTTTCTGCCTCGACAAGCGCACGTATTGCGCGCGCGAGATCTTCAACATACGTTGGAGTGGCAAACTGATCTTTTGGCACAGTAAACTCTTTTCCTTCTTGCAATGTCTTGATAAACTTAGCAACAAAATTTTTCCCAGCAGACTCCCAGCCAAAAACTGTTGTTGTTCTTGCAATTAATCCAGATTTGCTTAGTTTTTCTTGAATATATTGCTCAACAAGCAATTTATGCTGGCCATATACATTTAATGGCTGCACTGCAGCATCTTCAGTATACGGGCCGTTTTTTCCGTCAAAAACATAATCTGTGGAAACAAAAACATATTTTTTTTTGTGCTGCTGGCACCAATCTATGACATGATATGCTCCTTGCACATTTGTTTTGTATGATTCTTCTGGCTGCTGCTCGCAAAAGTCAACCCACGGCTGTGCAGCAGGTTGAATGACAATATCTGGATTAATCAGAGAAAGGACTGCATTCACGTCTTCTCTTTTTGTTATGTCTAATTTTAAAAGATTATGAGTTTGGTGGTTGCAATATGTTCCAAATGTTTCATGATTCTCTGAAAACTCTTGGTATAACTCTTGCCCTAAAAAACCACTTGCTCCAATAATTAATACTTTCATATACGCACCATTATCTCTTATTTATTTCTTATCATCAATATTCGTTACCAATACTCTGCTTTTCGTTGTTTGTAAAACTCTGCTGTTTTCTTTAATCCCTCTTGCAGGGATGTTTTTGGCCACCAACCAAGCATGCGATTGATTTTTTCAGGATTGACAACAAAATCTCCTATTTCTATTGCTTTTCTGTCTGCTGGCCACTGTCTTTTCTCAATACTCATTTTTGATTCTGCTGCTTCTAAAATCATATTGCACATATCAATAAATCTTGTTTCTTGATTGCTTCCAAGAAAAAAAAGCTGGCCTATAGCTTCTGGTTTTTGTGCAGCGAGTATCATTGCATCAACAACATCTTGTATATAATTATAGTCTCGTGTCTGCAGGCCGTCTCCATTGATTGTTATTTGTTCATTACTCATTGCTTTTCTAAGAAAAAAATTAACAATGCCGTAATCTCCTGTTTTCATATCAGCGCGCTCGCCAAATGTATTATTGATGCGAATAACACAGGTTTTGAGATTGTGGATTTGATGGTACAATAAATAATATTTTTCAACTGCAAGCTTATTGATTCCATTTATGTCCATTGGATGCGTCGGATGTTCTTCTGTAATTGGTTTTGTCAGCATTTTTCCAACAGCTCCGCGAGTTCCTGCATATATAAGAACAGCTTCTTTATTGTGTTGCCTCACTGCTTCAAGGACGTTCATTCCTCCGCGAAGAGTAATGTCAATATCTAACAAAGGGTCTTTAACAGAAATTAAATGACTTACTTGTGCTGCGCAGTCATAAATAATGTCTTGGCTAATAATTGCCTGCTTTAGCGCTTCAAAATCACGCGTATCTCCTTTTATGAAACGTATTTTTTCTTTTATTTCCTTTATATTTGCAAAATTCCAACCATAGGGTTCAAGGCATGCATCAAAAATAGTGACTTCTGCACCAAGAGCAACACACTTTTGCGCAATATTGCTGCCGATGAATCCAAGACCACCTATAACAAGAACTTTTTTTTCTTTCATTGATTCAAGAGAATAGTTTGGTTTCATTGTTTTGTTATTGTTGTTTTTTGAAAAACTCTGTATACCACGCAATTGTTTCTTTTAATCCTTCTTTTATGTCATACTGCGCTTTCCAATTCAACAACCTTGCTGCTTTTTCACTCGAAAGATACTGCGCTTTAATCTCTGCTTTTGCATTATTTTGGATATCTGGCTGCAACGAGGAATTCATTAATTCTGTTATTTGTTTCACAATATCAAGGACACTGATTCTGTTGTTTGTACTGAAATTAAATGATTCTCCCTGAATTTCTTTTCTGTGCAGATTTTCTGCAAGAAGTACATATCCTGCAATAACATCTTTGATGTAAATATAATCGCGGACATACGTGCCGTCGCTTCTAATAACAGGATGTTCATTGTTGTGAATGGATTTTATTGTTCCTGGGATAATCCTGTTAAAATTTAAATCTCCGCCTCCGTAAATATTTCCGCAGCGCGTTACTGCAACAGGCAACCCATATGTTGTAAAATATGCATGGGCAATCATATCAGCACATGCTTTTGAGACATCATACGGATGTTCTGCAAGCAACGGCATTTCCTCAGTGTATGGAAGTATTTTCTGCGTTCCATAGGCTTTATCTGTTGAAGCAATAACTATTCTTTGCACAGTTCCTACATGTCGACATGCTTCCAGTACTGTCCATGTTCCTTTGATGTTTGATTCAAAAGAAGAAAGCGGCGAGCGATTTGCTGTTTGGACTATTGTTTGTGCGCCGAGATGAAAAACAGTATCTATTTCATATTCATTTATTATGCGTTCAACAACAGCAATATCACATATGTCTCCTCTTACTACAGTCACATGCTGAAATGTCTGTTGTGACACAAAAAGAGATTCTGGAACCCAATCTCGAACAAGAACAGTAACATGCGCTCCTGCTGAAACTAATGATTCTGTAAGCCAGCTGCCTAAAAGGCCTGTTGCTCCTGTCACAAAAACATTTTTGTTTTTCCAAACATGATGTCACTTCCACAACTTCCACGGTTTTTCAGTATTCCATATTTTGTTTAAGTGAAGATAATCTCTGTATGTATCCATGCATTGCCAAAAGCCTTCATGAAGATACAGTGCAAGTTGCTCTTGTTTTGCAAGCATTGGAAGTGTGGTAAACTCAAACATATCATTGTCAAGATGCTGAAAAATTGCCTTATTAAAAATAATATAGCCTCCATTAATTCTGTCGTTAAGAATGGGTTTTTCCACAAATTCTGTAATTGTGTTTTCTTGATTAATTTTGAGAAGTCCATATTTTGATACTGGTTTGATGCCTGTGATTGTGCCTATCTTTCCTTTTTGCTTATGGAACGCAAGAAGTTCATTGATATTAACATCACTGACTCCATCTCCATAGGTTACCATGAATTCTTCATCATTTCCAATAAATTCTTTGATGCGCAACAGACGTTCGCCTGTTAATGATTCTTGGCCTGTATCAACACAGGTAATATTCCAGTCATCGTCATCTTCTGTGTTATGCAGAATGACATTTCCTTTTTTCAATGCAATAGTGAAATTATTATGCTGAGTTTTGTAATTGAGAAAATAATTTTTTATCATTTCTCCTTTATATCCTAAACACAAAATGAAATCCTTAAATCCATAATAAGAATAATGCTTCATGATATGCCAGAGAATGGGTTTGCCGCCAACTTCAACAAGAGGCTTTGGCTTATACTCTGTCTCTTCTCTCAGCCGTGTTCCCATGCCCCCGCATAAAATTACTACTTTTGTCATCGCAATCTCTCCATCGAGGGAAAATCAAGGCGCTTTTATAAAGCTTATGGAATAAAATTACTGAGTTACTGAAGAAATCCATTTGCGAATTTCTGCGAGATTTATAGCTCTTAATCCAAGCACAAGAATGACGTACAATACAAATAACACACTTCCACATACTATTGCTTCCCAAACATTATTCCATGCGAGATTTCTTTTAATGATAATAATTACCATAATTGTTACTGCTCCAGACAGCAATGCCTTCATCCATTGCTGTACTGGAAATGTCAATGAAATTTCCTTTGAAATATATGTTGTTGAGATAATAAACAGCAATATGTATGATATTGATGTTGATATCGCTGCTCCTGTTATAGTATATGTAGGGATAAGAAAAAGATTTAGAATAATGTTTAACAGAGAAATCAATGCAACAACAACTGCCATTACTTTTGCTTTTCCAAGACCGTTAAAAATAATGCTGTTGAACAATGAAAAGGAATAAAATAATGTGCCGACAGCAAGAATCTGCAATGCATGCACAGCAGGAATATACTCATTGCTAAATAACAGAGAGATAATCAGTTCTGGAAAAAGAGTAAAACAGAGCACTATTGGAACAAGAAGAACAAACGCATACTTATATGCTGTTGAAATTGTCTCTGTCAATTCTTTTTCTTTTTTTTCAGCACTGTACTTTGCAATAAGAGGAGCAAAGACAATATTTATCGGCCGCATAAAAAACAAAAGAAGCAATGAAATTGGCAGTGCAACTGCATACAAGCCAACATCGTGTGTTGTTGTAAAATATGTAAGCATGAGCATATCTGTTTGAGTAATAATCATCCATCCAAAGCTTGTTAATGCAATCAGAATACCATACGAAAATACCTTTGAAAACTCTGTCCACGAAAAAAAGTGTGTTTTTTTGAGAATATTCGGGAAAAAAGAAATAACATATGGAACATATATGCAAAATAGAATGATATTGACAAAAGCATATATTATGAGCGGAGCATAGATGCCTTTGTTCCAGTACAGCAGAAGAAATGCGCCGCTGAGCAAAATAACCATGCGAAAAAAATCAACTGCAGTATACCACGTTGTTTTCTCAAAGCCGAGTAAAAGGTATGAAATAAATGTGATAATAGGAGAGGTACAAAACCATATGCCAAGAATGATAAGGTATTCTGCTGCAACAGGAGCATGAAAATAAAATTCTGCAATATAATTTGAAAAAAGAAATACGCTGACAAATAAAAAAGAGGAGCACAAAAGCTGAAACCCTAAGACTGAAAATGCAAGTGAACGAATAGAATCTATATCATTTTTTACACGGTACTCAACAATATATTTTGTTGCTGCTTGTTCTAATCCAAAATCAATAAACAGCATAAAAAAACTAAAAAAACCAATCATTGCGTAGATAAGACCATATTCTGAAACTGAAAGGTTTACTGCTAACATGCGGCGAAAGAGATAGGCAAGAAAGCTTCCTAACATAATAAAAACAAACGAGAGGCTGATTCTTCTTATGATTGACATCTTTTTAAGAATAGAAGAACACTATATATAACTTATGGAATCAGTTTTCTTTAAACCATTCAATTGTTTTTTGCAATCCTTCACTTAGTTGAATAGTGGGTTCCCAATACAAAAGTGTTTTTGCTTTTGTTATATCAGGTTTTCGTTGTTTTGGGTCATCTTCAGGCAATGGGCAGAATGTGAGTGTGCTTTTTGAACCTGTAATAGTGAGTATTTTTTCTGCAAGGTCTTTCATTGTAAACTCATGAGGGTTGCCTAAATTGATTGGATCATGTGTGTCTGACATAAGAACTGCATAAATGCCTTGAATTAAGTCATCAATATAACAAAAACTTCGTGTCTGGTTTCCATTGCCAAAGATAGTCAAAGGTTTGTTTTCTAATGCTTGTGAAATAAATGCTGGAATTACTCTTCCATCATTTTTTCTCATCCTTGAACCATATGTATTGAATATGCGAACTATTTTTGTATTTAATTTATGCACTCGATGAAATGCCATTGTTTCTGCTTCTGCATAGCGCTTTCCTTCATCATAACAGCTTCTGACTCCGTTTGGATTTACATTGCCCCAATATGATTCTGGTTGCGGGCTTATTGCAGGATCTCCATACACTTCAGATGTTGATGCAAGAAGAAAAACTGCATTCTTCTGTTTTGCAAGCTCTAGCATATTTATTGTTCCTAACGAACAAACATGTAATGTTTCTAAAGGTATTTTTTGATAATCTATAGGAGATGCTGGGCAGGCAAAATGCAAAATATACTCAATAGACGTTGTTAATGAGAGAGGTTGTTTTAGATCATGAGTTATGCACTGAAACAATGGATTCTTAAGAAAGGGTTCAATATTTTTTTTTGTTCCTGTCACAAAATTATCAACACAAATGACGTTGAATTTTTTTTCAAGAAAAAATTCGCATAAATGGCTTCCAATAAACCCTGCCCCTCCTGTAATGAGGATAGTTTTCATTTAAAACCCTCAACTGTTTTTTGTAAACCTTGCTGCAGTGTATGCTTTGCGTCCCATTCAAGAATTTTTTTTGCAGCTGTACAGTCTAATGCTCCTTTTTCAACTTCTCCTTGTCTTTTTGACTCAAAAATAGGTTTTGTTTGTTTATTCATTACTTGAAGAAGAATTTTTAACAATTCATTGACTGAGGTTTGTTTTCCAGTTCCAATGTTGAACGCTTGGTTGTTTCCTTTTGTTAAAGATAAAAGATTTGCTTCAACAAGATCCATGACATATACATAATCTCTTGTTTGGTTTCCATCTCCATATATAATTGGCTGTTTATTCTGCAGAATTCTATCAATAAAAATTGCCACAACCCCTGCTTCACCTTTTGGATTCTGCCGTGGACCATAGACATTTGCATACCGCAAAATAGAGTATTTTAACCCATATAATCGTGCATACAGTTTTACATATTCTTCGCCTACAAACTTTGCCAAGCCATATGGTGATAGAGGTTCAGGATATGTTGATTCAGGAGTTGGAATTGCTTTTGCATCGCCATACATTGCACCGCCTGAAGAAATAAAAATAATCTTTTTGACTTGTGTTTTTATGCAACAATTAAGAACATTCAGCAAGCCGAGGATGTTTATTTGTGCATCATGTAGAGGATCTTCTATAGAATACCTTACATTCATCTGTGCTGCATGATGATTGACAATATCTGGCATTTCTTTTTCAAAAATCTGCATAAGCTCTGGTGAATTAATATCACACAAATACATTTTTGCTTTCTGATTGAGATTTTTTTTTGTGCCAGTTGAGAAATTATCTATTATTACAACATCATGGCCTTGCGCAATGTATGCATCAACAACATGACTGCCGATGAACCCAGCACCGCCAGTGACAAGAATTTTCATACAGCCTCTCTTCCTACACCCACATACTTAAAACCAAGAGCGCGGACTTCTTTAGAATCATAGATATTCCTGCCATCAACAATACAAGGTGTTTTCATATTTTCTTTTATTCTCTTTAAGTCAATATATCGGAATTCATCCCATTCAGTTACAATGACAACACAGTCAGAATCCTGCGCTGCATCATACGCATTTAGGCAGTATTTCAAATATGGTTGGACTGTTTTCATAGACTGCATTGCAACAGGGTCGTATACTCTGAGTTTTGCTCCTGCAGCAAGAAGCTGGTCTATGATTACTAATGCCGGCGCTTCGCGGATATCATCTGTTTTTGGCTTGAATGAAAGCCCGAACAACGTAATTGTTTTTCCAGATATTTGTCCACTCAAAAGTTTTTCTATTTTTGGGAATAATGATTTTTTTTGGTTATCATTAATATCTTCTACTGCTCGAAGTAGTGAGAGGTCAATGTTATTTTCTTTCCCAGTGTAGATAAGAGCTTGAACATCTTTTGGAAAACAGCTGCCTCCATAGCCTACACCTGCT